>Ga0214543_1000260_pt1 | contig 81814 bp, 38 predicted proteins | sample CNSS2metaG_FD_160094 | JGI IMG/M metagenome (GOLD analysis project Ga0214543, IMG submission 160094) | Root nodule microbial communities from cowpea collected in UCLA plant growth center, Los Angeles, California, USA - CNSS2 | ecosystem: Host-associated > Plants > Roots > Nodule | place: USA... | reverse complement strand
ATACTAACGGAATGGGCCTAATTGTTACACATTTTCAAAAATATGGACCTAATTGAGACTAAAAAAAATCTTAGTACCTATTTGAGATTTTTCAACAAAAACATGGACCAAACGAGTATTTTAACCTTTAATGTATAACCACTACGACTTATCTAGGTAACGGAACCTTGTTCAGAGGGAGAAGACTTTATTCAATTTTTATTAAAATTACAATATCCCGTATACAAATTAAACTTTATTAGTTTTTTCAACTTTATTTACTCAAATCGCACCAAATCAAACCGGACCGGAGCGGACCGAACCGAACCGCACTGAACCAAACCGAATCAAATTGAACCGAACCACACTAAACCAAACCAAACCGCACCAAACCGAACCACACTGAACCAAACTGAATCGAATCGGACCGAACCGAGCCGAACCAAACCGGACTGAACCAAACCGAACCGAACTAAACTAAATTGAATCGAACCGAACTGAACTGAAATGAAATACTCTTTAATTTTGCTGAGTTTTAAAACACCTTCAAAAAAAGAAGAAAAATATTAAAGGAAATTGTACACTTTCATAATTAATTCATATAGAGCAAAAGGAAAGTCGGTTTGTAATGTGCGTAAAAAATGTCACACCCAAAAGTTTTTTCAGCACCAACCACCCTCACAATCGCGAGGTCCCTCTTAAACAATTGAAACATAATGTTTTTTCCCAAATTAAATATAGCAAGTGCATAAACAATAACATAAACAAACTATATACTTTCAATAAATAAAAAACATTCAAAGGACAAGCTTAAATTGCTTTGTATTCATCTTTCACACAAATAAATATTTTGTCAAAGTGGTGAATATAGAGTTTCGAAATTGGTAAAAGCCTAAATATTTAAGAAAAATATTATAAGACGATGAGAAAAAAAAGGTGAAAGGGGAGTAGTGAAGCATTGAGTATAAAAAAATTGAGAAGAATGCAAAAGACATATATGAGAAGGAGAAATCGAACCGAATCGAATTGAACTGAATCGAAATGGACCAAATCGAACCGAACTGAACCGGACCGGAGCTGACCAAACCGAACCGTACTGAACAGAACCGAACCGCACTAAACCGAACCGAATCACACTAAACTGAACCGAACCACACCAAACCAAACCGAACCGCACTGAACCGAATCAGACCGGATTGAACCGAGCCGAACCAAACCGGACCGGACCAAACCGAACCAAACTGAATCGAACCAAATCGAACTAAACCGAACTGAACTGAAATGAAATATTCTTTCATTTTGCTGAATTTTAAAACACCTTAAAAAAAGATAAATATTAAAGTAAAATTTTACACTTTCATAATTAATTCATATAGAGCAAAAGGAGAGTCGCTTTGTAATGTGCATAAAAAATGTCACACCCAAAAGTTTTTTCAGCACCAACCAACATCACAATCGCGAGGTCCCTCTTAAACAATTGAAACATAATGTTTTTTCCCAAATTAAATATAGCAAGTGCATAAACAATAACATAAACAAACTATATACTTTCAATAATAAAAAAAAAGCATTCAAAAGACAAGCTTAAATTGGTTTGTATTCATCTTTCACACAAATAAATATTTTGTTAAAGTGGTGAATATAGAGTTCTGAAATTGGTAAAAGCCTAAATATTTAAGAAAAATATTATAAGACGATGAAAAAAAAAAGGTGAAATGGGAGTAGTGAAGCATTGAGTATAAAAAAAATTGAGAAGAATGCAAAAGACATATATGAGAAGGATAAATCGAATCGAATCGAATTGAACTGAATCGAAATGGACCAAAACAAACCGAACCGTACTGGAGCTGACCAAACCGAATTGTACTGAACCGAACCGAACCAAACCACACTAAACTGAACCAAACCGAACCGAACCACACTAAACTGAACCACACTGAACCGAACCGAACCGAATCGAACAGAATCGCATTGAACCAAATCGGACCGGACCGAACCGAGCCGAACCAAACTGAACCAGACCAAACCGAACCAAACTGAATCGAACTGAACCGAACCAAACTAAACTGAACTGAACTAAAATGAAATACTCTTTCATTTTGCTGAATTTTAAAACACCTTAACAAAAAGATAAATATTAAAGGAAAATTTTTACACTTTCATAATTAATTAATATAGAGCAAAAGAAGAGTCGCTTTGTAATGTGCGTAAAAAATGTCACACTTAAAAGTTTTTTCAGTACCAACCAACACCACAATCGTGAGGTCCCTCTAAAACAATTGAAACATAATGTTTTTTCCCAAATTAAATATAGCAAGTGTATAAACAATAACATAAACAAACTGTATACTTTCAATAAAAAAATTATTCAAAGGACAAGTTTAAATTGATTTGTATTCATCTTTTACACAAATAACTATTTTGTCAAAGTGGTGAAAATAGAGTTCTGAAATTGATAAAAGCCTAAATATTTAAGAAAAATATTATAAGACGATGAAAAAAAAAGTGAAATGCGAAGTAGTGAAGCATTGAATATAAAAGTTGAAAAAAATGCAAAAGACATACAAAAGAATGATAAAATGAGGATAGAATCTTAAGGACAATTCAACTGTCGGCACCGAATACAAATCCGATCGGCACCTGTTCATTGTTTGCCATACGACTACATATTTTTTCGAAATAATCTCATCCTGCCATACAATACATTTACTATAAATAAAAATAAAATTCTTTATATACTTAAACTTTTAAATAAAAACAATTATCCAATACTATACTACTAGGAAAAAAGAGTACTTTATGGCTCCATATTCTTTTAAAAATTACAAAAGTTATTTGTTTAAGTTTCTTTCCACTACGTTTTAATTTTTTTTACTCTTTTTTTTTTTTTTTTTATATACATTTTTTAATTATATTAGTATTCATTATTATAATTTTTTTACTGCCACTTCAAAATATTATTGAAAAAATAGGAAAATATTTTTGTAGGTAGAATAATTCATTGTATTATATTGTTATAAGATTACTCATTAATGGAGTCAACTAACTTAACTATATTTCCTTTTCTGCATTTATAAGCCTCTACCTTCGAGGAAAGACACTCTGCAGATTTTGTTGACTTTTATAAACATGATCTGTTTTGAAAATGTGTATGAATTTAAAAACGAGTTTGTGTTTCTTCGACTTAACTAATGGATAACGAATTAAAATTTTAGATTTATTATCTCAAAATTTAAGATTTGGATGGGAGGTAGTTTATTAATAAAGAAAATCTTCCCACTTAAGTAATGGATAACACTCAGCACTTCCCTATTTCAATATATATAGACGCTAGCGCTTCTCCTTCTTCTTATGCAATAATGTGTTTCTACCAAAGTTAGTCTTCAAAAGCTTGTTGACTTCGAAGTCAGCGCTTGATGAGCTTCTGGTGCAAAGGTGTTGCTAAAAAAATGGCCTTCTCTCTGTTACCAAAGTTATCTCCTTGCATTTTGTTCTTGCTTCTGCTATCTTCAACTTGCTTCACTTCAACAGGTTCACCCCATTGCTACTGTTTTCTTTCTTCCTCGTCCATTTCGTGAAATTGTAATTGCTTTCGTGTTTTTTGTATAATGGGTTGTTCAGATTTCCTTAAATGGACAACCTTTTAAGGAAGTCTTCTTTAATGCTGTATGGACCTTACGTGCTGTTGGATTTTGATGTGCTTATTTATGCCTGAGAAAGATGCTACATTTGAACTTGATAAGTAAAACGTGGAAACTTTGTATCATTTATTAACTTCTGGTGGCTAATCTAGTTGATGCCAAGTATATTTAGTTGAAGTGAGTCGTTTAGCTTGATTTGATTCTATGAAGATCTGATTCTTTTACTATATGAATTGTTGCTTTGGCATTTGAATTTTCGTTGAGTCATCTCAGAAGTGAATTTATGATTTGTTTTGTTGTTTTCCCCTTTGGCGTTTGAAATATGTTTCAAGTTGAAGCTTACACGACATTTGTCCCAAGAACTCCTGCAACTGGGAAAACTTCCCATGAGTCGGTGGTCACCAATAGAGATTTGGTTAATTCGTCATGAATCATTCTGCAAGAAATAAATATGCAAAGATGAAGAACTGTAACTTCACCCGTAAAAAAATGTGTGCTTGCTTCGTGCTTTCCTTTTTATGACTACATAAGCAAGTATTATATCAATGGCGCGTAGAGTAAATTATCGGAATTTAGAGGTTCAACACTTACTTTGCTTACTTTCTTTTTCTTTTAATCACTTTCCACTTGATGTTTGTTGTTTATCTTTCAGATGCTTATGATCCGCTTGACCCAAATGGGAATATCACAATCAACTGGGATGTTATGTCATGGACTCCTGATGGATATGTAGTAAGTACATTCTCTTACAACATCACCTGCACTAATATGAAAACATATGTTGTCTTTTTTGCTTTTCTTTCCACTGGTTGGTTCCATCTTTTGTCCGGTGAGTTACTGGAAATTCTAAGAAAGAATTGAATGTACACAGGCTGTTGTTACAATGAACAACTTCCAAAGATATCGTCATATTACTTTACCTGGCTGGTTTCTAAGGTGGAGATGGGCAGAAAAGGAGGTAATATGGGCCATGATGGGAGCGCAGACCACTGAACAAGGAGATTGTTCAAAATTTAAGGGAGGTATTCCACATTCTTGTAAGAAGGATCCGACAGTTGTGGATTTGCTTCCTGGAACACCATACAATCAACAAATTGCAAATTGCTGCAAAGGTGGGGTGCTTAGTTCATCGGTGCAGGATCCAAGCAGAGCAGCAGCAGCTTTTCAAGTTAGTGTTGGTAGAGCTGGAACCACAAACAAAACTGTCAAAGTCCCGAAAAACTTCACCTTGGAAGCACCTGGACCACGTTATACTTGTGCACCAGCTAAGATTGTCAGACCCACTCAATTCATTACTCCAGACAAAAGGAGATTCACCCAAGCATTGAGTAAGTTTTAGGATTTTTATTGCCATTTTCACATTTCTGCAGTCAGTATGATTATCTATTTTCATCTTGTATCACCCTCATTCTGTTGTTAGCAACTAGTAATTAAGGATCCAGAGTTTGATTCTTCTTCAATTATAGTCTTCCTCACTCACCAGAAAGATCTCCTTGTTTAAAGAACTGTCAGCAAATTGCTACAGTTTATTGTATCCTTAATATAATTATTATTTATTGCAGTGACATGGCAGGTGGTATGCACATACTCACAATTTCTAACTCAGAAAACTCCCACTTGCTGCGTCTCACTTTCATCTTTCCATAATAATACTATTGTGCCTTGCCCAACATGTTCATGTGGCTGCCGAAGTAACTCATCTCAGTCAGGGAAATGTGTAAAGTAGGTTTCCAATCTCCATCGTGCAGTATCGTGATTTCCTTCTAGATACTAAGCTGTAGTAAAGTCATTTTTTATTTTTGTGTATGGTTACAGTCCAGGTACACCACATTTGGCCTCATTTGTTTCTGGCTTCGGGAAGAACGAATTTTCGCCTACGGTTGAATGTACCAATCACATGTGTCCAATCAGAGTCCACTGGCATGTTAAGTTCAACTCAGAGAAGTACTGGCATGTGAAGGTTACTGTTACTAATTTGAATTACGGGATGAATTATTCTGACTGGAACTTAGCCATTCAACACCCAAACTTCGACCATCGGACTCAAGTGTCCGGTTTCACCTACAAGCTCATGACTCCTTATGCTTCAATGAGTAAGTGTGTGAAATGATCCTAAATTAGTTGTTCCAAAATTCTGGACCAATGCTAAATTTTTTGTCTCAGTTCTTCTTCATCATAAAATATCAAACTTTTCATCTTGTTTTGGGAAAGTAGAAATTCTAAAAGTTGGTCTTAACAGATGATACAGCAATGTTGTGGGGAGTGAAGTCCCAGCATAATGATGTTCTGATCCAAGCTGGCCCGAATGGGAAGGTTGAAGGAGATGTTCTCTTCCGAAAGGATAAAGCAACTTTAAGCTTTGATAAGGGATGGGCTTTCCCCCGAAGGATCTACTTCAATGGTGACACTTGTATTATGCCACCACCCAGTGCTTACCCCTTTTAGAGTATAATGAGATTGCAGTCTTCGATCTCAACAAGTTTGCTGAAAATTCTTCTGCATTGCTATAAGACCATAGTATTTGCTTGTTGCTTTAAAAGCTCCATAATGTTGGTATTGAAGAACAATGTTAAGCATCAAGAGAAGCTATCTTGATCATATATCGAGTATTATAACTTTTATTGCATACGTTTGAGAGTCTTTTAAACAAGGAATTTATTATAAGGTTTTTTTTAATCTAGCACACACTCAATCTTAAAGCTATCAATAGAAAATTGTTTTGAAAGGCTAAAAACATGTGAAAAATAGTTTATAACTATATTAATGGAATAAGATTTTATGTAATAAAATGAATTGTTTTTGACATTTTTAAAACAAGATAATCAATTATCTAATGTGTTAGCCGGTTAAAACAGAGAGTAAAATTATGTTTTTTTTAAGTGTTCTTAAGAATTAACCGATTAAATTCTTGCATAATTTGTTATCTTTGTTTTCTAAATTAGATGCAAATCCAAAATACATATCATGATCGATTAAAACAGAAAAAAATTCTAATTTTTATCAAGAATAACCGATTATATATCAACTTAATATAATTGATTAAATATGTTTTAATAATAAGTTTTTAATTAGTGTTTCCAAAATTCTATAAATAAAAAATCCATCCACTCTTTTGGACATCTAAAAGAACTTTGAAAAGCAAAATAAATTCAAAAGGTTTGTGTTGCGCTGTTAAAACTAACTTATGATTTGCTTCTGGTGTGAAATTCCTAATAAATTCTTTCTTTTACTATGTTGTTGGAGTTTTTTTTTTATTTATTTTATATTCTCTTGTTTGTACGAACATAAGTTGAATAATTAAAACTAGATTGAAAATGAGGATGAGGAAAAGAAACATCTTGTTAAAGAGTTTGTCGGAAATTTTTCTTCATTTCATTTTTTTAGAGTAGGGTAGGGTTAATATGAACGGGTTCAGATTTAAAATGGTTATCCGATACCAATTGACTTTGACTTTCTTTGTATCCTATATTATTGTTACTACATCATTTTTCTAAAATAAACTTTCAATATTATTTCGTCAACATAAAAATAGTTTACGTTTTTTATCATAACATTTCTCATCATTTCACGATAATTTACTCGAAAGTGAGAAAATGCAATTTCATAGAAACAAACACCAACCGAAATACTTTTTCTTTGAAATAATGCCACATTCTTTGAACTGTCCTAGAATATCACCGAAAGTACGCCCTAAAACCAAAAAGTTTATGAAATATTGAAACTTTCCGAAAACAACATTCCTAATCCCAACAAAATAATTGAAAAATCAAAGCCTGAAACAAAATAATTGAAAAATGAAAAGCATGTGAGAGACTTCACCAAAATAACAGCTGGCAATGACTTTGTTTCTTATATTCTTACACTGTCAAACATAACATGACAACTTGAGGACACAACAATTCTTACTTCTCACTCTTGGTTGCCAATTTTCCTGACCTTCCCTGAACTATTTCTTTCTTTGTTTGGTTGGGTTTAGTTGTCTCCTGGTTAGGAAAACGACAACAACAATAATGTTCAATATTATTATATATCATTCAATAAAAAAGAATCCTTTTTAAAACAGAAATGAAGATTTTCACAATAAAATAAAAGACTAACAATATCTTTTATTCTCTGAAATATATACCCACATTAAACATGAATTTAAATGCTATATTTGTTCGCCATCAATTTCCCAAAAAAGAAAGAACCACATTGAAACAGCCCCTGATGTGTTTTGTGGGTCTAATCTGACGGTGTCGGTAAGGCATCTGTAAGTACACACACAACCCTACTGCATAACATAAAATGCCCCACCGACACTAAAATCCATTCTGTTCACACACGTTTGTCCAACCACGAGATGACACGTGTAATTATGCTCCAAACACATAATTTCTTTAATTTGGAAAGTAAATATGAAGCAGAAGAAATTATGAAAGAGCTGACCAAATGGAAAGGGTTGCTTTCGTGAATCTTCAGACTTAGTTGGTTTGAGAATGATGGGGATTAAGTAATAGCTGTTTATATTATTAATTAATTTGCTTTCGTCTACTTCTTTTTGTTCTATTATGCAATTAAAAGCCATGAGAAAAAACCATTCATATGGTAGGTGCAACTAAAGCTTGTTTATTTTATTAGTTTTATATTTAAATATGAAGACATTGCTAAAAGTATATAAATTTAGGTTTGCGATAAACGAAAATGCTAAATAGTAAAACGTGTTTTACAAAATCAAAATTGTTGCGTTTGGTGAAGCAATTTTAAGCAATAATAGTCATATAATTTTTATATTAAATAATTTATTCGACTAGATGGGAGAATATTTTGCATTGCTTATACACAGATGAAGCCAATTTATTGAACTTGTCTTTTGGTTTGGAGTGATAAAAAAATAATGGCATATTTGTGCGGACTTCCTTTGTTGGAGTCTTTTGTCTTTAATATGCAAGGGGTGTTTATGGATATATTAATAGTCCTATTTTATTTGATACTTTACATTATTTTTTTTATTGGATAAAGAAATTTGTATATTTTTTTTTTGTCATGTCAATACTCAACAGAATAACTCATATATAAACTTCACGTCTCTCACTTATTAATGATATTTTTTAAATTTATTTTAAAAAATAAATGCGGATTAAACTTGGAAAAGATTTTTTAAAAGTAATTTAGATTTGAAAAAAATATTTAAAATAAAAATTAAAAATAATTAATTTAAGATTTTGAATTTCAAAATTTTAACATAAAAGAAAAATAATTGAAAATTAAAATTAAAATACTTACTAAATATAACAATAGAAAATATTAAAAGTTTGATTCTTATATCAAAAAAGGAATACTCAAATCAAATTTATAATGTATTAGTCATGGTTATTGTAATATTAACTAAACCCTAAAAATGTTCATTGATTAATAAAAGACAGACTCGATAAAGGCTGTTTGAACGTCATCCTACAAGTCAAACTATATATATATATATATATATATATATATATATATTATATTTTGCTATGCCAATTTGTTTCTCCACACATGTCATGCCACATTATTATATTTTAAAGACTGTTATAATTTATTGCATTATATTTTTACCATTTGACTTCAAAGAAATAAAGCACATAATTTTTAATTAATTTTTTGCAAAAGATTAATTTAATTTTAATACACTATTCCTAACACTGTTTGTCATCAACAAAAAGCATTTACAATTACATATTTGGGAGAAAATCACTTGTAGATGAAGATAAGTATTAAATAAAAAATCATTAAAATTGCAACTTTTAACACATTTCAGTTAACAACAGAGTATAGAAAAGTACATTTAACTTTTATTTACATTATAAATATACAAACTTTTAAATATAATTTTAAAAATAATCACAATAAAAAACAATCGTGCTATACAGTATTGTATATACTTAATTGACTTTTTTATTTTCTACATCCTAGGTAATTGGATTGTTCTCATCATACACTAATCATATGGCTCTTTTACCATAGCTTTTGCAGAGTATAACAAGCTTCTCTCATTATTATCTTGTGCGGAAAATCAAAACCCATTTTGTTTCACATGACAATCTCTAGTTTCTGTAAAAGGTGAAAGTTTATCATCACAAATTTGCAAGAAAAAACCTTTTTTTTTATAATTTTTTTGTATGTACAAAAAGCAAAAGTTCTACTTTATTTTAGAACACCGTCAATAATGAGTTTAGGTACTTGCATAGTTTTTTATAGATAACAATTTGCATATATACCTTTCTTAAACACAAGATGATGAGCCAACTGGGACAAACTAAATAGTCAGTTTCTGCCGATTATTTTTTCCACTCTCTCACTTTCTTTTCTTCACTCTCTCTCTCTCTCTTCCTTTTCTTCTTTTTCTTTATTTCTAGTCTTCTCTGTCACAGATCTTGAACTGTTCAGGCAAGAACTCAGACCACTCACCTCTTGTGGCATCCAAAATGGGTTTCTCTCTGTTACCAAAAGCAACTCCTTGCATATTGCTCTTGGTTCTGCTGTATTGCACTTCCTTCACTTCAACAGGTTCACCCCATTACTGTTTTTTCTTTTATTTTTTCTTCTCTTTTTTCCTTCTCTGTGTCTTGGAATTTTCATTGGTTCTGTGACTTTGTTCAGTTTTCATTAGCTGCCTAGCATTTTCCATTCTCTGGGGGTCTTCATTTTATGCTGCGTGGACATTACGCCCTTTTGGTTCTTTAAATGAAGGCTTGTGAGTTTGGAAAGATGCTGCCTTTGCCCTTTGAATTTGATAAAGAAAGTGGGTTTTGTCCTGTTGTGGAAAATTTTGATCATTTATTAACCTTGAAGGGTAATCTTGTTGGGACCAAATGTTTTATGCAGAAAATACGCTGTTTGATTGTTTTGTTACTATAAAGATTTACATTTTTAACAGGGAACTTAATGAAAATTGTGTTCTGACTATCTTTTGATTAAATTTGATTTCGCATTTGAATTTTTGTTGAGTCAAGTGAGAAGTAAGTTCATGGTTTGTCTTTTTTTCTGTTCTTTTTTTTTTTCTTTACCTGTTGTCGTTTGTGATAGTTTTAAGTTGAAATTATGATTGCTTCCACGAGATTTGTGCCTAAGAACCCTGTAATTAGGTATACTCTGCATGAGGATTTGAGTAGGCAGTCACCGGTGCTGATCAGTTTTGGCTGTATATGGAATAATTCATGTATAAAGGTCCATGCATTTTAGATCCCAGATATCTTCCGGTTTAAACGATGGAATTATGAATCATACATGCTAAAATATGTACTGATAAAAAAACTATAACTTCACCCCGTTGACTTCAACAATGTATTTGCTTTGTTATTTTTGTGACTGCTTGAGCAATTATGGCAATTGTGTGTGTAATCATTTCTACTGTGTGTACTTTGTAGTATACTATAGGGATTTTCAGAGGATCAACATTTACTTTGTTTTCTTTCCTTTCCTTCTAATTACTTTCCTCTTGCTGTTGGATGTTTATCTTTCAGATGCTTATGATCCGCTTGACCCAAATGGGAATATCACAATCAAATGGGACATTATAAGTTGGACCCCTGATGGATATGTCGTAAGTATACTCTTTTACAATAACAACCATTAATATGAGAAGCAAAACTGTTGTTATGCATTATGCATGGATTTGCTCCTTTTCTTTCTACTGGTGGCTTACCATCTTTTGTGATGCATACGCATGTTCTTGTCAGCTGCATCTCATGTAATATATCAATTCTTGGATAATATAGAGGTTTGGATAAAAAGTAATTTCATTTCAACTAGAAACCTGACATGGTTTGAATTTCCTGTCACAATTATGGGCCGTGTTACAACTATCTTCTGTTAGTGTTCTTTTACCATTGAAGTTTTAATTAATGAATAAGGTTGATAACTCAATTATACAGATGAATTTATTTAAAGTAGTGATTATAGACATTTAAAGTGACTTTGCTTATATCTAAGATACCACTGAATGTGCAGGCTGTTGTTACAATGAACAATTTCCAACAATATCGTCATATTGCTTCACCTGGCTGGTCACTAGGATGGACATGGGCAAAAAAGGAGGTAATATGGAGCATGATGGGAGGGCAGACCACGGAACAAGGTGATTGTTCAAAATTTAAGGGAGGTATTCCACATTGCTGTAAGAAAGATCCGACGGTTGTGGATTTGCTTCCTGGAACACCATACAATCAACAAATTGCAAATTGCTGCAAAGGTGGGGTGCTCAGTTCTTGGGTGCAGGATCCTACCAATGCAGTTTCATCATTTCAAGTTAGTGTTGGTAGAGCTGGAACCACAAACAAAACTGTCAAAGTCCCGAAAAACTTTACCCTGAATGCACCAGGACCAGGTTATACTTGTGGTCCAGCCAAGATTGTGAAACCCACCCAATTCATTCAAGCAGATAAAAGGAGAGTTACCCAAGCACTGAGTAAGTTGTAGGACTTTTTTTAATGTCATTTTCACTGTTGCCAATATGACTATTTATCTTTATGATGCCTCCTTCCAACCTTCAACAGTGTTACCCACCAGATGTAGGTTTTGTTGGTAACAAAATCTGAGACTAATGTTAATAATTCTCTTAAAGTTAGAACTAATTGAAGCTTACAGTTGTCATAAGTAACTACATTATTAACATCACTCTTGTTTATTGCAGTGACATGGAATGTGACATGCACATACTCACAATTTCTAGCTCAGAAAACTCCCTCTTGCTGTGTCTCACTTTCATCTTTCTATAATGATACTATTGTGCCGTGCCCAACATGTGCATGTGGTTGCCAGGGTAACTCATCTCTGTCAGGAAGCTGTGTGAAGTAAGTTTCCACCGCTAAGTGAATTTTCATTTCCTTCTAGCCACTAAGTTGTGTACACTCATATATTTCCTTTCTCTGTGTTTACAGTCCAAATACCCCACATTTGGCATCGGTTGTTTCTGGCTCTGGGAAGAATAACTTTTCACCTTTGGTTCAGTGTACTAGTCATATGTGTCCCGTCCGAATCCACTGGCATGTTAAGCTAAACTACAAGGAGTACTGGCGTGTAAAGGTTACTATTACTAATTTTAATTACAGGATGAACTATTCTGAGTGGAACATGGTTGTTCAACATCCAAACTTTGACAATTTGACTCAGCTATTCAGTTTCAACTACAAGTCATTGACCCCTTACGGTTCAATAAGTAAGTGAGGCAACTTGTTTAGAAATAAAGCATCAAACTTTTACTACTTTTTTTCATAAACTTGAAGGCAAGTACTGATTTTTAAGTTCCCTTTTACAGATGATACAGCAATGCTATGGGGAGTTAAGTTCTATAACGATTTTCTCAACCAAGCTGGTCCTAATGGCAATGTTCAATCCGAGCTACTCTTCCGAAAGGATAAAGCAACTTTTACTTTTGATAAGGGATGGGCTTTTCCTCGAAGGATCTACTTCAACGGTGACAACTGTGTCATGCCACCACCTGATGCTTATCCCTGGTTACCTAATGCTGGTTCTCGGCCAGAGGTTTCTTTGTTTGCCGTAGTGATAGCTTCTTTGGTAGCCTTGGTATTTTATGCCCATGCATAAAGTTCCAATCTGTGGTACACTTAGCCTTGTAACAAAAAAATTTCAATCAGATCAGTTTTGACTAAATTGTGATGTCAATTTGTCATTTGAAGCATGTGAGGGAGGAACGAGAATGACATCTAGTGGCAACTCAAGATAAGCTTCACGTGTCCTATGGTTTATTACCGAGGGTTCAGCACATTGGTGGTAGAACTTGTTTTTTGTTCGTGTTTGTTGTAATTCAATGATGTATGTATCGTTATTTTGATGTAACTGTAATTATAATAAATATACACACCAACATGTCACATGAAAAATATAGACTCGATGAATCATATGTGGGTTTGAAATGATAGTGGTCTTTTACTTACAGTTTCCTACACAGAATAAAACTATATTTTGTATCATACACGATGTGGTCTAAACAGAACCTGAATAAAAGGAAGTGGGATCCAATATCCATTACAGCATTGCCATATAAGCATTTACACGATTCAAACAAAATCATTGCATGGAATTATATTCTCTATTCAGCACCCGATCAGCGCTTATGGCTCGGCTCACAAATTCATGAGTTTAGTTTGTTGTTTTCAAACAATTCCTATAGAATCTTCATACCTGATGCACGTTATGTGGGTGTAAGAAAACTTGGCTTCAAAATTTCATAGAAAACAATTGTATCTCGCTTATGTGCTTGTTCACCAAACAGCTAGCATGACAAGCATTGTGAAAATGAATACTGGGAAGTTCAATAGGTTCACAGGGGCAGAGTTAGGGAGGATCGGGTAGGTATCGGGCGGTGGCAGCATGCATTCTTCGCCATTAAAGTAGACCTTGCGAGGAAATGCCCACCCCTGCTTGAGTGTGAATGTATCCTTATCTTTCTGAAGAAGAATTTCTGACTGAACATTCCCTGTCGGTCCAGCTTCCATCAATAGATCGTTAAAGTATTTCATTCCATAGAACATACCAGTATCATCTGCACATAAGATAATACATATTAGCACTCATTCTTAAAGGTTATTGATTTGACTTATAAAACACACTAAAAAGATTTATTTGTTGCCACTCACTTATGGACTCGTATGGAAGTAGAGGCTTGTAATCAAAGCTGAAAACTTGGGTGACATTGTTAAGATTTGGATGCTGAACAGCAAGAGTCCAGAGGGAGTAGTTCATCCTGTAGTTGAAATTTGTTACGGCAACCTTGACTCGCCAATAGTCCTTGTAGTTGAGCTTCACGTGCCAGTGTACTCTTATTGGGCACATATGATGAGTGCACTGAAGCAATGGTTCATTGTCTTTCTTTGGAGTGTGAATCCCCACCATGTTGATACGTTTAGAGTCACTCCTGCATACCATAGCAACATGTAAGAGAATGATTCTAGTTGTGGGATATTAAGAGGTCATTAATTGTTTTGAAAATCAGACTTTACTTGACACAGTTCCTCTTGTTCTGGCATCCACATGCACAAGAGGGACAAGGGGTAATGGTCTCGTTGTAAAAGGATGACAAAGATACACAGCAACCTGGGTTCTTTCTTGCCAGAAATTGTGAGTATGTGCAAGTAACATTCCATGTCACTGCATGATGTAAAACAAAAGAAACTAAGGAAACAATTGAATTGAATATGAACGGGAAATTGATGTCGCAAAGTTGGAGAACTAACTTAGTGCTTGAGTTTTGCGGCGCTTGTCTGGTGTAAGGAAAACGGTGGAAGGAACAACCTTGGCAGGACCACAAGTGTAGCCTGGTCCTGGACCCAAGAGAGTGAAGTTCTTGGGAAGTTTAACAGTCTTGTTTGAAGTGCCGGCTAACCCAACACTGACTTGGAAGGATGAAACTGCTGATGAAGGGTCTTGGCCCCATGCTGCAACCACTCCACCCTTGCAACAGTTTGAGAATTGTTGATTGTAAGGTACACCAGGGAGCAAGTCTACAACTGTGGGAGTTTTCTTGCAGCAGTGAGGTACATTGCCTTTGAACTTAGAACAGTCTCCTTGCTCTGTTGTTTGAGCTCCTACCATGGACCATATTACTTCCTTCTTTGCCCATGACCACGACAAGGTCCACCCCGGATTCATGATGTGCCGAAACATTTGGAAATTGCTCATTGTTACCACTGCCTGGTAAAAAAATGCAATACACAGAAACAGGAGATTTCATTAAATGAAAAGTTACTTTTCAACTTAGTTACACTCATTTTACTCTCTGAAATAAGTTGCAATGCTAGATGACTATACTGTGGCCTTTCTATCTAGGTGTTTTCCTGGATGAGTAATGGCAAAATATGATTTTGATCTAAATAGACTACGAATCAACTCGTCAAATGAAATCAAACAGATGAAAAATTGACTTAAAATCATGTTAATTAGGATTTTAAGGTGATTAAGGAAAATCCAACGTGAAATCAATTCAGTTAGTATTACTTACTACATAGCCATCTGGTGTCCAAGACACAACATCCCATTTGATCGTTACGTTTCCATTTGGATCCAAAGGATCATACGCAGCTACAATAAGAACATGAACAAATCAGTTGAATGTGTGTGAAATGCAAATGAAAGTGAAGCAAGTTCAGCATAAAGGGTAACTAACTTGTTATCTGACCTGTACAAGAGAATAGCACAAGAACACATGCAGCTGATATGAAAAGCCTCATTCCCTGATGTTATCAACTATATGATGAGAGTGGTGCTGAGAGTGAGCAACTTTTTTCAGTGAGATTGGAGTATTGTGAGCTGAATGGTATGGAATTGGATGTGTAATATTGTAGAAAAAGAGCTCTGAAGGGAATATGTTTGGGGTTCTAAGTGATGGCTCACCTAATGGTTGTTGGTTACCTTAACATTTATATTTCTATCATTGTCTGAGCCGTGAGATTTCCTTTTGAACTTCCCATTTCTTAAAGCAACGGCCACTGACTAGAATAGGCGGGAGATACAAGAGTGAACATTACACGTCAACCGTTGTGTTTGAAGGCTCATTTCTTCTCTGATGGCTTAGCCTCACCACACCATAAACTTACCAGTATACCCCTTATTCCCTACACATCAATTTTTACAGAAAAGTGTGTATCAGTCCAAAATGATATTAGTCCCTCAATATTAGTAACCGATGTTAATCAGAGATTAATTTGATGTTAATGCTCAATACTTTTAAGAGCTACTTACATAAATTTATCCATTTAAAGAGTATTCAGGAAATTACAATAACATTTCAACACCATATTGATGATTTATTGAAAAAACATTATAAGTCTGTCTAAAATAAGCCTGGTAATGCTACATTTCAACACCCCTTTACCCTTTTTTGAAGTTTGATCTGGTCTAAACATTTTCATTTAGGCATTCAATTACATCCAAATGAATATGGCAGTAGTAACAGTGTGTATAATTTTCTTTTGTATCTGTGGCATCTTCCCATTTTTTTTGAACCTTTTTTTAGCAAGAATGATTGGAAGATAAGTGTTGAACAAGTGAGGGATGAGATGAAAACGTGGTACTATGTTGTGTCCACAACTTGATCATTGTATTAGGTAACATATGTCACTTCTTTAGACCTTGCCAACTAATTTTGTGAACGATTCTTTATGGTCTTGCTTTGAACCAGAGACATGAGTTTGAAGCAAGCAAGCTAAGTAGAGACTAGGTAGTGAGTTCCTTTCTAGTCAAAAGGACACTCTATCTGCTGCATGCATCTTCACAAAACCTTGATTGCTTCAAGCCTAGAACAGAAAAATTTATCACTCAGATACTAATTTGTCTACTCTTTTGTCCCTTAAGAGTTGTTCATGAAGTTTTTTATATGAAATATCTGTTTTTTGCCCCCTTATTAATACAAACTAATACGAGTCTTGCATTGAAAACCGACAGGGTCGTTAGCAATGTTACTCAACCCTCTATACATGCAACGTATTATAAACATTAGGAACAATATAAAATTATAAGCAAATAAATGTTATAAAATTCAGTATATGAGAATGAATACGTTTCAATATGGATAGAGTTTGATGTGAATTTAAATACATTAAAATTCAGATTAAGGAAAATTTACCCCGCGTACAATTAAACCCTTAATCACTTTATTAAAGAAAAAGAATTGTACAAGAATCTGATTTCAAAGTGGAAAAAATTCCTGTGAACTGTCTTTAGAAAATTTGAAAAAAAAAAACTACATATATTTCTTAGGAACTTTATATCGCCAAATAATTTCATTTGTTAATATAATGTAATGCAAAGATGAATTTACATTGAATTCGTGGGTAATATTTTCTTTTACATTTAAACTCGTTTGTTTTTAACTAAAAATTAAAATATACTATTTAGCCGGTGATACTTTCATTCTTTCAATTAGACAACGTTCACTCCCATGTTTGCTTGTTGAAGAAGGTCCATTTTTTAATATTTTATGTAATACTACTACAAAAATTGTTATAAAAATATTTTAGAAAATACTTATAAATTTTGTTATAAAAAAATTGTAAGGAATTGTTGTCTATTTTTTTACAAAATATTTTGCATAAAACAATTTTCACAACAAATTTTGTAAGAAATACTTAGAAATAATTACTCATGAATGAATTATTTGTCAATTAAAATTTTTAGTAAAAATAATAGAAAAAAGTTTTTTCTTACATTTTTTTAATAAATCTATAAAAAAAATTCTTTGTAATATGATAACTTTTAGTAATGAATTAGACGGCTATATGATATAGTTTTACCTTAGTTTGGTAGTGTCACTTTGTTGCTCGTAGCATTGAATTTAGGAATTTATTCAGTTGAATATTTTCTTAATTTATTTAGAATTTCCAACGTAGTTGATGTTTTAATGGTTGCTTTCACTACTAGAACTTTTAATCTTTTGTTGAATTTTTCTTACAAATTTGTTATAATATTTTGTAATAAAAGACTTTTTTTTTATTATTTTTTCTATAAATTTTAATTAACAAATAATTATTTTTTATAAAGTTTGCAAGTATTTTTACAAAAAAAAATTTTAAAAATTTTTGTGTAAAAATGGTAGTAAATTATTTCAAACCATTGTTCATAATAAAATTAACAAAGTATTTTCTAAGAAAAAAATTTCAAAAAGAAAAATTGTTTTTTTAGTAGTATTTATTCCCCTGAAAGACCTTGGTAACTATTTTCTCTTTCTCCAGTTTAGTGTATGCTGGTGTTCGATAACAATGTCATCTGAAACTTTTATTTCCAAAGATTGACTGCATGCAGAATTATCTATTTTTGTTTGTTGGGATTTGTATGATTTAATGGACATTGAATCCAAAAGAGAAAAGGTATGGTAGTCTATGGATCGTTAATGGGCTTGGGCATTAAGCAGTACAGGGCTTTTCCATCTTGCATTCCCATGATTACTAAGTGTACTTCCATACTGGCATTGCTATTATACTCTTACGGAGAAGGAAGAAGAAGAGAGAAAGTGTAAAATGGTAGATTTGGTTAGATGCTTATTCGGAAAAGGTATTGTATGTCTTTTGTAAAGTTTGTTCTAGAAAATTCGGGAAAGCTATATTCAAAATAATCTTTCCCATAATCTAATAACAACCGATAAAATTCTCCACAGAAATGTTTTTCCGGTACCACCATATTCATATAAGAAAAACAATCCTTCTACTAGTGAAATACTATTGTCATGATCTCTTGATAGATATATACATAATTCAATTCATTGATAACCTATTTTAGAATATGAATGAAACTAAAAGATCAGGTTGTCGTTGAAAACTTTAATCTTTTAAGAACTTAGCATTCGAAATTAAGAATTCTTGTAGTTGTATAAGCCAAAAGTGATGTAATTAAAACTCTCCGATTTGTAGACTTCCATTAAAAATATACATGATATAAATATTGAGACAAGTAATTAATTAAAAAAACAATTAAAGTTAATATTGGTAGATTGAAGTCCTTCCGTTTTGAATGGGTATTTATTTGGAATGTAAAATTTACATTCTGCACGAGTAGATATTTCTATAGGATGTAAAAAAAATACCCTGGTTAACTTCATAGGTTACAGACAATTGTTTCAATGAAATCGATAGTTGTTACAGTATAAACGCGAAACCGAAATAATGAATTACAAAATTTATGAATTTACCAGTTAGTAAGTACAAACATGACCACCACAATTTACCTGAAGCAATAATTTCCATGGCTAACCGAATAATGAAGCAACATTTTAAGGAATTACAAAGTTGTATCCACCCAATAAAAAAAACCAGAATAAAACAGCTCTGCAGCTTCAGTAACAACTTTCATATGAAAACCATTATCTAGAAGCGTCCAAATGTATGGTGATGTCCATGTTCGTATGGCAGCCACACTAATGCGGGATTTTGACTTTTGATGTTAATGTAGCATGAAAGTTTACTTGTATAATCATTCTTTTATCTTTTCCTTTAGCTTGTGCATGTAACATACAAGAACAAAATCGTTTTCAACCAGATATAAATTTCAAATTGATTGACATTCATTTTGCAAATTGTGGTTGCTTGTGTAAGGAACTTCTAGGCTGAAGTTTCCAGCAGTGCTTCTGAGTGATTGTAAGTTCTCATTCAACTCAATCTAGTTGTTCATTATATTGCCTTGCCTTGTTCCTAACAATTGACATCAATACTAAGGTCAAGAGTTTGACAGAGATCAAGTGGGTCAGGTCACAATCGAATCGTGACGCTTGAGCTGTTATACTCTTAAGTAAAAAGAATTGCGCCTGAGTAATGGATATAGTTTTTGGTTTAGTGATAAACACTCCATCCTAACACATAGTCCTGATAGATTTTGATGTTTTTCAATTTCAAATTGGTATAGATGTTAGGACAGTATTGAAGTGGCAGATAAAGTACCAAAGAAAAATCCAAAGCTCTGATCTCATCGGTTAAAAATTGATCACTATGGATCTATACTCAGTATTAAACAAGGTATACATCAATATCTGTCCATCCGATCTCTAACCTTCAAACAATAATCAAAAGAAAAGAACACCCTATAACATGTGCTTCTTATTTCTAAAAGCTCAAACCAAAAGTTACTGATAGAGTTACAGCTAATAGTGCTGCAAATTTTAAGAGGACAATAACAGCTAAGTTGAAAATACATACTAGACAAAATAATACAGTATAATTAATTTGAGTTGCAAGTTTTCTGGCTGTTATGCAGTTAACCAAAGCTGATTCATTTTTTGCCATTGGCCAGTGATGCTCCAGCAGGGTTAAGTTCATCCCAAGCTTCAATCCAAGTGACCATGGCATCTGCCAACTTGTCAAAGTAAGGATCTACCTTGGAAAGCTTTTCCTTGACTAGCTTGGCAAGCACAATGTAGCACTTCTGAACAGTGGTAGCTTCTTTTGGCAGAACAATGCTCTGGAAAAATGGGATAATGTCTTCTTGCCAGAATATGCCTTTGTACTCTTTCCTCAGGTTCACAAATGGGTTGCTGGCCTTGCTGTGATAGATATAAGGCAAACCAGTCTTGATTCCCAATCCCAAGTGATCACAGATTACCTAAACAATCATTCATCAAAATATCTCAGTTCTTTTCATGCAATGATATTCATACAAATGAAACTATCAATTGATTACAAAGATTTGGTACCTTGCAGCACCAACCAGCCCACATGTCATCGTAGCGTCCAATAGGCTGGCCATCACCCATGAGACCAAAGTACATTGCTGGTCCTATGAGATCGCGATCAAAGGCCAGGTTCATTCCACACATGGGAAACAAAGTGCCCTTTGGTATGGTCATAACAGCATCCACGTACCTAATAAGAATATCACATTATTCACAATCAAACACACTCACAAGTTTTAATTTTTCAAAAGGTCACAAGGGTAGATAGAAGAAGTACCTAGTGTTCCTCTCAAGAGGCTTCACAAGCTGAGTAGGAGCATCGTAGTCTGGGATGTTGAGCCAGAGACCATGAGAAACTGCAGTTGGCACACCTTCCCGGAGACTGAAAGGGTAACCGCGAACAAAGTCTGCACCTTCTCGGTAAGGTTCATAGAGAGTGTTGAAAAAGAAAGGTGTGGATGGACAGAGAAGATTTTTTATATGCTGCTCAAGTGCATTAATCTGTTGTCCAGATGGATTGGTGGCAACCTAAATCACAACAAAAAATGATATAAATCCTAAAATTTCAAATGAAGAGGATGCCTGACAAAATATATAAATATATCAAACAAATGTTGGCATTAACACATATAGCTGGAGGGCACCTCGGGATTCCATCATATGCACATGATTACATATATATCATGTCATTATTAACCAAATGCAGACACTAAAGCTAGCCATAATTTCGAATTTCACTCCAACATTGGTTAAGGAGATCAAAACAGGTGACAAAACACGATTACATCGTGGACCAACATCAAAGCTTTACAGTAAAAGAATAACACATCCTCAATGTAGGCAACTCTTCCAATGACAAATCAAATTTCATCAAATCACATTGCCAGAGACTAATCATTTCCATTAGACCCAACTCCATAGATTCAAAAATCACTAGCTACATTGTAAGAAAGCCGACATTGTGTTTCAAACAGATCATAAAGCCAAAAGGAAATATCCGATCCATGCAATGGCCAGAAAAAGCAGAAGCAGCACCATCATTACACTTGCAAACAACAACATTAACAACCAACATAACAAAAAGATCCAAATTTTACACGGCTAAGGAAGAGATCAACCTTGCAAAGCAAACCATGTCAAGATCTAGCCAAAACCAAAGTCAGAATGCAAAAACCAACGAGATCCCAACAAATGGGTGATGTAATGAGATTGAGAGAAAATAAAATAAAATAAAATAAAATAAAACTCACAAAGCAGTCATCATCAATGGTGTAGATGTATTTCTTCTTGGAGACCATGTAGCCAAAGCAACGGCACGCAGAGTCCTTGAACGAGATGCAATTGGCCTTGGGACCAAGAATCCTATTGATGTCATTGCGGTTGTAGAGCTCATAGTCGAACCCTTGAGGGACCTTTATGGTCTTTGAAGGGTCACCATCTTGCACAATAATGAGATGGTAAGGCTGAAAGAATGGCCTCCACATCTCCAAGAAATCCAGGTTCCTGATGGTGGGGATCACGATGTCGAGCTCATCTTTCAAAGCTGGTGTTGGTGTTGCCATGGCACTCGATTGGAAACTGAACACAGGGTGGTGTGAGTTTTTCACAAACACAGAGTTATGTTATGTGTGCGTTTGTTTGAAGATGCAGAGGGAAAGAGGGAGTTCGTAAAGGACTATGATATAGACGAGTGGCACGTGCCAATCCACTGTTTTCGGCACGAGTTTGGGAGCTTTCAAATAGACGTGTCTGAATGTTTAACGTGAGAGGACTCCTTCAACTTCAAACGTTGTTGGTGTGTGTTTGCCTTAAGTTGTTAACTAAATCTAGAATTTTATTTTATTCACATTACATCGTGAAATTTATAAATAAAAATAATCCTGATTAAGAAATAAATTCAAAAAGTTTAATTTTTTTTAGTATCTGAATCCCTGATTTTGTTAATGATATTTTCTTAATTTTTTTTTCTATCCTCTGTTGAAGACAATATCTGATTATGTCAATTATATTTGACCAATAACACATACTTGAAATATACACTCACCAAGAGCAAACTTATATTAAAATAAAGGAAACTGAATATACGATTCTCTAATTATTAAATATATTTTTTTGTTTTGTTTATGAGATGTATGGGTTGCTTTGTGCTCTTTTATGGAATTCTTGTACGAAGAAAAGTCACCCTACTCTTTCTTTCAGTGACTCAAATTGATATTTAGGTAGAATGAATAAAGGGGGTAAGAAAAATCAATGCCTTTTAATGGATCAAAAAAATGTCAATTTCTAACTAAAGAAGAATCTTATGGTGATGTCTTGGTCAAATTAGTAGTTACAAAAAGACCCACTTTTGAAAGTGATTTCTGTCGAATTAGTACTTTCATTTTCTTTTCTTTTCTTTTCCCATTCAATTTACACTAATGGTCAAAATGGTTTGTGATGATTCTGCCAACCCCCTTCTCACGCTGCTAAGACTATTCTCAACTCTTGAATTCTTCAATTACAAAATATAATTAATTTTGTTCAAATTCAGGCAAAAAAAAAAGAAAAATCTAAAAGTAATCAACGTACATGAGTGACACTATTTTGTCCACTGTTATCTCTCTTATTAAAAAAGAGTAATTTTTTATTTTTATATTTTAGCTCTAAAGTCATGATTGTAATACAAAAAGTAAAGAAAAGCATTTAGTACATAACTTGTTAAGTTTATTTGTCTTTAACAAACTTCACAATTTTACGTTGTTTTATGAGTTCTATGCATGAAGAAAGAACATGTGAAGGTCAATATAGAAGTTTGAACTAGCTGATTATCGTGTTTAATGATTGTAATAAAGTAACTTAACTTTGTAAGATATAATATATTTTTCTTATTCTTTATGCCATAACTTGTGGGTTCAATTTTTGTGTGGTGTCTTTTGATGCGGAGAGAGAGGCGGAAAAGGGGAATTGAGATGCGTATGCGTGCAATTAGGGAAGTTTCTTTGCTTTCAAAACGAAAAAGAAAGGCGACTTTGCTTATTTGTGGAAATTTGTGTGCATGAATGGTGATGCAAGAAATAGGATTGATTAATATAAAAATGTTGTCATTTCTTAATTTCTCGCAATATGATAAAACATTATTTCTTTTTTTTTTTTTAGATATGCTCATATTTTGTACTAGTTTGTGTTTTATTGTTATTTGATATTTTGTTTTCTTGAGAATGTTAGGTTAACATAATATTAGGCAGAATTGGTGGAAAATGCATCTGCTTTTACGTCGTGAATGGGGCGCAAACCACATTGATCATGCATTTACTGGGTTAGGCAATTTTTAAGTCTAGATGGCACCATGATTAGGTCACTCACCAACCCTTTCAGTTTTTTGGTCAACGTTTTGCCATTTACTTTGAAAATGTCACATTCACAAGCACACTGATAAGTTCTCTCTTTTGGGGTCGAAGAATTTAGGTTAAGTGAGAAACACAGGGTCAAGCCTTTAACTTCCATAACAACACACTTAAAAAAAAATACTGATTTTGTAAAATTGTGAATTTTATTAATTATGAGGTCTAGAATTGTGAAAAAGAAAATAGGATAAGCCAATTGGTTGACCAAGAATTAAATGAAGACCAAATTATGATTTAATATAAAAATATTTGAAAAAATAATTTCGGCAATATAAACAAGTGAGAGGGGTGAAAAGAAAGGCAAAATGGTCACCACCTTCTTTTTCCTTTTTTAGGTTTAAGATAAAGCCCAATTTTGTAGACTTGAAAACCCAATAGTCCAAAGTGTAATGAGTCAATACAGAAAAGCTTAAAAGAACGATAGTATGGCTTTTTCTTCTTGCACCCCTATAAGTTTTTAAAATGCCATTTTACATTTTGCAAATGTGATTTCCGGGGAGTATCTTTGTTCTGAAACGATTCTGAAACAAGCTTTCTACAATTTCTGGAACCGATTTTTTTCATAAAAAAAAAATTCAAATCAATATTTCTAGAACATATTCACGTGACTTACAAATGGTAGCAAACCGAACATACTTTCACGAGCTTTGTTCTCTGAACCGTGCGAAAGCTTTTCCACGAACCACACACTTCTATACAAAAACTCGTTCTTTTCCCACCGAACTAAACTTCTCAACATGCTTATTCACATCCCATTTCTCATTATTTCAGTTTCTTTAGTATATTTTTTTTCGTATGAAAGCGACGTTTGGGTTGAATTGAAGTATGGCAGAATATTAGTTGGGCTGAAACTGAGTCCTAGCTTTGAAAGGCGAGCCCAATAGTTTATAGGGCCTAGCCCATGTTGACCAAGTGTGCAACATTTGAAATTGAAAGGGAAAGGAGCATCTTAGAGTGTGGTACACTAGCCTCTAGCTTTGACCAAACCATGTTACATACTCTGATCCACAAATCGTATACTCTCAAAGTTTTACTAATTAAGCATGGGCTAGGCCTGAGTTCTGACAACTCAGGCCTAAACGCCCCCAGATTTGTTCATTGCCCCTTATAAATTCAAGAAAGAAGAAAAACAAGAATGGAAAGAAGCTAATTTTGATTGATTTCTCTAGTTGTTAGAGCATATTATCATACAAAAGAACCCTACTATTTCCTATATCTCAGTACTGTACATGCGCAAAAGCCTAGCTAGTGAAAGATGAGACCCTTATGTGCAGTCCATTTGGTGCCACAACTCTAGGAAACTTCATTAGTTTATCTCCTCCTACCTCTTCCCACCTGCAATCAACATTAAATATCACATGTGTGTTTATCAAAACAGACAAACCATTGTTTCATTAATGTGTACCATCAGTAACATCATCAAACAAACGAATTTGGATGTGATGGATGCTGATTAGGTAAAGAGATAAATTCCCTCACCTGTATCTAGTTACAAAGTAGTGCAAGAAAGTGGAAATTTCTGCTATCCCTAACTCCTTCCCTGGACATTGTCTCGTTCCCCCTCCAAAAATCAAGAAGTGGCTTTGTGACTCCAGACTGTTACCCTGCATTTTCCAGTTCCTCATTAATTATGCTGCTTTTTCATCACAAAGAAAAAAAGGTATAGGTTGTGTTACAAACCAGCCATCTCCATGGATTGAAGGTTAGTGGATCATGATACAGAAATGGATCATAATTTATCTCTCTCGTATATACATATATCCTCCACCCTTTAGGAATCAGATACCCTGAAAACAACCACAAAATACTCCAATAAGTCTCTTCATTGCAATAAAGTAACAATTTTTTTGTAATGGTCTCGTTCTTGATTTCCACTGCGACTAAAACATTAAAAAGTTTAAAGTGGTTATCTCTTAGGTAATACCATGTGTACAATTACATTATCCTAGGGATAAATCTATTCTCCGGGTGCTTTCTAAGAAGTTTTGTTGAAGCAGAAAAAGTTGCTGAAATAAGACCCCGAAAGTCAAAAACAGCTTCTTGAGCCCATAAACCTAAGTATACAGCAAAAAAGCTTGAGACATGCTACATAACCCACCGTTTAGTTCCATGTCGTGAGTTGTTTTTCTTAGAACCCCATTAACTATTGTTGCTAATCTCGAGGTCTCGAAAATCACCTGCAAGGGGCAGAGATGGCAAACAACATAAATATCGTGATCAAAGATTCATTCAATTCAACACAGTTACTGAAAAGAAAAACAAAAAAGACAGATCAAACAATAACAATAAATGAAAAGATAAAGATAGCAGCATCTCACCGCACGAGTAAACCTCATTGACTTGAGATCATTACAGTCAATTGGATCCTCTGGCTTTTTCCTTTCCCTTATGGCAAAGTGCTCTTTCTGCATTCAGTGTTATCACAGTGAGGGCAGAGTATAATAAAGCGAAAACAACATACCTAGAGAACATGAGAATCTTTGCACTCACTCTGATTTCTTCAAGAACTTTGGGATGGTCATGGAGATACTTCACTGCCATCATCGATGTTGTTGAAACAGTTTCATAACCAGAATACATAATTGTAATTACTAGATCAATGATTTCCTCGTCAGTTAGTTTGTATCGGTTTTCATCTCTATTCATCAAGCAACCCAGCATGTCCACGTGGGATTCTTGGGATGCTATCCTTTCCTCCAGCAACTGACTCAGAATGCCGATAATACTTTTCCTTGCCTACAACACATACACATATCAATGTATAATCAACGAAATACAGTGCAATGTGATAACTCAATGTTCTTATATGTTTGTAAAATTTGAGTGTTGAAGTGTAAATGTGAATCTGTACATAAAGAAATTGTTCTATTTTAAAAATGATTTAATGATAAAATTCAGTATTGTTTTTCATTGGATGCTTTACAAAAGTTGTTTCAATTTTCAACTCAGGTAAATTTGAACCATGTTATTATATTATATATCTTTCTTAACCTGAGACCAAACACAAAAAAACATACACCAAACCAAAAACATCATTAGCTGTCTGTGAATTTTAGATAAATTCAATGTGGAATCAAACAGGAGCAATATAAAGCACCAATGGTTAAAGATGAAGGACAATACCTGCAATCCACCGCGATAATTTGTGCCAGGAAGGTTAATAGGCAAAGAGAGTGTTCCCAAAACTAGTTTAAAGAACTCTGTCATGAAGGGTTGAGCTATTGAGCTGGATTCCATACCAGCAATCTGCTTCAGGGAAGAGAGAAAAGCCATCTGTTCCAAATATTTGAGAATTAGTACTTGAAAAAATTCTGATAACTTTTGGTGTTAAATAGTGAAGTAGTGTATTCAGTTTTGAATCGATGGTGAAACAAACCTCTTTAGTTTTCTCCTGGATGTTTATGACTTTGTTATCCCAATCAATCAAGTGGGTTCTCATGAACTCATCAATTTTTGGCAAAAGCTGATCCCTGATCAAGGTGGGGCTAATAATTGAAAGCAGTGCCCCTCTCATGTACTTGTGAGTGGAGCCATGAACAGCTGCAATATTGCGTGTGCCTAAGATATCTAACATGGATTGTGGGTACCCAGGAACAAGCCCTTTTGCTTCATTCATCAGTATGAATCTATTCAGCTCCGGATCCATGGATACAATGGTAGGACACCCCAGAATGTGAGATTTGAAAAAACTGCCATACCTGCCATTCACAAAACAGAAGGAAAAAATAAAGTTATAATCACAACCAATTAGGTAAAAGACCAAAAGTACAAGAATGAATAGTATTTACCTCTCCCAGTTTAACTAGTTTGAGGAAAAATATTACTAAGATCATGTTTTGTCCAACAGGTATGTTTTTTTTCGTGCTATTCCTATTACACTTTTTTTTAACAATCTCCAAAATCTTCTTTTTTTCCATATCTCCATCACATCAATTATACATCTCTCTTTGCTCTACAAAAACAACTATACAAAAAAAAAAAAAAAACTTGTGCATATCCAATGTCTCCTTTTTTCATTTCACACGTTGATGATGTGAGTGCCATTCATTAGGGACAGTGAGAGTTTATCTTTCCCTGGATCTTCACGTCTATGCCTTATAACCCCACCCCACTTTCCTCTTCTCTTCACTCCCAGAACTACAACGCAAGTAGTAGTTCATTGATTTTACTCTGAAACAACGTTCATCGGCATCTCTTAAACCACTTCATGAATGAACAGCCACAAGCTGTTCCTCATGAAAATGCAAGATGCCAGGCCCAGTACATGCCATATCCTTAATTACTGTGACAAATCACAGTGTCATGCAGGGGATGCTGATGAAACAGCTCTGAACGAAAAAAAAAAAAAAAAAAAGAGAGAGGCTAAAATATGCAACAAATCATGCTCACTCCAAAAGCACAACACTTACTTTAACTGTCACCAAAGAAACTTCCTCCACTTACACAAAAGAACCGAACAAGACATAACTACGAGGAAACAAGCACATATGAAGTTACCTTGCCCTCTTGTTCTTCATGAAGTTCGGACCTTGCTTAAGAAACTCAGTTGTCTCCCCAAAAACTGGCCAACCCATTGCGCCAGGAGGCAAGCCTTTCCTCCTGTATCTAACACCATTCCACTTCAAGAGAACAGAGCAAAAACAGAGCACAAACACAACAACGCCAAGAATTGCCATGAACAAAGCCATTGGTGTCTTCAAGAAGAGACTTGAAGATAGCAACAGCCTGCTTCAGTTGAAGTCACGAGAAGTGCACCAACATACACATATATATAGGTCCTTGAGCTACCATTTGCGCATAACAAGAATAGCTACATAGAAAAAAAACCGCCACTCTATGGCCTAGTGGCATCCCCTATTGTAGGCCTTGAAGATTAAAAAATTGAAAAGTGAAGACCCAAAGAAAAAAGAAAATGGATTGAAGATTATAGGGGTGGAAAAAAGGAGTTGCCTTTTGGAAGGGATGTCAGGGGAGTGCACAACTCAACTCAACAGACATTAGCAACCTTCAATGATTTGTGTATAAAAAATACAGATTTTAAGCCAGAAACCTTTGTTACCTTTATAGAAGTAAGAGAAGAAAGAAAGAAAGGAAGGGTCGGTTGGAAGGATGTTGATTGATGATTGTTCAATGAAGTATATAACAGTAAACTATTTACTCAGCCACACTTTTTTTTTGTATAAGGTTTTGTTGGATTTGGGTTACCATTGGATTGAAAAATGTTCTTTTTTTTTCTTTTGAATTATGTAACCCAGAGGAATAACATTATTGCTACTTTGATTTTTGACTTTATTTTCTGAGTTATTAGTGTTCGCTCTTAATTATAACAAAGTGTCAGGATTATTTAACTTTGTCAATAGTTTTGATCTTGTGTAACTAATTATGTTAAAAGTTAGATGATAAATTTTAATATTGTCATATGATGGGTTGATATATAGTTGGTGGTGATTACGAATTTGTATATCGTGGATATCAACAATAATTGTATTATCCCTTTTTCGAATTAGCCTTTTGACAAAATAAAATCAGAAACTCGTCAAGAAAAAAAAAATAGTAACTTGTCTTTCTGAAAAATTGTTAGTTTCTTACAAAACTAGAATGGTTCAATTTCAGTCAATCAAAAATTGCTTTACAGATAACTTTAAACTTGTCCACGTTGCAATTTCAAATTTCTTCTCGTGCCACTGTAATTCCTAAAGAATCATTCAACTGTGTTCTTCGTCTTTTGGATTATTCAGTGTTGTGATTACAATCAGATCCATCTCAATCATGTTCATGAAAAAAATAAAGAAATACGAAGAGAAAAATAAATTAAAGGATTAGAACGTATATATTCTTTAACAAATGAATTTGTGTTTAATTCAAACTTATACAAGTAACTTGTGAGACGATTATTACACTCATTTATGTATTATGTTTCATAGACAAATCTACCTATTAAGTATTTACATGTAACAACACATAAGTCATAATCAATGAAAGATAAACCTTGCCATTTATATCTTAACCAACATGAAGTTCATCACGAAACTTGTTATGTCCCAAGAAAGGAACATTGATACATCCATGACTGATGATTTTTATCTCAATTATGTGATTTGTGAGCAAAAGATTCTGCATGTGTAGCTACATAGATAAGTACTTAGTTTTCTGCTAATCACGTCTGGCTGAATTAACATATAATTTTTTAAAGATGGTTACTGATTACCCTTTACTATTCGATTTTTGGCTCATTGTAGATTACGAAAATTTTGCATGGTTGAGATAAAGGAATTTGATTTTTACTTTTCAAAAATGGTTCTCGATTAACTATTCAGTTTTGGCCTTCTTGTTCATTACAAAAATTTGCATGGTTGAGACTTGATAGGATGCACACACGAAGGAATTTTGAGGGGCACTAATTAAAAACTGTAAGAGATTTTTTTTATTTGAAATTATTAAAAAAAACAGTTTACAAAATCATAATCGTATTTTTATGTATTTTAATAAAAATAAAAATAATTCTACTTCTGATTTCCTACTTAAGAACACCACTTAACACTTGTCTTTCGCTTTAGATAATGATATAATAACCAATGAATTAGTTTTTGTGTCATACAGTACATGACTATTGGATCAATTCTTCCGTATTTTGCCAATTTTTTTTTAGAAAAAAAAAACATGTTTTGAAGAGAAATTGTGAGTAATGTTTAAAAGTTAAAATAGTTTTCATTAATAATATTACATAAAACCTGTTAGTTTGTTCTAAAAAAACAAAAACGAAAAGAAACAAGGGAAAATCCATGCAAAAAGTACAGAAAACGATCGAAAAAGAACATCAAAATTACAGTGTCTATGTTTTAGAATAAGAAAATAATGCACGCGATAATGTTGTAAAAGATTTTTATAATGTTTTTCAATCATAAGTTGTAACAATCATTTATAATATTTTTTTACTTTTACATAACTAACCCAAAATTTCTATTTCTTACTGGCTGCTATCATAAAAGCTTCACTATTACAGAACACAAATTTTAATTTGGACCAATTTTATTATCTTACTGTTTTTTAATAACCTTATCACTTAAGATAAAAAAGTGTAATAAAATATATGATATAATAAACAATAATATCTCTAATAACAAAATAACTATGTAATAAACAAGGGTATTTTTGTCTTTATGTTCATATATAACTTCTTTATTGCTCTCTTCTTCTTCTTTTTTCTATGTAAACTGAGAAGAAACAATAAGTTCACTAGGAAACTGTAATAAGTTTATTTTCTTCCTGGTATCAGAGGACAAGAAATTTGCTAGCGTATATCATGGTGAGAACATGAAAAGTTTTAGGGGCAAAACCCTTAAACAGATGAAGACTGTTTGAAGTAGATTTTTATCCTTAAAATCGTGAAAATTAGAAACCTTAAAGAAATTGAAGAAAGAAGAAAGGGTTTGGTCCCTGTACACCGACTGAACATTGGACATTAACCGTACAAAAGATGGTAGCCAATCAAAGTCATTCGATGAAGATGAGGTGAATAATGCCATGCCATCCTATTATAAAAACTGTCACTTTCTTCTTAGTATTGTTTTTTCTTTTATATGTTTCTCCTTAGTTTTATTTGTAAAATATGTTCAATACTATTCCCTCTTCAAAACACTTCAATCACAAATCAATAAGTATTGCTTGTTAAGGAAACCATAGTACTGGATCTCAGGCCAACCATGTATCACCGGAAAGAAACACTTCTCCTTTTATTATTTTCTTTTTTCTGAGTTTCCTTCTTCGTGTTTAGTATTCTCCCATCCATATTAATTGAATTAGACACACAATCCATGCAAATCCTAGGATACTTTCGCACAAATTCTTCATGGACAATATTTAACATTTGTTTTCTATCTTCTTATTATTATTTTTAATATCTTATGGATCTTTAAAAAGAGATCATTAGGAAGATATAAATAAGACATGAGCTCAAATCACATAAAATATTGATATCATTTTTAAACTAAAACATTAAGACTGAGACAGATTGATGTGTCTTTATTATTAATATGATGTTCAATTTTGTCATATCTATCAATTTGGGATTTAGACTCGCACAAAGAGCGAATCTCTTCCACATAGATATATTCCCCCTCAAACGGAAGTATTCCTAACCACAAATTGTACTATTGTTTATTTTAAAGGAATACACTAACTTGAACTATTTAGTAAGAAGACTTTCGACATAGGAACCCTAATGTACATAATGTACTTGTATGTGCTAGTCACCAAGACTAATCATCAACTAATATTACTGACAGATCCTCAAAGAGAAAGTTTATTAGAGAAATATAATACTAATGAGACTTGAGTCTAAACCACACAAGGGACCGATCATTTTCTACTCAAAACTTTAAAACAATGAATTTATGGGTTTTCATTCTTATATGGTGTTCAACTTTCTCATATATACAAAATGTGGTGTTTATACTCACATTTAGGTAACAATATCTTTATTTTTGCACAATCACTTATAATAGTAAGACATACATAATTGAAAATTTATCTTTAATGAGAAATGAGAGAGAAAAATAATAGTTTTAATCAAGTAACATATATAAATCAATTTTGTCTTGTTTGCGTATGAAATTATTAGTGAGTAAAACCACATGTACAGTGGAGTTGAAACTGTGTAAGAAGTTATCGTTGTTGAGTAGAGTTTGATGATTGATATTCTACGTAGAAGTACGAGATGATCACGGCTCTAACATGATTCCAATAAGAGGTGTGATTTTCTGGTTAACATGGATTTCTTTGCTCAATCGTGGTATTGTTTTTTTGACTAAATTTGCACCAAGAAGAGGACATGTCTTCAAGTGGCATAAAAAGGTTAGATTGGATGGTGACCAAAAAGAAAAATGTGGATCCACGTAGAAAGATTTGACACCAAACATTGAACATCTTCTTCCCTCATATCACAAATTACTATATATAATCATTTTTTTTTCTTTTCATCTTTCATGTGTTTCAGATTCTTGGTTTCTTTTTGAAAAATTTAGACATTTATGTCTACCTAGAAATATATTAATGTTAAACTTCTTTGCATAAACACTAAACAATCTTTAATTGTCTGTGAAAAAAATAAATTTCACTATAGTTGTGTATATGAATTAAATATTTAATATAAAGAATGTTTTAATATTGTTGACAGATTGAAATTTTATTCTGAGAAGAGCAATTTCGGTGGGAATAATTTGTTACAGCAAATGGCACCTAACATAAAACAAGTTACAACCAAAGTAAAGAAGTTCGGTGTTATAATAAAAATAAAGTACTTCATTTTAAGTTTGTATTAGTGCACTTTGCATGCACAAATTACCATGACCTATGTTGCTCCATGGAATAATGTTTATTATAATTGTTGGTTCTATGTATATGATGATTTAAAAGAAATGGATTAGAATAATACATGTTAATATTTTAAGTTATATCTTATAGATACAAATTAGATTTAATTATTTAGTTATTTATTTGTGAATGTCACTATTGTATTTATAACTTATCTCTTTTTTTTATATTCTTTCCAGCTTCTTAAAGTGGATTTTTTTTATCAATTAAATTTCATCATTAAGGAGGTGATTAAGTATAGACTTTTTCCAGCAAATGTGAATTTGATTTTGAATTAGTCCTTCGTTTCCTTTAAAGACTCTTAGTTTCTTATCCCTGAGCTCCCATCTTGATTCTATTTGTGAGTATTTTGATATTTTTATTTATGTTTCATTTGTTAGGTGTAATTTTCAAGGTCTTTATGAAATTTTGGTATAATTTCATCTCTTTTTTCTTATAGAGTTGTTATTACTCGAAAAACATGAAATCATTAGTAATGAGGACTTAAGTCATACTGTTTTGTTTGTTTTTTAAATTTTTTGTCGAAAGGACCTTTAATTGTCTACCAAAATTGAGTTATTGAATTTTGAGGTTGGTTTCAGATTTAATATGGATTAAAACAAGCATAGGGTGTATTTTGGCCTAATTTAGATGTTTCTAATGAATATGTAGATTAGTTGATAAATTTGTCCATTTGATTGTAAAAACTAGTTGTATTTGGTGTGTAATACACGTTAAAATATATAGGAATAATTGATTTTTTTTTATGTAATACTCAAATGACAGACAAATAATACTATCATTTTTATTTCTTCAAATTGTTAATAAAAAGAATTAAATCCACAACTTTTATTTTCTTCCTTTCCTTTTAAGAACTACGCCACCTTATTACTTCTTAAGTATTATCGTGTGTAATTGTATTTTTTACTTAAATTGCTTAAATTGTGGCATAAATTTTGAGCCAAAGACTTATTCAGACAATTTCATGTTTTTATATTTTCAAAATCTTAAATTGCCGGTGTTATTGGTATTATTAGGTGAGTTCAAATCTTAGAGTAGTTGTATTTAGGGATGTCAAAAAAAGTTGTATTCATAAATATTTGTGGATAAAATTCGTAACGGGTAAGAAAAGAATATGGTAAATGGATACACGCGGTAACGAATATAATACCCGCATGTTAATGGGGCGGGTACGTGTATCATATTATCGATATCTGTATTCGTGGATACCCATAATCGCTATATTCTAATTTAAATTAAATAAAAAATAAAACAACATGATTAAAATATTAACATATTAATTTTGAATGAGTTATTTTTTTTATCAATTAGTTTTAAAAAAAATTATTTCTTTGTAAACTGTGATTCAACACTATTTAAATGGGTTATTTAGACTTTGTTTAAAATTTATGAATGTTATGTATTTTATTTGATTTGAATTTATCATTAAAATATGTTAAATATTTTTTTTAATATCTGCGGGTACCCGTGGATATTAAAAAATTATGTGAGTACCCTCATAACATATACTTGGCATATATGGGTATGGGTACACGGTAGATATTTATCCAACGAGTAGAATTTGGGGGAACTGCTATTTGTACCTACCCGTCCCGTTGACGTACCTAATTGTGTTTCTATGAAAAAATGTTTACTTAATTGTATTTTAATTTTAGGATACCGTAATTATATGATTTTAACTCTCCAAGTCTTGATTTCGAAACTATTTTTTGTTATTGTGACATTGAATGCTCATGTCTCCATGGAATGAGAACTAACAATTATAGTCCATTTTATAGTGATTTACTAATATAGTTATAGTTTCATAGGAGTAAAATATGCTAAAAAAATATATTTAGCGTAAAATTTCATTTCCGCTTTGTATAATTATTAATCATGAAACATGTACACTTTCTATTTATATCTTTGTGAATGTGTGCATTCCTTTAGACTTGTCTACGTATATGTGTGAATATGGACATGACGTTGATTGCACTAACAATAATTCTTTGTCCGTAATAATCTAAAAATCAATAAAGAAAATCTAAAGATAATTATTTGACAGACAAAAATCCTGCTTATTATTACATATGATTTTTTTTATGCAATCATTATGAAACTTATTTTCCTTTCTAAGAATTGTATATCGTGTATGGTGTAAAAAAATTTATGTAAAATCAATTATTAGCTACAAAACTTAATTCTTAAAATTTACCATTGGTTTAAAAAGTTACCGTTAGAATTTGGTTAAATAGATTAAACATGTTAGGGTGAAAGAAAAGTGTCAAATAATTGGTTTGGTTGGGCGATGTGGGCCATGGCAATGGTTGCAGAAAGGAAAGAGAGGAATGTCTACCCACACGCATGCATCAAGTTTATACTCTTTCCCTTTTCATTTATTTCTCATTTATACCAAAGTTTCAGCTATGCATTTTTTTTTCTGTCCCAAAAGTTTGTGATGTACATTGAGACAACTAGTTTGCACGAGGGTCTCTGTTCTGTTTTCTTGTGCTTTTTTGTGTCCCTTTCCGTTCCTCAATTTCCTTCTCTCTCAAACATAAAGGGTGAAGACCGTGAGAGAAGGAAAATTTTGATTGAATCAATTGTATATTATATACACTTACACATGTGAGTCTTGAATGAGGTTATGTAATTGAAGGAGCAATTGTGGGTGTAATGCAAGTTAGAGCAGAGAAAGAGTTTTGGGTGTCTGTTTTTTGAACTGTGTTGAGGTTGTCATGTAGTTATTCATGATGTTTGGCTCCATATTTTGAGCTATCTCAATCGTGGATAAGTTGGTGAAGATACTGGTACTTCTACTACATGTTACGTTATATTATATTATATGTCAAAAGTTTCACCACACCATAATGAGATTGGTGAGGAACATTTATTGATCACTTTGTCTGAATAAAGCCAATGCATACCATTTTGATCACGGCTCTGTTTTTGGCTGATTCTATCGACCAGTGGCTGTCAACAAATTTCAATTTTTTTTTTCAGCTCTTCGTTTTTCCTTCGATAGGTGTACTATAATCATCAACTTTTGTTATCTTCTTTTGCTCCAAAAATGTGCACGATTGTTTGTATTTTGTTTCGACGTGATCATTCATGAACCATCTCATTCAGTTTTTTTTATTTTTTTATTTTTTTATTTTCCTCCAATGAATCCCTCATCACATCAATCTTTCTGATTATGTGGTGCATATCCTCATTTCACTTTTTCACCATTGTGGCCTCTTTTTTATATCAACTCATCATATGCCCCCCAATCAATCCTCACCTTGCATAAAACTATTTTTTTTATCCAATTTTACCTTGTTTATTTTATGTTGTTACTTTAAAAATTTGTTTTCGAATTTATTTACAACAATTCTTTAGTTTTTTATTCATTTTATTTTCTGTTTTTGAAATGTTTATATGAAAAATATTAAAAAAGTTGTTATTATTTGTTTCTAAGATAAAATACTAAAAATAGAAAACAAATTATATTTTGAAAGACACCGTATATGGCTTCTATTTTCCCTTTTTTCTAAACAGTGTGTGTTTGAGTACATTTACATGAAATTTTTCTTACATTAAATAAGTTGTAAGAATTTTTTTTTTATTTTTATTAAAAATTTTAATTAATTTTGTAAGTAATTATTTCTTACAAAATTGTAAAATTCGTAATTTTTACAAACTTTGTTGTAAAAAATATAATATAAGATATTTTGTAAAATATTTTTTAGTTTTTATAATAAAATTTGCAAGTATTTAAAAAAAATTAAAATAAAATTCGCAAAAAATGAGATTTTTTTTTTAACAATGATACATATCAAAGAAATCGTTAATAATTCATTTTGTTATATTTTCTATTATAGACTAAATTTATTACAAAAAGTTTTAATTTTTTTAGTCTTCTTATTTAAGAAGTCTCTTTCATGGTTTTATAATTTTTGTTAAACTCTGAAAAGTTGTAACTGATGTAGCCTCCATTTAGTATGTGTTCATTAAAAACATGAAAAAGATGGTATATCTTCATTAATTGCTTCCTTGTTATCTTGAAACCGTTAAATCATGCATCTAGGACCATATCTTAAAACATAAAATGAGATATTATCCAAAGATTCCAATGAAGATATCTGAAATGTGGCAATCTTCTTTCTCTGGTTCTCTTTTAACTACCATAATTATGTCACCAAATCTTATACGTGTCTGCACACGAGGATATTGACATGTTTTCTTCTTTTACTTCCATGTATTGGCCCAACTTATTCCAGAATACGAGTATTTACTGATCTTTTTAATATATACACTATTTATTTTAGTTTGCAAATTTTATAATCTGATAAATTTAAACATTTCTAAGAAATTCATTTTAACATTAACATTATTATTATAGTGTAAGAGTGTGTACTGTATGACTTGTCAGCTAATTGATCACCGAGTGACTAAGGAATTTATATTCTATCATTAAACATATAAAAAAAATATGTGTGATATTAATCAATCCGGCAAGTGATGATAATGATCACTTCGAAAATTATAAAAATATGTGTAATAATGATATGTCATCGGCTGATCAAGTGATAATTATTCTAGACTTTATAAATTATGAAAATATGTGTAACAATAATTGGCTATCGGCTAAAGAAATGACAATCACTTCAAAAATTATGAAAATATGTGTAATATTGACTGAACATTCAACCAAATCTGTGTAGTAACATCACGCAGGAGTTGTGCCGAGCGACGACCGAAGCAGGTAAAATAACTTCGTCGTAACTATTATGACACAGGTTCATAATCAGGTTTATACTATACTCAACACTTATTCAATCTCATACCCTGGCAGGGTGTTTATACTATACTTCAAATTGTTCTCTTTGGTTAAGGTGTGGGACAAAATGTATTTTCTTTAAAGGCTAAGGACAAAAGAATGAAACAATTAGACTCAAAAAAGGTTAACAATAGACAATTAACATATATCAGGATTGACTATTTGACTAAGTAGCTTAAACATATCAAACAAATGTTTTTATCGTTTCTAACCAATTATGAGACTATATTAACAAGAATTGGACAAAAATCAATTTCATGATAACAACTATTTTTCTTATAGCTCTCTACTCTCAAGCCCATAACAATCATATGCTTTTCAACATTCAAATGTTTCCATACTTAAATATCCAAAAATTTGGTCATACTCTCGTACTGAACAAGGACTCACTAAATATAAACATATTATTTCACAATTAATGTATAATACAGGTTATCTCAACAATATACACAATAGTATGAGACAAGAAAGTTATTGCTCAAACATATTCTAACTCAACTGATTATCCAAACATTCAATTTATATATTTTGAAAACATGATTATAACAAGTTCAGATAAAATTTCAATAATTAAGCAAATTAGACACAAATTAAAATACTACTAAAGAAAAATAAAATTTAAATAAAAATCTTAGAAAACACTGGTTGTCTTCTAACAAGTGCTTGTTTAACATCTTTTAGCTCCACATTTTATTTTCATAGTTTGACCCTTTGTCTCTTTTTGGTGGGTTGCTTGTGGAACCAATGCCCTCTACTTCTTTATGTCTTATCTTCATTTTCATCAATACCTTCCATTCACAAGATCACAAAAGATACTTAAACAAACAAGTTATCCTAATTTTTATACAAACAAAAAATTTAAAAAGTAAAAATAAATATAAAAATAACAAAGAAATGCAAAATATTAAATGAATTTTTCAAAGAACCTCAGATGTTTCTTATTGCAAAATTATTCGGTACTCTCATTTATAATGAATGCTATTTTTCTTGTTCTCTAATATTATCTTATATAATGCATATATAAATATGATATACCTTATCAAATCTCTTAGGTTAAGAATGGATCAAAACTTACGTTAAAAATCATATAATTCCATTTATGATGAATTGTAATATTTGATTTGATTGTTGAAATCTCATATCTAAAACTTTTCTACAACACTTAGATACGTTCTAAGACGTATTATCTTGTAATTTGACATATTAAAATTCAAAATATAATACATAATATATATTGTTATTTAAAATATAATTATTATTTTATAAAATGGATGGGTGGATTAAGTTAATTTAGATGAGTGAATAAGGAATTAGTTAATTTATTGTTTTATTGAGATCTAAAACATTTTGTAGAATTTTTATGATGAATAATTTTTTGTGCATTAGGATGGATGGTAATCTGTTTTGGCAGGTGAGGATGCAGCTTTGTTGTCATAGAGATTCTCCAAAAACAGAGTTAGGAAGTAAAGAAGAAAAAAGAAAATAAAAAGAAAATAATAGAGGTTGGTTGTGCAGACCTAGAAGGATAGCACTAGCAGCTACACTCAGTTCTCTTCAGAGGTCAGAATCAGACATCAATGCTCATTTGTTTTCTAGTTCTTTTCTTTACAACTTTATTATTCACAAACACAAGAAAAGAGGTGAAAAATCCGCATGATCATTGAGTACACGTGTGGCAGGTCCTATCCACGTGCACCTGTTTCTATTCTTTCAATCCATCTATTTGTCGCTTCTTTATCATATCTTTTCTACTTTTTCTCCATTCCACGCTTCCATCAAACCATATGTTATTTTCTTTACCTTTTCTATATTTTTACTATTTTTTAAACATCTTCGATCAAATTAATATATACACGCATTTCTTTTTCATTCTTTATTTTCAAAAACCATTATTTTACTCCCTCAAATCCTCAGAAATTCCTATGCTCCGTCTTAAATAAATAACTCAGAAATCGATTAAAAACATTATTTAATATGGCAGAAATAATGAGATTATTTGACGTGGGCTTATGATAGGTATAAGCAATAGAAAAATAAACTAGACTTAGTTTGTATATTGAACAACATTTTGAAATTGGTTTATTAATCAAATTGTTTTAGGTTCATTTTAACTAATCTATTTGTAATTGTGTTGAGTGTTAAAGATTAACAAATTGTAATTGCAACGGTGGAGATAAAAGTGAAACAATGCTACTTGTGGACTTGTAGTGATGAATGTTAAATACGAGATAAAGAAAAGAAAATTAAACGATGCAAAAATAGTGTGAAGAACGAAAGCAAGGATGTGAGTAAATTTAAAGACGATATTATATACAAAATTTAGGGGCCGTAAAAATAAAGGGTTAAGTCTCTGAATTTGATTACAATTAAAATTTGTTATTGTATGAAATTTTGATATATTTTTATTTAAAAACTTTACAAATGAATATAGTATTTTTAATCATATTATATATTTTTTATATATGTGAAACATATTTTTCAATGGATATTCAAATGGAAATGTGTTGGAAAAATAAACCATTTAAATCATAATATAAAACACATATAATATTTTTAAAGAATTTAAGGCAAGTGAATTAACATAATTATATTTATTTATTTTTTAAATTTAGGAATAAATATATATTAAATTTTTGAACATCGACAAATTATAAATTTGTGTTAAAACTTCGATACTAAAAACTTAAACTCAAGATAAATTAATAAAAATTTTGAAGATATCAAATGCATAAAATACATTAAATTATAAAATTTATATATATATATATATATAATAATTTTCTATATATAGGAAAAAAATTTGATAGATCTGCCACTAATTATATATTACATTAATTACCATATACAGTAAATGTTATATTCATTTGACTTCACATCTAACATAGATCACTTGCCTCACGAATGTAATATTTATTTTAAAAATTTTAATTTTGTCAGTCTATTCAATTTTTCAACGATTTCCTTTCAATTGATATAATATATTGACATAAAAAAAGACTTTCTCATTACTTTAAATTTGTGATTATACCTTCCTTTTATAATCAAAGTAAAATTGGTATTTCATTTCTTATTTTATTTATTTGTTTCATTTTTTTAGAATACATCATTATTTTATTTAGTTAGCTCAATTATCTATCCAAATCGACACAATTAAGATAAAATAAAATAATTTAAAAAATTATGTTTCATTTGATTGGATATTAAATTAGAACAATATTAATGTAATCTGATCACGATACGTTATTATAAATTTTAACAGTTACTAGAGTAAACACAGGCGCGATAGCGCCTGTGTGTACACATTTTTTGAATATGCATGATATTATATTAGTAGTTGATGATATGGTAATGCTATTAAGTTAATAAACAAAATAAAATTATATTTATAAAAATAAAGTGAAATGTACGGAGAAAATATGAAAAAATAACTATTGATGAATAGGAGAAAAAAGAAGAAAGAGATAAATAAATAGTTTTATAAAAATTTGTAAAAGTAACTGTTAATTTTTAAAAATTTAATAAATGATTACATTATAAAGGGTAAAATTGGAATTATGAAAAGTAGACACAAAAAAGGGAATCCTCTTTATATATAGTTATAGATTGTAATTGAAAAGTAAATCTCTCCGATTTTCCTTCTCCTCCCCATTTTCCCATTTTTAAATTTGTCACTTTTTATTTATTTTAGTGAGACACTTTTTTGGCTACAATCACTTTTATTGACATAACATTAATGATGTCACTTTTAATTACATGAAACATAATAATATCACCTTTTTTGTTAATGTGATACTTGAAAGTTTCACGATCAACGTCTTTATCAATTTTGGACCTTACTTAAAAGCGCAACGAATCAGAACCTAGAGTTAAAAAAAATCTATATAGTTTTATTTTTTTTTGTAAATTATTTCATATAACTTTTATAAACAGATTGAAATTATTATTTCTTTTGATTTCTCATTTTGGTGTATGTATATTAAATTACGTATTATTTTTTCTAACTCATCGTAACTTATCACCACGTAAGGAATTAATGATGATTGCTTATTTTTCTAACAATAGTTACATCAAAATTCAAATTATAAAAGAAATAATAGTAAACGTTGATGTATTGTTAGAAATGTATACGTCTAAAAACAAATCAAAATGCAAGCATAACCACTGAGTTATTAATGTAAAAGTTAATGGGTTCGTTTAATTTATATCTAACAAATTAATTGGATGGATAATACAACAAATATTTCTAATCCTTTGAATAAATTAATACAAAATTCAGTGGTCGAGCAAAAGTTTTGAAGGGAGAGATCTTTGTATTGAAATGTGTATTAGTATTTGAATTTCTTTTTATGAAATAATTTTTAGAAAAAAATAAATTGGAATAGACATGGAATGAATGAATTTAATATTAATTTAGAAAATTATAAATATTTATAATCCATCCTTTGTAATGAATTGAAGATCTATGAAATCTATGACACCCTGCTTGTTACTGCTACACAACTGTTGACAACTCTTGAGTACTGAGTATGAAAGATCTGCATGAAACCTATGAGAAGTGACACTTGATTTGTTATCCTTTTCCTTAAACAACTAAAAAATATAAAGTGAATTTTTAATTGGTGAAAAGGTGTTCCTATTGTTTTGACTTAAATAACATGTGACTAGAGTTAACATTCTCTTATGCACCATTTTTTCTGCTAACTTTAGCCATCTAAATTTCTGTTCAAGTACTTAATTACGACAGTTTCAAAGGACTGTCACAAGCTTACCATAATCAATCACTTGTTTTGTTACAACATACAATGAAACTACGATGTTCCAGGCAAACACTTTTTCAAATAATCGATGTGGGATTTAAAACGTTTGAGAGTGTTTTGGGGTTAGATATATATGAAGAGGATTGTAGGTATAGTGTCTGAATGAGAAATGAGAAGCATGGATTGAAATGGAATGAAGAGAAAGGGTTGAGTGAGTGTGATAAAGTTGGAGATAGAATAGTTTGGCATTAATAAGGTAGAGATTGTTGGGTTTGTGGTGGGTGGGTCCAGTTGAGAATAAGAAAGAGGTCACCCCATGTGTAATCGGTCCCGTTTGGGTTTGTTTGATAGTTGAGGAGTGGTTTTGTCTTTGCTGTTGTTTCTTTCATTCCCACTGATGCAATTTGTATTAAAATCTTTCATTCCCTTGCTTTCAGCCCACATTAGGTAACCTTATGTTAGAAAAGAGTACCAAAACCCATGTGATCTGGTGTGTGCTTCGTCACATTCAGGATCAACCTCAAGAACCTGTGGGGCTCCCCTCGGACAACTCTTGTGCCACAAACAACAACGCAAAATCATGCCTCATTGCATGTTACCCCCTCGTGGGAATATCGTACTTTGGTACAAAAACAAAGCTTTTCACAAGTACCACACACTTAACTTCTCAGTCCCGTTACCAACTTCTCTCTCTATTCATTCTTCTTCCAATTTCTCCATTTACTTTTTATTATTAGGCCTTTTCTTCTTTCTTTTTTCTGCACATTAGGTTAATTAATCATCGGATCCTGTATTCTATAGACACAATATTTTGAGAAAAAGGTCGATATAGGTTGCTTTTTCTGTGGTATATATTTTAATTCCTGCAATGTTGCACCATGTGTGAGGCACTTACGTAGTAATCTACAATCTACTACCTAATCACATGCTTCGTAACAAAATAAAACTACAGGGTGAGAGTAAACAGATTAAAGTGGTGAGAAGGTTAATAATAGAGATTACATAAATGATTGGCTGAAAGTTGAAGTTGTGAAGCATTGAAATGTGTGTTTGAATGATGAGTGTAGATTCAGAAGTTGAGGTTGACTTGGTGCCTCTTTTTGCTCACAATCTTATGGGCTCCCTCTGACCCTGACTCTCTGAATATGTGTCGGTGGATGCTTTTACTATACTGGAATCACTCTTCCCCGATATGGGAGTATCACATGTCTAGGTTAAAGGTTGGCCCCAACGTATGTGCCTAATCTCAATGCAAATCCTACTTTCCTCATAAATCTACTCCTACAACAAACCCAGTTTCCTTTGTTTTCCAATTTCAGATTTCAAAATCCCAAAAAGCTTTCTACATACAACCAATGAAATGATCAAGCAAAATAGAAAAATGATTCCCCCAGTGAAAGTGATACATTTCACATGCGTTTCAAAGTGCTTTTATTTGTTTATCTGCAATTGGTTTGACACAGATGAGAAGAATTAAAAGAAAGAAAATATTAGATTTGCATGGTGAAATACAACTAAGTTGTTATGGATTTAAGGCACAAAAAGCTTGACCATTGATGTTTGTCTGGATTTAAAAACTGATAAGGTGTGTGTGTCGGGTCATAGGGTAGCCAAATCAGTACCCAGTGCCAGCAAATGGTGTTGGAGTTAAATGGATATGTGTAATTTTTTGGGATTATCTTTTTGTTCTTTGATTACTTTCGCTTTAAATCATTCTTAAGTTGCAACCCATTATTCATACAGCAAAACATGGGAGGAGCATAACTGTGTGTGTATCTTGTGCTATCATTGAATAGCATCCAAAGAATCATAATGCATAAACAAAGAGGATTCTGGATATTTTCAATTGGCTTCTTCACATGTACTTTCATGCCTTCTTCCTTAGTTGCTTCTCATGCACGTGCCTCTTTATATCAATCCATTTCATTACTCCTTTCTTTTTTCTTTCTTTTAAAAAAAATATTAATATGCAATTACCATTTATTTAATTCCATTCTATTCAATGTTAAAAGAATGAACAATAAAAGTCTACGGCAGCTGAGCCCAAGTTCAAGTTTAGCACTGGGTTATTTGGGCTTTTACAAATGGGCTTAAACATAGCTCTTTCTTTTTGCACCCCTTTTCTATCCTTTCCTCCAACTTTAATTTTTCTTCATGAAATTATTATTAGAGTATTTTTGACTCAGTTCTATCCAGAAAACATCTCAGTCATATACTATATCTAATGATCGATAAAATATGGTCAACTTATTTCATGATTGGTTATTGAGAGCATAGAATCTGGTCAACTTATAATGACGATTATAGTTCTATAATATGGTTAATATTCTGGAGATTCTTCCATTCACCAAGTGCTGGTAATATTGATTAATCTCAATGCTGATTAATCTATGTAAACATAGACTAACGATTCTAAGGAAAACGATTCAATGAAGTAAAATAATTATACATCGATTATTACTGATGAAAACATATAAATACTCATCACTGGACGATAAAATAATGAAAGATCACTAGAGACAATTAAGAAAGAACAACAGTGGTTTATTTATAAACAAAAATTCCAAAAGTGATAAAGTTGATTTTTGTTTCATTTATCCTGGCTGAAGAAGTGGTTAATGGTTGGCATAATCTCTGGTGGTCGAGTACGAAGAAACTTCCTCAGACTATGCTCAGCATATTTCTCTCCCTCTTCTCTGTTATCCAACACTGCCATGCTGCGTCGAGTTTTATTAATCCTGCACCAATTTTCCAACCAAAATTAATCACCAAAATCTGCACTCACTTCATTATCACATCATTTCATTCAAATAATAATTTGATTAGAAAACGGTCAAACTACAAAGATTCTTTACAGTGGGAGTATGTTTGTAAAATATTGGTAGCTAGAGTTTGTCCTTAAAAAAGACGTTGACTATGAATTTCATGTGAAAATTAAGCTCTTAACTAAAATCAATTTGAATAAGCTTTACCTAACATCAGGGTTTTGCAGCACATTTCTTGTTAGTTGGAAGACACACATGGTGGTGACAAAGGTCATTGCAGCCAATAGAGGGTAAACCTAAAAAAGATATACAAGAAAGTGAGAAAGGCACATAATTAAAGATTAGATTTAATTAAATTATGCATGGTATAGTACGTACCTCTGGTTTCATCCAGCGCCCCATTAATTCGAAAAATGTTCCTCTCTCGTGAACCTTAAAGATGTTTTGTTACTGTGACAAAGAACAATGGTGGTTTTAATCTAAATGTGTGTGTGCCATGTGTATAAATAGTAGTTGTTAATGCAGAACTTGGAGGGCTAGTTTGAAGAGTTGGCATGCAAGTGTTGCATATACAGTGGGCTGTGTGGAAACATAAAATATTTGACTTTTGGAGAAAACTAGGGGCTGGCCTCATGTTTTTCTGGTTTTTTTAAGGTAAGAATTTGCGAAGAATGACCAAAATAATAGGCAATAGGGTAATTCAGTTATTCACGACAGCTTCAGCCAGAGATAAAGAGATGACGATGACGCGGAAAATTAATATCACACTATCTTGTTTGAAGGGACGAGGAATTGACCTGCTTGGTCAGACTCTTATCTTCCTTTCTTTGGTATCTTTCTAGATTTTTCTCAACTATTAAATTCTTAACTATTTTCTACCCCTGCTTTAATTAATACATTCAATTAATGAATTACTTATCTTAATTAACATTTAGTATGGATTATGTTAAATTTTAATTAATTGTGAACGTATAAATAAATACATAAGAGCTTTTGTTAACTGGTTTGCTTATATCTGACCATATTTGTGATCATAATATCTTAAATACCATTTTTAATTTTATATATATAAAATATGAATGATTTGAATATTTTCATACTTTAAATATTGAATGATTATATAATTTTCATACTTTTTTTTTAATTTGTGATAATGTTTAAATCTAAAAAAAAAAAGTAGAAAAGGATTTTTTTTATTATAATTTGTTTACTGAGTTAGTTGATTATCTCATAGCTTTAAAAAGATTTAGTTTTTTTTATAATTATTTTAGTGTTTCAATAATAGCGAATTTTCTTTATTGCAATTTTTTTATAAAATAATTATTAAAAATAATAATATAGTTAATTACTTTTAAAATATTATATTTAAATGATTAGAAATAAGGGTGAATATAATACGATAAAAAAATTGGATGAATTAACTCTTTTTATTCTTAATAAATGAATTAATTTTTTTAACCTTTTCATTTCCAATAAAATTTTTTTTTATATATATATGGTTACTTATTTAAATAACTTTGTTTCACTTTTCAATTCACTGTCTAAACAATCTAAACAATCTGGGAAAAATAAAATAGAATAAAAAAATAATTTGGTATAATTTGAAATTGTAACAAACAAAGAAAAAGGAGAGATGTTCAAGCGATATTTCCTTAAATAAGTTCAAATACAATTTTATAATATATAAGTGAAGTACAAAATTTTGTAGAATCGAATTAAATTTAAAGTTCACTTATAATATTTCTTTATACTTAAATGACTTAAATTTAGGAAGGATTTATCACTTTTAAGATCAACATAAAATGTTTTATAATGTAACATATATAATTCTACTATTAATTGTCGAAAAATATATTTTCAATTCTAATACCTAAACTTTAAAATTTAAAACTCTTTTTATATCATATAAGTTTCAATTTTTAGTATTTTTTATGAAATCCATACTCATATGTATTACATACAATTTAATAATAATGAATGTATGTTATGATGGTTGCTACAGTGATGAAAGAAACGAAGCTAAAACATTTTAAACATCAAAACAGTGTGTTTTGTGGCAACCAAAGAAAGTGTGGTTGCGCATGGTTCAAGGATGTGCTTATTATCATGTCCATATCATGTTACAATATCACCAAACATTTGAGAAACTACTTGTGACTTCCTTTGGTTTTGGCATAATTGAGTTGAGTTCAAGAGAGTGACACACCAAAACATATGCTCCCCATTTTATCTTACCTCAAGAGAAGTAAAATTATATTTAAAAATTAATATAAGATGATCGAAGAATCACACAATTCACATTATCATAAGAGGAACCTTTTATGGTGATAATTCAACCCACATATATAACAAATATTTATTATTACAACTGAATAATGCAATTTGATACCAAATTAATTAGTATAGTTCATTTTAGGTAGGAAAAAATGTCAAAAACTATTTTACATTATATATATATATATTGCTTCCCGAAACACCATTTTTAATGATAAAAATACTTCAATTAATATAGTTTAATATTGTATTGATCATATGTAACTTCGTATTTTAGGTAGAAGGAAATATTACTCTTTACTTTTTTTATAGATAGTGAGATAAGAGCATCAAAATATCACACAAATAGGTAAAAGATTACAAAAATGAACTCTATAACTTATGTTATACAGTAATGTATGTTTATTTGATTATTTCTATTATATATTGTAAAGTAATATTTACTTTTATTTATTTCTAAACACGGGAAGATATCAAGGGAAAAATAAAGAAAATATAACAATCAACATTTAAAAAATATAAAAAAAAATTAAAATGAAAAAAAATTAACAATTTAAATTATTTTATAATTCTATTAACATAAAAAAATATTTTATCATATCAATTGTTAAATCATTAAAAAAATCATTTATTTCTTTTTATTTTCGTCCCATTCAAACAATTAAACTTTTTATGCTATTCTTTTTCATTTCACTTCTTTCCCACTCCTTTCCATCCAAATAAAACTCAAACTTAAAGTTGAAATTGACCACAAAAGTTTATTGTTTTCTTTCTACCTATAAACTTGTGTAATCATCATTTAGCATTTTTCTGCTATTATATATATATATATATAGCTCCTAAGAGCATCTCTGTGCCACTCATGCTGTCATAACATATCATGGCTCAGAAGCTGGTGTCTAGCTGGTATAATCTTCATTCTGCGGTGCCATCATCATATGTGCAACCACCAGAAACAAGACCTGATAATGCTGTTTTTGCCTCTGGAAAGTTAGTTCCAGTTATTGATCTTGAAGGACATGATCGACCTGATATCATAAGGAATATCTTAAAGTCCTCTCAGGATTATGGCTTTTTCCAGGTCCATATATTCTTTATTCACCAATATCCTTCACTTCACTGTCTTCTTTCATCACACGTGTTTGCCATGTATGAAATCATGGATATTGGTTGCACACACGTGGCTTTAGAGTTGGAATCTCCCATCTCTTGCAAAATGTACATACCAATTAGAAATTACATGTCATGCATGTATCTTTGGTGTTGTGTGATATAACTCGGTGTTTTTTTTTTTTTAACTTGCAGATAAATTTGTTTCCGTTATTACGAAAATGAACAAATTTATAAAAAATTATGAAAATGAAAAGATTGTGCAGTTCCATACATCTTTTAAAAGAAAAATCATGCACCCCTCTCAAGTTTTCTTTGAATCGGTGGTCCAATAATCAAATTAGAAAATCGTGTTGGTGTGACACATTTTTAAATCAAAGTCGTGTTGGGGTTATATGATTTCAAGCTGAAATCGTGCAGGGATTAACGATTCCTGTTTTTGTAATTGATTACGGAATTTATTTAAAAGGAAAAAAGTGTGAAGGACAACGTTTTATTTATTAGAAAATGTGTATGGGTGTGCCATTTTCTTGTAGTGAATGACACATATGTACTATTAGTTAAGTTATACAGGTCCTAACCTTATACCAGACCGTTAAACTAGGCGTAAGGCTTCCGGATAACCGTCCACTACAAGGATCCATAATGAAATAGATCAACCAAATCTGGATAAACAAAAAAAATGTTCATACTTGTTTTTGGGTTTATCCGGATTTGGTTGATCCATTTCGTTATGGATCCTTGTAGTGGATGGTTGTCCGGAAGCCTCACGCCAAGTTTAAGGGTCTGGTATAAGGTTAGGACCTGTATAGCTTAATCAATAGTACATATATGTCATTCACGTACAACAAATGAAGTTATTGGATGACTTTTGAAAGGAAAAATGGGAGTGCAACTAGAAATAGTAGAAAATGGCACACCCCCACACGTTTTCTAATAAAGAAAATGTTGCCCCTCACTCTTTTCCCTTTGAATTTGTGTACCCCTTAATCAATTTCGTAATCGATTGCAAACACTTTGTAATCAATTACAATAGAAATCGTTAACCCCTTGCACGATTTTAGCTTGAAATCGTATAATTTGATTTAAAAACGTGACACCTACACGATTTCTTATTTTGACTATTTGTCCACCAAATCCAAAGAAAAACGTGAGAGGGGTGTACAATTTATCTTTTAGAAAACGTGTGGGAGCTGCACGATTTACTTATTTTTGTAATTTTTTAAAAGTTTGTCCATTTTCTTAATAACGGAGACAAATTTGTCTAGAAGTGAAAAAAAAAACCTAACTTGGTGTGTCCTAAACTATTTCTTATGTGAAACAATACACCGTTTACACCATTTTGTAGTCTTGTTGGAAATCTCACATATGGATTAGAGATAAAGTCCATGTTTTCACGTGTATGTATATTTGGTTAATCTGAAACGGTGAAAAACAAAGTAGGTTATCAACCATGGAGTTTCAAAGGATATAGTTGATGCTACACTGAATATTTTCAAAGAATTCCATACGATGCCTGAGGATGTGAAGATAAAGGAAAGCTCTAAGGATCCAAATGGAAGGTGCAAGCTCTACACAAGTAGTGGAAGAGCCACCAAAGATGTTGTTAAGTATTGGAAAGACTCATTATCACACCCTATGGGAGAATTCATGGAGTATTGGCCAGATAAACCACTTGGATATCGGTAAATTAATTTATTTTTGCTTTGTTTCTTCTTCTTGTTTTTCACTTAAACGTTCACGTTTCATCCTTAAACTTTTCAATTTATCATTTTAGTCAATGGTAGCTGATGTGCTGGCTAGACTTATAATACTGATTTTCCTACATGTGGATTTCTTAATGACAAAAATGATAGTCTCGCATGGTCGTGTTATTTTTATACATATGTAAATCACCTGATATGTTGAAAAGAATGAATAAGAGTGAGATTACAGATGATTCAACTCACAAACAATAACTGTCATAATTACTATAATCTGTTAATATTAATCAAAATGAGTTGACCCGTATTTTATGTTCTATACAGTGTTTAAGCTACGTAAGTTTACGATGTAATTTTTAGGTTTAAATTTTGTCCTTAATTTTAGTAAACAAATTTTAAAACCTTTAATGGATATGTCAATTTCTGTCCCCCCATTGTATTTTTTGGTAAATAATTGGTGTCAACTGGATTGAACAACTCGTTTTATTACGTTGGATACTGCAACAAAGAAGTACAATAATGTTCTACAAAATCATATAATATCACAACATATATATATATATATATATATATATATATATATATATAAAATAAATAAAAGATAAATAAATATTAGAATAATTTTAAAAAATATATATTAAATTATTTTTTATAAATAAAGTACAATAGACATTTGCTTAAGTTCGTATTCATTAAAATTCGAATCTCGTATAAATTAGTATTTAAAAAGGAAAAAATTCTCAAATCAATAACTTTTTGACTTTATCGTTATAAAAAATCACGTAAAGTCATTTGACGACTATTTTCTATTCGTTCACTGTGATTGTTGATTCACCATCTAGTAAAATGTGATAAAAGGTAAAGAACACACCTTAACTTGATTTAATTGATTCCATGATAGATAAGGAGAATCTTTTCAACTCATTCACATTGACATCAAGGTTGATAACACTTTCTAATGATTTAAATATGACATCATGTTGGTCAACTTCAACTTCATTCAAACCAATTACTTATATTTTATATTCTATTACATTTTATTGTATATATATATATATATATATATATATATATATATATATATATATATATATATATATATTGGATGAATCAAATAAAATAACAAGTTTCTCAATATCTCTTATATCTATTATATATCTTATATCTCTCATATTTTCACCATCTTTGAAAATTTCAAACACCCACAATATTTCATATCCGTAATATTCCATATTATAATATGACTCTTAAAATTTTATAAGTTCGCATCTCAATTAAATCCGAATCAAACTCTCAATATAAAAATGCGGATTTAAACGAATGTTTACTGTATATATACTTATATGGGAGCACTTGGAGTATTCCCACCTTTATACAAAAGATATTTACATTGTTTCCTGCTTTAAGTCTCTATAAACATAATTAAAACCTCTATATTTGATATAAAATATTCCTATCATATACCCCTCTATTCTATTCTTGATACATATATGGAAACCGATGATGAGGATACAAAATATTGAATTAAATCAGGGGTTAAGTTTTCATCACCCTATCTTCTATTAAGTGGCTTTGTTTTACATGCAATGCTCATATTATTGCAGCAAAGAAAAAGACGAAAGTATGAGAATATAGATTTTTTAATTTTATCCATGTCCAGGGTCTAGAGTCCTGATATGTGCGATGCATAGTATTTCTTCTGCATCAACTCTCTCATTTCTAAATATAATACCATTTCTTTGATTCCATATACCATACAATCGCTATCCGCATTCCCTTCAAGATCATGTTCCCTTCCTGACTTAATTTCATTAGGTAGAATTGTTGAAATGTATTCTTACCTTATTATGGTATACATTATTGACTCCTACCCAAATATTACACACGTATTCCATATTGTACTAGTTATCCTACACTAAAAAAAAAGTGACTAGTTGTTCCACCAAGTTTTTCCCACACATAACACATAGATCATTTCCCAAATCACAATTATATTTTCTTTAGTGACCACTCTATTTAGTATTACTTTCCAAACAAAGTGTTGTGAAGACGGTAGTACCTTCACATTCCATAATGTTACAAACAAAACAATATCTTTCCCACTATAAATTGTTAATTGTATATTGTTATAAATTACTGCTTGTATTATGTTGCAGTTGTTTGAGGTGAATTTGAGAAAGTAGGTCTGATTTTGTGAACTTTCAGTGAAGTTGTAGGGAAATACACGGAAGAACTGAGAAAAGTGGGACTTAAGATCTTGGAGCTGTTTAGTGAAGGATTAGGACTTAACACAGAATATTTGTGTGGAGGACTTAGTGAAGACCCTGTAGTGTTGTCTCACTACTACCCTCCTTGTCCTCAACCAGGTTTAACCTTAGGAACATCCATTCACAAGGACCCTAACCTTATTACCATTCTGCTTCAACAAGTAGGGATCACTGCACTTCAGGTCTTCAAAGATGGGGAATGGATTGCCGTTGACCCCATTCCCAATGCCTTTGTGGTAAACATTGGGATTGTGTTACAGGTAATTTTTTTTCTTAATATATTACAATACATAGATCTATGACAAAGAATTATATTACAATACTGTCTTAATACATAGATTCATACAAAGAATTATATTACAATCCTGTCTCAATACATTGATTCATACAATAGTTTCTGCATGACACAGTTTAACTTTCTATGATTTCCATACATAGATCATTAGCAATGGAAGACTCATTGCTGCTAAACACCGGGTTATTACAAATTCAAGCAGTGGGAGACACAGCGTTGCTTATTTCGTTAACCCAACAAAAGAATCCCTTGTAGAACCTGCTAAGCCTCTCATAAGTCCAACTTCTCCTCCAGTGTTTAGATCTATGACATTTGGAGAGATGACTACAAACTTTCTGACCAAAGGCATTCAATTTGAAGAAGAATTGCGCACAGTAAATTTCCAAAAATAATGGAAAAGTAATGCAAAACTTAAAAGAACATTTTCAAACGACTATACAAAGTTATATCGCACTTGAAAGAATAAAGTTTATGTTTGCAATGTCCAAGCTTGTGAATGTAGTGAACATATATTACACTTCAATGGTTTGTAGCCTATTTGTATTTTCAATCCTTCGTACTCTTAAGATTGAGAAACCCTTCTGCAATGAAGTCAAAATTTTCTGTTTCTCTATTAGTCTTCTGGCTAATGATGACCACATAAGTAATGTGAAATCAACTGAGCAAGAGATTGGATTGTGCGAAATATAAAGTTTCTTGCTGTTAATTGCACTCATGTCATAATTGAGGAAAGGTTAGAGAATTAGCAATTTTTTCTTTTGGCTATAATAAGAAGGCCATTTGTGGTGTTACAAGCAACGAAAAACTGATGTAAAACAGTAAGGAGAATATACAGAATCTCATCAAAAGGATCAGTCAAAGGCAAGCTACCAAATCCTACAAGTAAATAACAGAAAAATCTCACAGATATTAATCCTGCTGATGGAATGACAGAGCATGCTCAAGTTTCACCTCTACTTCACCCAGTTTTGGGTGAATAATGATAATGAACAATAAGGTAGAATCATTATCAGCATTGGTATCTGTGATATCTGCTTGTTCCTGCAACAGATCATGCTCAAGTTCCAACTCTACTTCACCCATAGTTGTTCATTCATCAAGTTCATACTTGACGCATCTTTAACATCTACTTCCCTTAAATTTTCACAGCTAAGCTAATTTGGGTGCTTCCAAGGTGTTAGGATTAAGGTTGGGATTTTCTTCCAAGGTAAGACTGATAATTTTTAATTACATCATTTTATCTGTGAAAAAAAATAAAAATTGAAGACGAGTGTTTAAGTAATGGTCACATCTTTTAAGATGTATACTACTGGGACATGTTAGTAATTGACTTTCTGTTGCTAATATAGTTGTTAAATTTCATTCATGACTTTTGAAATTGAAAAACATCAGCTGCAATTAATTTTGGTTCCACCAAATGCCTGAAAATAGATCAAACATGTGAGAATCAATGCATAAAATCAATTTGAGCTAGTTTTTTTTTTTTTTCAATGAATAAAGACTCTGGTTTGACATGTACATACAAGTTGCTACTTATTACTACTTATTTATTTTGTTGGCATGTAATTTGAGAGATCCATTTTGTGAAATCAACAGAGTAAGTGTTTGGATTGTGTGGAATACAAATTCTCTGACAACCGAAGTTTCTTACTGTAAATTTTCATTTGTCTTCCCTTTTGCTTCACTACTCCACTCAAAGGACAAGTTAGAGAATTAAGAAGAGGAGTTCTATAGTTTTGCTATAATAAGTTGGCGATTTGTTTTGTTACAAGCAATGCAGGAACTGAAATAAAATAATAATGGGCAAATACAGATACTCATCAAGTCTTGGAAATAAAGAATGAAAAATGATTTTTTGACCACTAAATTATGACAACTTTTTCTTACAACCTTAGATGTCATTTTCTAAGTGGTTTTCCATTCTTTCTTTTTCTCATTCTCAATATTTAAAAATCACTTAGAAGATGACACCTGATGTTGTAAGAAAAAGTTGTCAAAATTTAATAGTCAAAATATCATTGTCTATGAAGAATAGAGAAATCTAACATATCCCCCTTCTCAGCATTTCAGACATTCCTGCAGTTCTCGATTAATGAGATATTATTATTAACGTGGATTTAGTCTCTGTCTTAGTCACTTTCTACTTCTGCTTTTCCTAATTTAATACTTAACGTTTTTGTATTTTTTGTAATGGTATGGAAGGCTACAAGAGGTATAACGTGGACTTATATATAAAATACATCCTCATACATTGTCGTTAAGAATTTTGGAAGTGTAGCAAAATTACATATAGCCTGAAAGCATGTGTCAGAACAGAAGCCACACTAGTATCTAAATGCTAAACGAATTTCAGCTTACTGTAACTGTTATTCTTTTTAATAAAAACACTAACCTTAATTTCGGTGATCTAGTCCCTTAATTTCTTCAGTGTCACATACTGTTTCACTCCCAGGGGAATAATGGTTTTGGACAATAAAGTATAATCACAGTTGGAGTTTGTGATATCTGCTTGTTCCTGCATCGATAGAGCATGCTCAAGTTGCACCTCTACTTCACCTATTGCCGGTCGCTCATCTGGTTCATACTTCAAGCAATTTACCATGACATCAACAAAGACTTGCCAACAATCTGGTGCAATCTTTCCTTTGATAATCGGATCAATTTTCTCCTCAATAGGATTCTCCAGAAATTCTTTTTCAGCCAGGGTTATTAAATAAAACCTCCCCCTGCACACAACTTCGAGTAGAACCAAACCAAATGAGAAAACATCCCATTTAGCTGTGATGGTACTATCCATGACAAACTGCGTAGCCATGACACCCCAAGTACCTATGAGAAAAAATATTAGCTCAGTTTGACCCAAAAAAATTCATTGCAGTGAGTAAGCTCATACAACAGAACAAAAATTACCCATAACATGCTCTACATTGATTTGCTTCTGCTTTGACATAAAACGTGATCCCTGCACGCTAACACCGAAACCAGCGAGTTTTGGCTCCATGTGGTCATCCAAAAGGATGGTATTAGGACCCAGGATACAGTGAAAGATCGAACGTTTCGCTCCGGTGTGAAGGTAGTGTAGTCCACGTGCCACTCCTATGCATATTTGTAGCCTCTTCTTCCATAAGAGTTCACCATGTTGTAGGTGTTCATTTAGAGATCCATTGGACATGTACTCGTATACAAGAATCTTCTCCTTTTCGTGGTTGCAGAATCCTATAAGAGACACACATCTGGGGTGGCGAAGCTGGCATAACAATTCTATTTCGTTGTTAAACGCTTCGCATCCTTGATTGTTAAATCGCTTTATTGCGACCGTGTAATCAGAAGCACCATTATGCTGTAGATAGCCTTTATATACTTCACTGAATATTCCACTCCCTATTACTCTGTTTAGATCGAAGTTATTGGTGGCTTTCCTTAAATCGGCGAGAGAAAATTGATGGCACAGCTCTTCTATCACCGTTGGAAACTGTCTATGAGCTGAATTTGTATTCGTTGTGTGCTTCCAACAGCTCCTACCCAAACAATTGAGAAACATAGTTCCAATTTGTGACACCTGCTTGCTTTAGTTCTCACTAGTCACTTACCATTGATAGACATTGAACTATGCTACTCCTCAATCGTTTGGCTTGAGAAGCATATTAGGGTTGGGTTGCAATCTTGCCAAAACGAGATCCCCTAAAGTTTTTAACAAGGCTGCGTTTATTTCTTACTAACCATTCATTTCAGAGATTGTTTGGCCAGCATATTAAAGTCTGACTTAGTCAAAATGAGAAAAAGCGGTTGGGGAAGTTCAAAGATTTTATTTTCTGGAAATGTTTAAAGAGAAATTCATACAATATGGTCGTAGATAAGGTTAGGTAGATTAACGGACTCCAATAGTGGCAAGGGAAAAATTAAAGGTATCAGTCAGAATACTATTTCTAGTAAGAAAAAAAAAATTTAACACACTTTTACACTTTATTTAATACTTTATTTTTCCCTTTTTCATTATAAAAAGTATGTCAAAAAAGTGTATGTGTGTGCTACTCTTCTGGTAAATGCTACAAAATTAGTTGGTTCTATTACACATATACAGATTGTTGACAACCTTGTTGCTTGCAATGCAAGTATTGAAGAAACTTTTCAGTGCTGTTAAGATCCTTGTTATGTAGTTTAACAAATTTTTGCCGTAATTATTTTCATACTTCACCTCAGCTTCAACTTGTGCTTCTTTTTTGTTAGTAGCGACTTTCAACACCTGTTAACTGGTTTTCTGTCTCTACTTCTATTTAAATATCCTGTCAACGATTATAACTTGTCTATTAGTTATGTTTTTTGAGACATAATTCACTTTTCCCAGGAAGCTGAGTCCAAAATCTGGCAGCTTCTATTCTAATTGAAATTTCTAAAGGAGTGGAAAGACATATAGTTTCGTTTACTTATGAATCATTTAGTGAAACTAAACCTCGCGGGTAACCAGCTATTTTGTGGCCCAGATAATGCATAGTGATTTCAATTGGTTTCATGACTCTTACCCTTGCTATAGTGTAGTTGATTAGAAGTTCTTGTTTCTAACGTTGTTGTTGCAAGAGGAAAACTGATAAAAAAAAAGAATTTTGAACCACGGCATAATCTATGCTGGTATTGGTTATACTCCTTTTACAACAAAGTAACCACCAAATTCAATTTGATGGAGTTCTGTTCTTACATCGCATTCTTTTCAATCCCATGGGAATAATGGTTTTGGAAAATAATGTATAATCGCGGTTGGAGTTTGTGATATCTGCTCGTTGCTGCATCAATAGAGCATGCTGAAGTTGCACCTCTACTTCACCCATTGTAGGTCGCTCATCTGGTTTATACTTCAGGCAATTTACCATGACATCTACAAAGACTTGCCAACAATCTGGTGCAATCTTTCCTTTGATAATCGGATCAATGTTCTCCTCGACAGGCTTGTTCAGAAGTTCTTTTTCAGTCAGGGTTTTTAAATAATTCGTCCTCCTGCACAGCACTACTAGTAGTAGAACCAAACCAAATGAGAAAACATCCCATTTATCTGTGATGGTACCATCCATGACATACTCTGTGGCCCTGTAGATCCAAGAACCTATAAGAAAAAGTATTAGCTTAGTTTAACCCACAAAAATTCATTGCAAACAAAAATTACCTATAGCATGCTCTACATTGATTTGTTTCTGCTTTGACTTAAAACGTGATCCCTGAACACTGACACCGAAACCAGTGAGTTTTGGCTCCATGTGGTCATCCAAAAGGATGGTACTAGGACCTAGGATACAGTGAAAGATGGAACGCTTGGCTCCAGTGTGAAGGTAGTGTAGTCCATTTGCTACTCCTATGCATATCTCTAGTCTCTTCTTCCATGATAGGTCAGCATCTTGCAGGTGTTCATCTAGAGATCCATTGGACATGTTCTCGTATACAAGAATCTTCTCATTTTCGTGGTTGCAGAATCCTATAAGAGACACACATCTGGGGTGACGAAGCTGGCATAGTAATTCTATTTCTTTGTTGAACGCTTCCCATCCTTGATCTTTAAATCGCTTTATTGCGACCGTGTGATCAGAAGCACCATTTTGCTGTACACAGCCTTTATATACTTCACTAAATAATCCACGTCCTATTACTCTGTTTGGATCGAAGTTATTGGTGGCTTTCCTGAGATCGGTGAGAGAAAATTTATGGCACAGCTCTTCTATCACCGTTGGAAACTGTCTCTGAGATGAATTTGTATTCGTTGTGTGCTTACAACAGCTCCTACCCAAACAATTGAGAAACATATTTCCAATTTGTGACACCAAATAAGATCCCCTGCAGTTTTTAACAAGGCAGCGTTTACTTCTTACTAAACATTGGGTTCAAAGATAGTTTAGGCTGGTGAAAAATGTTAGGAATCCAACTTTTGAGTATAATTTTCACGTTGACCAGAAATGAGAAAGTAGAGTACTATATAAAGATAAAGACCCATAAACCAATTGCCATGAGGTTTTGGATTGAAAGTGGTGTCAATTCTTTAAATGGTTGATTATATGGTTGAACTCAGGTCTCATTGGTGTTTGTTCTCTCCAGTGAAACTCCTACCGTAAAAAACCTAACAAGTACTAGTGTTGGGAATCCTTCTGCTGTTGGAGGGGAGTGTACCAATGTAGTCAAGGACATTGACTAAAAATGAAAAAGTAGAGCAATTTATAATAATAAAGATCCATAAACACATTATCTTGAGTTGAGAGTGGTGTTAATTTCTTAAGTAAATCTCTTGGTCACAACTCTTCTATTACTAATTTGTGAAACAAACAACTCTCTCCATTCTCAACATCTAATCCCGTCCTCTTTTCTGCTTCATTTTCTAGCGTTTCCATACTTCGTGAGAAAGAGCCATTTCCACTTTCTGACAACTAAAAAGGAAATGAAATAAAATATCGTACAAATTTTTTTTTCTTTTACTTAAACGTGTACGTTACAACTTGAAATTTTAACCTCTAGCTTTATAATTAATGACGTAGTTGATGTTATGGGCTTATAATATTTTTCCTACCAGTTGTTTTTCTAATAATATTATACAAATGATCGCTGATCACACTGATGAGCAAAAATACATACAAAATTTGAGAGGATAAAGTTGACTGTTTATATTATAAATTTAAATACTGACAAGTTCAATGATATAGGTGGAATGATGTTAAAATATATGAATGGCAAAGTGAAAAAGTGTGGTTTTGAACGAAAGTTTGCAGCTTTTTGATGTCATATAAAATGAAAGTATTATATACAAGCATGTAATATGATCAAGAAAATGTTTGTAGTCGTACAAATGCAATGCAGTCAGAGCTAAACGAAGTTCTGTTATTAAAGGTTGGAAGAGAATGCTGCTTCAAGAAACAAGCTGAACCTGTTTCAAAGTAAAGCTTATGAATCAGACAAGATTCCTACATAACCATCTCCCTTAATTCACAGTTACTATAACTATCTAGATATGGATATAAAAACTAGAAGTTGTAATAGTTTATTAATTCTGATACTGCTATTCCAGATGTGCAATCCAATACAATATTTTTATTAAGAGAAAATAGTTATTAAAATTCTATCATTCACAAGAATAAAGAGTCAAATCAATACAGCAGCCATCTAACATTAGATAAATCTCACAACGGTTTATCAAGTACATATTTATGGTCACACAGCAGCCATCTAACTCTTCAAATATTTAAACCTTAAATAACATAACTTGTCTATATGTTTGTGTTGTTCTATATATATACGAGTGTTTAATTATCAACAAATACGTTACATTTCTTCAGTATCACTGTCTTCTGTGCTGTATACCAGTTCCGCTCCCGGGTGAATAACTGTGGTGGAAGGTAAGGTATAATCACCATTAGTATTTGTGATATCAGCTTGTTCCTGCAACGACAAAGCATGCTCTAGTTGCACCTCTACTTCACCCATTGTTGGTCGCTCATCTGGTTCATACATCACGCATCTTTTGGTAATATCTATGAACACTTCCCAACACTTTGGTGCAATCTTTCCCTTGATGCTCGCATCAACTTTTTCCTCAACAGGCTTCTCCAGAAATTCTCTTTCAGCTGGCATTGTTATGTATTTCCTTCCACACACAACTTCTAGCAGAACCATACCAAAAGAATAAACATCAGATTTCTCTGTGATGGCATCGTCAGTGAAAAGCTCTCTAGCCATGTATCCAGGAGTACCTGCAAGTAAAAAATATCAGCTTAGTATACGTATAATACAAAAAAAATCAATTTAGAAAGTAAGCTCATAAAGCAAAGAACAAAGATTTACCTGCCACAACATCAACTTTAATTGGCTTTGGTTTTGACATCAAGCGTGACCCCTTTACGCTGATGCAGAAACCTGTGAGTTTTGGGTGCATGTTGTCGTCCAAAAGGATGGTTCGAGGTTTGACAATACGGTGAATGATGGTGCGCTTAGCTCCTGCATGAAGGTAGTGTAGTCCACGCGCTGCTCCTGTGCAAATCTCCAACCTTTGCTTCCATGACAGTTCCCCACGTTGTAGGTGTCGATCTAGAGATTCATTGGACATGTACTCGTACACCACAATCTTCTCTTTCTTGTGGTTGCAGAATCCTATGAGAGACACACAATTAGGGTGACGAAGCTGGCAGAGCAACTCTATTTCATTCTTGAACACTTCACTGTGTTCCGCAGAAAACCGCTTCACTGCTACTATATAGTTAGAATGTTGGAGATAGCCTTTATAAACTTCACCAAATCCTCCACGTCCAATTAGTCTCTTTCTATCGAAGTTGTTGGTTGATTTTCTAAGCTCTGCAAGAGAAAACTGATGGCACAACTCTTCTATTACAGTTAGATACTGTTTCTTTGAAGAACTTGTGTTGCCTAAACATTTCATAAACATTGTTCTGATTTGTGAGAGACACCCTTCTTCCTTAATTGTTTTCCACTTTCTAAAAACTTTCACCTCTTTTCCTCTTCAATCTTTACATAATTAAGCTAATTAACCTTGGTCTCTATAATTTCTAATTTATAATTAACATTTCACACTCTGATCTTCTTCATTTCATTTCAGCTGTTTCTCCGGTCTTCACTACTAATATTATTAGTTTACAGATAAAAGGTTTAAAAACATAACTTGGAGGTTGATGGATTCGACTAATTGAGTTTAAACCAAGTTAAAATTACCAATTCGGATTTCAGTCGACCAAAATATGAATATAGCATAATATTGGTCAAATTTTTTTTTCTTTTAATTACCGGATAGCATTAACACAAAAAAAAAAGAGTCATTATCTGACGTCATTTACGTCTGACATGGAACACATAAAAAATGCACAGCGACAAACTTACGGATAACCTAAAGCTGTGAGACATAAAAAAAAGTATTTTGTGTTTAACTCTTTTGGGTCCCACATAAATTTACGCCGGATCTTTTACGTCTGAATGTTATAGGTCTGACATAAATTAATTTTAACCTTCCACATTTTTTCTACGAACGAGATTTTCTTCTTCGGCAACGAAGGTTTGTGTCATGGGTCATTGCATTACTAACCAAAACGAGTGGTTTTTTCATCTCCAATGACGGTTTTCTCTTTAAGCAATGGTCTCTCTGTTTATTTTTTGCATTGAAGTCAATTTCTTACTCCTTATTAATTGTGCCCACTAAGTCATCGGTACGCTTGAATGTCCTTGTTATGTTTATGGATTTGTATATTTATTTTTTGAAATTTTTAGCATTAAAGGTTTAGGCTTTGCTGAAATTTTTCATCACTGAGGGTTTAGGCTTGGTTGTGTTTATGAAGAATTTAGTATTTTTATTTTAAAAATTCATAGAAAGTATTGACATTAATTTATTAGTTTATGGAAAGATTTATTAGTCATTTAATATATAATTTTACCTGTACATTTGAGATTTATCTTAAATGATTAAACATTAGTTGATTATATTACATTTTGAATTGTCCGACAGAGAATTTGAAAAAATTATTTTTTATAATTTGTTAATACATATATAATGTAAATTTATGTATAAATTTAATAAAATTTTAGTTTGTATCATTTTACGTTGTTTTCTGGGTGCATATTTAATTGTGATCATGAGCGAGTACTTTTATTTCATGTACTTCAAAGATTAATGAAAAATGTTGCCGAAATTTTATCAAATTTATGGTGATCGATTTTTTCGTATACACTTTAGTGAATTATAAAATCTTTTTTTTTTAAATGGGTAGGGTCTCACCATGTGAGAATTGCAAATATGATAATGATGGAGGTTGTTATGTAGCTATGAAAACATCAAATAAAAGAATTAAATTTGTACATTTTTAAAGTTGAGGGATCAAATTGAACCAAAATTTCAAAAATGAACTAATTATAATTTTTAATAAAAGTTAAGATAAAAAGAACATATTTAACCCTTACTAAAAATATGCGTAATTTAATAGCTTTCTAGTTGATTAGTTTTAATAGGAGTACTAAAAACAACCGGAATGCTTTTTAAATAGCAAAATGGTAGTTGCTTACATGGTCATTGCAAAAGTCTTTCTCTTACTGTTTTTTTAATAATAATGTCACTTATGTGAAAAATATATTCAGAATTTGACATCATAAGGTTGACTGAGTGTATTATACATTGAGAAGTGTGATTTAGTACGTGATTTTTCATAGGAAATTGCTCCATATAAGTTATACTTAATAAAATATTATCACTATTTAATCAAAGAAGAGTTATTGAATGGTCAGAGAGAGAGAGGAAATTAAATAACCAATCAAGTGTTGCAATAAGAAATTTCATCTGAATTGTTTAGTATTTTCATTATAGATATTAGTGTCATTTTGGACGAGAGTCATATGAAATTTCATAAAATGAATTGTAGTTAGTAAAATATGAGCACTAATCAATCAAGATAGGTGTTTTCAGTTACGAGAGGGGAAACTAAATAACAAAACAAGTAATGTTATTTTAGTATGAATTTCGTCTCGTATTGTTTATTATTTTTGTTATATACAAGTGCCAAGGTAAATTGAATAAACAAAATACGACGGACAAAATTAGGTATTCTCATAATTCTGTGTCATTCTTTGTTAATTGAAAACAAATTAAATTAAATAAAAAGGTGTCTTATTATCACGACAAAAGTTTGATTTTTTTTTTCTTATCAACTTTATTCACATGGTTTTTTATTTTATTTTAAATTGTAATAAGAAAAAATATTCCTTTATATTTTTGGATTGTTTATAATTATTTCAAATTAAAAATAATAATCTTAATTATATTTATATTTTTAGTATTTTAAGATTAATGAAAATGAAAGTTATCAACACAATCAAAATAATGGTTTTTGGACAAATGAAAATAACGGTTAAAACTGTATCATCAATTTAATTTTATAGCATTAAAATTTTGTATTCCAAAAGATACATCATATCATCATATATGTATTTATTTTATTTTTTTTATAGATCATAATAGAAAGGCATTGATATAATCCATATTTTTCATAACCATGTCCACTTACTATTATTCTTTAATTAAGTTAATCAATAAAAATCGTATTCGGATCGGAGCATATCCTAAATATTTTAAAATATATATACATATATATTTTGTCGACAAAAAAAAAAGTTAATTAATAAAAAAATATCGACGATAGCATTTTCCATTAAAAAAAAACAAAACTCAACTAACTATAGCTTGCTTCATAAATTATATTTTGAAAACGTCGTTTTGAGTTTATAAAATTCATGAACTACACGATGTTATATTTTAAGACAAAAATATTCAAATTGTGATCTGTATAATTTTCATGGATCAGTTGATGTTTAACTATTATTTTGCGCAAGGACGATTTGACTATATCAGCACCTGAATCATGAAGGTAAAGTTGCTACCAAAAATTAATCATAAGCGAGTAGTAATAAGTAAATAAAGCTTTCAACTTTACTAACTTTTCGACGATAGGGTACAATACACCACTAACCATTAGTCTTTAACGGTACATAATTACATAAACACTGTAATAATAACAGTAATACTTTAATTGATAAACATATTCAATTCTTTAGATAATTCATGTGCAAACAAGATAAAGTTGTAAGAAATTTGAGAGGGGCATTAATTAATGTGTCTGCAGTGCAGCTTTCTGCTTAGGTTACAAGAGCAATTCTCGTTCAATATCAGTACCCTTGATCATGAAATTTTTCAAGAACTCTTCAAATGCAATGGACCTGTAGATAGGTTGAGCACCAGAACTTATCAAACACTTTGCAGGTTCTATAATCTGTTTGCTAGTTGGACGGATGAAATATGCAACTGTGGTCCTTGCAAATTCTGAATTTGTCACCACACGGTGTTCAGCACCGATTAACCTTCCATTACTAATCACCTGCACATTCATCAGTCACAGAATTTCATCATGCAAAACCATATCATCATGACCCAGAATTAGGAACCAAATCAACCTATATAATATTTCAGTACCTTTTGATGTTTTCCGTAATGAGTTTATGTATCAGAAAAAAAGTGTACAAATATTATGCTAATTGATGTACTACTTACATAATATATATCAATATCAAACAGTTTATTATTATATGGAGAAACATATATATTACCTGCAACATAAGGCCAATGTTGACCACAAAAGCATAAGGAATTGGTTCAACCACTATCCATTCTCCATCTTTGAAGACTTGAAGTGCATTTATATCTTTTTCTTGAAGCAGAATAGTAACAAGGTTAGGATCTCTGTGCTTAGGAGCTCCCAAGGTTAAACTTGGTTCTGGGCATGGAGGGTAGTGATGAGCTAGCAGTAATGGACTCTCACTAAGTCCACCACAACAGTATTTTGGGTCAAGTCCTAAACCTTCACATAGCAGCTCCAAAATTTTTAGTCCCATTCTTCTCATTTCTTGCGTGTATTTTGCAACAATTTCACTGCAAGGAGAGGAATCATCATAGTCAACAGAATCTTTCATTAGTCAGAATAAGATGAGTTTCAAAGAAGATAATAAAACTTTAATTGTTAAATTAATGAATTAATAACAATCGTGTATGCTTAATAATTGTATTATGCTAACCTGTGTATTGAGCTGGATTTTTGTTCGTTGTGAAGTGGCGGCTATAGTATTGATGATGACATGACAGTGTGGTACTTATGTTAAACGTGTGCTGTTAATTGTGACTTTGTGATAATTAAGACCAGATGCAAAAGTAGTAACATTAGGTAGTGGTAGTGGTTTCCAACCCAGTGAAGGAAAACTTAATGGTAAAGAAAAAAGAGGTCTTAGTTAATTACACCTTTAGTTGCCCATGTGGTATGAATAATGTCTACTCACCTTTCAGAACAATCAATGATGACTCATAAAGGTTCAGATTAAACCAAGTTTAATGGTTAAAATCTCATTATCAATCATTTAAAAAAAATTAGAAGAAAATCTAAAAGAATATTCATAGGACTAGTCAATTATGCTTCAAAAGAATGAAACGGAATTATGGAATAAAAAATTTTGATAGTGACTTGTCATTTTTTAAGACATCATTGTCAACCCAGAACACATCAACGTCCACAGTCAAAACATCTGACACAAACTGAAATTAATAGTACATATCTACCATTGTCAAGAAGGTTTATAGTTTATTAAAACGCTGATGAAGCCACTTAAATTGGGTTGCGTGAGCTCATTTAAATAAGTTGCACAGGAAACGATACCTCATATTGAATGTTATTTACAGAAAAATTACATCAAATGAAGACGATCTTTTACCGATATTTTGCAGGCTTTTGAGGCAAAAATTGCATGGAATCTTCAGAAGATGGACACAAGTGTCTTAATGTGTCCCTCCAGAACTGAACGGTATCTTTGCTGTTAATCTCACGGCTTGTGTAGAGCCTGCAACCTCCATTTGGATCTCTGGAACTTTCCCTTATCTTTTCTTCAGCAGGCATGGCATGAAATTCCTTGAAAATATTCAGTGTCTCATCCATTAACTCTTTCGATACTCCATGGTTGATAACCTACACCACAGTTTTTCATGCATAAACTAAAATCATTGTAAACAGCTAAGTTTAAACACCGACACTTTCATGATATCAAAAACTAATAACATTGCAGTGCTTATAAAAATTACGACGAAATTGATTTTGTTTATTGTATCTCTAGTGCAGAAAGCGCGTATATGCTGTGAAATTATAACTACAACAAAGGGAAAGAAAATTGATGGGAAAAAGAACCTGGAAAAATCCATAGTCCTCGGAGGCTTTCAAAATGTGCTTCAAGATTTCATGGCGATCGTGCAGTCCGAGATCTACCACCGGGATTTTCTTGCCGGAAGGAAAAACCATGCCAGGTTGGCTTTCCGGTGGTTGCACGTAGGATAAGGGCACTGAGGAATGAAGATGGAACCAGCTTGAGACAAGCTTTTGATCCATATGTGTTGTTAACTCCTACTCCTAATGAAGTTTGATTACATGTGTTCATAATTATATGTGTGGATTATATAGAGAAGAAAACATAACAAGGTTAAGTCTGAACTGTGATTAGTGAACTTTTGACTTTGTAAACAAAATAAGGGCATCGCCTACTTAATAAATGTATAAGTGTCATGTGATGCAGAGTTTAGTATTACGGAATTCACAAATTTGACTTGTACGTACGACTATAAACTTATATTGCCACCTCCCCCATATATAATCAACTTGATAATTAGATAATATTAATTGGAGAACTATTTTAATCAGATTCATTAAATTATAGTTACTTGATGCAATTAAGAAATAGATATACGGTGCTCCAAGAAAAGAAAAAGGAAAAGTGAGTGTGTATATATATAGACAGAAAATACATATTGGTTTTAAGGATTAAATATAATTCTTTTTTAATCTTTAAATTATTTTTGAATTTATATTTCATCCCTAAATTAAATTATATACTAATGATGTATCGATATTTTATGAAAGTTGAGACGGACCGGAGAGTGTTTTCTATATAATAAATTAAAAATTGACTTTAAATATAATTTAACGTTAAAAAATTTAATTTGTAAAGAGGTTTGTATATATAAATTGGTCTTATCTTTATACAATGTAGGACTTCTAATACACTCCACATGCTAATATATATACATTTCAAGCATGAAACCAAATATTAATAGGTGGTTCCATAGCGACCTCATAGCGGATAGAATAATAGAACCAACAAATAACAAATTTTAATGGAACATACTCTAATTCATGACTAATATCATCTTAAAAAATAAACTTTAACCCTAATTCAATCTTACATCATTAGTTTGTAAAGTGAGATTTGCACCGATATATATATATATATATATATATATATTATAAATTGACTTTATTTATAAAGACTTGATACATAAATTGACCTTATTTATAATAATTTCATACACCATTTCGTAAATATGACATTTTACATATTTTTCATAAAATACCCAAACAAAATATTATATACTTTAATTTAGAATAAACCAAATATTTTAAAAATGATTTAAAGAAAAAAATTATATTTAACATTAATTTTAAATAGATTCTTTCAGAATTTATACAATACAAATTTATTTTGTACTGGTTCTATTCTAAAAAGACATTGGTATTACTTTTCTAAAAGTATTTTAATTCAACTACTTGAACTATTACACACGCCTTTCTAATGATAAAATACAAGGGTAACAAAGGCAATTATCAATGTTTACTCTCTTTTTTTCTCTGTTAATCAATATTTCTATTAGATTCAGTTTTATTTATAGAAAAACATTTAAAAAAATGCTCCAATTATCATTAATCATGCTTTTTAATAGATATGAATTCTCGATAAAGATATTTTGTGATACCATGAAAGAACATTAGATTAATTTTATCTAATTAAATTGTGATTTATTACAGTTATTTTAATGCATGCACTGTTTAGACATTAATTAGTTGGCATAGTATATGCCTATGGAGCTTACATCATTAATTTTTTTCTTTTATTTTTTGGGATATGGAGCCCAGCCAGCTAGGTTAGAACACAATACTATATGTTTAAGTCGGTAGTTAATTATAAATGATGACACTTTTTAATTGAATTCGTTGTTGAAAAATTATAGATTAATTCGACGAGAAGGTAAGAAAAAAGAGTGGGAAAACAATAAAATCACACGATGAGTCAGAGGGAAAGGGTTGAAAGAGAAGATGTTGCTGTTCATACTATGTTGAGCAAGAGTTCATGAACTTGGATGCTTTTTTTCTTATGCTTCTAAATAAATACAATTTTTAAATTTAGCTGTTTCCAAGTAATCTTCATATGACAGCTACTACCATTTATTTCTTAAAACCACATTTAATACTACAATTAATCTGGACCCTATAATTAGTTAAGTGTTAAATATATAAAATGTTTAATATTTTATACATTTATAATATAAATATATTTAATGTTGATGTAATGTTTTTACGAATAAAAAATCTTAAATAATAATCAATTTTAATGATAAAAAATTGTTCCACTATATAGACTAATTTAGATACTAATTTATAAAATAAAAAATTATTAATTATTAAAAGTGTTACTATTATAAATAATTAATCGTTAAATTGGTTATTAATTAATTAGAAATTAATTTTTTAGTATCCAAAACCCCATAATTAATGTTTTTGGACTAATTTATAAACTGATTTCTTTGGTAGTTAAAACTTTGATAACTAAATTTTAGATACTATAGACCAGTTGTAACTTTTTATTTATATTAGTGATTATTTTAATAAATAATAATTTTTTATTTTATCAATTGATATTTAAATAGATCACTATAATGACTAACAATTTTTTATTACTAAAATTGATTTGTTAATGAAAATATTCTCTACTGTATAAACTAGTTTATATAGGGTTTATAATTATCTTTTTGTCATTGTCAAAAGAAATTTTCAATATTTTAAAAATTAGCTTGCTAATATATATATATATATATATATATATATATATATATATATATATAGTAGGGTAATAATTAAATGAAATACTATGAAGTTAGATATGGTGAAATTATTAAATTATAAAATATTAATTAATAATTTCAAGTTTAAATTTAAATATGTGAAAATTATAAATGATTTTATATAATTTATATAAGTCAATATAAAATGTATTTAACATTTCAAAGCTTTTAACACGGCCCTTTCCGATTAAGCCTATCGATTAGGTTTCATAATTTCTTCTACCTTAGGTTACATTTAATATATTTGGTTGCAGATTTCATTCTTTTAAGTATAAAAAATATTAGTTGGAACAAACTTATTCCAATATTTTTATGTTTCAAAGGACAGAAAATAGGATGTTGTGTTGGCAAAGTGACTTTGTTTATCTTTTCACACTACATCAATCACACTTCAAATTCAAATTTATCCACGTCTTTCGTAATTAGCATGCATAGGTACTCTACTAGTCAATTCCATAAATTTAACTTCATTAAAATTATTTAAAATGTGTGGTCCTCCATTAATATATTAATCAGAGAACAAACTCATTATTTATTTTCCAAGACGTTGTTATCAAAACATGCACATCCAAACCAAATATATAGCGTGATTGAGAAGTCATTGATGAAAAAAACTGTATTAAAATGTGAAAATAATTATTAAATTTTTAAATTATATTCTCATACTTAAGAAAATACATTAAAAATATGAAATACAAATTTCATATCACTCTTTATCTTAATTACAATCACAAAATATTAATAATTAGCTCTAATCATACTGAAGTATCTCTTAAAAATGAGCTATTGGAGAGACGTGAAATCTAGATATAATTCACTTAAGGAATAACATCATTTTTAATTTAAAATTTTTAAATAATTTAATTTTTGTATGATATTCAATTATCTTATTTTTTATTCAATGTGAAATTTAGATATTTTTGAATAATAATATTTAAATCATAATATTCGAAAAGAAGAAAGGAAGTATAAAATTATTTAGGAGGAGAAACTACAGAATAATTTATAAAATAAAAATGATATTTGTTCCAACTGAAAAAGATAATTAAGTAGATATTTCACTTACAGCCGTGATATGCTTCGAAACATCATATCTTTCTACACTCAACTAACCCTTTGAAAGTAGTTCACGTTTCATTGTTGAATTTATTTTCCAACTAGTATATTTCACAAATCATAATCATGAACCTAATTAACTATTTATATTCTACACATTAGCAAAATAAATGTATACGATCAAATCTATAAACCTACTTAGCGTATCACAGACATTTTATTATATTCATAGTAGAAGTAGATAGATTATACTCTGCATATTAATAGTGTTGTTGAACATAAAGAATAATAGACCATAAAAATAAAGAAATAGATGAATTTACAGTCATTAAGTCATCCACGTTGTGCTGAATCATTAAATGTAGTAAACGCGTGAAAATTTGACCTGGAGAGATTCCTATACATTACAAAATGCTTTCATACAAACTTTAATAACTTTTTTTAATGAAAAGGTTGAAATCATAAGCATTGTCTCCTACATGCATGTTTGACCTAAATGTAGGTCAGTTGAAGGCTAGTATACCACATATTTAATTATTTAAATGTTTCTTGTAATTTACACAATTTAGATATGTTTTATGTTTTTACTTTTCAAAATATGTTTTAAATTTATTTTATTTATATTTATATTTATTAGAATAATGAGGTGGCACTTCACCACGTGGAACAAGAACGTGAGAGACGGTGGTCCTGGAGAAAAATACAAAGGCTCATAGACATCTTGACATTGATTTTGTTTGCATCTATTATACATTTTTTTTTCTTATCTCTCTCTTTTTATCATATAACATAACTTATCAACTTATTATTATTTTTCTCTCTGTAAGTGTATACTAAGGTTAATGTAATTTTGTTTGTCTATGAATTATTACTCTATAAAATAAAGAGAAGAATAAGAAGCTTTACAAAAAATAAAATAATCTGTCAAGCAAAATGAGAAAGAAAAAAAAAACCTAGTTCTTCCAATAAAGTCATAGCTAGAAAGTTGGTCACAGTGTGTGACAACAAATTCGTTGTTGAGTGAGCTTAAAGTCACATTCAATCCGTAGTGTTATTTCGTTTGTTTTTTTCAAAGCAGATATGAGTATTGAGATTTTAGTAACAAGACATTGTGGTGACCCATGAAATTAGCAAAACTATCAACAAAATTGACTTAATGATCTTTAAAGATATTATCACATGAAGCTATAGGGCTCAGATTGCCCCTGGAGGCATTATCAGTGTTGCACTTGAAGAAAAAAAAAATTAATACAATGGAACTTCAAAAATTTTCGGAGCAACCATAGGGATGATACAAATGTTGAAGAACTTGATGTAGTAATTTATGTTATCTTTTCTTTTTAACTAGCGATCCTATAAAACCATCAGCTTTGATACCACTGATAGGTTATATATATTTCACATCTATAAGTTATGATCGTTGTTATGGGTCTTTATTCTTATATAGTGTTTAACTTTGTCTTTTCTATTCAATGTGGGACTTTTTGACTCACATTTGTACTATTCCCAACATAATTTATGTTATCTTTTCTTTTTAACTAGTGACCCTATAAAACCTGCATCTTCTTTAATATCAATCCTCTTGTGAAATTTAATAGAGTTGTATGTACCAAATTATTGCAACAAAAAGAATTACAAAGTACTACACAAAAAAAATGGATTTATCGAACACATAAAATCTGTTAATAATCACAAAAATTTGTCGATAAAACAAAATTATTAGTGATTTACTGACGATATAAATTTCGTCAATAAAATATTCATTGTTTACCGACGTCGATAGATAAGAATAATTATCAATGATAAAACAACAATCAGTAATTACTGACAAATTGTTGATAATCAGTAATTATCCATAACCTAAAACCATCATTAATTATATATCAATGATTATTAGTAATAATTTTCATTGATATATATCATGATTTAGTCTCCCTTCTCTTTTTCTTTTCTTTTTCTTTTCTTTTTTCTTCTTCTTCTTCTTATTCCTCTTCTTTCTTTTCTTCTTCTTCTTCCTCTTCCGCTATCGCCACCATTATATTTGTTGTCGTTGCATCAGCCACTTTTAGCTCCTTTTTCTCCTTGTCATTTTTCTCCTCCCCCATCAGTACTTTGTAGTTGTTGTCATTGTCATTATTGTTTCCCCTTCCTCTTTCTCTCGCTTCTTCTTTTCCTCTTCTCACCATTTACATTTAATTTATAACAAATATTTCATCAAATTTGGTAGAAAAATTGGTATCGATTTTATTGACAAATTTTAAAAATTATATTTACCAACAAATTTTCAAAAATTCAATTACTGACGAATTTTCAGAAAATTCAACAAATATTAAAAAAAATTATTACCGATTAATTTTATCACAATTGTCAAAGCTAAAGCGGAAACTTTGAATTACCGAACAAATTTTACTAACGAATTAAATCAATATTTAAAATTTTAAATCTATCAGTAAATTTTATTTGACTGACAATTTTTTTTCATTGGTAAAATGTATAAATAAATGTTATCTTATTGATGAATTATTTATCAATAAAATTTTATCAATAATAAGTCTTTCTTTTGTAAAAAAGAAATATATTTCATATAGGAGATAAACTTCTTAATAGTCTATTCAAAGAAAATTTATATATCACTCTAACCCAAAAATGTTTATAAACTACCAACACGCAATAATTAAAAGGGAATTTATTGAGAAGACACAATTTACACCACAAAAACAAACGAGAAATTAGTATATATGTATGTACCCATAGTAAAAGTGGTCATTAAAATTGATAAGCATATAATATATGAACATATCCGTAGATAATTACATATAGATATATCAATAAATAATTACATATAAATTTAACTACAAAAAATTACTTAGAGATTTATCTATAGGTAATATCTACAAATTTATTTAATTTACTCATAGGTAATTTACTTACATATAAATCTGTAGGTACGTTAGCTACAATTAGTTTACTTACAAATTTTTGTCCGTAAAAAATTTATGAGAAAAAATATCTTTTTTACAAATTTTATGACTTACCTATGAATTTTTGTAGTAAGTAATATGTATTTTTATTTTTGTTGTAAGTAATATATATTTTTCTTATAATGTGTCTGTTGGATCTTTTAACGGGAAAGGTATTAAAGTGATGAGTGATGGATAAAATCCATTTAAAGCATATGATACTAGTTTTAATTGGAGTTACTATATTTTTTTAGAAAAAAAAAATTGTATAATTTACAAAATACATTTTATAATATTTTTCACTTTATAAAATTACACTTTTGTAATCAAATTGTGCATTCTCTTTATTATAAGAGTTAAACGGGTTTATACACTCCTAACTAAAAATAACTTCAAATAACGAAAAAGAATTAACCGTATTGAAAATGTTCAATAACATATTTTGTATTATTCTTATTGATTTAGAGAACGTACACCAAACCATCTAGTTTTCTCACATAAAAAAGTTATTAGTACTCTATTTTAACTCTAGTTTGTAGCTTCAGAAATTTGGTGAGATAGCATGATTTCCTATATTAGTTATGACTTCAATAATAATAAATGAACTTTCAAATTTTAAATTTTTATAATTTTATTCTTCGTTATGAGTTTAGGTTTATTCCTCCATCTTGTTTTTTGTTTTTGTTTAATACACTATGATATATAGCATATCATATACAGTTTTACTAAAGAAAATATTTTTTTATAAAATTAAAATTTATAAAAAATAAACATTTTTAAATATCAAAATAGTATTTCTTTAAATAGTTAATTGTTGTATATGTATATTTTGAGGATGGATATCGGATAAGTTGCTACATGTTAATTATGATGTTATACAAGAGATTTTTTCTCAAAGTTATCAATGACCATGGATTTATGGAATATGAAATTTTTCACTAAATGCTCCCCAGTGTAACGAGGAATTAATCCTGTTATGTGCTAAATTCCAAATAATTAACTAATCATCAAGAATATCAGGAAAATAGTTCTTTTTATTTCTTAATTTAATTTTGGTGATTCTATTATTTTGTAATTCTTATTTTCATATAAAATGTATAATATTCACATTCTCATTAACATTTTACTTGATTGTCAACATATATAAAAATATCTTTTATTCATTTATCATGATTTAAGATTCAGAATTTTAAATTTATAAGATGTTACTATATTTTATGAGACAGGTTATAAATCTCAGATCTAATGAAGGATTTATGTACAACAAAATTTTCCGAATAATAGGCTGCGTATTTTCCTTAAAACATCATTTATTGCATTCACAATTTATCCGGCAGGCCCAACAAGAGGTAATAAACAAGGTTGACCAGAAGTCAAATTTGTAACGCTGTTTCAGTTTACATAAGTTTGTGACGGAATTCAAAGAAGATTTTGTCATGGACAAATCATAACTACAAAATTCACTATCCATTATGAGAAATAGAAGGATTTTTATTATTTTTTGAAAACTTAGGAAGCATGAAATTTGGTACGGAGCAAAACTCCCTCTTTCCACCAATTTTTTTTTTCATATTTATAAATTTTCTCACACTTATATTTTTCATCTATATTTATTTCTTTGATCATTGTTTATTTTTTTAATACACCCGTATTTTTTTTTATCCACACCCATTTTCTCGATTACATTCTTCTCCTCATTTTATTCATTCATAATTATCTCATCCTTCTACATTCTCTCCTTTATACACATTCTTCTATATTTATCTTCTTCGTCCATTATAACTTTTTTTTTTATTTATATTTGTTAAATATCAAGTTTTTTCTTTTTGAAGTTTAGTGATTAATTATCTTATTTTCAAAATTATAAATTTCAGATTAATTTTAAAACATTTCATTAAAAATAATTTACAGTTAAATTTTACTAAGGATATGTTTAAATTTTTTGTATAATTTCATTGAAAGATAAATATATTTTTTTTTAGCTCCGAGTAATAATTCCTCATGTACACATAAGGGTTGTCATATCATCCTTCAGAATAAAAAATCACTAAATAAATTTGGCCAAACATTTGTATGGTTAAAACACTGAAGTGAGATTGCATCAACACTCGAAATTAGATTTTGGGAAGAAGATCGTAATCTTTTCTTGCATAACACGTGCACGTAAACGCCACTAATATGGTCTACTTTAAAAATGGTAAAATTCTTAAGCAAACAAGATTCATTAATCTTTCCATTATCTTTTCAGCACTATCAAATCTAGCATAATTAACGTAACCCAAGAAACTTTAGAAGATCTTGAAGTTTCCTTCAGTCTTTTCGCCAACACCTTTACATTTTTCAATTGTTTCAGTTGCTATCAATACCTATTTACGCGCAAAACTCCTTTCATTATCAAATGGATTAAGGAACTAAACAAATATGCTACTAAATACAGTAGTGAGGCCACGTGTTGCCTAAGTGACTTGCCCTTTGACAAAGTTATGTTCCCCATTATACCTTAATTGGAATCCTATGCTGAAAATCATGGTTAGTTTCATTGAACAACATTAAAGCACACAACACCCAAGGTTGGTAAAAACAACAAAAACAAAACAAAATAAATAATCTATATCCTTAAATAAGGATTACTATGTAATCAATCATACACCTGTTAGAGTAGCATTGCATCAAAAGCCACTTTCAAAGGATTATTTCATTTGTTTTGTCTTGATGAAAGATTATGTTGTGCATATGATGAACCATTCTACTTTAGCTAGCTGGAACACTTGTACTTGATTATTATATATATTCTGTACGGGTGCTTAAGATCTCATTGATCCACTTGCCCCATTCTCACTGGGAAGCTAATGAAGCTGTGAACAACCATGTTTAAGACTCGAACAAACGTGGAATATATAGCTGACATCACAATAAACACAGGAAAAATCAATTTCAAATTTCTCAATGATAATTATTAAGATGGCCCGCTACGATATGGTATAAAAGTGAAGCATATATGTGTAATAGAAATCGCAGATGTATGTGTAGGATCGTGTGGAAGAGGTTGTTAAAGTGTGAAATCATGGTAGCTATGATGGGTTGCGTAGCAACAGAAAAAGAGTGGAAGAAAGGGCCTTGGACTGGTGAAGAAGACAAGTTGCTAAGTGAATATGTTAGCTTCTATGGTGAAGGTAGGTGGAGTTCAGTGGCAAAGTTTACAGGTATATATGTGTTACTTACACTTTCATTCTATATATATATATATATATATATATATATATATATATATATATATATATATATATATATATATCATGAATTGCACCATTTCTAATTGAATTGAATTATTCAGGATTAAATAGGAGTGGCAAAAGCTGCAGGTTAAGATGGGTAAATTATTTGAAACCTGGTCTGAAGAAAGGTCAACTAACACCATTGGAAGAAGGAACCATTATGGAACTACATGCGATTTTGGGTAACAAGTAAGTAACAGACACCATAGATGTTCTCCTTTTTCTTAAATATTCAAACTTTCTGTTAATGTTTTAATGGGAACTGCAAAATAACACAGGTGGTCTACAATAGCAAAGTACTTGCCAGGTAGAACAGATAACGAGATCAAGAACTACTGGAGAACCCACTTCGGGAAGAGGGAGAAATCCAAACACAAGAAGCTACAAAGGCGACAGAAGGAACAACAACAAGAACGACAACCTGAGAAGTGTGATTTCAAAAACATCATGTGCCACAAGGATACCACGAATGAAACAAAATCGTTTGAGACACAAAATAATAAGCTACAAGAAATTGGTTCGATGAACCCAACGATGGATAACCAATACAATAACACCGTTCCTTCCATGCACGAGGGTTTCTCATCCACGTGGCCAGATACTACAGTGGATGATGGGTTATGGTTTGGTTTATGGGACTTTGATGAATCACTGAGTTTTGCAGATTATGTTAACCAGTTCAGCAAATGTGGCATGCCAAATGAAAGCACATTTTATGTTGGAGGGGATTCCACGCTAAGTGATGATAAAACTTGTTGTTTTGATGATGCATATGGCAACCTCTTCTACGGAAAAGACATATTTGGATGAACCTTCGAATGATTATGCAGGTTGTTGAATAAATAAGTTCATCGTCTCCATCGATCTTTAGTATCTTTTTTGGATGAATGTTCTTACCTACTTCAATGGATCCTTTCAAGGGTGTAAACTTGTTATTAATGAACTAACAATAATATTAATTATTTTCTCTCACTAGTTGCATGCCATCACTTACATTTTACTTAAAATTTGTGTAAAAAATTAGAAAGAGTGAAGAAATAAATAAATTCAATGGAAAGAAAATGGCGAGAAAAACATTAATAAATTTTTTAATGAATGGGTATGAGAAAAAAAAAGAAAAGAAGACACATGAAGTGTAAAAAATTGTCTTTTAATGTTAGTTCCCAATCAATAATACCACCACTACTCTTTGTAAGAAATACAATAATCGTCTACGTTAAAAATAACCTACAATAAAAATTTTAATTAATATTAATTAGTAACTAAAAATAATTAGTCACTTTAATAATCAATTTATAAACTAAAAACTCTTGGTAACTAAAATAATTTTTATTATGAATAAAAAATTATAATTTATTTATAAATTAATAACTAAAATAGTTTTCATATAAATTAATAACTAAATTGGTCATTAATATCAATTATTAAGATTTCACTACCAAATAATTGATCTTTAAATTAGTCTTTAATTAAGAAATTAGTCTATAAATTAATTTTTAATTAAAAAATTGGTCTATAACCTAGTGTCTAAACATTTTGTCACTAAAATTAGTTATTTAATAATTTTTTCGTACTCTTAATTATAATCTAATAAGTTAAAATTATTTGAAAGTTTATACCGTCATATTTATAGTTTTTAATTAATTTTTTTTGAACCGATTTAAATTTACATAGAAATAATAATAATAATAATAATAAATTTCTAATCTGAATTTGTAAGATAAAGTTTTCCTTCACACCACTAGCAGCCTTGAAGCCCAAGTTGTCAAAGAAGATGAAGTCCAGTCCAAAATAACCACATTGTATGGCCCAACTGTGTGCAGATACCTGCAATTTTTTCAGAAAACAACAAGGCCCGAAAATGATATTGCATGAAAGAAAAATATTAAGAAGTGAAATTTTTAACTTTCAACTATTATAAAATTTGACTTCATGCTTTTATAAAAATATTTAAATTCGTTTTTTTTTTCAAGCCCAGACAACTTATTGATGTGAAACCAATTAGACTTGAGAGGAGGATGTTGTGACGTCAGAAGTCTAAGTTAACTTCGATATAATGAAGGGTGATCATATAATAAAAATATAATAATATTTTAATTTATTTTTTTATTCATTTTTAATCTATCATTTAGATCACTCTTAGATCATCGTATCATATCATTAAACTTTTTTAACATGTTACATCATAAAATATTAAAATATTATTCGATTTCAAATTTTTTATTGATTTTTTAGTGTTGTCTTCTACTCTATTTTCAAAATATGTTATTACTTAAAAACAATTTAATATATTTTAAAACATCGATGTTAGTGTTCATCGTATTATTTTCAAGACACAATAAAAGATTAGCTCATAAAAACACGACAAAAAATCTAAATTCGCATTATCCTCTCAAAAGAGAAGCATTAATCCTCCATTTCGAAGGGATAGAATTTGTTCAATATTCCATGCTGAGCTATGGTTTTTTGCAGTATATATGCGTCCATCTTTCTTAAGGATAAAGAGGGATAATAGTTTTGTCTTTCTACATTTTATATTACAATGGTGGCAAAGTGGCAGAGCCATGAAAAGCTTTTAGAATGAAGAGTGGTCTAGAATGGGACCATAAGCTATAATATATTCGTTACGCAAATGAGTCATAGGTTGATGCTTTCTAGTGTAGGCTGTTCAATCAAGTTCAGACCAAAAATACTTTACAAAAATGAAGCAAGCATCATTTCCAAATGGTTCAAAGACTTAAAGCCAACACAAATGCTGCAACCACACTTTATATTCCAAACCATAATCCAAAGTAAACAAACCCATGTGAATGGAAGATGCTTTCTGAAATCAATACAAAGTACACATTAGAAATGTTTCAGAATCAAGTGCATGAAAATTCTACTGCACCTTAATGACTACTGGATTCTAACTATTCTGGGTTCAGTCTTTCACTCGCCCCTTCAAGAAGCTTTTGGTTTGAAGCTTTTACCAATTCCAGTTTTGCAAGCAATCATTTATTGTTTCCTCGTTTTAATTGAAAGATAATAACTTGGACATAACAAGGAGATTTGGTTTATGAATGAGAAAAGAGTATTCATTTATTGATACATGCATATAATACTCTATCTTTCAGAAAAGAACCTGTTACATCCATGACAGAGATTTCGTTGAACAAATTGGGCCATGATTTTAGGTGCATTTCTAGAAAGCTCTACCACAGATCCAAAATCTCATGCCTTGCCACGCATGGAGAACCTCAATACATTTTTCTGCATCACAACTTTTCCTTTGTTCGGTCTAATCATCCCACTTACTATAATTCATAACCTCATACTGCTGCTACACAAATTTAATCCAATAGTTATTTATTTTCACAAATAAAAAAATATATATATATGTATATATTTTCTTCTTCATCTTTCAGTAATAATATCATCCATGTTATGATGTATAACTAAATAAAAACGACTGCATAATCATCTATTTACTTTTTTAATAACATGAATTTGTTTTTTATTTTCGCAGCAAAAGTATTGCTTTTTCCTTTTTCACTTTTATCTTTTTTAAATGTTTACTATTTTAGGGTATGGAAATGGCATTTTGGAATTTAAAAAGAAGGTAAAATATAGAAATGTTTATTATTTATTTATTTATTTATTTATTGAAGTGATTCTTGATAGTGAGATTGAAGAAGATGATGATTGGATGGAATGTGCAAGTGCAGAATTGGTTTTCTTTTCACGGCACGCGTCTTCTTCACTCTCACCCACACAAAATCCCATGACTCGGTGCTCCTCTTCTCCCCTCGCGACACGTATCGCGTACGACGTCGTTGCAATTCGCAGGCTTTTCCATCAATCAACTTTCTGTCACCTGCTACTACTCTTCTTTTCTCTCCTCCCTCCCTTCGTTTCCCACTCTTTTTTACCGTTGCAAATTCATCACTATCAATCCATCTTCTTCTTTTTTCCTTACAGTTACACATCCAATCAAAGCAATTTTATATTATCAAAATTTTTATTTGTCATTTTTTTTTTAAATTTAGACATGAAATTAAAATTCGTTATGTTTTATATTTTGATGTATTTTAATCTTAAATTTAAAAGACAATAGATATAATCTACAAAATACACTTCTTCTAAACTCGTGCTTATAGAGATTAATAAATAATATGTAAATATAAATTCAACGCCGCTACATTTAAAAGTTTGGATAACATTTCAAGTTTGTTTAAGAGCACGTGTAAATCACCCTTGGCATGATATAATAATGTACGAGTTTGTGTTTTTCTTTTGTGTTGGTCTCAAAATGCGAAAATGGTACCTGAATTTCAAATCATTGTCAAAGAAGAAAGAAAGCAATAAAGTGGAGCACTTTCTTCGCCCACGAAAACAAAAATAAGATGTAACATGTTTATCTTCCTTGTTTGGAATGCAAGAACCTATGAAACTATCAATTCTTTCTTACACAACCCTAATCCAACTCTTCCATATATATATATATATATATATATATATATATATATATATATATATATATATATATATATATATATATATAT
>Ga0214543_1000259_pt1 | contig 81880 bp, 77 predicted proteins | sample CNSS2metaG_FD_160094 | JGI IMG/M metagenome (GOLD analysis project Ga0214543, IMG submission 160094) | Root nodule microbial communities from cowpea collected in UCLA plant growth center, Los Angeles, California, USA - CNSS2 | ecosystem: Host-associated > Plants > Roots > Nodule | place: USA... | reverse complement strand
CGGAACTCGCCAACATGCTCACCTACGCCAAGCGCTTCAAAGTGCCGGTCGTCTCGATCTCCTGCAACCGCGACAGCACCCTTGCGCGCAATTCCGAGATCGCGCTCGTCTTGCCGAAGGTGCAGGAGGCCTGCCCGCACGGGCTTGCGCCGACGACCTCGGCGATGCTGCAATTAGCAGTCGGCGATGCGCTTGCAATGGCCCTTTTGGAACGGCGCGGCTTTTCCGCCGAGGATTTCAAGACCTTCCATCCGGGCGGCAAGCTCGGCGCGCAATTGCGGCTTGTCCAAGAACTCGCACACGTGGCCGAGCGGGTGCCCTTGGTGGCGGTGGGTCGTCCGATGAGCGAGGCGGTCATCGCAATGTCGGCGAAGGGCTTTGGTGTCGTCGGCATCGTCGATGAAAAGGGAGCGCTGGTCGGAGTGATCACCGACGGCGATCTGCGCCGCCACATGAGCGGCGACCTCTTGAGCCAGCCGGTCGAAGAGGTGATGTCGCGCAATCCGCGGGTCGTTCACGGCGACGTGCTTGCGAGCGCCGCCATGGAGTTCATGGAGGAGCACAAGATCACCGTGCTCTTCCTCGTCGATGAGGCGGGAATGCCGGTCGGCATCCTGCACATTCACGATCTGCTGCGGGCCGGCGTCGCCTGATCCTCGGATATATTTCTTTTCGCAGGCTTTTGCCGGGGCGGCGGGTCGACGAAGGCGCCCGGCTGATTGACGCTGTCGCGATGCAGCCGCTCGGCGATCGCTTGAGCGCCGGCATCCGTTCCGGCGCGGGAATAGAAGTTGCCGCGGACCTGGATCGAGGCGGCCATCAGCCTGAACATCGCCGCATTGAGCTGCGCATCCGGCGGCTGCGGTGCCGCCCAGAATGCGTCGAGCGGCTGCTGATCGGTAAGGCCGCCAATGTCGAAGACGGCCTTGCCGAGGATCTTCACCGGCTTGCCCTGTCTTAACGCATGAAGCCCGGCGGTCGAGTTGACGGTCACCATACCGGCACTGTGCTCGGTCAGCAGGTCGAGATTGCCGCCGTCGAGATAGACGACACGACCCGAGATTCCGAGGGCGGTCGCTTCGCGGCCGATGATCTTTGGCCAGGGAATGAGGCTGTTGTCGAGCGGATGCACCTTGACGGCAAGCCTGGCGGTTGCCGGCGCCGCGCGTGCGAAGGACGTGAGGATTTCACGGATCGCGTCGCGCTGGCTGCTAAAGGGCGAATGCGCGCGCAGTTGATAATCGGTCTCGAGCTGCAGCGGATAGACGAAATAGGGCGAGCCACTGGATAGAAGAGAGCGGACTATCGCATCGGCCGCCCGCTGGTGGCGCTTGCCGGCCGCAAGCCGCCTCAGCCAGCCGGCATACTCGGCGAGCGGATGAAAGATCGCGTGCCGGCGATAGCCGGGGAAGAGGAACCAGAGGAAGACGTTCGGGAGGTTGTAAAGAAGGTCATGGGCCGCCTCGGCGAGGAAGCTCTGCCGGTAGCGCCGCTGCCAGTCCGGCTCCGGCAATCCCTCTGCAGCCTCCAAAATCTGCGTCGGATCGGCGGGGAAATGCGAGTTGGACGACATGCCGCCGCGCTCGAGGGTCAGCCAGTCCGGCCTGAGATATCCCATTTCGATGACGAAGACTTGCGCGTCGGCTCTTTGGGCGGCGGCTATGGCGATCCGGTGATAAGGCCGCTCCTCGCCGAGCAGGACCAGGTCGCTCACCGCATGCCGGCGGATGAACGCCTCGATATAGGCTGGCCAGCCTTCGATGGAGCCGCGGTAGTTGTGGGCGCCCGGGCGCCGCCAGAAGATCTGATCGCCCGCATTGAGATTGATGCGCAAGCAGACGTGACCGAGCGCCGCGAGCCGCGCGGCGATCTTGGCGAAGATCGGCGAGGATGGTCCCTGCAGGAACAGGAATGTCCGCCGTTGCGAGCCTTTGATCGTCTTGCCTGCCGTCATTGTTAGGGCTTCCGGGTAGCCGCCGCTATTGCAGCGCTTCCTTGTGCAGGTTGGCGTGTTTGAGCAGCGATCGGATCAGGTTCCACGGGTCCTCGTTCTCAGCCGCTTTCGGCTTCTGGCCGGCGGGCCGGGCATCGGCGAGCGGCACGATGAAATAATCCGTCCGGGGGTCTGGAAACGGGTCGGCGAAGGACTTCAGAAGCGGCGCATGATCGCCGTAGAAGACGAGCCAGACGGGCCGGTCGAGCCTGTCGAGGCCGTCGACGAGCTTCTTCAGCGCGGCGTCGGATTGCTCAAGGATCGCCAGGTAGATGTCGACCGGATTGGTGAGGGTCCCGACGCGTCCGGGCTCCCACGGACCGTGATTGGCCATCGACGCGACGAAGACGAAGCCGCTCTCGTCTTCCGGTAACTTGTGAACCTCGGCAAGCACTCTCGTCGCCAGCGTCGCGTCGGAGACGTAGAGCCCGTCCCGTTCGGGATTGTGCTCGAAGGCGTCGAGCATGGTGAGCTTCTCGAAGCCGAGCACCGGCATCGCCTTGTGGCGGAGGAAGAACGTCCGGTCGTAGGGGTGGATGAAATGCGTGCGCCAGCCGGCGCGCTTCAGCTTTCCCGGCCAGACCACGTCGGCATAATGCGCCGCGCGGAGATAGGGGTAGCTCGCGTCGACATGGATGTCGTCCGGCACGAGGCCACTCAGGACGGCGAATTCGGTTCGCAGCGTATAGCCGCCTTCGAAGACATTGCTCAGGCGCCCCCATTGAACCGCTTGCTTGCGAAGCCGGTCGATCGTGGGTAGCTTGATCGAATTGACGCCGAAGTGCCGCATGTCGATGAAGGACTCCGACTGCCAGACAACGATCAACGGCGCTTCCTCGTGGCCGATCAGGTCATGGACCGCTGCGCGCAGGCGTTCGGAAAGCTCAGCGACGATCTTCTCACGCTTGACCCCCAGCCAGACAATGAAGTGGAAGACTACCGAACCGAAGGTGCCGAACCGCACCGTGCTCATCTTCACATTGACCTTTTTGCCCACCAGCCGTTGGACGAGCGCGGCTGTAGGCCGGTTCACCGGCCCGTAGAACAGGAGTAGCCAGGGTCCCGCCGCAATCAAGATCATCACCACGATCCAGAACGACTTGTCCCTTGCGGGCAGGACGCTCGGCTCGAAGTACATGTACATTCCTGAGACGCCGAACACGTATGCGAAGGCGACGATCCAGAAAAGAATGTTCAGTGAGGTCGCGTAGAAGATCGTCTTGTACTTGAAGACGTCCGCGACGAGCGCGATGTCGGAGAAGACCAGCGGCTCGCGGATGAACTTGAACTTCGCTCGGGAAATGCCGGTGAAGATGATGAAGAAGCTCATCGTGCCGGCAGCCGCATAGAGGGGGCGCCAGGAGATTGCGAAAAAGCCGGCGAAGACCAGCGCGATGACGGGCAGGCGGGCAAGCGCGTCGATGATGGCCTGATTGCGCCCGTAGGGGGGAGCGTTCCTCCTGCGCTCACGTGCCGGCAGGGCGAAGCGGTCCGTGAAGAAGATCACCCCGCAGCTCAGCAGATAGCAAATGATGGCCAATGCTATCGGGTAGTCATGCAGGTGGAAGGGAAGAAGCGTCAAGCAAATACCTTTATGCCGTTTCACCGCCGATGCCGTCTCGGCGGCGGTGCCATCCTTTGACTTAAAGACTAAGCTCGGCCGGCACAAGCGTGGCCGGGCTGCGCCCGCCTCACCGTCCACCGCGGCGATCGATTGCCCTGTCGAACCACCAATTGATAAGAGGTCTTATCGCGGGCCCGAAACGGCCAAGCAGGTACAAAGTAGGCCCGAAGTAGATTTCGAACCGCCGGCGTTCGATGCCTCTTACGATCTTCCGGGCGACCGCCTCGGCCGTCCAGGGGCGGACCGCTCCCATTACGACGCTCGCCTCGCGCGGCCGCGAGGCGAGCTCGCGCTCGAACTGCGGCGTCTCGGTGTCGGGCGGAAAGCAGACGGAGACGCTGACATTGTGGCGACGCGCCTCGCTGCGGAGCGCCTGGGCAAAGCCGTGCAGCGCGAACTTCGACGCGCAATAGGCCGTATAGCCGTAAATGCCGATCAGGGCGGCGCCGGAGGAAATCATCATGATGTGGCCCTCGCGCCGCCGCATCATGTCTGGATAGACGGCGCGAATTGCATGGACCGTGCCGAAAAAATTCGTTTCGATCTGGCGGTGGAAGGCCGCGCTCTGCATCGCCTCGAAAGGAGCAGGCTCGACGACGCCCGCCGCCGTCACGAGAATATCGCAGGGGCCGAGCGCATTCACGCAACGGGAGATCGCGGCACCGATCTCATCCCCATTGGAGACGTCGGCGGGCTCGATGCGGATATCTTCGGCCTTCACGCCGTATTTCGATGTCAGCTTCTGCGCCGCCGCTTGCAGGAGATCGCGAGAGCGGGCGATTAGCGAGAGACGCGCGCCGCGGGCGCCGTAAATCGATGCGAGTGCCAGGCCAATGCCGCTGGAGCCTCCGGTGATGATCACATGTGTCATGTAGAGAACCCGCTTGCGGCGCTGTAATGTTATCGGCAGGTGACGCTTTCGACCAAGATGTTAGAGGCGTGATGCGGGCGGAAACCGCGCACAATTTTCCTCGTCCCGCTCTAGCGCGCCGAGAGCGTCTTCAGCATCTTTTCGATATCGACGCCGCCGAGGCCGAAATTGCGTTCCGTGAGCTCCTTCAGCCGCTCGGCGGTCAGCGTCACGGTGCGGCGGATCTGTTCCTCCGTATGGTCTGAGGTGATGAAGAAGCGCAAACGTGCCTGTCCTTCCGGCACCGCCGGGTGAATAATGGGCAGCACGTTGATGCCGGCCGCCAGCATGTCGTTGGAGAGCTGAACGGCGCGCAGCGAATCCCCGACGATAACCGGCACGACCGAGAAGCCGCCACTGAGCCCCGTATCGAGGCCGGCTTCCTTGGCGAGCTTCAGGAAGAGGCTGCCGTTGCGTCTCAGCGCCGCCGTGCGTTCCGGCTCCCTTTCGAGGATATCGAGGCTGGCGACGGCGGATGCCGCAAGCACCGGCGCGAGGCCGACACTGTAGACGAAACCGCCGGCCGACGCCTTGAGCACGGCCGCCAGCGCCTCGCTGCCGGCAATGTACCCGCCACAACTCGACGTGGTCTTCGAGAGCGTCCCCATCCAGATGTCGACCTCGTGCGGATCGACGCCGAAATGTTCGGCAAGACCTTTGCCGCGCCGCCCGAGGACTCCGAGCGAATGGGCCTCGTCGACCATGAGCCAGAAGCCATATTCGGCCTTGAGCTTCAGCAGCGCCGGCAGGTTGGCGGTGTCGCCGTCCATCGAATAGATGCCCTCGACGATCACCATGATATAACGATAGTCGCCTGCAACGGTGCGCAGCACATGTTCGAGATCGGCGGTGTCATTGTGCTTGAACAGGCGCCGCGTGGCGCCCGAGAGCTTGATACCGGCGAGCGCGCTGTTGTGGATAAATTCGTCGTGGATGACGAGGTCCTTCGGGCCGATCAGGCAGCCGATGGCAGCGACGTTGGTCAGATATCCGCTGACGAAGCAGACTGCTGCGTCGACGCCATAGAAGCGCGCGATTTTTTCCTCGAGCTCCACATGCTGCGGCCGCTCGCCGGCTACCAGCCGGCTCGCCGAGGCGGAGATTCCGAAATTGCCGATCGTCTCCTGCGCCCGGTCGAGGACATGGGCATGCTTGTTCAGCCCGAGATAGTCGTAGGAAGCGAAATTGATCAGCTTACGGCCGTCGATCATCGTCGTTGCGCCGGCCGCCGTCTGATGCGGCCGGTAAAACGGATTGGCGATGCCGAACTGCTCGCTCACCAGCTTCTGCGCCTGAACCTGCTTGTATTCCGGCAGGTCTTCGAAGCGGGCCTGCTGGCGACGTGGCGCCGGCGGCAACTCCCGTTCCGAGCGCGCCATTCGGTTGCGCTCGGACGATTGGTGCGTATTCCTCATCCTGTCCAGCAGGCTCTCCTTGAGGCTGCTGTTCATCTTGGAGAAGGTCTGGCCGTTTCCGTCGCTGCTCATTGGCTCAGTGCTTTTTCCTTGACCGCCCCGGTATGACGCTGCGTAAGTTCGGTGACGAGCTTGTCATCGCCAGACTCGCCGTCCTCGCTCTGGTCGCGCTTGCTGACTTTTTCGTAGAGCTTGCGCGCAACATCGCCCACGGTCGTATTGTCGGCGACGCCGCTCAATGGCATATCGAAGCCCGTGTTCTGTTGGAAGCTCATGCCGAGTTCCACCGCCATCAGGCTGTCGAGGCCAATCTCCTTCAATATCTTGCCGCGCGTCACCGTATCCTTCGACACGCGGAGGATTGCGGCGATCTCACCAGCCACCAGGTCGAACAGGATCTCCTCCGCCTCCTGCGGCGACTTGCCCTCGATCATCGCGACGAGATCCATCTTCGTGCCCTCGGCACCCGAGGCATGTTGGTCGGCGCTCCGCAGAATCACCTCGAAGAGAGCGTTGCGGGCGACCGGCAGGTTGCGCGCAGCAGTCCAGTCGATCTCCGAAATCATCACGACCGCGGCATCGACCGTGCCCGGATCGGCGGCGATATGGCTCTCGACCATGTCGAGCGCGACTTGCGCCTTCAACGCCGTCTTGCCGATACGCTTGGCGAGCAGGTCGTTCACGTCGGCGTTCTGGGTCAGGTAGCCGGCATCGGCGATCGCGCCGAAGCCGACGGCCAGCCCCGCCAGGCCTTCTTCGCGTCGTGCGCGAGCAAGGCCTTCGAGATAGCCGTTAGCGGCGACGTAGTTCGCCTGTCCGGGATTGCCGACCATCGTCGTTGCCGATGAGAACAGGATGAAGTTGTCGAGCTCATCGCCGCGGGTGAGGCGATCGAGGATCGCCGCGCCCTTGGCCTTCGTGTCGATAACCGGTCGGTTGCGCTCGCGGTTGAGATTGCAGATCAGCGCATCGTCGAGCACCATCGCCGCGTGGACGACGGAGCGGAGCGGCGCTTCACGCCGCAGCGTCGTAAGAAGCGTATCCACGGCTGCGGCATCGGTGATATCGCAGGCATGCAGCGATGCGGAGACGCCGGCCTTCTGCCACCGTTCGATCGCTGCACCCGTCTCCGCATCCGGTCGGCCGCGGCGGGAGCAGAGTGCTATTCGCCGCGCACCTTTTTCGATGAGCCAGTTGGCCGCCGCCAGACCGAAGCCGCCGATACCGCCGACGACGAGATGGATGCCGTCCGCATCGACCTTCATGCTCTTGCTTCGTTTCGCCGTCACCTCGTGTTTACCGGCGGTGGGCGGCAGGACGACGATCTTGCCGATGTGACCGGCATTCTGCATCAGCCGGAAGGCGTTGCCGATTTCATCGAAATCGAATGCGCGATAGGGCAGCGGCGTAAGCCGGCCTTGCTCGAAGAGCGCCCCGATTTCCGTAAAGATGCGTCTGGTCAGCTCCGGCGCATTGACGAGAAGCTGGTCCGCGTCGATGCCGAAATAGCTGACGTTGCGGCGGAACGGCCTGAGCCCGATCTTGCTGTCGGCATAGTAGTCGCGCTTGCCGAGTTCCAGGAACCGGCCGAAGGGTTTGACGAGAGCCAGGCTCTGCTCCATCGCCTCGGCGAAGAGCGAGTTGAGCACGAGGTCGACGCCTTCGCCGCCGGTGACCGCGCGGACGTCGTTGACGAAGCCGAGCGAACGCGAGTCGAAGACATGATCGGCGCCGAGCATCGTCAGGAAGCGCCGCTTTTCGCGCGTTCCGGCCGTTGCGATGACCTTGGCTCCCTTGAGCTTTGCGACCTGGAGCGCGGCGAGGCCGACGCCGCCGGCGGCACCGTGGATCAGGATCGTCTCGCCCGCCTGGATGCGGCCGAGCTCGACCATTGCGTAATAGGCCGTCAGGAAGGCGACCGGCACGGTCGCGGCGGCGACGGGATCCATCGTGCGCGGCAGCTTGGCAATGCCGGCGCGGGCAACGACCGCGTGCGTCGAGAAGGCGGAAGAGGCGATCGCCATCACCGAGTCGCCGACGGCAAGGTCGTCGACCCCTTCGCCGACCGCGACCACGTGACCGGAAAGCTCCATGCCGATTGTCGCGCCGGCAAAACCGTCTTCCAGCGCTTCCTCGGGGAGCAGGCCCATCGCCCACATGACGTCGCGGAAGTTCAAGCCCGTCGCAACAACGGCGGCGACGACTTCGCCCGGTCCGGCCTCCGGCACCGTGCTTTCTTCCCAGGCGATGCTTGCGACCTGCGAGCTGACCCGCTGGCGAATGGTCGCCGCCGCAAAGGTGTTCGTCTTGCTCGCGGTCCTGCTCGCCGCGCCGGGGACAGCGCGAACTTCCGAAAGCAGCCCGGCTGCCCGGTCGAACAACCACTCGCGGTTCGGCCCCGACACCGTCAGCAGGGGGAGCGCCGAGGAAAGCATATCCGCGTGGCTGAAGTCCGCGTGATCGGAGAGATCGAGCGCATGAACGTCGAGGAAGTCGTATTCGTTCTGCAGAACGCGGACGAACGCCCACAATCCCGCATTGATCCCCGAGCGTGCCGATCCGGAGACCGGCGCGCCACCGGGAGCGACGAGCACGAGGCGCGGACGGTCGTCGCCGGTTGCTTCGGCGTCTGCCTGATGCTGCCTTAACGCCTCGGCGAAGGCGCTCAGTGCCAGCACGCGCGTTTGCAGCAGCGCGGAATCATCCGCGCCAAGGCGGTCCGCCGGAGACACGAAAATCGTGCGCACCGGTCGCTCGCCAAGCGCCTCGAGGGCGGTGCGGAGCGTTGCGACATCAGCGGCCATATCGCCGGTCACGGCAACGGGAATTGCGTGCGTATCGACGGGCAGCGGCTCTTTCCGGGCATTTGCAGTCTCGACCAGCAGATAGGAGGCCGCAGCAATCCGGTTCGCCTCGGCGCCTGCACTTGCCGCCACCGCTGCGCCGCGCGCCTCGATGAGGATAGTGCTGCCGTGCGGGCACTCGCGGTCGGTGACGGCGACGTCGCTGAGGTCGAGATCCGTAAGGCATTTCTGCCAGTGTGGCACGGCCGCGATCTTGCCGATCGGGAACTCCGCCGTCTGGCTGCGCGAATACCATCCGTCCGAGAGACCCAAGGCGAAGTCACCGAAGATCGACGGCGCGCTGACCGCTGCGACCACGGCTCCGTTTTCCCTGAGCTTGGATCGCAAGGCGGTGCGGACGCCGCTGTCCTCTTCGATCAGCTGGTAGAGATTGTCCGAAGCGCTGACGGCGAGATCGAAAGGCGCGATCGCAGCGAACTCGCTCTTCTTGAGGATGCGCACATGCGCGTCCTCCTCGAAGGCGATCTCGAGGTTGCGCTGGGCGTTGTCCCGCGGTTCGACGACGGTGAGCGTCGCCCCGTGTCTGGCCGCGAGCTCGGCGAGCCGCCGCGTGAAGCCGGCGGAGACGCTGGCGAATTCCACGATGCGCAAGCGGGCGCCTTCGGCCTGCGACACGAGCGCCCGCTCGACGGCAGCGAGAACCTCGTCCATGCGCGAACGGCTGGCGACGGAATGCACGGCCTGATGATCGAGCGTCGCCTCGCTCATAAAACCGGCGTTGAAGGATGTCGAGGCATCGCTCTCTGCGGTGGAGGCGAAGAGCTTGTCGAGCCGGCTGAGCGCTTCCGCATAGGCATTGTTGACAAGCACCGCTTCCACGGCGCGATCGGGACGATCACCATAGAGTTCGCCGAGAATTTCCGGCACTGTCGGCAGCGCGAATTCCGGGGCGATTTTCCAGGTGCCGTCCTGATGCTCGCAAAGCCCCGCGTCCTCGAGCGCATAGAGACAGCTCATGAGGAAGCATTGGAAAGCGAAATCGCCGGGCAGTACGTGGCTTTGGATCGTGGTCTTTCCTCTGCCGAGCTTCAGGGCGATTTCCTGGCAGGCGCGGTAAATGGCGGCATTGAAGAGCAGCGTCGCATTGTCGGGACCGTCGTCGGAGGCAGTCTGATGCGTCAACTGCGCAGGGATGGCCGCTAAAGTCCTCCCGCCGGGCAAAGCCACGTCGGAGAGCGTCGTCTCATAGTGGAAGGAAAGCCCCTCCAGCGTCTTGTGCTTGCGCAAATAAGTGCGGCGGAAGCGGCAATCGTCGAAATGGGCAATCGGCGCGCCGGCCGCATCGAAGAAGTGGAATCTTGCCTTGATCGAATTGGTGCTGACGCGCTCGATCTCGATCAGGGCACGAGCAATCGGCCGGCCGGCGTTGACGATGCGTACCGAGCCGAAGCGCACCGGGATGTAGGGCGCGCCGCCCCGGTCGCCGCTGAAGCGGTCGAAGAGGGCGACCAATCCATGGAACGTCGCGTCGACCGAGATCGGATGAAGGGCATAGGTGATAAAGGGATGTCCCGCCGCCTCCGGTGCTTTCAGCTCGACATCGATGAACCGGTCTCCATAGGCCACGGCTCGCGACAGAAGCTGGAAATGCGGGCCGTAATCCAGCCCGAACTGTTTCGCCGTTTCATAGGCCTTCGATGCCGTGACGACCGCGGTTTTGGGCATGCCGGCGAACGATGGAGAATTTTCGTTCGTTCCGGGCGTGGGTTTACGGCATCGAGCGACGGCATGGACCGTCCAATCGTCTTCCGAGAGACGCTCGCGCGACCGGATCTCGATGTCTCCGGTCTCGGGCGACAGGATGGTGGAAAGTTCCATGATGCGGCTGTCGGTGAGTTCCAGCGGCCGTACGATCTCCAGATTGGTGATCTCGATCTCGTCGCTGCCGTAATATTGCTGCGCCGCCGAGAGCGCCACCTCGATGAAGCCGCTGCCCGGGAGGATCGCCTTGCCGTCGACGACGTGCTCCGCGAGATCCGGGAAAAGATGCGCGTCGACGTGGTTCTTCCAGCTTCCGCAATTGGGGTCGCTGCGCCAGCCACTGAGGCGGTAGGGGTTGCCAGAGCGTCCGAAGAGGTCCGTCGCATCGGTCGTGGCAGTCGGGCGCAGTTCGACCGGCTCGAAGGGCAGGACCGGCAATGTGATGAACGCGTTGCGCTTGCCGTAGACGCGCGGCCGGTCGACTGCCGCGCCATGCGCAACGGCACGCGCCATCGATGCCGAGATCGGGTCGTGGCCGTTTGCTCCGGCGTCGCGAAGCAGCGTCGGAACAACGCTCGCCGGCATCGCTGCCTGCTTGATGGTTTCCTTCACATAGGATGCCAGGATCGGCCGCGGAGAGATTTCGATGAAGAGCCGACAGCCGAGCTCGAGCGCAGCTTCGGCAGCGGCTTGGAAGCGCACCGGCTCGCGAACGTTTTTCCACCAATAGTCGGGATCGAGCTCGGTCCCGTCGAGCGCGGAGCCGGTGACCGTCGAGAGATAGGTCAGCTCCGCGTGACGCGGGGCGATATCGGGAATATCGGCGAGAAACGCCTGTTTCGCCTGGTCGATGATCGGATGGTGGAACGGATAGTTGATGTCGAGAATCTGTACCGGGATCTTCGCCTTGCGGGCGGCGTCGCGAAAGGCGGAAATCTCGTGTGCCGGCCCGGAAATCGTCACCGAGTTATGTGCATTGACGGCTGCGACGCAGAGATCGATGAGGCCGCGCGCCTTGGCGAAAGCGTCGGCCGCTTCCTCGCCGAGCATGACGGCGGCCATGGTGCCCTGGCCTGCCAGGAGATCCTGGTGCAGGGATCGCTTCGCGACAATCGATACCGCATCGACCAGCGACAGCGCGCCTGCCGCGTAAGCCGCAGCGATCTCGCCGACGGAGTGACCGAAGACGGCGGTCGGTTTGATGCCCATGGCGACGATCGAGTCCGAGAGCGCGGCCTGGATCGCGAAGAGCAGCGGCTGGGCGACCTTCGTGTCGGCAAGCTTTCGTTCCAGCTCCGGATCGGTCAAGAGGTCGGTGAGAGCGATGTCCGAATGGAACTTGAAGAGGGCGCTGACCGAGGTGAAGGACTGACGGAAGTGCAGGTTCTCCCGGAACGCCTCGACGCCCATGCCGGCCCATTGCGAGCCGTTTCCAGAGAAGACGAAGGCGACCTTTGCGTCCTTCACGGCTGCTTCGCCGATCTCGCCGATATCGGAACCGGGCTTTTCGAGGTGGCTCGCGATGGCCCTGACGATTTCCTCGGGATGATCGCTGCGCGCTACGAAGCGATGGCGCATATGCGTCCGGTTGGCGCCGGAGGCGGCGATGATCGCGCGCGTCTCGTCCCTGGAGGCGCCCTGAAAGGCGGCCTTGTAGTCCTTGAGCAGGTTCTCCAGGCTCGACGCCGTATGGGCGCTTGCGAGGAATACATGGCCTGCCGGCGAGGCCGCACCCTTTTCCTGCTGTGCCGGATCCGGATCGCTGATGACGACGTGCGCGTTCGCACCGCCGAAACCGAAGGAATTGATGCCGGCGAGCCGGGCGCGCTTGCCTTTCAGAAGCTCGATCGGATTGGCCGTGACGCGGACGTTGAGGCCTTCGAAATCGATGTGCTCGTTCGGCGTATCGAAATGCAGCGATGCCGGCAGATAGTTGTTCTCGAGCGCCAGGACGGCCTTCAGGATTCCGAACAGGCCGGATGCGGGCTCCGTGTGGCCGATATTCGATTTGATCGAGCCGATCGGTACCGGAGCCCTGCGCTTGGCGCCGATCACCGTGCCGATGGACCATACCTCCGCCGGATCGCCGACCTTGGTGCCGGTGCCGTGACCTTCGATGAAGGCCACTTGATTGGCGTCGATGCCGTTGCCCTCATAGATCGCCTTGAGCAGATTGGCCTGAGCCTCGCGCGACGGCAGCGAGATGCCGTTGGTGCGGCCGGCCGAATTGACGCCGGAGGCGACGATGCGGGCATAGCTGCGGTCGCCCTCGCGGCGCGCCCGCTCCGTGCGGCGCAGGACGAAGACGACGCCGCCCTCGGCGCGCACATAGCCGGCGCCGTCGTTGTCGTAGGCGCGGCAGAGCCCTTCGGGCGAAAGCATGCGCGCCTGGGCGAAGCCGACGAAGGGAAGCGGATGAGCAAGGATGTTCACCCCGCCGACGATCGCGGTATCGATCTCACCGGCGTTGAGCGCCCGCATCGCCTGGTCGAGGGCGACCAGCGAGGAGGAGCAGGCGGTGTCGACGGTCATGCTCGGGCCGCTCAACCCGAAAACATGGGAAATGCGGTTGGAGACGATCGAGAGCGTGTTGCCCGTCATGAAGTAGGGGCCGGCGGCAGCCGGGTCTTCGACCGTCAGGTTGGCGTGGTCGAGGCTCGAGGCACCGACATAGACACCAACGTTCTCGCCGTGCAGTGATACCACCGAGATATTGGCATCTTCGAGCGCGCGCCAGGCCAGCTGCAGAAGGACGCGCTGCTGCGGGTCCATATACATGGCCTCGCGCTGCGACATGCCGAAGACCGCAGGGTCGAAGTCATAAATCTCTTCGAGAACGCCGGCGGCAAACGAATAGGTCTTGCCCTGCGTGCCCATCGCCGGGTGCCAGAATCGCGCCAGATCCCAGCGGTCCGAAGGGACGCGGGACACGGTGCACTTGCCCTGACGAAGAATTTTGAACAGCGCCTGAGGAGATGTCGCTCCGGGGGCAAGGCATGCACGCCCTATGATTTCAACCGTCATGTATGATCGAACGCTCTGAACTGCCGTTAAAATTGTCTTGGCTCATTGCTCTATCAAACTTGAATTGCAATGGGCAACATTCCTCTTCGGTGGATTTCCCGGTTTTATCCCCTCTGCTGTATTAGGGAGCTTTTAACTCAAAGTGCCTAGCTTTCAACCCCGAAGGAGTAGATATACGCCTAGTATCGCTCGTCCAAGACAATTACCGCGACAGTCCGTAACCGAAGTCGAAGCGGTATGACCGGAAAGGCGCAGTCCCAAATAATTTGGCTGCCATGGCGGAGAGGTGGCTTGTTGCGGGACGGTCTTTGTGCTTTTCAGAGGCCGGCGGAATTTATGCGGCGCAGTTCCTTCAATAGAATCATGGCTGTGCCGAATACGGAGTGTCGTAGTGAAACGAGTGACTGCCCTTTTGCTTTGTACCGCGCTTGCGGGATGTCAAGCCGTACCGGGCGAGGGCCCTCTGGCAACCGATATCGTCGCAGACGCCGGCCAATCCGGCGCACAGATCGGTAGAAAGAACGCCACGGTGTTCGATATCGTCGACGTTGACGGCCAATCGGCGCGGCTCGTTTCCGATTATGTCGCCACCACCCTCAGCCGTCGCTTCGGCATCGGCGGCGGTGTCGGCCAGGTGGTGATCGGCGTCGGCGACCAGTTGAAGGTGACGATCTTCGAGGCCGGCAGCGACGGCCTGTTTTCCACAACGGAATCGAAGCAGACGAGCATCGACCTGGTCGTCCAGCCCGACGGCAAGGCGGCGATCCCCTATGTTGGCTCGGTGCGATTTGCCGGCCTGACGCTGGAACAGGCGCGTCAGGCGATCCTCGAGGCGCTGAAGCAGAAGGCGGTGGAGCCGGACGTGATCGTGACGTCGACGTCGACGGCCTCGCGCATCGTCACCGTTTCCGGCGCCGTCGGTCGTCCCTCGGTGGTGCCGCTCAATCTCGTCAGCGAAACGATCAACGAGGTCATCGCCAAGGCCGGCGGCCCGGCGGCGCAGCCTTACGAGACCTATGTCACGCTCGTGCGCGGCAAGAAGACCGGTACGGTCCTCTTGAAATCGATCATCGCCAACCCGTCGGAAAACATCCACGTCAAGCCGGGTGACCAGATCTTCGTGACGCGCGACCCACGCACGTTCACGATCTTAGGCCAGGTCCGGGCAAATCAGCGCGTCGAATTCGGCTCCAACGACCTGAACCTGCTCGAAGCGGTGGCGCTTGCCGGCGGCGGTTCGGACCGGACGGTCGATGCGAAGGGCTACTTCGTCTTCCGCTACGAGGAGCCGGATATCGTCATGAGCCTGCTCGGGCAGGAGCGTTTCCATACGTTGCTGAGCAAGGGCATGAAGGCCGACAGCGTCGGCCGCTATCCGATCGTCTACCGCTTCAACATGACCAATCCGGACAGCCTGATCGTCGGCCAGACCTTCCCGATCAAGAACCGCGACGTGATCTACGCCTCCCGCCATCCTTCGGTCGATATCACGAAGTTCCTTGATTTCGTCGCGCGGCCGATCGGCATCGCAAATTCCGGCGTCGCTATCGCCGACAATCTCGACGATCTCCGCAACTGACGGCGGCGTGGCAGACGTTCTTCACGAATGCGCTTCGGCCTGATCTCGGCCGCCTGCACTTGCCGGCCGAGCCCTGCTCTAACGGTTTGGAATCGATCACCTTTGCGGTGCCGCCCACAATGCGGCGCCGCATTGGTACGCGGCCGGTGAACATGCTTGCCGCCTCGCGCGTTCTGTGATTGATCTTGCGCTTAAATCGATTTGTCGATCGCCAATGCCGATCGGCCGCATCGCGAGGAGTGGCTCATGGCTGAAGATGCTCTGATCGTCGTCGACCTGCAGAACGATTTCTGCCCGGGCGGTGCGCTCGCGGTTGAAGGTGGGGATGAGATCGTGCCGATCGTCAACCGGCTTATCGAAGACTCACGCCATGTCATCCTGACGCAGGATTGGCACCCGGCCGGACATTCGAGCTTCGCCTCCAGCCATCCCGGGAAGGCGGCTTTCCAGATAGTGACTATGTCCTATGGGGAGCAGACGCTCTGGCCCGACCATTGCGTGCAGGGAAGCCGAGGGGCGGACTTTCATCCAGACTTGCGCTGGACGACTGCAGAGCTGGTCCTGCGCAAGGGGTTCCGCCGCGAGATCGACAGCTATTCCGCCTTTTTCGAGAACGATCACCGGACCTCGACCGGCCTTGCCGGCTATCTGCGCGAGCGCGGAATCTCCAAGGTGTCGCTCTGCGGCCTGGCGACCGATTTCTGCGTTGCCTTCTCGGCGCTCGATGCGGTGGCACAGGGCTTTTCGACATCCGTTGTGCTCGCCGCATGCCGCGGCATCGATCTGAACGGATCGCTTGCCGCAATGACCCGGCGCATGCACGATGCCGGCGTTCAGCTGATTTAACCGCGCCGGAGCGGGGCGCCACCCACTCTTCTGTGTCCCGCTTCGAATTTCTGAAATCGATCACGGCGCTTTTCTTCGAACGCAGGATCGTGGTCATCGAGAAGGAGCGTTGTCGCAGATGCCAAAGACCGATATCGCGCGGCGGGTCTACAACCATACCTGGAAGCTCGATCCGATCATCCGCAGCCTGTTGGATACGGACTTCTATAAGCTTCTGATGCTTCAGATGATCTGGCAGCTCTACCCGGATGTCGACGCGACCTTCTCGCTGATCAACCGCACGAAAACCGTGCGCCTCGCCGAGGAGATCGATGAACAGGAGCTGCGTGACCAGCTCGACCACGCGCGCAGTCTGCGCTTCACCAAGAAGGAAATGATCTGGCTCGCGGGTAACACCTTTTACGGCCGTAAACAGATATTCTCGCCGGAATTCCTGGCCTGGCTCGGGAAATTCCGCTTGCCGGAATACGAGTTGTCGCGCCGCGACGGTCAGTTCGAGCTCTCCTTCCGCGGCCGCTGGGTCGAAACGACGATGTGGGAAATCCCGGCGCTCGCCATCATCAACGAGCTGCGCTCGCGGGCGGCGATGAAGGGGCTCGGGCCGTTCACCCTCGACGTGCTCTATGCCCGCGCCAAGGCCAAGATGTGGTCGAAGGTCGAGCAGTTGCGGCAGTATCCCAACCTGCGCATCTCCGACTTCGGCACCCGCCGCCGGCATAGCTTCCTGTGGCAGCGCTGGTGCGTCGAGGCGCTGAAGGAAGGCATCGGCACATCTTTTTCTGGCTCCAGCAACGTGCTTCTCGCCATGGACAACGATCTGGAGGCGCTCGGCACCAATGCCCACGAGCTGCCGATGGTGGCAGCCGCACTGGCGCGCAATGATCGGGAGCTCGCCGCGGCTCCCTACAAGGTTCTGCAGGACTGGAACCAGCTCTATGGCGGCAATCTGCTGATCGTACTGCCGGATTCGTTCGGCACCGCCGCATTTTTGCGCAATGCTCCCGCCTGGGTGGCGGACTGGACCGGCTTCCGGCCCGACAGCGCGCCGCCGATCGAGGGCGGCGAGAAGATCATCGCCTGGTGGAAGAAGATGGGCCGTGACCCGCGCGAGAAGCTCCTGATCTTCTCCGACGGGCTGGATGTCGATACGATCATCAAGACCTATCGCCATTTCGAAGGGCGCGTGCGCATGAGCTTCGGCTGGGGCACGAACCTCACCAATGATTTCGCCGGCTGCGCGCCGACGGAGATCAGCGGTCTCGATCCGATCTCGATCGTCTGCAAGGTCAGCGAAGCCAACGGCCACCCGGCGGTCAAGCTTTCCGACAATCCGCGCAAGGCAACCGGCGATCCGGCCGAGGTGCAGCGCTACCTGAAATTCTTCGGCTCCGAGGATTTTGTGGAGCAGACCGTCCGGGTGTGATCGCCGCTTCGCTCCGGCGAAGTCGAAGGTACTTCACGGCGGAACTATGGCGGTTATTAACCGCCATCAGGTGAACTCATGCCTCGGCCCTATTCCCGGACCCAATCCTGCATCACTCTGAGCGCGTTCGGCGTTGTCCGGACGGGCCGACGACAACCATCGAGACGCCAATCATATGACTTATTGGGGTACCTCACTATTTTCTTGAATTTCGCCCGGAATACCCCATGATGACCCCATTGAGGTACACCTTGGGAGGGGTTCGTGCGTCAAGCCTATTCGCCGGATGACGTCGATGTGATGCGTGGAGCGCTCGATATCTGGTGCGCTCTGCACAATGTCGGGAAGGATGGTGCGGAGGCCAACAGGGCAGCCAAGCGCATCCTCGACCTGATGGGCAGGAAGAGGTGCTCCTGCGATGAGCTTCTGGCTCAGCTTGGAGATTTCCGGCCGGACCCGCGCCGCAAGCCTTCTGATGAGCCGCGCGGCCGCATGTCTTAAGCTTCAACGGTCGAAAGGCGTCCGCTTCCGGTGAACGCGAAGGAGCGTGAACCGGGCGGTCGAGGCTTTCGAGCGCCGCAGCCTTCAGCTTTTTTGATGATCCGCCACCTGACGCAGCAATCGCGAAGAGCGCCTGTGTATGCGGCGCGCGTCATCGCGGTATCGACGAGGTGATCTCGCCGGAGACGGCGGCGTTCGCTTCCGGCCGATATTGGGACAGCGCGACATGAAGGATGCCGCTCACCGCGATCGAGAGGACGAGAACCGCGACGCTGACGCCAAGACCCGATTTGATCATGCCCATCTTCTCCACAACGCTTAATTTTTGCCGGCCCGCGGCTGAAAGAGCGTGAAATGGAGTTAATCCTGTGGCGTCGATCAGGCTGTTCCCCGAGTAACGTCGGATATGGTTAAGGATGTTTTGATCGCGGGTGGGTCGGCCTGATCAATCCTCAACGGAGTAGAGCCGCGGCAAGCGTTCTGGTCGCATTGCTTTACTGCAATGCCCCAACCACAGGAGGACAGCGGTTCCGGGCACGAAGCGACCCCGCGCGCTGCGTGATCCTGGACAAGCGGTGGCGGCTGCCGACGTAGATGTCACGGCGGCGTAATCGTATGATGGCGTTCGTCGAGATACCGCTCAAGCCATGTATAGCCAGCATACGTACCCGATGGGACGATGTTGTTCCGATCGGCTGCATTGGTCGTGCTGAGACCGTTTGCCTGCTCGAAGCTGTTCGGCATGCCGTCGTTATCGTTATCGGTCGGCGGTGAACCGCCGGTGATCATGGGGAAGGAGGCGGATGTCGTATAAACCGGATTGGTGGCAGGGGCCGTCGACACGTTGTTGACAAAACCGATCCATCTCGCGTCAAGGCTGTCGCGCGGGAAGGCCCCAACTTGTTGCATCAGGTGACTCTTGAGCGTCGCCGTGCTGAGGATCGGGGCACTCAGCGCTCCGATAGGAGCAGCCACGCCTGTCTCGGTGCACGGGGCCACCGGGCTTATCTGCGTGAGTCTGCACTGGGGGATGGCCGGCGAGCCCAAGAGTACGTTGTCGTTGCCGCCACCCGTCCCAACTGGCGCATACCACTTGTTCGCGGCTGCGGTGTCGTCGCTTTGGTTGATGAGGGCGATCGGGCCCGTCGATCTCGGCCCGCGCTCCATGATGTTGGCCGCGACATTTGCACAGGTGCCGACGTTGTTCGCATCAGGATGATCGTCGACGACCATGATGCCAAACTGACCCGGGTTCGAGATCAGCGTGTTGATGACGTCATGCACGCGTTCGTTCTGAGCACCGCATCCCGCCGATTTCAAAGCTGGATTGCGCCACCGATGCGAGCTGATGATGTTGCGCCAGAGAGTGGTCTTGCCGCAATCTCCCTGGTGCTGATCTGAGCAGATGAGGGGGCCGTAATCGTGATTTGCGGGTGAAAGCGGGTAGGCGAACAGGCTGTATGCGATCGTGATGTTCCTACCGCTCTGAAACGAGTACATCGTTTGGTCCGAACCGTATCCGACCGACATGTGGTCGAGATAGATGTTCTGCGGATCGACCGTGTCTGCTTTCTCAATGCCGATGCCGCTCCGACTGCCTCGCGTGCTATCCCATGCAGCCTCGTTGCCCGGACGCACGCGCAGGTGCCTCAGAAACACGTTGCTGGACACGATGCGAATGGGCGTCTTGGCGGCCGTAGCGGCAATACCGGGCCTCAGGCGGATCTGGATGCCGCCCGGGCTTGTCTGCCCCGCCACCGTCAAGTCGCCACTACTCACAACGATCGGGGTCGCAAGCTGGATCGTTCCGCTTGTCCTGAATACGCAAGTGCGAGCTCCAGACGCCTCCATGCAGGCCCGGAGGCTGCCCGTGCCGGTGTCGGCCGTATTCGTAACAATGAAGACGGCGCCACCGCGCCCTCCGCTTGTACCCCTGCCGGCGCCCGAAGCGCCTGGAAACGTGTCGAGCGCTTGTGCAGACTGCACAGTCGCGAAGACAAGCACGATCAACGACGCACCACCCCGAAACAGCCTCATGACCTGCCCCCTCGAGCGCCTGCACCACCGCCGTAAGTCAGGACCTCGCTCGACGCCATTCCAATTGGCCGCCCGGTAACCCGAAAGAACGTGGCGGACCTCGTCGTCTTCCTTGCCTGGTTCACCGCCTCGGCCCGTGAAGACAAAGCGCAGGATGACTGTTTGGATTTAACGATCTCCTGTGAGGCTCAGACAATCTTGTCGAGCTGCACATTCCGGGCGCACGCCCGACGACATTCGACGAGCTAGGTCCTGACCTAGATTGCCGAGGTTTTCACGATCCCTGTCGTGCTCACCCCACGCGCTACAACCGTCCAGCTCGAAGGGTCTCACAGCGCAGGTTGTAGTCAAGGATTAGGGACATCGCCCAAACGAGTTACCAGGCAACAGAAACCGGGTAAACCCGACTCGGTCACCTCCCGCCGCTGCAGCGTCGTTTGAACTTTCAATCAAACACCAAGGCGACGACCAGAACACCGTGCGAGCGGGCCGTATCATCTCTGTGCCACAGGCCTCTTCAGACAGATGCGCTACTGTGTATTTTTGTTCTGGGAAGCAGTCGCAAGGTGCTGATGGCACTCTTGTTTTAGCCGAAAAACTGGTGCTGCTAGAGAGATTTGAACTCTCGGCCTCTCCCTTACCAAGGGAGTGCTCTACCCCTGAGCTATAGCAGCATCCGGCGGCTCTTTGGGACAAGCCGCATCAGGCGAGGCGCCTATTGCCATAGCTTGAGGGAGAGCGCAAGCCGCATTTCGAAGTTTTTGACCGCGCCACGTGGCAACGGTCTTCAGCAGCACCGCCTCCTAGTGAGAAAGGGACGCGATTCCAGGGCGTTAGCGCTGAACGCACGCGCAAATCGCTTCGCATTTTTCCTCGTTCCGCCACGGCGCAAAACGTCTGACTGCTTCCGAAAACTCTGCTTTTGCGCTAATGGGTAACGCATGCAGAGCGACGACCATAAGAAGCATGCGCCGGGCCCGGCAAAGGGGGAGGAACACCTCAGCGAGGCCGAGGCGAGACGTGAGCGCCTGGCGAAGAACCTGCGCGACAATCTCCAGCGCCGCAAGCAGCAAATGCGCGCCCGCCGCGCAGGCGCTGCTGACGAGACATCCGGATTGCCTGCCGCAAAATCGTGCGAATCGGAAGATTAGGTCCGACCCCGATCCATGGCTGCCCGATCGGAAATCGCGTTGGGTAGCCGTGTATCGACTCAATGCCGCAGCAGGCTTTGCGTCTCTTGGACGCGCACGCTGTAAGGCGGCGGCGGGGGACGGATGACGCAACGCCTTCCGGTTTCTGGCCGTTCCTAATACTCGCATTTCAAGGCACTTCTAATTTCACGGCTTCTCCACTAAAGAGACGCCCTCCAGCAACACCCGGATCTTGGCAACACCGGATTTTTTCAGAAAGGCGGGCGGCGGCCCGTGCGAGAGGTCTCATGGATCGCATCAGGATTGTAGGCGGAAATGAACTCCACGGGGTCATCCCCATTTCGGGCGCAAAGAATGCCGCCTTGCCGCTGATGATCGCGTCGCTTCTGACCGATGATACGCTGACGCTCGAAAACGTGCCGCATCTCGCCGATGTCGAGCAACTGATCCGCATCCTCGGCAATCATGGTGCCGACATTTCCGTCAATGGCAGGCGCGAGCGCCAGGGCGAGAGCTATGCCCGCACGATCCATTTCACGAGCCGCAACATCGTCTCGACCACCGCGCCTTACGAGCTCGTCTCGAAGATGCGCGCGAGCTTCTGGGTCATCGGGCCGCTGCTTGCCCGCGAAGGCAAGGCGCGCGTCTCGCTGCCGGGCGGCTGCGCGATCGGCACGAGGCCGGTCGACCTCTTCATAGACGGGCTAACGGCACTCGGCGCCAATATCGAGATCGACGGCGGCTACGTCAACGCGACCGCGCCGGCAGGCGGCCTCGCCGGCGGGCGCTATGTGTTCCCGAAGGTTTCCGTCGGCGCGACGCACGTCTTGATGATGGCGGCGACCCTTGCCAACGGCACGACCGTGCTCGGCAACGCCGCACGCGAGCCCGAGGTCGTCGACCTCGCCAAGTGCCTGAACGCCATGGGAGCGAAGATCACGGGCCAGGGCACGAGCACGATCACCGTCGAGGGCGTGCCCTCCCTCTCGGGTGCGCGTCACCGCGTGCTGCCCGACCGAATCGAGACCGGCACCTACGCCATGGCGGTCGCAATGACAGGCGGCGACGTCATCCTGGAGGACACGGACGCGAGCCTCCTCGAGACGGCGCTCGAGGCGATCCGCCGCACAGGCGCGGAAATCAGCGAGACGAACAGCGGCATCCGCATCGTGCGCAACGGCGCCGGCATTAAGCCGGTCGACATCGTCACCGATCCTTTCCCCGGCTTCCCGACCGACCTGCAAGCGCAGTTCATGGGACTGATGACGAAGTCGAGCGGCGTGTCCCACATCACCGAGACGATCTTCGAAAACCGCTTCATGCATGTGCAGGAACTCGCGCGTCTCGGCGCCAAGATCTCGCTCTCCGGCCAGACCGCGAAGGTCGAGGGCGTGTCACGGCTGAAGGGCGCACCGGTCATGGCGACCGACCTGCGCGCCTCGGTCTCGCTCGTCATCGCCGGGCTTGCGGCCGAGGGCGAGACCATGGTCTCGCGCGTTTACCATCTCGATCGCGGCTTCGAGCGCCTGGAAGAGAAGCTCACGCGCTGCGGCGCCCATGTGGAGCGCGTCAGCGACTGATCGCCAGGCTCCCGCGCTTGAAACCGTTGCGGTTTCAGGCGCGACGTCCTATGTCCTTTGCGATCACCTGCTTAAATGCGGGGCATGAAAACAGACGGGATGGATCGCATGGACGCTTTGAAACTGCTGGCACTCGACGAGGAAGACCTTGGTGTCGTCTCCGCCCATGTGCAGGACGCAGTGTTCAAGGTGGCCAGCATTTCCTATGATGCCCGCCGCCATCAGTTTTCCCTGGTGATCAACCGTTTCGTCTGGGAAAAGGCAGACCGCAGGCGCCGCAGCTTCGAGCGACGCCGCGCCGTGCTCCTGTTCAAGTGCGTCACAGCGGTGCGTTCGCTGGGCTTCGATCGCACCGACATGGAAGCGGTGCTCGATCTCCTGGCGCTGCGTTTTTCGGTCAGGGGCGAGGGGCCGGAGGGAACGATCGAGCTCGTGCTTGCCGGCGACGCCTCCATCGCCCTCGATGTCGAGTGTATCGAGGCGCAGCTTGCCGATACGGGTGGTGCATGGGAAACCGCATTCAAGCCGCGCCATCCCGAAGGCGAGTAAACGCCCCCGCAAAGCCCGCACCAAAAGGATCAACGCATTGGCAATCAGGCTGAACTATCTCGACACGAGCTTCGAACGTGAGTTCGCCGCATTCCTGACCACCAAACGGGAAGTTTCCGAAGACGTCAACGCCGTGGTGCGCGCCATCATCGACGACGTCCGCGCACGCGGCGATGCGGCGCTCGCCGACTATTCCGCGCGTTTCGACGGGATCGATTTCAATGTCGCGGGCATGGCGGTGACCGCTGCGGAAATCGATCAGGCGATCGACGCGGTCGCGCCGGAAGTCCTCGGCGCACTCAAGGTTGCCGCGACCCGTATCGAGGCGCATCATGGTCGGCAATTGCCGAAGGACGATCTCTACGAAGACACGATGGGTGTCGGCCTCGGCTCCCGCTGGACGGCGATTGACGCGGTTGGCCTCTACGTACCGGGGGGCACGGCGAGCTACCCGAGCTCGGTGCTGATGAACGCGCTTCCGGCCAAGGTCGCCGGTGTGCCGCGCATCGTCATGGTGGTGCCCGCAAGCGGCGGCGCGATTAATCCGGCCGTGCTTGCGGCGGCGCGGCTTGCCGGCGTGGAGGAAATCTACCGCATCGGTGGCGCTCAGGCCGTCGCGGCTCTTGCCTATGGAACAGAGACGATCGCCCCTGTGGCGAAGATTGTCGGGCCCGGAAACGCCTATGTCGCGGCCGCCAAGCGGCAGGTCTTCGGCACGGTCGGCATAGACATGATCGCCGGCCCCTCGGAGGTGTTGGTGATCGCCGACGGCGACAACGACCCGGACTGGATCGCTGCCGATCTCCTGGCGCAGGCCGAGCACGACGCCGGCGCGCAGGCGATCCTGATCACTGATGACGCTGCCTTCGGCGACGCGGTCGAAAAGGCCGTCGACCGCCAGTTGAAGACACTGCCGCGCGCCGAGACGGCAACCGCGAGCTGGCGCGATTTCGGTGCCGTCATCCTGGTCCCGAATCTCGACCAAGCCGTGCCGCTTGCCAACCGCATCGCGCCGGAGCATCTCGAGCTGACGATGGCCGACCCGGATGCCATGGTCCCGAAGATCCGCAATGCCGGTGCGATCTTCATCGGCCGTCACACGCCTGAGGTCATCGGCGATTATGTCGGCGGCTCCAACCACGTGCTTCCGACGGCGCGCTCGGCCCGCTTCTCCTCCGGTCTCGGCGTGCTTGACTACATGAAGCGAACCTCGATCCTGAGGCTCGGCCCGGACCAATTGCGCATGCTCGGTCCCGCCGCGATCGCTCTCGCCAAATCGGAAGGGCTCGAGGCGCATGCCCGTTCTGTCGCCATCCGCCTCAATCTCGGGGGAGAGGGATGAAGGCCGATCGCCACCTGCGGCTCTGCGATGTCGTGCTGGACGAGACGATCGGCCGCTCGACGCCGGATGTGGAGCACGAGCGCGCGGTTGCGATCTTCGACCTTTTGGAAGAGAACCTGTTCGAACCGGTCGGTCATCCCGGTGGGCCCTACCGCCTCAAACTGTCGCTGGTGGACGCGAAACTCGTTTTTGCGATTTCGACGGATGGCGGCACGGAGGTTGCCACCCACATACTGTCGCTGACGCCCTTTCGCCGGATCGTGAAGGACTATTTCATGATTTGCGAAAGCTATTACGCAGCGATCCGCACCGCGACGCCGAGCCAGATCGAGGCGATCGACATGGGGCGCCGCGGTATCCACAACGAGGGTTCGCAGACGCTGATGGACCGTCTGTCCGGCAAGATCAGGCTGGACTTCGATACGGCGCGCCGGCTGTTCACGCTCGTTTGCGTACTCTACTGGCGGGGCTGACGGAGGCGGAGATGACCGGGATCGCCGCACCACTGCAGAAGATGCCCCGCTCGGTTCTCTTCATGTGCGGCATGAATGCGATCCGCTCGCCCATGGCCGAGGCGCTCGCCCGTGCGGCCTTACCGAAAGGAACCTATGTGGCCTCCGCGGGGGTGCGGCACGGCGAGCGCGATCCGTTCGTCGACGTCGTTCTCGAGGAGATCGGGCTCACGCTCGGTCGCCATCAGCCGCGCACGCTCGACGAACTTGAAGACGATTACTTCGATATCATCGTCACGCTGGCGCCGGAGGCGCATCACGTGGCGCTCGAATTGACCCGGTCGATGGCCGTCGACGTGGTATATTGGCCGACACCCGACCCGACGGTTGCGACCGGAACCAGAGAGCAGATTGTCGCTGCCTACCGGGCGGTGCGCGACCACCTGGCAGCCTTGATCGCAAGCCGGCTTGTCGCCGAGGAGCGCCGCAAAGGCGCCTGACCGCGGGCCGGGCGCGATCGTGCGCTTGCGCGGGCAATCGCCGCCCAAGTGAATTACGGAAAAAGCGGAATCAAAGCGGTTCACAAAGCTGCGGCGATTGTGTAGTTTCCGGCAAATTTTTGAGGACGCGTGACGCATCCGCGAATGAACACAAGAAAGAACAATCCTGCATGGCGAAAGAAGAAGTCCTAGAATTTCCGGGCGTGGTCACCGAATTGCTTCCCAACGCGACCTTCCGCGTGAAGCTCGAGAACGACCATGAGATCATCGCCCACACGGCGGGCCGCATGCGCAAGAACCGCATTCGCGTTCTCGCGGGCGACAAGGTGCTCGTCGAAATGACTCCCTACGACCTGACGAAGGGCCGCATCACCTACCGCTTCAAGTGATTCCCGGCACTTTAGTGAACCCTCCGGGGATTGACGGCCCGTTTCGATGGCAGTGACCCAAAAACTGATACTGGCGTCCGGATCGCCGCGTCGTGTCGAGCTGCTGGCTCAAGCCGGCATCGAGCCCGCGCGGCTGCTGCCGATGGACCTCGACGAAACGCCGAAGCGTTCGGAACATCCGCGCTCGCTTGCGCGGAGGCTGTCTGCCGAGAAGGCGAAGGCAGCGCTCGCGGCGATCAACGGTGATCCGGCCTGGGAAGGCAGCTACATCCTGGCAGCGGATACCGTCGTTTGCGTCGGCCGGCGCATTCTGCCGAAGCCGGAAATGGTCGGCGAAGCATCGAGCGCCTTGCATCTTCTCTCCGGCCGCAGCCATCGCGTCTACACCGGCATCTGTCTCGTCACCCCCGACCGGACGCTCCGCCAGAAGGTGATCGACACCAAGGTGCGCTTCAAACGCCTTTCCGGCCTCGACATCGAAAGCTATCTCGCTTCCGGCCAATGGCGCGGCAAGGCCGGCGGCTATGCCATCCAGGGCATTGCAGGAAGTTTCGTCGTCAAGCTCGTCGGCTCCTACACCAATGTGGTAGGCTTACCGCTCTATGAAACCGTCAATCTCCTCGTCGGCGAAGGCTATGCCGTGCATAACCGCTGGCTGGAAGGCTGAAGGCAAGTGAGCGGCAAGAGCAAGAAAAGCGGTTCGAACGTCGAACCCCTCCGCCCGACGCGGCCCTGTCCCGAATGCGGCCGCCCCTCCGTCCGCGAGCACTATCCCTTCTGCTCCGAACGCTGCCGCAATATCGACCTCAACCGCTGGCTTTCGGGCTCCTATGCGATTCCGGTTGCCGACGACGAATCGAAAGCCGACGACGGCGACGACCGGTAAGGACCCCGCATCCGGCCTGCTTGCCTCCTGCTCCCGTACGCGGCGCCCTTTCTGTTCCGTCCCTCCGCGGCGACGGCTGGGGTGAGGGGCGACCCTACCGGTCGCAGCCGGTCGGCCTCGCTTCTGATCCGAGATGAGCGCGACCGCGCGTGCGATCTCCCTGAATCCTTTTGCTTTTCGCGGTTCTTCCACCAGCCGGCAAATTCTTCGAAAAAGAGTCATTTGGTGCTGGACACGGCCGAACAAGATGCTATAACCCCGCTCGCTTCCGGGGCGAACGACAGTGCCCCACCGGTTTCCTTAGAAAAACCGTCGCCGTTGAGGCGGGATGCCCGGATAGCTCAGTTGGTAGAGCAGCGGATTGAAAATCCGCGTGTCGGTGGTTCGAATCCGCCTCCGGGCACCATCACTAAATCAGGCGCTGATTTTCCCGGTATTTTGGCGCAAAACGTCCACAAAACTCACAGCACTCTGCAGCGCTTTGAATTGCTGCATGTTTTCGTCCTAACAGGGTGACTGACTTGCGGTTCTGCTTCACCTGACGTGAGCTGCAAGCATCCGTTCGACATATGCTGGTTGTCGAGCTAAACGACGGCCGGGACGCAACCTTGTTGCCACCGGGACACGAGGTCACTTACATCATGAGGAAGGCGGTGACCACGGCAGAAGGCGTTCGAGGCGATGCGCGCCAGGGGGCGGATCGCGAATGTTATGGAGCATCTGCAACGCAATTAGCAGGTCCCGGAGCGACGGCTCTGGGGCATTCAAAGCCCGGGTCCCACCGCCGATCTTTAGGGCTTGGAATTCCCTTTGCCCTTGTTGCCCTTTCCGCCCTTGCCCTTTCCACCACCCTTGCCCTTACCGCCGCCACTACCGGAGCTCGCGATTGCGCTCGATGTGAGGCTCGTGGACAGCAGCATCGTCACTGCAGGTGGTGTGACGGCCGCGAATCGGCCGCAAGCTTTCAGGAACTCGCGTCTATCTTCCTCGGCGGGAGAATGTTCCCTTTGAGCCTTCTCCATATGTACGTCCTCCGGGTTTGGCCGCCGCCTATATTACAGCAATTGCTAAAAAAACGAGACATAGCTCTTTAGAGCTAACTCACTTGCACACCCCCGTGATTAGCTGCTTGCCGGCATCCGACGCCTCAGCGGCTGACGAGGCTCCCCGCGAAGCGTCCGTAGCAGTATGTATCACGAGAATCCCCATGTAACGGTCCCAGGACCTTTACCCCGATCGCATGGGACTTAAGTCCGTGGATCGGAGTGGCCGAGAGTCCTATGCTTCCTATTCATAAGCTACAGTAACCGATGTTTTTCAGGCGGATTTGCAGACTGGGCCCGTGCGTTAGACGCGGGCCCGTTTTCTGCGTGAAAGTCGCTGAAAGGCAAGAATGTCCAATGGCATCTGATCCTCGGTGGCCGCCTTCGGGCACCAAAAGTTGATCACTCCTCCGCAATCGACACTTTGCCTTACGTGTTTGATTCTGCATTCAAGGCAGTCGGGGGCTGGCGGGAATCCGGATTTTCGATCACAAATAGGCAAGTATGCTTAAGGCCTTTGCGGGGTCGTCCTTCGGCGACGGCGGGGGTGTGGGGGATTGGAATGAAGTTCCGCATCTCCGAGGGGGCGCGTTTTTTTCTGCTGGGGCAACGCAAGACGATTTTCGTCGAATCGTCGCAGCAGATTTTTGAGGTCGATGACCTCACGGCCTATTTTACATGCGCACTCGCCGAGCCGGCATCGCTGCGCCAATTGGAGTCGGACCTCGTGGCACGTGGCGCCAGCCGTGCGACGGCACGCGCCTCCGTGCGGAAATACCTTGCTCATTGCTCCCGTCGGGGCCTGCTCGACATCCTCCTTGACGAGGAGGAGGGGCCGCCACTGCGTAGCCAAGCGCTTGATCTTGCGGGAACCACTGTCTCGATAGCCTTTTACGATAGGTCGCTCGCCGACCTCGTGCTGCCCGTTTTCGAGCATCAGGGCGCGCCGGAGCGAAAGTCTTCGATCGTCTACGAGGTAGCAGCCTTCGGCAACCGAGCCTGCATCAGCCGCAATCGCTCCCGCGGAGTGATTGTTGCGGCCGATGAAGCGGCGCCGGCGCTGAAGGCCATGCTGACGGACGACGTGCTCGCAAGCCTCGGGAGGAATGTCGCGCTCCATGCCGCGCTGCTTGTAAGGAACCGAAAGGGCCTGCTTATTTGCGGCGCGCCGGGGGCCGGCAAGACGACGCTTGCGCTTGCGCTTCTCAACGCCGGTTTTACCTGTGGTGGGGATGATATCGCGCTTTTGGGTGCGGATGGTCTCGTATGCGGCGTGCCTTTTGCACCGGCACTCAAGCGTGGCTCATGGGGCCTGATCGACGGCGTGCGCGACGCAATCGCCGCAGCTCCGATCCACCGCCGTCTCGACAAGAAGAGCGTTCGCTATCTCGCATCGATCCCCTACGCACCGCGCGAAGCGGTACCGCTTGGCAGCATCGTGCTTCTTCGCCGTCGCAGGAAGGGTCCGGTTGCGATTTCCGCCGTGGAGCCGGCGCGGGTCCTGTCCGAGCTCTTTTCCGGCGCCTTCACGCCGACGGGGCGCCTCGAACTCTCGCAGTTCGAAACCCTGCTCGGCGTTCTTCGCAGCGCTCGCGCGATCGAACTTTCCTATTCGCGGCTCGACGAAGCCGTGGAAGCGTTGAGTCGGCATCATGAAGCGGCATAGCTACCGAAACCTGCTTGCACTTGCGTCCTGCCTCAATGGCAATCCGCCGAGCGGCGTCGACTGGGACGACATCATAGCTTTGGCCAATGAAAGCCTGACCGTTTCTTCACTCGCCGTGGCGACAAGAAACACGCAGAAAGTGCCACAGGACGTTCGCGAGTACCTGTCTTTGATCTACGAAAGGAACGCCGAGCGTAATCGCCGGCTGCTCGCGCAACTGACGGAGGCGGTGGACTGTCTCAACCGCATCGGTGTCGAGCCCGTCATCATGAAGGGTGCAGCCATTCTGCTTGCGCAGGAGTCGGACGAGATCGGCGGACGGATGCTGACCGATCTCGACATGTTTGTCCGTCCTGCCGACATGAGCGCCTCGATAACAGCACTTCAAAGCATCGGTTACCAAATCCGGCTGGGTAGCGGTTCCTGGCCGGGCAATCCCAAATTCCATCTGCCGGCCGTATTGGAGCGGCCCACCGACGCCGGCAGCATCGATCTTCATTGCCGGCCGAGAGGTCCGGCCTCCTTTGGCGATGTCGAGTGGCTGTACAGCCGCAGTCGGCGGATCCCCGTTGCCGGAAAACACGCCTATCTCCCGTCAGCCTTCGCCCAGATCGTCTTTCTAATCCTGCATGATCAGTTCCAGGACGGCGACTATTGGCGAGGCTTGATCGACCTGCGCCATCTGCTCGACATCGTGAAGCTCGCTCGGTTCGCTGATATCGAGTGGGAGGAATTGCGGTCGCTCTTTGCTGCCGGTTACGAACGAAACGCAGTCGACGCCCAGATCCTGACGGCGCTTGCATTGTTCGGAATCGATGGCGCATCCAAATTGTCGTTCGCGACACTGGCGCGAATTCAACTGGTGCGGCGGCAGCTCCAGATTGAAAGGAACTATCTCGCCACCCCCTTCACCTTTCTGACGCTTCTAACGGAGGTCTTCTACTATCGGTATTGGGATCGCTTCGGCGGCGAGCCTTATCCCTCGCTCCGGCAGGAAACAGCGCGCAAAATTCGCGAAATGAGGCGTATTTTCCGCTCAAAACCGCTGGGAAAGCTATAAGGCGAAATGAAAATGGGGTGACGTTGTGACGTTTTCCGTTTTGCAGGTAACTTGCTGAAAGCACTATGAAATTGTTCCTGTTTGCTATTATTGTGAATTAAGCAGAAATAAGTACAAATTTCCAGAACAGTGCGAGATGGCCAAATAATCACACTATTAATATATTAGCTCTTGCGGTATTTTACGACAAATCAGCCAACGCAAAGGGGAGACACATATGAGTTCCGAAATGCAGGACGAGTCGTTGTCGGCCGGCGAGGAAGACCGGCGCGAATTCCTGAAGAGTTGTGGGCGATTTGCGGTGGTGACGCCGCCGGCTGTCACCATGCTGCTTTCCACCAGCCTTACCTCCAACGCAATTGCCAAGTCGGGCGGCGGTGGCGGTCGCCCAAAGGGCAATAACGGTTACGGCAACGGAGCGACCGGAACAAATCCCGGTAGCTATCATGGCGGCGGCGTGGCGCAGGGCGGTCCGGGAGCGGGGCAGTCGCAGGGCGGCTCCAAGTCAGGTAACATCATCAGGTAGGCGGCAATCGTCGAGTGCCGCAGCCGCGCATCGGGCGCTATTCCCAGCCTCGCCACGCGGCCGGCCGGCAGGGTACATCCATTCATTCGAGTCCCTTTGTTGAAGCTATGTGCTCCTCGGCACTCACGCGCACAGGGGACGAAGCCCGTCACGAGAGTGGGGCGCCGGTGTCGGGTGCAGCCCGTGACGATTTGTTAACCAAGCTGTTACAAAATTCTTGACATCGATGAGGCGGCCGGGCTCTCGCGCCGGCCAGGCCTGTTGCATTCGTCCATTCCTACAGCGCCGCGCGTCTTATCAGACGCGCAAAGGTCGCTGTAGCACTTTGAATGCTGCATGTTTCATCCTTAAATCGGCAACGATTTAAGGAAACATGCAGTAGGGAGTTGAGGATAAGGATGTACGAAATGACCGAACATATGATGAGAGTGTTGATGAGCATCATTGCCGCACTTTCGCTCGGCTCGGTGATGTTCCTCATCGCTATTCTCTAGAGAGAATCAAGGAATCACAGTGCGGACACGTCGATCCATTCCGCACCGGTCAACTCGGCGATGCGCGACGGGCTAATGTGTACCCCGGCATTGGTCGCGCCGGCGGCGGGCACGACGACGTCGAAAGCCTTGAGGGATTCGTCGCAATAGACGTTGTGGGGTTTGGCAAGACCGAAGGGGCAGACGCCCCCGACCGGATGGCCCGTCTCCGCCTCGACCTCATCGAGGTCCAGCATGCGCGCCTTGGTGCCGAAACGTGCCTTGTACTTCTTGTTGTCGAGGCGCGCATCGCCGCGTGTGACGATCAGGATAACGTCGTCTCCGACCCGGAGCGCAAGCGTCTTGGCGATCTGCGCCGGTTCGACGCCATGGCCTTCAGCTGCGAGCGCCACGGTCGCGGTGCTCTGTTCGAGCTCGACGACGTCGATATCCGGTGCGTGTTGAGAAAAGAACTGCTTGACAGAGGCTAGGCTCATTTCGGGCTATCTATGCTCTTGAACGAAAGAGAGGCGGCGACGAAACGCCGTTTCGGCGGTCTCTGCGAATTCGCGGAGGAAAGCGAATGTCTCAGTCGTCGTTCGAGGCGTCAAGATCTTCGGGGCGTCGGCCCTCCTGCTGCGGCGGCAGATAGCCGTGGCTGGCGAACCACTTTTCGAGGATCGTCGATATCGCCTGCTCGCGCGTCAACGTGCCGGAGTGATCGTCGATATAGGTTTGCAATGCCGTTTCGATCTTCTCGGCATAGAACTCGGTCATCTTTCCCTCCGCTTTGTCATTGCGCGGCGACCACGACCGGAGCGTGTCGCTCCCGCGTCCGCGCCTGATTGGTCGGACGGAGGTCGCCGTAGCGGTTGTTATCGCTGAATGATCTTGTCCTCAAACCGGTTCCGATGGTAGGCGAATCCTCACTCGGATATCGCCATTTCAGGCCTGTTTGACGATGCGGATGAGCGCCAGAAGGATCACGGCGCCGATCGTCGCGTGAATGATCGCCGCCATGATACCGGTGCCGAGGGTGATGCCGATCGCCGGAAAGAGATAGCCGGCAATCAGGGCGCCGATGATGCCGACGACGATGTTGCCGATCAGGCCGAATCCGAAGCCGCTAACGATGAGGCCGGCGAGCCAGCCGGCAACGGCGCCGACGATCAGCAAAACCAGAATGCTTTCGATACCCATCAATGTTCCTTTCGGTTGTACCCGGAGGAAAAAGATAGCCGATGATCTTGGATCAGTAGAGGGCAATTCGATCGCGCGGCGATTTTTCTGCGCAAACGGGATGCCGGCACGGACCGGCTATGGTTGGTCTGCTGCCGCTGCGTAACGCGGGGTGAACAAAGGCCTGTTTGCCTAAAAGCCGGGACGATCCCGGGCCGCATCGACCGGGATCGTGAGTCGGAACACACCATTCTATAGTAGCAGATTCAGACGATGCCGCCGCCACCGCCGCTGACCGCCGGGCGTTCGGAGGCCACCCTGGCGCGGTAGCCGCTCGCTCGATAGGTGGCGACCGGTGCGATTGCGCCACCGCTTTCGAGCCTTGCCATGGCGAGGATCGGCTCGACGTCAGTACGGAAGGCGGCTTTGAGCGTTTCCGAGGCCATCAGCGCGTCGTTATCCTGCTGATAGGCCTCGAGCGCTCGCCGGTCGACGAGGAGCGCCTGGGCATAGGCGCGGCTCACCTCCATCGCGCTCGTCATCAGGCTCTCGATCGGGTCTGTCACATTGTGGCTCTGGTCGAGCATATGCGCCGGCTTGAAGCCTTCCGCGGCCCGTGTCTCGGCATCGACGAGCTCGTTGAAGACGAGGAACAGGCGGTAGGGGTCGATGGAACCCGTATCGAGGTCGTCGTCGCCATATTTCGAATCGTTGAAGTGGAAGCCGCCGAGCTTCCTGAACTGGATGAGCCGGGCGACGATCATCTCGATATTGACGTTCGGCGCATGATGGCCGAGGTCGACGAGGCAGAAGGCCTTGGGCCCAAGCTCTTGTGCGATCAGGTAGTTGGTACCCCAGTCCTGCACGACAGTCGAATAGAAAGCCGGCTCATACATCTTGTGTTCCGTGAAGACGCGCCAGTCATCGGGAAGTGCGGCATAGACCGCCTTCATCGAGTCGAGATAACGCTCGAAGGCGCGGGTGAAGCTGCTCTGCCCCGGAAAATTGGAGCCGTCGCCGATCCAGACCGTCAACGCTTTCGAACTCAGCGCCTTGCCGATCTCGATGCAGTCGAGATTGTGTTCCACGGCCTGCCGGCGCGTGGCAGCATCGGTATGGCTGAGCGAGCCGAACTTGTAGGAGTGGGCCTGGCCGGGCGCGTCCGAGAAGGTGTTGGAGTTCATCGCGTCGAAGCCCAAGCCGAGCGACGTTGCCTTCTCCTTCAGCGCCCTGAGATCGGCCACCTTGTCCCACGGGATGTGCAACGAAACGGTCGGCGTCGCCCGCGTCAGTTGCTGGATGACGCCGCAGTCCTCGAGCTTGTCGAAGATGTTGCGCGGCTCGCCCGGGCCGGGGAAGCGGGCGAAGCGCGTACCGCCCGTGCCGACGCCCCAGGAGGGAACGGCGACGCCATAGGCGGCAACCTTGTTCTTGATCGCATCGATGTCGATGCCGCGGCCCGAGAGCCGCTCGCCGAGACTGTCGTAGTCACGCTTGAGCTCTGGCTCGCGGCTTGCGTTCTCGGCATTGAGAACGGACGTGCTGATCATCTCTATCATGATTGCCTCCGACTCAGCGGGTGAAGGACTGGGCATTGCCCGCGTCGACATTGATGATGTTGCCGGTCGATTTCGCCGACATGTCGGAAGCGAGGAAGTAAACGGCCTCTGCGATGTCCTCCGGGAAGACGCTGCGCTTCAGCATCGACCGCTCGCGGTAATGCGCCTCCAGCTCGTCGACGTCCATCTTGTAGGCGGCTGCGCGCTGTTCCTTCCATTCGCCGGTCCAGATCTTGGAACCGCGCAGCACCGCATCGGGATTGACGACATTGACGCGGATCTGCGCCGCCGCGCCTTCGAGCGCCAGGCACCGGGCAAGGTGGATCTCGGCGGCCTTGGCGGTGCAATAGGCGGACGCGCCGGGCGAGGCGGCAAGGCCGTTCTTCGAGGCGACGAAGACGATATTGCCTCCCGCCTTCTGATTGCGGAAGATGCGGAAGGCTTCGCGCGACACCAGGAAATAGCCGGTCGCGAGGATGTCCATGTTCTTGTTCCAGAGCGCCAGCGTCGTGTCCTCGACCGCCGCCGACGAGGCGAGGCCGGCATTGGAGACGAGGATATCGAGGCCGCCGAAGGCGAGAAGCGCGTCGCCGAAGCCCGATTCGACCGCCGCTTCGCTGGTCACGTTCATATTGACGGAGCGGACGAAGTCCTTGCCGTAACGCCCGGCAAGCTCGATTTGCGCTGCTTCCAGCGCCGTCTCATCGATGTCGGCGAGCACGACGCAGGCGCCTTCCTGCATCAGCCGGTTGGCCGTCGCCTTGCCGATGCCGCCGGCGCCGCCGGTGACGAGCGCGATTTGCCCGGCGAGGCTCTTCGGTTTCGGCATGCGCTGGAGTTTCGCTTCCTCCAGCAGCCAGTATTCGATGTCGAAGGCTTCCTGCTCGGGCAGGCCGACATAGGTCGACACGCCCGAAGCGCCGCGCATCACGTTGATGGCGTTGACGTAGAACTCGCCGGAAATGCGCGCCGTCGCCTTGTCCTTGGCAAAGGTGATCATGCCGACGCCCGGCACGAGATAGACGACGGCGTTCGGGTCGCGCATCGCCGGGCTGTCGACACGCTTGCAGCGCTCGTAATAGGCGGCGTAGTCGGCGCGGTAGGCGGCCACCGCCTCGGGCAGGCCGGCAAGTGTCTTTTCAATGTCCGGCTTCGCCGGGTCGAAATCGATCACCAGAGGCCGGATTTTCGTTCTGAGGAAGTGGTCGGGGCAGCTCGTGCCGAGCGCCGCCAGCGGCTCCAGATTGGTGGAGGTCACGAAGTCGAGCACCGCCTGGCTGTCGTCGAAGTGGCCGACTTTATTCTCTTCGGCGCTGATCAGGCCGCGGATCACCGGCATCAGCTTCTTGGCGATGGCTGCGCGTTCGGCGGCGGCAAGCGTCGGTTTCGCCTGCCCGCCGAAGGCCGGGGAAGCATTTTCAGCCTCGAACCAGGCAATGGCCCGGTTGATGATCTCGATCGTCGTCTCGTAGGCTTCTTTCGCCGTGTCGCCCCAGGTGAAGAGGCCGTGGCTTTCGAGCACTACGCCGCGGGCGCTGGGGTTTTCGAGGCAGAACTTCTCGAGCCAGAGGCCGAGCTCGTAGCCCGGACGCTTCCACGGCAGCCAGCCTATCTCGTCGCCGAAGATCTTCTGCGTCAATTCCTTGCTGTTCTTGGAGGCGGCGACGGCGATGATCGCGTCCGGATGCATGTGGTCGACATGCGCCTTCGGCACATAGGCGTGCAGCGGCGTGTCGATCGAGGCGGCGCGCGGATTGAGATTGAAGGTGCAATGCGGCAGGTAGCCGACCATCTCGTCTTCGAATTCGTCGCCGCGATAGATGCCCTTGAGCGCCCGGAGCTTGTCCATGTAGAGGGTCGCGAAGCCGTCCATCTTGATCGTGCCGACGTCGCCGCCTGAGCCCTTGACCCACAGGACCTCGACCATCTCGCCGGTAAGCGGGTCCTTTTCCATGACCTTGGCGGAGGTATTGCCGCCGCCGTAATTGGTAATACGCTTGTCCGATCCGAGAAGATTCGAGCGGTAGAGAAGCTTTTCCGGCTCGGTCATTCCTGCCGCCTTGCCCTCGTCCCAGAGATTGGTCAGGCGTGCGCCCTGTTGCTTGTCGAGCATCTTCATTCCTCCCGGGTCAGGTGGCCGCGGCGAACAGGACCGCGGCGATATCGTTGCACTCAGATCACACGGTGAATGCATGGATGTCAATCAAAAACGATCAAAAACGCGCATATTGCGTCGCACAATGGAAAAATATGATTGATCATGATTGACAATGCTCGGGACTGGTGGAAGCATGCACGACATTGGAGGAGCGCATGCACGAGAAAGAAAGACATAGGATCATCCTGTCGGCGGTGCAGGAAAAGCCGGTCGTGACCGTGCCTGAGCTCGTGGACCTGACCGGTAGCTCGGAGGCGACGATCCGCCGCGACATCGCCGCGCTGCATGTGCAGAAGCGGCTGCGGCGGGTGCGCGGCGGCGCCGAAGCGATCAATCCGCCGCAGTTCGTCGGCCTCGCCGGCCGCCCCTTCAGCGTCAACGAAGGTCTGCATGCGCGGGAGAAGCAGGCGATCGCCCGGGAGGCGGTGGCACTTTGCCAGGACGGCGAGCCGATCATCATCAATGGCGGCACGACGACCTTCCAGATGGTGCATTTCCTGGCGAACCGAAGGATGCAGGTCTTCACCAATTCCTTTCCGATTGCCGAGCACCTGCTCAAGCACTCGAAGAATACGGTGATGCTGTCAGGCGGCACGATCTATCGCGAGCAGAACATCATCCTCAGCCCCTTCGACAACGACGTGACGCGCAACTTCTATGCGCGGCGCATGTTCATGGGTGCGCAGGGGCTCGGGCCGCTCGGCCTCATGGAGGCCGATCCGCTTTTGATCCAGGCCGAGCAGAAGCTGATCGACCAAGCCGACGAGCTGGTGGTGCTCGTCGATTCCTCGAAATTTCACAGGCGATCGAGTCTCATTCTCTGCGGGCTCAAGCGCATCGCCACCGTGATCACCGATTCGGGCATCGAGGACAGGCATGCCTCGATGCTCGAAACTGCCGGCGTCAATCTGATCATCGCCAATGCGAAGGCGGCGAGCGACGCCGAAACTGCTTCAACATCCGCCGGAGGCGGATGAGGAGAGGGGGAACGGCCTTCCCGGTGAAGCCCGGGAAGGTGTCCAGAGTTGTCGGGCCGGACGCATCCATTCCGTATGCGGGCCCAAGGGAGGAGAAAGTGATGAAGATCCTGAAATCATTGATGGTCACGGCCGCCGTTGCGGTCTCGCTGATGGCCAATGCCGCTCATGCGGAGACGAAGAAGATCGCGCTCGTCGTCAAGGCGCTCGGCATCGGCTTCTTCGAGGCCGCCAACAAGGGCGCCCAGGAAGCCGCCAAGGAACTCGGCGACGTCGAGGTCATCTATACCGGCCCGACCTCGACGACGGCGGAAGGTCAGATCGAGGTGATCAACTCGCTGATCGCCCAGAGGGTGGATGCGATCGCGGTTTCGGCGAATGATACCGATGCGCTCGTCCCGGCCCTGAAGAAGGCGATGGACCGTGGCATCAAGGTCATTTCCTGGGATTCGGGTGTGGCCAAGGAAGGCCGGATGATGCACCTCAATCCGTCCTCGAACGCGCTGATCGGCAACATGATCATCAAGCTCGCCGCTGACCATCTGCCGGAAGGCGGCGACGTTGCCGTGCTCTCGGCATCGGCAACCGCCACCAACCAGAACACCTGGATCGCCGAGATGAAGAAGGTCCAGGGCAACTACAAGGGCATCAACGTCGTGACGACCGTCTATGGCGATGACCTTGCGGACAAGTCCTATCGCGAGACGCAAGGTCTCATCCAGTCCTATCCCAACCTGAAGGCGATCATCGCTCCGACCTCGGTCGGCATCGTCGCCGCGGCGCAGGCCGTCACCGACGCCGGCAAGATCGGCCAGATCAACGTCACCGGCCTCGGGCTGCCGTCCGAAATGGCCGGCCACGTGAAATCCGGCGCTTCGAAGTCCTTCGCCATCTGGAACCCGATCGACCTCGGCTATTCGGCAACCATGATCGCCTATGACTTGATCAACGGTGCCGAAGCCAAGCCCGGCGCGGAACTGAAGATGGGCCGCATGGGCACGGTCAAGCTCGACGAAAACAATGAAGGCGCCATGGCCGATCCGTTCGTCTATGATGCCAAGAACGTCGAGGAATTCGCGAAGATCTTTTGATCTGAGGGGATGAGGGGTGTTTCGCTCCTCATCCGGCCTGCCGGTCACCTTCTCCCCGCAGGCGGGGAGAAGGGAACAGCCGGCGACGCCTCGCCCCTTATTGACGCTAGCGGAAACCGCGGGCTCCGAGGGGGTCCCCTCTCCCGCGAGCGGAGAGCGGGTTAGTCCTGGGGTTAAACCCGAGGAGATGGGCAGCCGCGCCGTGAGAGCCTCATGAACGACCGCCGCTCGATTGAAACGACTGAAATTAGTGGACTCTCTCTTGTTGCAGGATAAAACCACATCGCGGATGAAGCCCGCCATCACGCTCGAGGGCATCTCGAAATCCTTCCCCGGCGTGCGCGCTCTTTCGGATGTCTCGCTCGCGCTCTATCCGGGGTCGGTGACGGCACTGATCGGTGAAAACGGCGCCGGCAAGTCGACGCTGGTCAAGATCCTGACCGGCATTTATCAGCCCGATGCCGGGGTGATCCGGGTCGCCGACGCGGAGACGACGTTCCCGACCGCGCTTGCCGCGGCACGCGCCGGAGTGACCGCGATCCATCAGGAGACCGTGCTCTTCGACGAGCTCTCCGTTGCGGAGAACATCTTTCTCGGCCATGCGCCTCGCAACCGCTTCGGCCTGATCGACTGGAAGAAGCTCAATGCGGATGCGCAAGCGCTGCTGCACCGGGCAGGCGCCGACTTCGACCCGACGATCCGCCTACGCGACCTCGGCATCGCCAAGAAACATCTGGTAGCGATTGCCCGCGCGCTCTCGGTTGACGCCCGCGTCGTCATCATGGACGAGCCGACGGCGGCGCTCTCGCACAAGGAGATCCACGAACTCTACGCTCTGGTCGAGCGGCTCAAGGCCGACGGCAAGGCGATCCTTTTCATCAGCCACAAGTTCGACGAGATATTCCGCATCGCCGACCGCTACACCGTCTTCCGCGATGGCGCGATGGTCGGCGAGGGGCTGATCGCCGATGTGAGCCAGGACGATCTCGTGCGCATGATGGTCGGCCGCGCCGTCGGTTCGGTCTACCCGAAGAAGGAGGTCGCGAGCGGCGAGCCGGTGCTGACCGTTTCGGGCTATCGCCATCCGACCGAGTTCGAAGACATCAATTTCGAATTGAGGCGCGGTGAAATCCTTGGCTTCTACGGCCTCGTGGGCGCCGGCCGTTCGGAATTCATGCAGTCGCTGATCGGCATCACCCGACCATCGGCCGGCGCAGTCAGGCTCGATGGTGAGGTGCTGGTGATCCGCAGTCCCGCCGAAGCGATCCGCGCCGGCATCGTATACGTACCGGAGGAGCGCGGCCGCCAGGGCGCGATCATCGGCATGCCGATCTTCCAGAACGTCACCCTTCCGTCGCTTTCACACACCTCACGCTCGGGCTTCCTGAAGCTCGCTAACGAATTCGCGCTGGCGCGCGAATATACGTCGCGCCTCGATCTGCGCGCGGCCTCGCTCGACCAGGATGTCGGCACGCTCTCCGGCGGCAACCAGCAGAAGGTGGTGATCGCCAAATGGCTGGCGACGAGGCCGAAGGTTATCATCCTGGACGAGCCGACCAAAGGCATCGATATCGGTTCCAAGGCCGCCGTCCACGCCTTCATGAGCGAACTCGCCGCCCAGGGCTTGAGCGTCATCATGGTTTCCTCGGAAATTCCCGAAATCATGGGCATGTCCGATCGCGTCATCGTCATGCGCGAGGGCCGCATCGCCGGCCGGTTCGACCGGGTCGAACTGACGGCCGAAAAGCTCGTCCGCGCCGCCGCCGGCATCGAAGCGCAAGTCAATGGCAGGGCCGCATGATGGCAAAGCTCCTCAAGAATCGCGAAATCCTGCTCGTAGTGGCGATCGCCGTGCTCGTTGCCTTGATCGCGCTGCGCTTTCCCGCTTTCGTGGCGCCGGCAAACCTCGCCCGCGTCTACAACGACACCTCCATCCTCATCATCCTAGCGCTCGGGCAGATGGCCGTGATCCTCACCCGATGCATCGATCTGTCGATGGCGGCGAATCTCGCGCTCTGCGGCATGGTCGCGGCCATGCTGAACAGCGCCGTTCCCGGCCTGCCGGTTCCGCTCGTCATCATCGCCGCCATGGCACTCGGCGGCGTGCTGGGCACGATCAACGGAACGCTCGTCTGGAAGCTCAACATCCCGCCGATCGTCGTCACCCTCGGGACGCTGACGATCTATCGTGGCCTGATCTTCCTCCTGACGGACGGCAAGTGGATCAACGCGCATGAGATGAGCGACGCATTCAAGGCTCTGCCGCGGCTGGATGTTGCCGGCATGCCGGTACTCTCCTGGGTGTCGCTCGCGATGATCGCGCTTATGTTCATGATCATGGGCCGCACGCCGCTCGGCCGCGCCTTCTATGCCGTCGGCGGCAATCCGCATGCTGCCGTTTACACCGGCATCGATGTCGGCCGCACGCGCTTCTTCGCCTATTGCCTGTCGGGCACCCTTGCGGGGCTTTCGGGCTATCTCTGGGTCTCACGCTATGCGGTCGCGTATGTGGACATCGCCGCCGGCTTCGAGCTCGACATTATCGCTGCCTGCGTCATCGGCGGCATCTCGATCGCCGGCGGCATCGGCTCGGTGCCGGGAGCCGTGCTCGGCGCGCTGTTCCTCGGCGTGATCAAGAACGCTCTGCCGGTCATCAACATCTCGCCCTTCGCGCAGATGGCGATTTCCGGGACGGTCATCATCATCGCCGTTGCCGTCAACGCGCGCGCCGAGCGCCGCAAGGGCAGGGTCATTCTCAAGAAAGCGGAGGCTGTCTGATGGCGGACGCCCAAATCTCCCCCCGCAACATCCCCGATCGTCTTGAGGGGCGCGGCGCGCGCCTCCTCAAAAGCTGGGAGTCGCTGCTCATCGTCGTGGCGGCCGCCATCTTCCTCGGCAATTCGCTCGCCTCGCCCTATTTCCTCGATCCGTGGAACCTCTCCGACGCCACCTTCAACTTCACCGAAAAGGCGGTGATCGCCTTCGCCATGGCGCTGGTGATCATTTCCGGCGAGATCGACCTCTCGGTCGCGTCGATCATTGCGCTTGCCTCGACCGCCATGGGCTATGCCGTCCAGCTCGGCTTCGACACGCCGGCGCTCGTTGCGATCGGCCTCGGTGTCGGACTCATCTGCGGCATCGTAAACGGGCTCCTGATCACCGGCCTCGGCCTGCCGTCGATCGTGGTGACGATCGGCACCATGAGTCTGTTTCGCGGCCTCTCCTTCATCGTCCTCGGCGACCAGGCCTTCACCGGCTATCCGGAAAGCTTCGCCTGGTTCGGCCAAGGCTATGTCTGGTGGGTCTTCTCCTTCGAGTTCACGCTCTTCGTTCTGCTCGCCGTCGTCTACGGCGTGCTCCTGCACAAGACGAATTTTGGCCGCGCCGTCTATGCCATCGGCAACAACCAGACGGCAGCACTGTTCTCCGGCGTCCGCGTGGCGCGGGTGAAATTCACCCTCTTCTTGCTCACCGGCCTGATGGCGGGCCTTGCCTCGATCTGCCTCACGTCGCGTCTCGGCTCCACCCGTCCCTCGATCGCGCTCGGTTGGGAACTCGAAGTCGTGACGATGGTGGTGCTCGGCGGCGTCAACATTCTCGGCGGTTCGGGCACCATACCGGGTGTCGTGCTGGCGGCGTTGATCATGGGTATGGTCACCTTCGGCTTCGGTCTGCTTAACGTTCCCGGCATCGTCATGTCGATCTTCATCGGCCTGCTCCTGATCTCGGTCATCGCCTTGCCGATCCTCTGGCAGCGCGCCCGTCGCCGTCTTGCGCAGTGAGGTCTGATCCCCATGGAAAAATACGCTTTCCGCATGCGGCTCAATCCGGGAATGGCCGAGGAGTATAAGGCGCGCCACGATGCGATCTGGCCCGAGCTGGTCGAGCTTCTCAAGGACGCCGGCATCTCGGATTATTCGATCCATCTCGACGAAGAAACCAACCTGCTCTTCGGTGTTCTCTGGCGGACCGACGATCACAAGATGGCCGACCTGCCATCACATCCGGTCATGCAGAAATGGTGGGCCTACATGGCCGACATCATGGAAACCCGCGCGGATACCGAGCCGGTCGCGGTGCCGCTCAAAACCGTCTTCCACCTGAGCTGATCGGGCCATGAAAACCGTCGCCGTCATCGACATCGGCAAGACGAATGCCAAGGTCGCGCTGGTCGACCTCGATCGCTTCGAGGAAATTGCCGTGCGCAAGACGGCCAACGCGGTGGTCGACGGCGGGCTCTATCCGCATTTCGACACCGAACGGCTGTGGCGCTTCATTCTCGACGGCCTCGGCGCGCTCAATCGCGAGCGACCGGTCGACGCGATTTCCGTGACGACGCATGGCGCGACCGCAGCGCTGCTCGATGAGACGGGCGAACTTGCCTTGCCTGTGCTCGACTACGAGTTCGCCGGGCCGGATGCGCTCGCCGACGACTATGACCGAGCGCGCCCGCCTTTTGCGGAAACCGGCTCGGCCCGCCTGCCGATGGGGCTCAATGTCGGTGCCCAGCTCTTCTGGCAGCAGCGCATGTTTCCGGAGCATTTCGCCCGCGTCGCGACGATCCTCACCTATGCGCAATACTGGTCCTATCGGCTGACCGGCGTGCGGACGAACGAACTGACCTCGCTCGGCTGTCATACCGACCTTTGGAACCCGAAGGCGGCAAGCTTCTCGGCGATGGTCGAGGAACAGGGCTGGCGCCATCTCTTTGCGCCGGTGCGTAGGGCGGGCGACGTGATCGGCGGGCTACTGCCGCCGCTCGCGGGCGAAACAGGCCTGTCGCGCGGCCTGCCCGTCTATTGCGGCATCCACGACTCCAACGCTTCGCTGCTGCCGCATCTCTTGACGCGCCGTGCCCCCTTTTCAGTGGTGTCGACCGGAACCTGGGTCGTCATGCTCGCCGTCGGCGCCGACGCAGTGGAACTCGATGAGCACCGCGATACGCTGGTGAATGTCAACGCGCTTGGCGATCCGGTCCCGTCGGCCCGCTTCATGGGCGGTCGCGCCTTTTCGTTGCTTGTTGGAGACAATCCGCCGCCGCCCTCGCGCGAGGCCGAGGCGCGTGTCCTTGCGGCGAGACACATGCTGCTGCCGTCGGTGCCCGGCGGTTCCGGTCCTTTCCCCTCCGCAAATCCGCTTTGGACAACCGGGGAGGAGAAACTCACCCCGTCCGAGCGGCTCGCCGTCGTCTCCTTCCATCTCGCTCTGATGACGGCGACCTGCCTCGATCTCATCGGTGCCAAGGGAGAGATCGTCGTCGAAGGCCCCTTCGCCGCGAACGACGCCTATTTGAGGATGCTTGCCGCCGCCAGCGGACGGCCGGTCCTCGCCAACAGGCTCAGCAGCACGGGAACCAGCCTCGGTGCGGCCTGCCTTGTCGCGGGCGCCCGCGTCAGAACAGGCGCGGAACCGGTGACGGATGCGACAGGCGAAGTCTATGCCGACTATGCCGACGAATGGCGCCGCCTGACCGCCGCGCATGTGCAGGCGGACGGTCGTCCTTCATAACCCATCTGTGGACGACAGAGTAATGCGAGCGCGTCATCTCGCGCAAGACAAGTGCGGGTTCAAGAGAAGCAGGTTCGGCTGGCTTAAAGCTGTCAGAATACGGAGTTTCTGCTCGCCGGGCGCCTGTGCTCGAGATTGACGACGATCGAAATCGCGGCCAGAGCGAGTGTTGCAGTGATGATGGCGCTTATCCCAAGAACAATCATTGTTCATTTCCCGTGGGCGCACCCTCATGGTGTCGCCCTGTACCTGACGATCGTACTGCACGCGTGGTCCGCGCCATTTACACATCCGTCTCGATACTGGACGGCAAGTAGAACCGCAATTCTAAACTCTTGTGATTGAAAACCTGTTGCTTCGCGCCTCTATAGACAGTGCAGAAACAGTGATCGGTAAAGCTGTGGTTGAATTTTAGCGATTCCGACTACGGGCCGGGAACCGTTAACCTTCAAGCAAGGAATTAACCATAAACATGGTCCCACACGTCGGAATGGGAAGTTTTTCAGGTTCTTCACCAGGCATGATGCCGCACCGCCGTACCGGTTCCGGTCCGGTATCCATTCTTCACCGAAATTACTTGTGGGGCGGACGATAGCAGACGCTTAGGGCGCGCTGATCTTATCGACTTGGCGTGACCGGCCGCCGGCGGGCGATCCTCCCTCAGGCAATTTCGATTGCGCACTTGAGCGCCGCGCGTCAGTAGCCGGGGATTAGCGTGAAGCAGGAAGCGTCAGAACAGGCAAAAAGGGGCCAGGCCGGCAGCCTGCTGGAGCGCCTGCGCTTTGCCGGTCTCGACGAAGAGACCTGTGCACTCCTTCGCGGTCATCGGCAGGCGCTGTCGCCGCGCGTCGAGCTTGCGCTGCGCGAGCTTTTCAACCGCCTGCAAGGCCATCCGGAGGCGGCGCGCCACTTCGAGAGCGATCGCCAGATCGACCGCCTTCACGACCTGCAATCATCGCATTGGAACGTGCTTACGGACGCTCGTTTCGACGGGCTCTATGCCGAGCGCGTCAAGGTGCTCGCCGATACGGAAGGCCGCATGGGCCTCGACCCGCGCTGGCAGATCGCGAGTCACGCGGTCGTGCTGGAGCATCTCATCGTCGGCGCGATCGAGGACGCCTGGCCGAAATCCCTGCTTCCCTTCGGCAGGGCGCGCAGGAAGGAACTCAGCGACCTCGTCTCCGCTCTCGTCCGCGCTGCCTTCGTCGACACCGAGATTGCCGTTTCGCTGCGCTTCAACGCGCTTCGCCAACAGCATCAGCGCCAACTCTCCGAGCAGCGCCGGAGCGACGAAACCGAGGTGGCGGCGCTGTTTTCGGACTTCGTCGCGGCTCTTAGCGACGGGAACCTCGCCGCTCGTCTTCCGGAGGACGTGCCGGAGGCCTATCGCGCGATCGTCGCCAGTCTCAATGCGGCATTGACCCAAATTCAGGAAGCACTGCTCACGGCGGATAAACGCGCCCGCGCGGCCGAAACCATCGTCTCGGAGCTGCAGGGCAAGGTGACCGAGCTCTCCGGCAAGATTGGAGGAGAGGCTGAAGCCCTCAGTCAGCACGTTGGCGCCCTTGGCGCCGTGACCGAACGCATGCGCTCCGGTTCGATCCGCATCGGCGAGACGGAGGCCAAGGCGAGCGCGACGCGCGTGGCGGTGGAACGGAGCGGCGAGATCGCCGGCCAGGCGATCTCGGCCATGGCCGACATCGAAGCTTCGGCGGAGAAGATCGGCCAGATCATCGGCGTGATCGACGAAATCGCTTTCCAGACCAATCTTCTGGCGCTCAATGCCGGCATCGAGGCGGCGCGCGCCGGCGAGAGCGGACGCGGCTTCGCGGTCGTGGCCCAAGAGGTCCGCGCGCTAGCGCAGCGTTCCGGCGAAGCGGCGCGCGAGATCAAACAACTCGTTAGCGGAACGAAGACCCAGGTCGAGGTCGGCGTCGAGATCGTCGGCCGCACCCAGGATGCGATCAGCAGCATCGCCGAGCAGGTCATCTCCATCAACGAGGCCGTTACCGGCATCGCACGGAATTCGGAATGTCAGGTGAATGATGTTGCCGCGGCAGCGTCCGGCATCGGCGGCATCTCCGAGGCGCTGGGCCGCGGTGCGGCGCTCGCCGGCGAGACGGCGGCTTCGTCGGAGGATCTTCACAGCGTCATCCTCGAACTCGGGCAGACGATCCGCCGCTTCCGTTTCGAGCGGCAGGCGCGATACTCGGCAGCGGCCTTCGCCCAATCGCCCGCCCTGCTGCCGGAAAAGCACGAAGACGAACTGCAGATGCCGTTCGGCGATGACGCCGTCTCGGAGCGGCATTTCGCCGGATGGCGGCGCTAGTTGAGGGAACAAAATGGCCAGCAGGAATACCGCTCGAAAAAAGCTGAAGCTCGCTCCGGTTCTGGATTTGAACGAGGCGACGGCGCTGCATGAAAGGCTCCTGGCCCTGAAGGGCGGCGCCGTGACGATCGATGCATCCGCCGTCGAGCGGGTAGGTGCGCTCTGCGTCCAGGTGCTGATGGCTGCCGCCAGAAGCTGGGAAGAGGATCACTTGTCTTTCACCTTTGCCGAGGTGTCGGACGCTTTCATTAAAACGACACAGCTCATCGGCGTGGACGTTGCCCCCCTGATGGCGAAGGAGATTTGAGCCATGAAGAAGAGAGTGCTGACTGTCGATGATTCCCGGACAATCCGGAACATGCTTCTCGTTACCCTCAACAATGCCGGATTCGAAACGATCCAGGCTGAGGATGGCGTCGAGGGGCTCGAAAAGCTCGAGGACGCCAACCCGGACGTGATCGTCACGGACATCAACATGCCCCGCCTCGACGGGTTCGGCTTCATCGAGGGCGTACGCAGGAACGACCGCTATCGCGCCGTACCGATCCTCGTGCTGACCACGGAAAGCGACGCGGAGAAGAAGAACCGCGCGCGGCAGGCAGGCGCCACCGGCTGGATCGTCAAGCCGTTCGACCCCACCAAGCTGATCGATGCGATCGAGCGCGTAACGGCCTGAAAATCCGGGGATAGCCTCCAATGGATATGAACGAAATCAAAGAGATTTTCTTCCAGGAATGCGAGGAGCAACTCGCGGAACTGGAGTCGGGTCTCCTCAAGCTCAACGACGGCGACCGCGATCCGGAAACGGTCAATGCCGTCTTTCGCGCAGTCCATTCCATCAAGGGTGGCGCCGGCGCGTTCGGGCTGGATGACCTCGTCTCGTTCGCGCACGTGTTCGAGACAACGCTCGATTGCGTTCGATCCAACAGGCTGGAGCCCAATCAGGAAGTCCTGAAAGTCATGCTGAGATCGGCCGACGTGCTCGCCGACCTCACCAATGCCGCCCGCGACGGTGGCAGCGTCGACGAGGCGCGCAGCCGGCAACTGATCAAGGAACTCGAGGCGCTCGCGAACGGCGAAGTGCCGCAAGCCGCCGCCGAACCCGCGCCGAAGGCAGCCCCGCCGGCTGCTGCCGCGCCTGTTCCTCCGGTGAACGAGGAAGGCTTCCAGCCCGTTGCCTTCTCCTTCGAGGAGTTCGAAACGGGCGAAGAGCCGGCGATCGATCTGCCCACTTACGAGATCCTCTTCAGGCCCAAGTCCGATCTCTACGCCAAGGGCAACGACGCGACCTTGCTCCTGCGCGATCTGTCGCGTCTCGGCGAGATGAGCATCCATTGCGACATGGACGGCCTGCCGGCGCTCGACCGCATGAACCCGGAGGCGGCCTATTTCGCCTGGAAGATCTCGCTGAAGACCGACAAGGGTGAAGAGGCGATCCGCTCCGTTTTCGAGTTCGCCGAATGGGACTGCGAGCTCGAGGTGATGCTTGCAGACGATCAGGCCCAGGCGCACGAGGAACTGCCGATGCAGCCCGTGCCGTTCGATCTCTCTATGCTCGACGAAGAGCCGCGCGCGTCTGTCGAGGAAGAGGATCGGACCGTTGCGGGAGAGCGCGACATTCGCGAATTGGCGGGGTCGGCCGCGGAAGCGACGTCGAACGTGGTGCAGATGACGCCGAGCGCTGCACGCGTGCCCGCCGAAAGCGGCAGGAGCGCGGCGTCGGCCGCAGCGCAGTCGGCCGCTTCCCAGCAGGCCGCCTCGGCGGCGACGCCGACGATCCGCGTCGACCTCGATCGCGTTGACCGCCTGATCAATCTCGTCGGCGAGCTCGTCATCAACCAGGCGATGCTGTCGCAGAGCGTGATCGAGAACGACACCAACGGCACGTCGTCGATCAACATGGGTCTCGAGGAGCTGCAGCAGCTCACCCGCGAAATCCAGGACAGCGTCATGGCGATCCGTGCGCAGCCGGTGAAGCCGGTCTTCCAGCGCATGTCCCGCATCGTGCGCGAAATCGCCGACATGACCGGCAAGTCCGTTCGTCTCGTCACCGAGGGCGAGAATACGGAAGTCGACAAGACGGTCATCGACAAGCTCGCCGAGCCGCTCACGCACATGATCCGCAACGCGGTCGATCACGGCCTCGAGACGCCGGAAAAGCGTATTGCCGCCGGCAAGAACCCGGAAGGCACGGTGCGGCTGACGGCCAAGCACCGCTCTGGCCGCATCGTCATCGAGCTTGCCGACGACGGCGCCGGCATCAACCGTGAGAAGGTGCGGCAGAAGGCAATCGACAACGATCTGATCGCGGCGGATGCAAACCTTTCCGACGAGGAGATCGACAACCTGATCTTCCACGCGGGCTTCTCGACCGCCGACAAGATCTCCGACATTTCCGGCCGCGGCGTCGGTATGGACGTCGTCAAGCGCTCGATCCAGGCGCTCGGCGGCCGCATCAATATCTCCTCGAAGCCGGGGCAGGGCTCGGTCTTCACGATGAGCCTGCCACTGACGCTTGCCGTTCTCGATGGCATGGTGGTGACGGTCGCCAACCAGACTCTCGTCGTGCCGCTGACGGCAATCGTGGAAACCCTGCAGCCCGAGGCGTCGGCAATCCACAGCTTCGGCGCCAACCAGCGGCTGATCTCGATTCGCAACTCCTTCTGCCCGCTCGTTGATGTCGGCCGGATCCTGAACTTCCGGGCGACGCAGGCGAACCCCGTCGACGGCGTGGCGCTCCTCGTCGAATCCGAGGGCGGTGGACAGCGGGCTCTGATGGTGGATGCGATCCAGGGCCAGCGCCAGGTGGTGATCAAGAGCCTCGAAGCCAACTACACCCACGTTCCCGGGATCGCGGCGGCGACCATTCTCGGTGACGGGCGGGTTGCGCTCATTCTCGACGTCGATGCCATTGTCGCCGCATCGCGCGGCCAATCCTTGAAACCTGAAATGTCACTTGCTGCAGCCGGATAATACTCATGACCTATGCCGCAAAAAATCTGACCACTGGCGGACGGGAGCTGATCGCTTTCCGCGTCGGCGACCAGGAATTCTGCGTCAACATCATGTCAGTCCGCGAAATTCGCGGCTGGACGCCGGCAACTCCCATGCCGCACGCACCCGCCTATGTGCTCGGCGTCATCAATCTGCGCGGCGCCGTGCTGCCGATCATCGATTTCTCTGCTCGCCTTGGCATGAAACCTGCCGAGCCGACGGTCCGGCATGTGATCATCGTCGCGCAGGTGAAGAGCCAGGTGGTCGGACTCCTGGTCGACGCCGTTTCCGATATCCTGACGGTCTCGGACAGCGACATTCAGCCGACCCCGGATATTGCCTCCGATTTCGAAAGAAGTTTCGCGCGCGGCGTGCTGGCGATCGAGGGTCGAATGATTTGCCTCGTCGAGCTCGACTCCGTATTCCCTCACGAAGAAAGGGAGGCGGCATGAAAGCCCAGGCCACTCTCGAACAACGATTGTCTCCGGACGAATGTCTTGCAAGCGGCGAATATCCGCTGACCCGTCGCGATCTCACCGAAATCGCGGCGATGATCTATGCCGATGCCGGCATCTATCTGAATGAATCCAAGGCGTCGCTCGTCTATTCGCGGCTCTCGAAGCATATTCGCAACTTGGGGCTCGGGGGCTTTCGCGATTATTGCCAGCTCGTCGCGTCTCCCGCGGGTGCTGCTGCCCGCCGCGACATGCTCTCGCATCTGACGACGAACTTCACCCGCTTCTTCCGCGAGAATCATCACTTCGAGCATCTGAAGACGGAGGTTCTGCCGGATCTGATCGCGCGCGCGAAAAACGGCGGCCGGGTGCGCATCTGGTCGGCCGCCTGTTCGGACGGCCAGGAGCCCTATTCGATCGCGCTCACCGTACTGTCGCTCCTGCCGAATGCCGCGGATTACGACTTCCGCATCCTCGCGACCGATATCGACCCGAAGATTCTGGCACTCGCGCGCGCCGGCGCCTATGACGCGACCGCGCTCGAAACGGTCAACCCCGCCATGCGCAAGCAATGGTTCAGCGAGGTCGAGGTCGCCGGCCGCCGCAAGTGGCAGGTCGATGACCGCGTCAAGCGGCTGATCACCTTCAACGAGCTCAATCTCATGGCGCAATGGCCGCTCAAGGGACCATTCGACGTCATCTTCTGCCGTAATGTGGTGATCTATTTCGACGAGCCGACGCAGATGAAGATCTGGTCGCGCTTCGCCGGCGTGCTCGATACCGGCGGGCATCTTTACATCGGCCATTCGGAGCGCGTTTCAGGGGAAGCCAAGGCGCTCTTCGACAATATCGGCATCACCACCTATCGCCATACCGGCAAGTTCCATGGAGGTCGGGCATGAGCGCTCCCGCACGTGTTCTCGTCGTCGATGACTCGGCTACAATGCGCGGCCTGATCTCGGCCGTGCTGAACGCCGATCCGGAGGTAACAGTCGTCGGTCAGGCGGCCGACGCGCTCGAGGCGCGCCAGGCGATCAAACAGCTCGACCCGGATGTCGTGACGCTCGACATCGAGATGCCGAACATGAACGGCCTCGAATTCCTCGACAAGATCATGCGGCTAAGGCCCATGCCGGTCATCATGGTCTCGACGCTCACCCACAAGGGCGCGGAAGCGACGATTGCCGCCCTCGAAATCGGCGCCTTCGATTGCGTCGGCAAGCCTCATCCGGGAGACCCCAATCCTTTCGGCGGCCTGATCGAGAAGGTCAAGGCGGCGGCGCGCTCGCAGCGAAAGGCGATGATCACCAGCAACAGGGCAGCCGCACCAGCGGCGACCGCGGTTTCCGAATACAGGGCAGGGCGCAAGATCATCGCCATCGGCGCCTCGACCGGCGGTGTCGAAGCCTTGATCACGGTGCTGCAGAAGTTTCCGGCCAATTGCCCGCCGACGGTGATCACGCAGCACATGCCGCACACCTTCACCAGGAGCTTTGCCGAAAGGCTGAACCGGCTTTGCGCACCGACCGTCCAGGAAGCAACCGACGGAGCGCGGCTCGAGATCGGCAAGATCTATCTGGCGCCTGGTGGCGAACGGCATCTTATGGTCGCCAATGCCGCCGCACCCTGTTGCCGCCTTGTCGACCGCGACCCCGTCAACGGACATCGCCCGTCCGTCGACGTGCTGTTCGATTCGGTTGCCGAAGTGGCGGGACGTAACGCCATCGGCGTCATCCTGACCGGCATGGGCCGCGACGGCGCGTCCGGCCTGCTTAAAATGAAGCATGCCGGAGCGCGCACCTTCGGCCAGAACGAGAAAACCTGTGTCGTCTACGGCATGCCGAGAGTCGCCTATGAATTGGGCGCGGTCGAAACACAGCTCCCCCTCGGATCGATCGGGGAGGAAATATTGAAGACGGCTGCAGCCCGCAAAGAAGGAAGCGAATAATGTCCCTCGCTGAAAAGATAAAAGTACTGATCGTCGACGATCAGGTCACGAGCCGCTTACTCTTGGGTGACGCCTTGCAGCAACTCGGCTTCAAGCAGATCACTGCCGCCGGTGACGGTGAGCAGGGCATGAAGATCATGGCTCAGAACCCGCATCATCTGGTCATCTCGGATTTCAACATGCCGAAGATGGACGGCCTCGGCCTGTTGCAGGCGGTGCGCTCGAACCCAGCCACCAAAAAAGCGGCCTTCATCATCCTGACCGCCCAGGGCGATCGGGCGCTGGTGCAGAAGGCGGCCGCGCTCGGCGCCAACAATGTTCTCGCCAAGCCGTTCACGATCGAAAAGATGAAGGCGGCGATCGAAGCCGTGTTCGGAGCGCTGAAATGAGCATGGAAGCTGCCGGCAAGCGCGTGCACGTCATTCAGGGCGAGTTCAAGGTCGTCAACGATCCGAATATCGTTCTTTCGACCATTCTCGGCTCCTGTGTGGCCGCCTGCATGCGCGACCCTGTCGCGGGCGTCGGCGGCATGAACCACTTCCTGCTGCCGGGCTCGGCGACCTCGCCAAGCTCGGGCGGCGATGCCACGCGCTACGGCGTGCATCTCATGGAGCTGCTCATAAACGGTCTTCTGAAGCAGGGCGCGCGTCGCGACCGGCTGGAGGCGAAGATCTTCGGCGGCGCCAGGACGATCGCGCGTTTCTCGAATGTCGGGGAGCAGAATGCCGCCTTTGCGCGCCAGTTCCTGATGGATGAGGGCATCCGCATCGTCGGCGAAAGCACCGGCGGCGAACATGGGCGCAAGCTTGAGTACTGGCCCTTCTCGGGGCGCGCGCGCCAATATGCGCTCACGGGCGTGGAAGCCCAGCGCGCGATCCAGATGGATCAGCGACCTGCGCCCGTGCCGAAGCCAGCGGAAAGTTCGATCGAATTCTTTTGAGCATGCCGCCTGTACCGGCAGGCGAACCGAAACGCGTCCCCAAGCCACGTGAGAGAGACGATGCAGATTGACTACAACCATACGCCTCACGCGGAAGAATCCTTGCCGGACGTGCTGATGCGCATCGTCACCGAGCTTCATGACGTCGCCTATCTCATCGAACGCATCGAGCCCCAACTCCTGGCCGACGATGACGCGACACCCGCGGACGCGACCGACAAGATGATGGTGCTCCAGGGCATCGACCTTGCGGTTCAAAAGACGCGCGGGCTCGCCGAATTCATCGACACCATCACCGCCTCCATCCCCGACGACTGGCTGGTCGATATCAGCACCGCCGTCAATCTGGTCAAGCTTGCCGATATGAAGAGGGCACTTGCCAGCGGCATGCTGCGCCACGGACACTCGCAGCCGCTGACGAAAGTCGCGGGCGATTTCGAGGCGTTCTGACGATAGTATTGCCGCCCATTGCCCTCTCTGCAGGCGGCCGCGCTTGCGGGGACAAGATGCCGGCGGGCGGATGAAGGGCCGCGGAGACCCCGCGCAGCTCGCCCGATCCCTGCACTTCGTCAAGTTCGCGCAAGTTTCGTTGCCTAGCTTCGCATCGGGGCTGGTAGATTCGCGCGTATCGACGATCGGCTGAGCGCAGGCCGATACCCAGCAAACCCGAATGTTGGAGCTGCGCATGGCGCCGGCCGGATAGACGGATCGGTTGCCCTGCGATACTGGGTGCGGAAACAGAATGAATCTGTTCGATCAATTTTCGGCGTTCACGAAAAATCTGAGCAATCTCGGGCAGGGCAAGCTGATTGCGCTTGCTGTGGCTGGCATCGTGGCGATTGGCTTCGTTCTCGGCGCCGGCATTTACGTCAACAGGCCGTCCTACGAGACGCTCTATGTCGGTCTCGAGCGCAGCGATGTCACCCAGATCAGCATTGCGCTTGCCGAGGCCAATATCGATTTCGAGGTCGGTACCGATGGCGGCAGCATTCAGGTGCCGGTCGGTATGACCGGCAAGGCCCGTCTGTTGCTTGCCGAACGCGGCCTGCCGAGCAGTGCCAACGCCGGCTACGAACTCTTCGACAATGTCGGCTCGCTGGGTCTCACTTCCTTCATGCAGGAAGTGACGCGCGTGCGCGCGCTTGAAGGCGAAATCGCCCGCACGATCCAGCAGATCTCCGGTATCGCCGCCGCGCGCGTGCACATCGTCATGCCGGAGCGCGGCAGTTTCCGGAAAGCCGAACAGACGCCGACGGCGTCGGTGATGATCCGCGCGAGCGCCACGGTCGGCCGAAACGCCGCCGCCTCGATCCGCCATCTGGTCGCATCGTCGGTGCCGGGGCTCGATGTAGACGACGTGACCGTGCTCGATTCGACCGGCCAGCTTCTCGCCTCCGGCGACGACCCGGCGAACAGCGCCCTCAACCAGTCGCTCGGCGTTGTCCAGAACGTGCAGAGCGACCTCGAGAAGAAGATCGACAATGCGCTGGCGCCCTTTCTCGGCATGGACAATTTCCGTACCAGCGTCACCGCCAAGCTCAACACCGACGCGCAGCAAATCCAGGAAACCGTCTTCGACCCCGAATCGCGGGTCGAGCGCTCCACGCGGGTGATCAAGGAAGAGCAGAAGTCCAGTCAGCAGCAGCCGGACAATGCCGCAACCGTGCAGCAGAACATTCCTCAGGCGGCGCCGCGCGGTGGCGCCGGGCCGCAGTCGAGCGATGAGGCGGCGAAAAAGGAAGAGCAGACAAATTACGAGATCAACAGCAAGACGATCGCCACCGTCAAGAACAGCTATTCGATCGAGCGATTGTCGATTGCTGTCGTCGTCAATCGCGGCCGGCTTGCGGCCATGGTCGGCGAGGCGGCCGATCAGGCCAAGATCGACGCTTATCTCAAGGAAATGCAGGGGATCGTGTCCTCGGCCGCTGGCGTCGATCCGAGCCGGGGCGACGTCGTCACGCTCAATGCGATGGATTTCGTCGAGACGCAACTGCTCGATCAGGCGGTCCCGGGGCCGGGCATCATGGAAATGCTGACGCGCAATCTCGGCGGCATCATCAACGCGCTCGCCTTCGTCGCCGTCGCCTTCCTGGTCGTCTGGATGGGCATGCGGCCGCTTGCGCGCCAATTGGGCTTCGGCGGCCGGGCCGGTCAGCTCGAAGGCGAAGCCGCCGGTCTGGAGCTGCCGGATTTCTCGCCCGCCGGTTCCGGTGCGGGAGGCGCCCTCATGGAGGGCTTCGGTTCCGACTTCGGCTTCGATGGCGCGGACGATCTGCTCAATCTTGGCGACGAAAGCAGCTTCAACCGCCGCGTCAAGGAAGGACCGGAACGGCGGCTGGCGCGGATGGTGGAGATCAGCGAGGAGCGGGCCGCGAAAATCCTGCGCAAATGGGCTCTCGACCGCGCCGCCTGACGCAAGTCGCAACGGAAAAGACATATCCCGCCCTCGAGGCGGGATTTCTCTTTTGAGGGTATCGGAAGATGGGCCTTGTTTTCGGCCCGCTTCGCGTTGGCGCCTGCGCTGCCGCCTTGCGCGGATAGTGCAACGTAACCCGCGCGGTGAATATTGGCGAAGTCTAATAGATTTCGACGCTGGCGCGGCGGAATCCGCGATAAGAATCCATATTGCGCGTCGGAGTCACGGTCCCTGCATTCCCCACACAATTTAATAGAAATTTAACGCTTTTAGATTCGAGAGCGCCGATGCCGCCCGGGTGGGGCAGCCGATTACTGGCCGTTGTTTGCAGCTCTCGAGGTTTCCAGTAAATATAACGTCGAATTGATGAAATATAATTTCGTGTCTAGTTCCTGTTATTCCTCGTGTTGCTGTGGTTTCTCCGCTGTCGATTTGATGCATTTTGGCAACAGCGGAGACGATAAAGTAATGTTGCGCGTTATCATTTCGAAGCGTTTGACGTGCGCGACGGCGTCGGCGCTGCAAAAAGCGCCTCGCTTTGCTTCTCACGGACGCCGCATTCCAGCCCGCGCCGCAACGCGCAGCGGTGCTGCGTTTTTTCGGAAAACCATTAAATATCATATCATTGCTCGACTCGCCTCCGCTCCGGAGAGTCATGTTTTCAATAGGAGGGCGATGGCGGAATGCGAGGTTCCTTCACGAGAAAATGCGCAAGTAAACGGCCGACACGCGCCCGTGTCATTTGGGGGGAAGCGATGTACAGTTTAGCAATTGATTCGCGTCCTGATTTGCGAGTGGTGGCACAGATACCGGGTTGGACCGGCAGGGCAAAATTAAGGGCGGTGAATCGGGGCACGGGGGCTGAAAGTCATGGAGATGTCGCGGGTCGACGCAGTCTGGTCTTTTGAGACCGCTGTGTCGCGGGTGTCTGGTCGGGGAATTTCGCGGGAACAATTGATCCGAAGGCTCGGGGAACTGGCTGGGCGCAGCGGTCTCGGCAGCGGATTGGCGGCGCTGACGGAATATGTCGGCGCAACGCACTACCTTCTCGCCCGCCATGATCTTTCCCAGGATGGCGGGCTTGATTTTGTCGTCTGCTCCGACTGGCCTTTCGATATCGTCCGGCGCCTGTCGGGCATCGTCGCCGGACTGAATGCGAAGACGACGGAACTGGAAAAGTGCCTCGCCGTCCTCCAGCCCACGTTCCAAACGGTGCCCGACGACATCGATCTGCCGCGTGGCGTCAGCCGGACCTATTGCGCCGTCACGTTCAACGTGGGGCGATCCCGGTTCTCCCTGATGCTCCTGTTTCCCGCGGACGTCATTCTCTCGCAGGAGGCGCTGCGCGACGTCGCCGTCTTGGCGGGCTATGTCGCAAGCCTGAAGACCGAAGTCGGAATCCGCCAGGATCGGGAGTTCGAGCTGACCGAGCGCGAACTCGAATGCCTTTTCTGGATCGCTGAAGGCAAGACGAGTGAGGAGATTGCCGTCATCCTCGGCATCTCCCGCAACACGATCAACAACTACATCACCAGCGTGATGCGGAAGACGGCGACGCGCACCAGATCGGAAGCGATCGCCCACGCGGTGCGCAACAATCTCGTTTAGGAGTGGCGAGGATGTCCTATTTCGTGATGGAAGATGGCGACGACGCCGGCCGATCCGGCCGAACCGGGCGCGCGGCGCGGGCCGCAACCCTGGTGACGCGGCTGCAGGCGATGCAGCGGCAGATCAACGCAAAGAACTTCGCCGTCCTGCGCATCAACGGAAGGGGCATGCCCGCGGCGCGCAAGCTCACCTGCGTCCTCCACAATTGGGGCGTCGCCTCGGAAGCGAACGCACATGATCTGATCAAGGTCTACGGCGACGAACTGCTTCAGCATCTCGATCGTTCGCTGCTGCCCGTGCTCTGGGACGGGCAGGGCGAGCACCAGGCCGCCGAAGCAACCGATTTCCGTCAATTCACCCGGCGGCTGGAGGGGCGGCAGCTCTCCTATTCGGGGATTGCGTTTCCGATACGGCTCGGCGCGCAGGGCAATGGCTATGTCGTCTTTGCGGGAAGCTACCTCGACGCCTCGGGCGAACAGATCGTCGACCTGCACGGCCGCAGCGCGCACATCATGACCGACATGCTCGCGGCAGACGAGAAACGCTTCTTCAAGGCCGAGGCCCTGAGCGATCGCGAGATCGCCTGCCTGCAGATGGCGGGCGACGGTCATATCAGCGAGGAGATTGCCGAAAAGATGGGCCTTTCCGTGCACACGGTGAACGCCTATCTCGGCGCGGCGACGACGAAGCTCGATTCGGTCAACCGGATCCAGGCGATCGCCAAGGCGATACGGCTCGGTTACATCAGCTAACAGCGGCTGTTCATCAAATTCGCCCCTCATCGGCCTGCCGGCCACCTTCTCCCGCGAGCGGGCGGCGGGGACTCGCGGTAGTGCTTCGCTTAAGTCCCTCTCGCCGCGCGGGGGCATGCGCGGGGAGAGGGTTAGGGGGCGAGCCTGCTCCCGATCAGCTCGCCAGCGGCAGCGGGAAGGACTTGACGAACTTCGCTTCCTCGAGGCTCTTTGCGAGAAAGGCCGTGTTTTCGTCCGGATCGCTCGAGGGCTGCTGGAAGTTGATGTGGCTGATCTCGATGCCCGCCGTGTCGGCCGCGAGCACAAGACGCGCATAGACGGTGACGCCGCGCGGCTTCAGCTCAAGGTCGAGGATGATCTCCGGGCAACTGTTCCAGTCCAGATTGTAGTTGCCGCCGAGACCGAAATTCACGGTCCCGGGCAGGAAATAGAGTTCGGCCGCCGATTCCACGAGATCGGCCAGGCTCGCATAGGACTCGAACCGCAGCAGCGCGATGAAATCCGCAGCGTCGATCAGGCGCAGTTCCGTTGCAATCGGGCGGATCGCTTCCGCCACAATCTGTTCGCGTTTTTCGGAGAATTCGCTCTTTCTCAAGATTATGTCACCCGTCTCTGTTGCGGCTGAGCCGAATAAACCCGGTGAATGAGCTCGGCGACTGCCTTGTAAAACACCGGTGGAATGACACTATCTACCGAGACTTGTGCAAACATGGAGCGTGCGAGCGGCGGATCCTCGAAGACGGGGATGCCGTTCTTTTCGGCAGTCTCGCGGATCTTCAAGGCCACGAGGTCCTGTCCCATCGCGACGACGACCGGCGCCTCGCTTTCTTCGCGAACATAGCGCAGCGCGACGGCATAGTGGGTCGGGTTTGCGATCACCAAAGTGGCGCGGGGCACCGAGGCGATCATGCGTTTGCGGGCGCGATCGCGCTGCATCGATCGCAATCGCGATTTGACGATCGGGTCGCCCTGGGACTGTTTCAGCTCCTCCTTGACCTCATGCCTGGTCATCCTGAGTTCTGTGTACCAGTGATGGCGGGTCCAGAAGAGATCGACGATCGCAAGCACCGCGGTCGCGAAAAGAACGACGATGATGATCTGCTTGAGGTCTGAGACCATTGCCGTGAAGATCGTCATCGGATCCGAGAACATCAGGTCGAGCGCGGCGAAGTAGTCGTTCCACAGAACGAAGACGACGATGGCCGAAATGGCGATGATCTTGAACAGCGACTTGCCGAACTCCACCAGTCCCGGGACGCCGTAAATGCGCTTGAAGCCTGCGACCGGCGACACGCGGTTCCATTTGGGCTGGATGCGGTCGAGCACTGGCCGCGGCAGGTTCTGGAAGATCGACGATCCGACGCCGAAGAGGATGAGCAGGATGAAGATCGGCACGAGAAGCGCTGCGGACTTCAGGAGGACGTGTGAAATCAGCGCGACGGCGTCGGTGGCCGTATCGAGGCGCCAGGCTTCCGGTTGTTCGAAGATGTCCTTCAGTGCTTCGGCCGTCGTGGCCGCGCCGTCCGAAAGAAAGAAGACGACGAAGATGTAGATCGCGGCCGTCGACGCGAACGCGGTGACTTCGCGAGAGAAGGGGACGTTGCCCTTTTCGGCCGCATCGGACAGTTTCTTTTCCGACGGCGCCTCTGTTTTGCTTTCCTTGTCCTGCTCTTCCGACATGAAAGAGGAAGCCCCCGGCCGCCTGGCAAACGAACGTCAACGAGGCGGAGCTGCAGCCGAGCACCTAGTTGGACGGATAAAGGTCACCGCAGCGCTCGGAATTGCTGACGCCGGCTCCTGTCGTGAACCCGGAGGCATTCGCGCGCAAGAGCCGAAAGCCGGCAATTGCCTTGGTTCAACAGAAATCAGCACCAGGCGCCGGCTTGCCGAGCGGGAGATGACTCGGCGTCAGGCGGCTTCTGCTTCTTTTTCCTTGAGCTCGAGCTGTCCGCTGGCGGCCAGACGAATCGCTTCCTGGGTGATCGAGCGTCTGGCGATCGCGATGTCGCGCGGGTTGATGCCGGCGTCGCCGATCGCGAGGTCCGCTTCGATCATGCGCCGCTGGCGGGCGCCGATGGAGGCTAGAATCGATTCGCGCAGTTCCGGGGTCGAGCCCCTGAGCGCCATCGTGATGACGTCCGTCGAGACATCGTTGAAGAGCTGCACGCGGCTTCTTTGCGGCATGTAGAGGATATCGTCGAAGAGGAAGATCTTCGGCCGGACCCTCTTGGCCGAAACGGTGCTGATGCTTTCGAGCGAGGCAAGCAGCGTATCGACCTGCGGCTTCTCCAGCTCGTTCATCACTTCGGCGATCTTGGCCGGTCCGGGCGAATTGCGTTCGGCCTCCATCTCCTCGATCATCTCGATCACGCGCGCCTCGATGATGGCGGACGCTTTCGGGCTGACGTTCTTGATGTTGACGGCGCGGTTGAGGACATCCGGCCGCTGCTTGTCGGAGAGCTGCAGCAGTACCTTGGCGCCGAAGCTCGACGGCATCATCGACAGCACATAGGCGATCGTCTGCGGATGTTCCTCGGCGAGCAGTTGAGCAATGGCGGTTGGGTCACAATCCATGAGCCGATCCCAGATGCTCGCCTCGTAGGACTGGAAGGTGGCCCGGCGGCCAAGCAGGCCGTCCACCTCGTCCGGCGTCAGGCCCTCTTCGAGGATGCTCTCGATCGCCTGGGCATTGTCCATCAGGCCGGCCCCTTCCGTGAAGAGATCCTCGAATTCGTTAACGAGCGCTTCGAGTTCATGCGGGGGGATGGCTCTGAGCGATTGCGCCGCGGCGATGATCGCCTGCAACTCGCCCTGCGTGAAGAACTTCAAGAGCTTCCCGGCCACGGATTTGCCCATGGCGAGCAGCACGGCCGCCGCCTTTTCCGTCTGGCTCAGCGGTTGCGCCAACGCCTGCTCGAAACTTCCGAAATCCGTCATGGATTCATCCCTCGCCCAATCATCGGGCTGCTACTTCTTGCTGCCTATTATCTCGATGAGCTTGACGCCGAAGCGGGTCACATCGCCCTCGAGGACGGTGATTTCGCCGCGGCCGATCACCCGGCCGTTGACCATGATCTCGACCGGCTCGCCGATCTTGCGGTCGAGCGCGATCGTGGCGCCCTCGTTGAGCCCCATCAGACCCGAAACCTGCATGCGACTGGTGCCGAGCACGATCTGGACATCGATCGGAATGTCCATGATCAGGTCCATATTGGCCGTCATGGCGCTTCCCGGTGCCGGTTCGCTCACAGCTGCTGCCGAATCGAAATCGCCGCCCATGAAGCCGGTGCCGGTGTCGAAGCCACCGACGTTGCCCGTATCGGCGAAATCGCCGCCGAAACCGCCGGCGTCGAAATCGCCGCCGAATGCGGCGCCGCCGCTAGCCCCAAAGTCGCTGCCGAAATCCGCCGGCGAAGCGAGCGGCTCGGCGGCGAAGTCTGCGCCGAAGTCGCTCGTTCCGCCGTCCTTCTTGAGAACGCCGCGCAGGTCGTCGATCGCCTGGTCGAGTTCGACGTCTGCCGTGAATGCGGCCGGTTCTGCGGTGGGTGCTGCTTTCTTTGGTGCCATGTGCGGAATATTCCAGTTGAACCTTGCCTCAGGCATTCTGCCGACGAGGCTGATTAACTCATGATGTGGCGAAGGATGTCCTGTTCGGAACCGTGGGTATCCCTGACGCGGACCGTGTACTTCGAACCCGAGCGGCCGAACTCGCAAACATAGAGGTCGCGGCCATTGGCGTTCACGTCGACACGCACCTCAGAGCCATCGTGAAACGGGATCACGTCCCCCGGCTGCAGGCGACTGATCGTGTTCAGCGTCAGGCTTTCCAGTCGAATGCGCGCCTCGAGCGTCACTGCCGAACGGCGAACCTGCTCTTCGAGCTGTTCCGCCCACTCGCTCTTCGCGTTTTGGTTCTCGCCTGCGCCTCTGACGGAGGCGATCTCGGTCTTGAGAAGCACGCTTTGCGGAACGATCACGGAGAAAGTGGAAAGCACTGGCCCAAGGCCAATGGTCATGTCGATCGCGGCCGCATAGACATCCTCGATCGTGGGGTCAGGCTTCGGTCGTTCGGGGCTGTTGTAGGGGCGGCCGACGACCGGTTCGAACCCGCCTGGCGCGTCTACCGCGGTCCGCAGAACCTCCGCGACCTTGTGGAACACCGGCACGCCGACATCGATCTCGATTTTCGAGAGAGGCCGCGGCAGCGGCTCCTCGATGCTCGTCGGCTCGGCTCCGAGCACGGCTTCGACCAGGGCGATAAGCACCGGGCTGTCGCAGCCGATCTGAAAATCCGTGCACCAGTTGCGCAGTGAAACGTCGCCGAGCACGGCCCCGTCTCCGAGATCCGCGATCACTTCGTTGCGAAGCCCGGTGCGGAAGCCTGCGTAGCCGATCGTGATGTCGCACCCGGTCTCCGCCTCGAGCATGTCCGGCAGAAGTTCGCTGAAGACCTGGCCGAGCTCGAGCGCAATACGGCCGATGATCTTGTCTTCACCAAGCGCACCGATCATGCGGGCAAGCAGCCTTTTGTCGAATGCTTGGACGTTCGATGCGATGCTCATGATTAAGCCGCCTTGCTCTCGCTGCCACCGCCCGGATTCATCATCTCCTGTTCGACCGCGTCGATAGACGGCCGTTCATAGGCGGAAATGGTCTTGCGGCCGTATTCGAGCGCGACCTGCGGAACCGAGCCGTTCATGTAGGCAAGCAGCGTCTGTTTCACGATGACATAAAGCCGGTTCTGCTTCTCGCGTACGGCCTTGATGTTCGAGACGAGCGGGCTGACGATCGAATAGGAAAGGAACACGCCGAGCAACGTCCCGACGAGCGCGGCGGCGATCTTGGCGCCCAGCACTTCCGGCGCTTCGCTGATCGCTCCCATCGCCTTGATGACGCCGAGGACCGCCGCGACGATACCGATCGCCGGCAGTGCGTCGCCCATGGTTGTCAGAGCGTGATAGCACTTCATCTTGTCGTGGGTGATCGTCTGGATTTCCTCGTCCATTAGCGCCTCGATCTCGTGCGAGCGGGCGTTGCCGATGATGATGAGGCGCACATAGTCGCAGATGAAGGCGGTCAGTTCCTTGTTCTGCAGGACGGTCGGTGCGGACTGGAAGATCGAGGATTCTTCCGGATTGTCGATGTGGCTTTCGATCTCGTTGCGAGACTTGGTCCTCAGGTCGCGCATCAGGCTGTAGAGCACGCCGAGCGTGTCGAGATAGTGCCGCTCCTTCGGAACCTTGTGCTTGAAGGCCTCCAAAAGCGCCTTGCCGGTGTCTTTGACCACCTTCATCGAGTTGGCCATGATGAAGCCGCCGATACCTGCCCCACCGATGATCATCAGCTCGAAGGGCTGGTTCAGGACTTCGAGATGGCCGCCCATCGCCATGTATCCGCCGAGGATACAGCCGAAAGTCACAAGAAGCCCGATGATGATGTTCATTGCCGATACCTGTCGCGATCCTTGATTTCCTCCGAGGGAATAGGCTCTGATCCTTGCGTGAGGCTGGCCCCGAATCCGGTGCGGATGCGGCGGTCGAGACAGGTTCGCGCAAGCCAACGCGGTCAGATTTTGCAAGCTCGGGCCGCGGCGCCCGGCTTTATGGGACAGGGCGAACCGATCGTGACCACGACCTATACGAGCTACAGGCTGATAACCGCAGACCTTACGAGGTCTTTGCAGCGCGTCTCCGAACAGCCGGACGTCGCCCGCGAGACCGAATATTACCTGGCGAAGATCGGCAGCATCAAAACGATCGACGACTTTTTTGCCGATAACCGGCTCTACAATTACGCGATGAAGGCGCATGGCCTCGAGGACATGGCCTATGCCAAGGCATTTATCCGCAAGGTGCTTTCCGAAGGCGTCGACAAAGAGGACGCCTTCGCCAACAAGCTCGCGGACTCGCGCTACAAAGCTCTGGTCGAGTCCCTGGATTTTGCCCGCCACGGCGAAGCGGCGACTTCGTTCGACCGCGCGCAGAAAGGCGTCGTCGACAAATATACGCGCCAGACGCTGGAGCAGAATGCCGGCGAGGAAAATACCGGCGTACGGCTGGCGCTCTACTTTCAGCGCATGGCGCCGACGATCACCAACGGCTACGAAATCATTGCCGACGAGGCGCTTTCCGAGGTGTTCCGGACCGCGCTGCAATTGCCGGACGAGTTCGCGGCCGCGGACGTGGATCGCCAGGCGGAGGCCTACGAGACGGCGATCGATCTCAAGGACTTCCAGGATCCCCAAAAGCTCGCGGCTTTTCTCGATCGCTTCACCGCTCTTTGGGAAATCGAAAATTCCTCCGATAGCTACGATCCGCTTGCCGTATTCGGTTCGTCGAGCGGCTACGGAATTTCTCCCGACCTGCTTCTCACCATCAACAACCTGAAACTCGGAGGACGCTGACGTGCAGACCGGCCTTTATGTGGCGCTCTCGTCGCAGATGGCGCTTGAAAAGCGCCTGAACACGCTTGCCGACAACGTCGCCAATTCCAACACGGTCGGCTTCCGCGGCACGGAAGTGAAGTTCAACCAGGTGCTGGGCGACACGAAGCCGACGAAAGTCTCCTATGTTTCCGAAGGCGAGGAGTTTCTCAACACCAATAACGGCGCTCTTGCGCGCACCGGCGCTGCGCTCGATTTCGCCGTCAGGGGCGAGGCCTGGTTTTCGATCGACACCCCAGGCGGGCCGGCGCTGACACGCGACGGGCGGTTCATGCTGACGGAGACCGGCGAACTCGTGACCATCAAGGGGTATCCGGTGCTCGATGCCGGCGGCGCGCCGATACAGTTGAACGGCGGAGCGGGTGAGATCACCGTCGGCGCCGACGGCGCCATTCACCAGAACGGCGTCCAGGTCGCACTGCTGGGGCTCTATGAAGCCGATTTCAGCAAGGGCTTCATGCGCTATGACAACAGCGCCGTGATGCCGGCCGCCCCGCCCGAGCCTGTCGTGGACCGCTTCGGCGTCGGCGTGATGCAGGGCTTCCTTGAAGAATCGAACGTCAATGCCATTCAGGAAATGTCGCAGCTCATCATGATCACCCGCGCCTTCGACAACATCACCGCGCTGATGCGTGACAGCGAGGGATCGCTCGATGAAGCGATCAAGACGCTCGGCGGTAGCCGCTAGACCCACCTCTGATATGCGCCGGCGGTCTTCGCCCGCGTCTCGACCAGTGCTGACCTGACGGAAATCATGGAACGCCAAAGCTCTGACACCATCGCGACCTCGACATCGCTGGCGGCGCTTGCCGGCCTTGTCGAACGTTACGCGAAACCCGATTTTGCGATCGCGCCAGGGGGCCATGTCCAGACGATTTCGCCGGGGCACTATACCGTCACCGGCCTTTCCCGCCACGTCCGGCTCGGCGATTTCGTCGCCCACAAGAGCGCAACCGGCACGCATCTCGGCGAAGTCGTGCGGGTCGAGCGCGAGCGGGTGGTCGTCTGCCCGATCGAGCCAGGCGATCCGATCGGCATTCATGACGTCGTCATCCGCAAGGGCGCCTTCCGGATTGCGCCGACCGACAAGTGGTGCGGCCGCACGATTAACGCCTTGGCCGAGCCGATCGACGGACTCGGCCCGCTCCTCCAAGGCGACATCCGCCGTTCGATCTCGAACACCGCGCCGCCGTCCATGACTCGCAAGCGCGTCGAGCGGGGTTTCAAGACAGGTGTGCGCGCGATCGACATCTTTTCGCCGCTCTGCCTCGGGCAGCGTCTCGGCATCTTCGCCGGCTCCGGCGTCGGTAAGTCGACGCTGCTTTCCATGCTGGCGCGTGCCGACGCCTTCGACAAGGTGGTGATCGCGCTGGTCGGCGAGCGCGGGCGCGAGGTGCGCGAATTCATCGAGGATACGCTCGGCGACAACCTCGCCAAATCGGTCGCCGTCGTCGCCACCAGTGACGAAAGCCCGATGCTCAGGAAAATGGCGCCGCTTACCGCCGTCACGATCGCCGAGCACTACCGCGACAAGGGCGACAATGTCCTGCTCATCGTCGACAGCGTCACCCGCTTCGCCCATGCGATCCGCGAGGTCGCGACGGCGGCCGGCGAGCCGCCGATCGCGCGCGGCTACCCGGCCTCCGTATTCACCGAACTGCCGCGCCTGCTCGAACGCGCCGGCCCCGGCGCGGAGGGGACGGGCACGATCACCGCGATCATTTCGATTCTCGTCGACGGCGACAATCACAACGATCCGGTCGCCGATTCGGCGCGCGGCATTCTCGACGGGCACATTGTGCTTGACCGCAGTCTCGTGGAGGAGGGGCGCTATCCGCCGATCAACCCGCTCGCCTCGATATCGCGCCTCGCCAGGAAGGCCTGGACATCGGACCAGGAGAAGCTCGTCGCCCGGTTGAAATCGCTGATCCACCGCTTCGAGGAAACGCGCGATCTGAGGCTGATCGGCGGTTATCGCCCGGGCGGCGACGCCGATCTCGACATGGCGATCAAGCAAGTGCCCGTCGTCTACGATGTCCTCAAGCAGACTCCCGGCGAGCGGCCGGCTTTCGACGCCTTCACCGATCTCGCCAATGCGCTGAAGGCGGCAGCAATGGGGAACCAGCCGGGCGCCGGTGCCGGCATGCGGGGAAGAGCGGGATGAGAAAACGCAGGCGCCGTGTTCCGCGCGCATCCCGCTTCAACTTACTAGGCTCGCTGATTTCCGATCGCCGCCACTGGAGGTCATCGTGATCCGGAGGATAGGAATGAGGGACTCCGACGCAGACGAAATCGTTCGCCAACGGCGGCGCGAAGCCAAGATGCCCTTGATCGACAAGATCCTGGGGGCGATCGGGCTGGCGATGGCCGCTGCCGCGACCTTCCTACCCTGGTACGTCTTTCTGCACCCGGAAAAATTTTCGATTCCTCCGCTCTGGCAAGGAACGACGCGCGACCTGCCGGAACGCCCGGGCCGCTCGGTCGTGTCGGTCTCGCCATTGGCGATGACGGACATGGACAGCGAGACCGCCGCTGCGGTCGATCGTCTGACGACGGCGACGGTACCCGGTCTCGATGGGGAAACGGCCAAGGACAAGGAGAGCGCGAAAGAGGGCCTCGACCAGCCTTTTCCGGGACGTGCGGGCTTCAAGCTGATGCACGTCGCCAATGGCCGCGCCCTGATCGAGGATGCGAGCGGTATGTATATCGTCCGCGTTGGTTCGGTTCTGCCGGACAACAGCCGGCTCGCCACCTTCGAGGAGCGCGGCGGCCGCTGGGTGATGGTCACCTCCAAGGGTGAGGTTTACGAGGCCAGGTAGCGCGGCTGCAAGTCGTCCTGCGAATCCCGGCCACGCTGTTATTCCCCCTCCACGACCTTCTGTTGTCGCTCGCCGCATCCGGGTCGGAGGATTTTGGCGCGCCACCGCGGGAGGCCCGCCCGGAAACACACGAACATTCTCGGTTCGGCATCTCCCGACAAGTCCCACGCAAGATTGCCTGCCTAGGTTCGCCATCAGCAGCAGGAGCTCTTGATGGAACCGATTCAGCTTTTCGAACTCGCGTCGCGGCAGGCCCAATGGCTGACCGTTCGCCAGAACGTCGTGGCTGGCAACATCGCCAATGCCAACACGCCGCACTACAAGGCGAAGGACGTGCAGCCCTTCGAAAGCGTTCTCCAGAACACCGGCATCCAGATGGCCGCGACCCATCGCGCCCATTTCACCCAGAGCCCGGAAGCCGCCCAGGTGACCGAGGTGAGTGCGCTCGATGACGTCGCGGTGCAGCAGTCCGGCAACAGCGTCGCGCTCGAAGAGGAAATGATGAAGACCGGTGAGATCAAGCGCGACTACGAGCTCAATGCGGGGCTGGTGAAGGCCTTTCACCGGATGATGCTCATGACGGTACGGAAGTAAGAACCATGGATCCATTGACCTCTGCGCTGAAAGTCTCGGCCTCCGGTCTGCAGGCGGAATCGACCCGCTTGCGCATCGTGTCGGAAAACATCGCCAACGCCCGTTCGTCCGGCGACGTGCCCGGCGCCGATCCGTACCGCCGCAAGACGATCAGTTTCGCCGCAGAGGTCGATCGGGCGAGCGGCGCAGCTCTCGTCGAGGTGCAGCGCCTCGGCACCGACGATTCGGACTTCAATATCGAGTTCGATCCCGGCAATCCGGCGGCTGACGAGAAAGGCATGGTCAAGATGCCGAACGTCAACATCCTGATCGAAATGGCCGACATGCGCGAGGCGAACCGCGCCTATGAGGCCAACCTGCAAACCATCAAGCAGTCTCGCGATCTCATCTCCCAGACAATCGACCTGTTGAGGGCTTCGCAATAATGATCGACGCAATCCAGTCCATCGGCGCCTTTTCGGCCATGAAGGAGGCCGAAGGGACGAGCCTCACCTCATCCTCCGCGCTCGTCACGCCGGCAGCCGGGACTGCCGTCCCGCAATCGCAGAGCTTTGCGGAAGTCCTCGGCAACATGACCACCGACGTCGTCCAGTCGATGAAATCCGCCGAAGGGGTGTCGCTACAGGCGGTCCGCGGCGAAGCCAACACCCGTGAAGTGGTCGACGCCGTCATGAATGCGGAACAGTCGCTGCAGACGGCGCTCGCCATCCGCGACAAGGTGGTCACCGCCTATCTCGAAATCGCGCGCATGCAGATCTGAGGGAACGAGACATGAAGGCCCTTTCCATCGCCGCCACGGGCATGAACGCCCAACAACTGAACCTCGAGGTCATCGCGAACAACATCGCGAACATCAACACGACGGGCTACAAGCGGGCGCGCGCCGAGTTTTCGGACCTGCTTTACCAGACCGAGCGCGCCCAGGGCGTGCCGAACCGTTCCAACCAGGCGATCGTGCCGGAAGGCGCGATCATCGGGCTCGGCGTGCAGACCGCCGCCGTCCGCAACCTCCATATCCAGGGCAGCCTCGTCAATACCGGCAACGACTACGATCTCGCGCTCGTCGGCCGCGGCTGGTTCCAGATCGAGACTCCGGACGGCGAGACGGTCTATACGCGCTCCGGCGCCTTCAACACCAATGCCACCGGCCAGCTCGTCACCATCGACGGCTACACCGTGGTCCCTGGCATCACCGTGCCGCAGGATGCGACCGAAATCACCTTCACCTCCTCGGGTCAGGTGATGGTGCGCATCGGCAACGACACAGAACTGCAGGAGATCGGTCAGCTGACGATCGCGAATTTCGTCAACGAGGCCGGCCTCGAGCCGATGGGCGAGAACCTCTTCCGGCAGACGCCGGCCTCGGGCGATCCGATCGTCGGTACGCCGGCGGATCCCGGCTTCGCGCAGATCAAGCAGAACTATCTCGAAGCGTCGAACGTGGATCCGGTGAAGGAGATCACCGACCTGATCTCGGCCCAGCGCGCCTACGAAATGAACTCCAAGATCATTCAGGCCGCGGACGAAATGGCGGCCACGGTGAGCAAGAACCTCAGGTAAGGGCAAGAGGGGGCAAACATGACGTTTCGCCGATCCGTCGAAAGGACAGCTGTCGAAAACGGCCTCGCCGCCCGGCTGCGGACCATCGCATTCGCCGCGGTGGCCATCGCCTTCCTGTCGCCTTCGGCCGCCTCCGCCGAGCCGCCGACGGCGGTCATTCCAAAGCAGACGATCTATCCCGGCGAAGCGCTCGATGCGAGCATGCTGCAGGTCGTCGACGTCACCAATCCGGACCTGCGCGACGGCTATGTGCGCTCGCTTGAAGAAATCGAAGGCAAGGTGACGAAACGCACCCTTCTTCCCGGGCGGGTGATCCTCGCCTCGGCGCTGCGCGAGCAATACGCGGTCGAGCGCGGTTCCACGATACGGCTCGTTTTCAACAACGGCGGACTGATGATTACGGCGGCCGGCTCTCCGCTGCAGGATGCTGCGGTCGGCGAGCTGATCCGCGTGCGCAACATCGATACCGGCGTCATCGTTTCGGGAACGGTGATGGCGGACGGCACGATCCATGTGGTGGCGAAATGAAGATGTGCGCCTTGAATTGGCTGCTGACCTTTGCCGTGGCTTTTGCCGCGGCCCTGACCCCTGTCCATGCCGCCTCGCGCATCAAGGATGTCGCCTCGCTGCAGGCGGGCCGGGACAACCAGCTCATCGGCTACGGCCTGGTCGTGGGGCTGCAGGGAACCGGCGACAGCCTGCGCTCCTCGCCTTTCACCGATCAGTCCATCCGCGCAATGCTGCAGAATCTCGGCATCTCCACCCAAGGCGGCCAGTCGCGCACGCGCAACGTGGCGGCGGTCCTCGTCACCGCGACGCTGGCGCCTTTCGCAAGCCCCGGCAGTCGCCTCGATGTGACCGTCGGCTCCTTGGGCGATGCGACGTCGCTGCGCGGCGGTACGCTGGTCATGACCTCGCTTTCAGGCGCCGACGGGCAGATCTACGCGGTGGCGCAGGGCTCCGTCGTCGTCAGCGGCTTCAACGCTCAAGGGGAAGCCGCTGAACTGTCGCAGGGCGTGACCACGGCTGGTCGTGTTCCGAACGGCGCCATCATCGAGCGGGAATTGCCGTCCAAGTTCAAGGACGGTTTCAACCTCGTGCTGCAATTGCGCAACCCCGACTTTTCGACGGCCGTCGGCATGGCGGCGGCGATCAACAAATATGCCGCAGCGCAGTTCGGCGGCCGCATCGCCGAAGCCTTGGACTCGCAATCGGTCCTGGTCCAGAAACCGAAGATGGCGGATCTCGCGCGGCTGATGGCCGATGTCGAGAATCTGGTGATCGAGACCGATGCGCCGGCTCGCGTCGTCATAAACGAGCGGACGGGAACGATCGTCATCGGTCAGGATGTCCGCGTCTCCGAGGTGGCGGTGAGCTACGGTACGCTGACGGTACAGGTCACCGAAACGCCGACCATCGTGCAGCCGGAGCCGTTCTCGCGCGGCCAGACGGCCTACGAACCCAACACGACGATCGAGGCCCAGGCCGATGGCGGCACGGTGGCGATCCTCAACGGGTCGAGCCTTCGTCAGCTCGTCGCCGGCCTCAACAGCATCGGCGTCAAGCCGGACGGGATCATCGCGATCCTCCAGAGCATCAAGTCGGCGGGAGCCCTACAGGCGGAGCTTGTTCTTCAATGACCGGACATTTGGACCATCTTCGCGGCACTCCGCTCCGCCCTCTCCTCGCCTCGGTCGCCGGCGCGCTTATGCTGGCGATGCCGGGCGCCTTCGCGCAGGACGTGACGGCGCCGCCGGCGGAAGACGCCACTGCAAGCGAAATCGAGAAGTTCTGCACCAATATCGCCGACGCCGCACGCGACCAGCGCTACCTCCTGCAGCGCAAGGACCTGGAGGCGCTGCAGGCGAGCGTCGACGAGCGCATCGCTACGCTCGAGAAGCGCCGTGCCGAATATGAGGACTGGCTGAAGCGCCGCAACGATTTCCTGAAGCAGGCGGAGCTGGGCCTTGTCGACATCTACAAGACGATGAAGCCCGACGCCGCCGCGGGCAAGCTCGAGATGGTGCGCCCTGAGATCGCCGCGGCGATCGTCATGAAGCTGCCGCCGCGCCAGTCTTCGCTGATCCTAAGCGAAATGAGCGACGACAAGGCAGCGGTGCTCACCAACATCATCTCGAGCGCGAGCGACCCCAACACCTCGAAGGAGCCATCATGAGAACGCGTATCACGGCCGTACTGGCCGCAGGTCTCCTGGCGGGGTGCCAGAACCAGGCCTTCAACGAAATCGGACGGGCGCCCTCCATGAGCCCGATCGGCAGCGGCCTGCAATACACGCAGACACCGCAGCTCGCCATGTATCCGAAGCAGCCGCGCCAGGTCACACATGGATACTCGCTTTGGAACGATCAGCAGGCGGCGCTCTTCAAGGACGCGCGCGCGATCAACATCGGCGACATCCTGACGGTCGATATAAGGATCGACGACAAGGCGTCCTTCGAAAACGAGACGGATCGCAGCCGAACCAACTCGAGCGGCTTCAATCTCGGCGCCAGCGGCGAGTCGCAGACGAGCGACTTCGCCTGGTCGGGCGATCTCGAATACGGCTCGAACACCAAGACCGAGGGCGACGGAAAGACGGAGCGCTCGGAGAAGCTCAGGCTGCTCGTCGCCGCCGTCGTCACCGGCGTTCTCGAAAACGGCAATCTCCTGATCAGCGGCTCCCAGGAAGTCCGCGTCAATCATGAGCTGCGTATCCTCAACGTTGCCGGCATCGTCCGGCCGCGGGATGTGGATGCCGATAACGTCATCTCCTATGACCGCATCGCCGAGGCCCGCATCTCCTATGGCGGTCGCGGCCGCCTGATGGAAGTTCAGCAGCCGCCATGGGGTCAGCAGGTCGTGGATCTCGTCTCGCCGATTTGATCGACGAAACCCGGAGAACGAGACCGTACGGAACGACACGATGGAAGAAACCGAGAGCAAAGAAACGAAGTCCCCCTCGCTGGTGATGACCATTGCAGCCGTGACCGTGCTGACACTCGTCGCAGGCGGTGGCGGCTGGCTCGTCGGCGCGATGCTGGCGCCGCCACCGGCGGAAAAGACGGAGACAGCCGAAATCGCGCCGAACGCCACCGGCGAGGAAGAGGTGCCGAAGATCGCCACGGAAGCAAACGGTATCGTCGAGCTCGAGCCGATCACGACGAATCTCGCCTATCCGTCGGAAAACTGGGTCCGCCTCGAAGTCGCGCTTCAGTTCGATGGCGCTCCCGACGTCACGCTGGCGGAAACGATACACCAGGACATTGCCGCCTATCTCAAGACCGTGTCGCTGCAGCAAATCCAGGGGCCGCGCGGCTTTCAATATCTCCGGGATGACATTCAGGAGCGGGTTGACCTGCGCTCCGAGGGACGCGTAACGAATGTGATGTTCCGCACCTTCGTCATCCAATGATTCGCTGATGCTCCGGATTGCCACCTTTATAGTCGCCATGATGGCGATGTCGGGAATTGCCGGGGCTCAAGGGTTTCCCGCCGATATCCTGAACACGCCGGTCGAGGGCTCCGTCGCCTCGTGGATCATCCGCACCTTCGGTCTTCTGACCGTTCTTTCGGTGGCACCGGGGATCCTGATCATGGTGACGAGCTTCCCGCGCTTCGTCATCGCCTTCGCGATCCTGCGCTCGGGAATGGGGCTCGCGACCACGCCCTCCAATATGATCATGGTGTCGCTGGCACTCTTCATGACCTTCTACGTCATGGCGCCGACCTTCGACCGCGCCTGGCGCGACGGCATCGATCCGCTCTTGAAGAACGAGATCTCCGAGACCGACGCAATGCAGCGCATGGCGGAACCTTTCCGCGAGTTCATGCTCGCTAATACTCGCGACAAGGACCTGCAGCTCTTCATCGATATTGCCAAGGAAAAAGGCCAGACGGTCGTCGTCGACGACAAGGTTGATCTGCGCGCAGTCGTGCCCGCCTTCATGATCTCGGAAATCCGCCGCGGCTTCGAGATAGGCTTCCTGATCATGCTGCCATTCCTGGTGATCGACCTCATCGTCTCGACCATCACCATGGCCATGGGCATGATGATGCTGCCGCCGACGGCGATCTCGCTGCCCTTCAAGATCCTTTTTTTCGTGCTGATCGACGGCTGGAACCTGCTCGTCGGCAGCCTGGTGCGATCGTTCATCTGACGCAAGCCGGGGAGGCGTCCGCATCGCCTTTCCGGCCGCGCTCGGCCCGCAATAAGATTCCGTTAAGTATAGGATTTCACGCGCGATTCACCACGTTTTTGCGTGGGCTGCGACCCGCCTTTCCGGTTAAGTAGTTGGCAATGAATGGCTGCGAATTTCGTCCTCACACGACGGGTTTGGTGTCCTTCACGAGTTGAGCGGAGCCGAGTGGCATGATGCCGGGCCGTCGTGACCGGTAACGTTCTTTAGTCCGGTATGTCCCCCCACCTGTATTTCGTAAAAGGGACAACGAATATGGCAAGCATTCTCACCAACACCTCCGCAATGGCGGCCCTCTCCACCCTGCGTTCGATCTCCTCCAGCATGGAAGACACGCAGAACCGGATTTCGACTGGTCTTCGCGTTGGCGCCGCCTCTGACAACGCCGCTTATTGGTCGATCGCGACCACGATGCGCTCCGACAACGCCGCCCTTTCGTCGGTAACCGACGCACTCGGCATGGGCGCCGCCAAGGTCGACACGGCCTATGCCGGTATGGACGCTGCGATCGACGTGGTTACGGAAATCAAGGCCAAGCTCGTTGCGGCCAAGGAACAGGGTGTCGACAAGACCAAGATCCAGGAAGAAATCGATCAGCTCCAGGAGCAGTTGCTCTCGGTCGCTCAGTCCGCCTCGTTCAACGGACAAAATTGGATTGCGGGTGCAGCTGGTACTGCTAGCGTCGTGACCGGATTTGTCCGCGCGTCCGACGGTACCGTGTCGGTCAAGACCACTGATCTTACTCTGTCGGCCACCAATATGCTGTTTACGGAAACCGCTGGCGCCATCGACACGACGACCGGCATTCTCGGCGCCACCGGAGCCGCGAGCGGTTCGAGCGTCTATGGCTTCGCCATTACCGCTGCCACCACCGACACACAGCTCACGAACCTGTTGACGGATGTCGAGACGGCGCTGAAGTCCATGACCAGCTCGGCATCGGCACTCGGTTCGATTTCGACGCGCATCGATCTCCAGGAAGATTTCGTCGCGAAGCTCTCTGATGCCATCGAAAGCGGTGTCGGTCGCTTGGTCGACGCAGACATGAACGAGGAATCGACCCGCCTGAAAGCTCTGCAGACGCAGCAGCAGCTTGCGATCCAGGCGCTCTCGATCGCCAACTCCGACTCGCAGAGCATCCTCTCGCTCTTCCGTTAATCGGCAAGCCGGCACGGAGGCTGACCGTGCCGCAACGCTGGAAAAGAGCCGCGACCGAACCCGGTCGCGGCTTTTTCACGTTTTTTGTTTCGCTTCAGTATTCCTTAACCATCTTGCTGTTTTCTAGCACCATCGAAACGGCGGGTTAACCAAGAAAATTAAGTGGTTAGCAGGCATGATGCTGACCGTCGCTTCCCGGTGCAATCCGGAATGTCCCTTCTTAATCAGCCACTAAGGGGCACTCAAAATGACAAGCATTCTCACCAACATCGCTGCCATGTCCGCACTCCAGACGCTGCGGACGATCGGCACCAACATGGAAACTACCCAGGGCCGCGTCTCCTCCGGCCTGCGCGTCGGCGAAGCTGAAGACAACGCCGCCTACTGGTCGATCGCGACCACCATGCGTTCCGATAACATGGCGCTTTCCGCCGTCCAGGACGCGCTCGGCCTCGGCGCCGCCAAGGTCGATACGGCTTACGCCGGTATGGAGTCGGCTATCGAGGTCGTGAAGGAAATCAAGGCCAAGATCGTCGCCGCGACTGAACAAGGCGTCGACAAGGCCAAGATTCAGGAAGAAATCACGCAGCTCCAGCAGCAGTTGCTCTCGGTCGCCCAGTCCGCCTCCTTCTCCGGTGAAAACTGGATTGCCGGCGGTGTCGACACTGCCACCACGCCGCTCGGCGTCACCGTTGTCTCCGGCTTCGTGCGCGACGCCAACGATAACGTTTCCGTCAAGACGACCACCTACACGCTCGATGGCTCCACTGCAGGTTCCATGAACGTACTCTTCGGTGGTGACGCGACCGGCGCTATGTCCGTCACGACGGGCATTCTCGGAACCATAGCATCGAGCTGGACCACGGTAGACTTCGACACAAGCGTTGCTGGCATAGACGCTGCCGGCGGCGCGGTGGCTGGCATGTCCATCCACAGCCTCAACATCACAAGCCTGACGGCGGCAGAGTTGGATGACGCTCTGACCCTGGTCGAAGCCGGTCTTGATGCGATGACGAGCGCCGCTGCCGAACTCGGCTCGATCTCCATGCGCATTGGCCTTCAGGAAGACTTCGTCAACAAGCTTTCGGACTCGATCGACTCTGGCATCGGTCGCCTCGTCGATGCCGACATGAACGAAGAATCGACCCGCCTGAAGGCTCTCCAGACGCAGCAGCAGCTCGCCGTCCAATCGCTATCGATCGCCAACAGCAACTCGGAAAACATCCTCCAGCTCTTCCGTTAATCGGGAGCGCCTGGTTAGGGCTCCGACGGACACTGATAGTTTAGAACGCCGCATTGGGAAGCCGCGCCTCGCAAGAGGTGCGGTTTTTCGCGTATCAGAGCCGGCAGAGCAAAGAAATCGTTAGGATTTCTTAATTTTGACAAATCCGGTTTAGGATTCGTTAACCATATTTCCGTTAGCTGGCCGCAGCGAAACGATGAGTTAACCGAAGTGACCAACCGGTTAACAGGCATGAGGCTGATCATTGTTCCCCGGTGGTGACCCGGAATGTTCCTTTCATTCCATGCCATTGAGAGGCACTTAGACGATGACCAGCATCCTGACGAACACGGCGGCAATGGCCGCGCTCCAGACTCTTCGCGCGATCGACGACAGCATGGAGACGACCCAGGGCCGCGTTTCCTCCGGATTGCGCGTCGGCCAAGCCGCCGACAACGCCGCCTACTGGTCGATCGCCACCACCATGCGCTCGGACAATATGGCGCTTTCCGCCGTGCAGGATGCACTCGGCCTTGGCGCCGCGAAGGTGGACACCGCTTATGCCGCGATGGAAAGCGCCATCGACGTCGTCAAGGAAATCAAGGCCAAGGTCGTGGCCGCCACGGAAGAGGGCGTCGATAAGGCCAAGATCCACGAAGAAATCAAGCAGCTTCAGGAACAGTTGATGTCGATCGCGCAATCGGCGTCCTTCAGCGGCGAGAACTGGGTTGCCGGCGGCGCCGGTACCGGGACCGGAACGCTCGATGCCGCTGTCGTTTCTGCCTTCGTGCGCGACTCCAACGGCGCCGTTTCCGTCAAGACGACGACTTATACGCTTGATGGCTCCACCGCAGGTTCCATGAACCTGCTCTTCGGTGGCGACGCGACGGGTGCCATCTCCGCCACGACGGGTATCCTTGGAACGATCGCATCGAGCTGGACCACCGTAGACTTCGACACCGCGGTTGCCGGCACAACCCCCGCCGGCGCGGCGGTCGGTGCCATGTCTATCAACACGCTCAACATCACCAGCTTGACGACCGCAGAATTGGCTGAGGCTTTGACACTGGTGGAAGCCGGACTCCAGGCCTTGACCAGTGCTGCCTCGGAGCTTGGTTCGATTTCCATGCGCATCGGCCTGCAAGAGGAATTCGTCTCGACGCTCACCGACTCGATCGACTCCGGTATCGGTCGTCTCGTGGATGCGGATATGAACGAGGAATCGACGCGCCTGAAGGCGTTGCAGACGCAGCAGCAGCTCGCCATCCAATCGCTCTCGATCGCCAATACCAGCTCGGAAAACATCCTCCAGCTCTTCCGCCAGTAACGGTAGATAGGCACCTGCTTTTTCTACCTGCTTGCTTTTACTATCAGTTCAAGGCCGCGCCTCTGTTGCGCGGCCTTGATGTTTTCAGGCCACCTCTATTGCCGTTTGCCAGGCGTTTCCGCACGAGATTCGCATGAGTGTTGGCGAGAGGGCGCGGCGCACTGCTAATATGCGCATCGAAGCTTTACGAAGCATTTACTCATATTAATGACTCGTTAAGCGTTAACGGTTTGTTAACCATTTCGCGTTAACCCTTCGTTAAGAACGATGGTCTGGTCACCCAGGGCAAACAAGGTGCCAGCGTGCATGACGCCTCACCGTCGTCGCCGGCCCTTCCGGAATGTTCCCATTCTCCCCCAGTTAGGGCGACAGCAAATGACCAGCATCATGACCAACGCCGCCGCGATGGCGGCATTGCAGACCTTGCGTTCCATCAACAGAAATTTGGAAGAAACGCAAAATCGTATTTCCTCCGGCTACCGGGTAGAGACGGCTGCGGACAATGCGGCCTATTGGTCCATCGCGACCACGATGCGCTCGGACAATACGGCTCTTTCCACCGTTCAGGACGCTTTGGGTTTGGGCGCGGCAAAGGTCGATACCGCCTATGCCGCAATGGACACGGTCATTGATCTCATGAGCGAGGTTAAGGCCAAGCTGGTTGCTGCCCGAGAACCCGGCGTCGACAAGGACAAGATCAACAAGGAGCTTACCCAGCTCAAGGAACAGTTGGTATCCGCGGCGCAATCGGCGTCCTTCTCCGGCGAGAACTGGCTTTATAACAATGCTACCGCAGCGGTCGGCGTGAAATCGGTTGTCGCCTCGTTCAATCGCAGCGCCGATGGGAGCGTTTCGGTTACAACACTCGATTACGACACCTCCGCATCCATATTGGTCGACGTCGTGGACCCGGCGCGCGGCATGCTCACCAAGGCGGTCGATGCGGACGCTCTTCAGCCCACTCCGACAGGCGTGCCGCGCAACTTTTTTCTCATCGACGCCGGTGCTGCTCCCGCTGGTGCCACCGAGATCGAGATCGACGACACGACCACCGATGCGCAACTCGACGACATGATCAGCGTCGTCGACGAGCTCATCAGCCAATTGACCGACTCCGCTTCGACGCTCGGCGCGATCACCAGCCGCATTGAAATGCAGGAAGGCTTCGTCGCCAATCTGATGGATGTGATCGACAAGGGTGTCGGCCGTCTCGTCGATGCCGACATGAACGAGGAATCGACGCGGCTCAAAGCGCTGCAGACGCAGCAGCAACTCGGCATCCAGTCGCTGTCGATCGCGAACACCACCTCCGAGAACATCCTCCGCCTGTTCCAGGAGTAAGAGGTTCCGTCGCATGGGTCCGAAAAAAGCAGGCTCTCTCGACCATGCGGCCTGATGCTTCCTCACACCCGCTTTCCGCCGTGCCGCCGGTCATCGGCATCGGAGGAAAAAGGTTGGACCGCGCTGTTGCCCTGGCGCGGTCCAACACCTTCATTTTCGCACAAGTTTGACCGGATAGCCTCCCTTCGCAGTCTCATTCGGCGACTGCCGGCCAAGATGGTGTTGGCCGCCGCTTGCATCGGGCTTCGCTTGGGCTCCGCCTTTTTGCGAACCGGTGCGCATCGAGAATGCTGGTCCTGTCGCTATCTCGGGCGAGGGGGCCGAAGGAGACATTTAAGACGTGTCAGGCTCTATGGATTTCCGGGCCATGAGGCAGCCCTTGCCGGCAAGGCAGGAAGCATCGACGCTGGTGACGTGCCGGCCGGGGGCGTGCCGATGAGCGCGTCGCTTTCCCGCTACCTCAAGGATTTCAGCCCGCCGAAGATCGAACTCGCGCGGATGCCGCCGAAATATTTCCCGGACCTCGATGCCGATCTTCCCGACAATAATCGTGTGGGCGCGAGGCCGGCCATGCCCGAGATCGACATCGACGCCGAGCGTCGTGAGGCTTTTGCGCAAGGTCGCGCCGAGGCGAGTGCCGAGCTCGCCTTCGAGCACCAGAAAGAAATCACCGAGCTCAAAGCCCGGCATGCCGAGGAACTCGAAGCGCTGACGCGGCGTCTGGAAGATGACGTCGCCCGGAAACTGGCTGCCGCTTTCAGCGACATGACGGAGCGACTAGCGCTCGCACTCGGCGACCAGGCGGCGCGGGTGCTGGCGCCGGTAATGGACGAGGCGCTCGTCAAGCGGGCGATCGAGAATCTCGCCGGCATGATCCGGCAGGGCCTCACCGCCGGCGAGGGACTTGCGATAAACGTCCGCGGGCCGCTTGCGCTTTTCGAGACGCTGAAAGCTGAACTGCCCGAGGCGACGGCGTTTCGCCACATCGAGGGCAGCGATGTCGATCTCACCGTCGAAATGGGCGAAGCCATATTGGTGACCCGCATGGCCGCCTGGTCCGATACCGTCCGGAAGGTTCTGGCATGAGCGACGAGAGCCATCACAACGGCAAGAACGACATCATCATCGTCAAGCGCTCCGCGGATGGTCATGACGGCCATCACGGCGGCTCGTGGAAGATCGCCTATGCCGATTTCATGACGGCGATGATGGCCTTCTTCCTGGTCATGTGGCTGATCAACGCCGCCAATGAAGAGACGAAGGCGGCGATCGCAGCCTATTTCAATCCGGTGCAGCTTACCGATCAAAAGCCGTCGGAGAAGGGGCTCAAGGATCCGGCCAAAGACGCGCAGGGCGAAGAAACGCAGGAGCGCTCCAAAGTCGACGGCGAACAGACGAAGTCCGGCGGCTCCGCCAAGTCCGGCGATCAGTTGACGGCGACCTCGGGAGAGGAAACCAAATATTCCGACGCTGACTTCTTCGAGAATCCATACTCGGTTCTTTCCGAGATCGCGCGCGAAGTGGGCCATGAGGCCAATATCAGCGTCAAGGGCGATGGCGGTGCCGGGCAATCGGGACCCGCGACAGGCGCCTCCGGCGGCGAGGCTTATCGCGACCCATTCGATCCGGACTTCTGGACCAAGCAGGTCGAAGTGAAGGACGGCGGCAACACGGCGGAGAGCGATGTCGCGGCAGCGGCGAACGCCGCCCTGGATAGCGCCGTCGGGCAGAAGCCCGAAGCAGAAAATCCGGCGAAGGCCGAAGGCGAAACGGCGAAAAGCCTGGACGTAGCCGAAAGCGAAGCAGAAGCGAAAGACCGGAAGGAAGCCGAAGCCCTCAAGGCCGAGATCGAGAAGGAGGTCGGCGGAGAGGCGGGGCGCCTTCTCGAGGGGCTGGTGGTGACACCCTCCGAAGGCGGCCTTCTGGTGACGATCAGCGAACAGACGGATCAGCCGATGTTCGCCGTCGGTTCCGCCGTTCCGCAGAAGGAACTGGTGCTCGCCATGGAGAAGATCGGCAAGCTGCTTTCCGCGCGCCAGGGGGCGGTGGTCGTGCGAGGTCATACCGACGGGCGCCCGTTCAAGGACGGCACCTATGACAACTGGCGTCTTTCGGCGGCGCGCGCGCAGAGCGCCTATTACATGCTGGTCCGCGGCGGCTTGAAGGAAGAGCGCGTCAAGCAGATCAGCGGCTTTGCGGATCGGCGGCTGCAGGAGCCGAACGATCCCTACGCGGCGGCCAACCGGCGGATCGAGATCCTGCTGCAGTCGGAGCAGGGATGAGCGGGATGCTGAAGCGGCTCGGCGTTATCCTCGCGACCTCGGCCCTGGCGGTTTCGTTGGCGACCGGTTTCGCCCGCGCGAACGGGGCTGAAGAGCTCGCGCCCTTCAAGATGATAAGGTCGCTGCAATATGTCCAGGATTCGGTGGTCCTCGGAGACCACTCGGCGATCGAGATGCAGCGCTTCATGCTCGGCGCGATCGATGAGCGCCTGCGTGCCGCCGATCCCTCGGCCTTCCGCGATCCGCGCAACGTCGATGCGGCCCTCGTCTATGTGATGAGCGGCGGCAATCCGGCGACGCTCGACTTTCTCGCCGACCGCGACGTCGAGGGCAATTTCGATTCCCGCGTGACCGACGCGCTCAGGCAGTACCTGAACGGCAAGGGCCCGCTGATCGTCGAAAATCTCTCCAAGGCCGCGCCGGAATACAAGAATGGACGCATCGGCCCCTATCTGTTCCTGATCCTCGGCAACGCCACGTCGCAGCAGGATCCCGTCGCAGCGATGCGATATTACGACTGGGCACGCCTGACGGCGCCGGGCACCATCATCGAGGAGGCCGCACTTCGTCGTTCCGTCTCGCTTGCGGCGCGCGCCAACGATCCGGAAAAGGGCTTTCGCTACGCGCTGAACTATGCGCGGCGCTATCTGACCTCTCCCTATGCGAGCCAATTTGCAGACGTCTTCGTCGAACTCGCGGTCGCGCATTTCGACGAGAAGGCCGTGCAGAGAGTGTCGGAAATCCTCGCCTTCATGGACGATGCCCGCCAGCGTGAGGTCTATCTGCGCGTCGCGCGTCGCGCCGCTATTGCCGGAAACCAGGCGCTCGCGCGGCTTGCGTCGAAGCGTGCCGAAGACCTGGCGGACGAGAGCGGCTCGCAATCGCGGATGCTCGCGAGCTTCTACGAGGGGCTCGTCGCGGTGCCTTCGGATGATGTCTTCGCGGCGACGCAAACCTTGAGCGCGATCCCGGATGAAAAGCTTTCGCCGCGCGACCGCGCCTTGCGCGAGGCGGCGAAGGCGATCGCCGATGCGGTCGTGCGGCCGCCGCTCGATGAAAGCCCCGCGCAAGCGCCCGCGTCTAAACAAGACAGACCCGCCGGGGAGGAAAGCCACGCGGCTGCCGAGGAGACCGGAAGCGGCATCAGTCCCTTTGGGCAGACGGTCGACGCGCCGTCGCCCGGAGCGAGTGATGGCGAGGCAATTGCCGCCGATGTCGCTCGATCCGGCGACCCGGTTCTCAGCGGCTTTCTTGCGAGCGGGCGTTCGAAGATCGAGCAGATCGACGCACTCCTGAAGGAGAGGGAACAATGAGGCCTCTTGACCAGAGTTTGAGTGCAGCGGCCGCGGCCTCGACCGGCTGGCCGGGCCCGCGGCAGGGCCGTGGGCAGGCCGAGGCCGAGCCCGGCGCCTTTGGCGAGGCGGTGGCCGACGCCGGTCGCCAGAAGGCGCAGGGTCAGGTGGCGGGCCAGGCGGCAAACGGTTCACA
>Ga0214543_1000257_pt1 | contig 82039 bp, 32 predicted proteins | sample CNSS2metaG_FD_160094 | JGI IMG/M metagenome (GOLD analysis project Ga0214543, IMG submission 160094) | Root nodule microbial communities from cowpea collected in UCLA plant growth center, Los Angeles, California, USA - CNSS2 | ecosystem: Host-associated > Plants > Roots > Nodule | place: USA... | reverse complement strand
TTGACAAAAAAAAATAAAAAAAAAAAAAAAAAAACTACATGAAATTTGATAAAACAAAACAAAAGATAGTGAAAAATGAGGTTATTTCAATCAAAAGAAAAAGTGAAAAATGAAAAATAAAATGTTTGTGATAGTTATTATAAGTTATTTGATAGACATAATAGTTTTTAAAAATACATAAAATTATATATTTATAAAATAATCAAAATTATTTTACTATTAGAAATTAATTTTATTTAATATTTAAATTATATATTTTATTTTAATATTAATAATAATATTTTTTTTTGTAATTTACTATTACAATTATTTTTATTATAATATAATATATATATATATATATATATATATATATATATATATATATAAGGTAATAGATTATCATCTACGTTTATGCATATATACAATAGATTATATTTGTTCAAATAAATTGTGTTTAACAAGAATGAATGCGTAATTTTATCTTTACACGGGATTTTCGTTTCATTTCTTTGCAATTCTGAAAATGGGTTAAAACACTATTCAGGGCAAATAAGTCTTTTTCTTTCTATATATAAATTATTTGATACAAACTAGGGAAATACTCACTTTTCTTTCTGGGAGAACAGTACTCCCCAAAAACAGAGACAGATAAAACATATATTAGTCAACATATGTGTCATACCATCCCTTAATAGTGACCCTTAACAATAAGAACTAAAAATATTATGAAAGAAAATGTCTCTAAACACTGAGGAATTAAAAATATATTTTCCCTTTTCAATATTTTACACAGTTTTTGAAAATGTCAGTTTCTTATTTCTGACATTTAATACTTTTCTTTTTCAATATAGTACTTATTGATTTAGTGTTTTATTTTTTCTCAGAAAGAGAGATATTTATTATGGTTTAAGATACACAATTCAAGCTTATGAAAATAAGATAATTTTATTTAAGTATGATATTTTAAACTTTAGGGTACATGTATATTTTAGGATCATTGTCCTGAAAAATATCTTAATTAAACGTTACATATACCATGTGCTATTATGACAATGTGTAACGAATTTGATAAAATAATTTTTATGTTGACTTGTTTTTAAAAAATGCTGGGAGAAAATTAAAACAAAAATCACCATAGCATGTAACAAGAAGAACAAATAATTCTCAAATACATGTTTATATCCATTCCATTTTATAATTTTTAATAAACTTAAACTTAATATTACTTTATGAAAGACATTTTATAGATAGAAGAGAATGTTAGATTTGAGAAAAAACCTTGCTTGTCGGGTGGAAACATTCATCACGGACCTAAACGATATGGGGCTAACGCCATACTGAGATTCTTCTAATTAAATACAAGCGTTAACTATAGGTACTACTCTCTTACTACCACACTATTGTTTAGCAGAGAAATAGGCAACAGCACCTACAAAGGGTGCATTGATGTACGTTGCTGGTTCTGATTGCTGATAGTTGTTTCGATCATCGGAAAAGTTATCATTGCTGTCAGGACCACCAACTATGGCTCCAACAAGCTCATTTGGATTGGGAGAGCCTGAATACAGATACTGAAACCCTTCGTTGCAGGAAATGTGCTGAGTCCTGGCACGAACCGAAGGTAGAGAGGAACCCCTGTGGTGGACATGCTTTGGGTACTGCTCCCCAAAACCCACCATATAAGACATCTTTCTTGGATTATCTCCCAAAATGTAATCAACTTGTGTTTTGGCTAGGTTTACGAGGTTGTCACCCGTGACCGTTGAAGTCCCACATCTCACACTGCCCCCGTTTGCAGAAAGATACTTAGCGTATGTCAACAGAAGGAGACTTGTCGATGTCACGTACTGTAAATTGCTCTCACTCCCCTTGTAAAGAAGCCCCCCTGCACAATTTCACACTCAAACATTTCACTACAAAACAACAAATAAAACAATGAATGAAAAGTTTTTATGAAAAACATCAAATATGTTTCTTTTCTGAATACCAGATCTTGCTAGTCTCTTACTTTTTCAATATTTTTTTTCTAATGAACCATGAGGATAAATAATAAATAATCGAGATTTTCTTACCTCGAGTGTACTGAGCCTGAGAACCAGGTATTCCAGACATTAGCGAGCAAATGTAATTATCTGAATGTGCCTTGTATAATTGGAACTCTTCTGAATTTTTCTCCAAGAATTCCTGACACCGAGTCCATGCAAAATAAACCTTGTAAGTGACACATATATATACAAAGTTTGAACCTAAAATCAATTTGTATGTTTAACTTTTATCTCATCAATTCTGTAAAACGTAAATGTTTTACTAGTTTATTTTAGTTTATGAAAAAAATTCAGTTTTTTCACTCTAAAATAGGAAATTTGAGTTGAAAGTAAACAGAGGGTACCTTGGAAAGGAGGATTTTAGTTCCGGGTCGCTTGTCATCCCAGCTGAAGGAGAAACCATCGTCATCGGCGCCTAAAATGTGGCCATTGGATCGAATATATTGCATGTACGAGCTAGTTCCTGAGGCTTTATAAATCCATGATGCACCCCACAGAAGTTCATCCTATATAGCATTTACGACAAAAACAAGTCCAATTAGAAACCACGTATTCGTGCCACATGTTTCATTGTTACAAATGTAATTAAGTTTTTGAAGCTGCATGTGCCTTACATGGTATCCGGAGTAAGAGCAGTAGAATGGACAGACAACAGAACCAAGAGAATCACTGTAAGAACCCCTGTAACGGTCTGCAAAATTGAATACCTGAAAAGAAACATTGATTAGACAATTAACATACAGAACACTTATCAAGAAATGAAAATGGAGGAACGGTTTATGTATATTTATTAATTACTTTGATGGCTGCTTGAAGCAATTTGGAGGAATATGCTGAATCCGAATCTCTGAAGACTATTGAAGAAGCTGCCAGTGCAGCTGCCGTTTCTGCTGCTACATCTGATCCTGGGTTTTGAGCTGATACCTTATATACATTACGTGGAGTGTCCATATCTTCAGGCCTTTCCCAACACTTGTGATCCATGTTCGGGTCTCCTACCTGCATCAATCAACATTTCTTGTTCATTTCTATCAATTTTCTTTCATGGTTTTTCTTAGAATCAAACTAGGCATGGAACTTAAATTGGTGGCTGTTAAAAAAGTATGCTCACTTGGACATATAATGTGTCAGGGGTGGTAGTGGCAGCCTTAAGAAGGTAATCTGTGCTCCAGCGGATAGCAGCTCTAGCGTTTTCAATCTGCTCCATCATCGAGCTTCCAAATTCAATCACACTCCATGCTAACAATGTAGTAGTAAAGGCCATTGGCAACCCAAACTTAACGTTATCTCCAGCATCATAATAACCACCTACCAGGTTTACCTGAATTACAACATTAATCATGATTAAACTGTTAGTGAGCAACAAAACCATAAGACAGTTTAGTTCAAAATTTTAATTACATATCAATGTGTATATATACATGATATGAAGAGCCATCGGACAATCCAGAATCTCCCCTCCATGTTAGTCGCTGGTTGGAAGGCAATTTTCCAGACCGTTGTCCCTCAAAGAAGAGAATGGATTTCTCAAGAGCCTCCTGGTACTCTTGCGATGTGAATGCTGAGCTTGGTTGATGAAACGAAGAACATAATATTAACAACAGAAAGTGTAACATTAGGGAAAATGTGGTGGCTGAAGCCATCTCTTTTCGCATGTGCACTTCTGAGACAGACAGAATTAGAGGGTTCAGGGAATGGAGTGATGGTTTGTTTATATTTATAACGTGGGACATGGGAGATTACTTAACTTGTCATCGGGTATATATGAATGAATTAATTAATTAACTCCAAATTAATTGTTTCAAAAGTTGTCATTTTTAGTGAGAATAATATTGGACTCAGAAGATTGTGTTTAAGAAGGGTTGGTTAGGTGGACGTTATGTGATAGGTCACATGATCAAGTGCGGCAAACGGGGCAAGCAGAAAGTCCAAACATGTGACTTCTTTATTGAACACTTGAGCTGAAGATAAGCCATTTTGTGATGAATACATTGAAAATAAATGCATGTTTGATTAGGATATAGTAGTTATGTTACTGTGGTTATTATTGGCGAAACTTACGCCAGGAAATTGGACATAAAACTAGTTAGAAGACGGGTATCTTGGAGAAGTGTAATTTGTCTGTAGCAAAGGGAGGAAGTCACGGACACAAAAAAAGGAGTCACATGAGAAAATGAAGGAGTTGACGGCCACGAGTGCATAGCGAAAGAGAGACGGGTGCTGTAGAAGGTTTGCATGAGAACATTTTAATGAATATAGAAATGCCACAGAACCAATAAGAACAACCATGGTATATATCACGTGACAGGGATGTTCACATGAATGGTCAAGGATTCGTGCATTTTTCGGTGGGAAGAGAAAAGAGAGGAACAGATGTGTCATGCCACGATTAATCATTCGATCTTGGATTCGGTCTCTTGCTCGACACTTTTGTTTATTAAATTGTGAATTTTGAAATTGGATTGCCATTTGATTTACAGCATCCGTGATTTCAGAAAGATGGACCGTACTTGTCCCAATAACCGCTGATTTTACAACAGACTCAACGGTCGTTAGTATTTTAGTAGGAAAAATGATCTACGTACAGTAAAAAAAATCATCTATACTCCTAGAGCGAGCAAAATTATTAAAAGGACGTATTTGGATTCCTGTTAAAAAAACTAAGTGAAAAGAGTTAAATTGACAACTCTTCCATCTTTTACTTCTAAACACAACCTTTCACACCGCCCTTCCGACTTACGCTAAACCACCTTATAAAATTAAATATAAAATTTAATATTTCAAAACATAAATCAATATAATATTTCATAAACACTTCAGGCTAGCAAATCACGAAAGTAATATAAAATATATATATATATATATATATATATTAAAAATTAATATAAAAGATAATAAAAAATATTATAATAGTTAAACTTTAACTAAATAAAACAAAATGACAGAAGACAAGCATATCCAACACATAATAATAACAAGTATTTTCCTAGTATATTAATCCTATTCAATTTTTAAGAAAAATTATTCGTTACAAAAGATACAAGCATTCAATGTACAAACTTTATCATTTCTATTAATCTTATCGAATTTAAACACGGTTTTGTTATAAAATGTTTTTCGTTTATATAAAATATCAAATAAATGTAATAAACCCTTCAAATTTAATACTAACTTTCCTTTTTCAACAACTTTAATTTGTCAAGTTTCAACTGCCTATGACAAATATAATTAATGTTGCTGATTATATATATATATATATATATAATTTATGTTTATATTTTTTTTATATCACGCTCTCTTTTATTTCTAAAGCATACCAATCGTTGAGATGACGGAGAATCCATAGGCGATTTTAATGCCATGGCTTGCTAGCAAATCAAGCTTTCATTTCCTAGGTTATGCTCAATTATTACAAGGGGTGACAGAAATTGAAAATAATAGCATCAACACGAACACGAGATTTTTTGTACAGTGTGTAAGGATAATTCCGACCATAACATACATCAGAATAAAAAACACGAGTTCAGAAAAATCAATAGGGTAATGAAAAATCCTAAATTACTTTTTCACATGCAGTGGTGTAAGTTCCACATCTTTCTATGGTGGTGTACAGCATTACAGATATCATAATTAAAAATTCCTTGTATAAATATCAGCCTAATCTTGCTTCTCTTTGTAGCACCTGGTAGGTAGAAACCGAAAAGGAAACTATCAGTTTGTAATTTAGCTATCAGCATACGTACACGTAACAAGTAAAAGCAATGGAAGTATACCTCTTCAGCAAATTTTATCAAAATTGTCGTCCGTGGTCGTTGTTGACCTTCCATGGGCACAAAATGCGCAGTTACTACAGCTGGAAATCCGGCACCGTCCAAAACGCCCTTCATCCATAGATGAAACAAAACAAAACTACTGATTTGGACACTTTCTATAAGGATTAGATAATCAGATGACAGTAACTGAGCATGGCAAAATACATACCCGTACTATTCCAGCAACAAATGCTCCACAGTTAAACGTCCCCATGTCCTTTGGGATAGAAATGAATCTATAAAGCAGAGATCCATACAAGCTTACTCACAACTAATTGATGAACGAAAATATAGTATGTAACAGTCAAATAAAATGCCGCGACTGAAATTACTTGTTTACTAGAAGCTCTTTTTCACTAATCATGTATTCATCTTCATGTTCGGTTCCTTTCTCCAGTGAATCAGCTACCTAATATAAGAAGAAAAGCATTGAAACTTAAGGAGCTGCTAAAAAATTAATATAGTTGACAACTTAACGCATTCCAAGGGAAACGAGTACATGACATGAAAAACCAGAGTAGAAAACTAGTGCTCGATTATTAAAAACAAATGGTATCAAAGTTTCATTGGGTTCAAGTCATATCTCTTACTTAGATCATAACTACAAGATATATGCCTAGGCAGGTATTGGACAATTCGCACAGCTAACGCACTGTGTTTCAGGTCTCTCACTAGATCAGCAAAGGGGAATTTCCAAAAGACAAATGGGAAATCATGATGTAGAACGCATGACTAAAATATACAGGTTCGCCAAGAACCAACATTTCATCAATGATTAATGATTCTTTGTATAAACAAGTAAACATGACATGATGATGATCAACCCAACCCAGCATGCTCCCAAGCACCAGAGATCAGTTCAACGGACATCCATGATTAGGGGAATAAGACCTAGTAACCAATAGAATATAAAATAAAACCACAATATATTTACTTGCTCAACATTTAAAGGGCCTTAGAGTAGGCAGTGGTCTAATTCCAAATACCAAATCAAGATGAACCTTAAGATTACTGTGAAAAACCACACAAGCTTGCTAAAGCCAACCATCACAACTTTCAAGAGTGAACAATCAAAATGGCTTTGTATAAAAAGTAGTCTACATTGTCATGTAATGCACGATTCACAGCTACGATAATCTTCTTTTCAAGATTGCAAGGTGAATATTGTTCTTCTCTAACAGAATTTCACAGAACCTTTTTGCCAGTCTGCTAAGGCTATGCATAACAGGATGACAAAGGCTCAAAAAAATTAAAAAAAATCTCATGTATCTAAGCAAAGGATACTTCATATGCTGGTGTAACACAACATTTATTTCACTTTTCCAAACATCAAGAGAATTCAGGTAATGATGGAACAAAAGCAAATTTTGATAAAAGGTGCTAACCTTTCCAAATAGTACTTTCCACACTGTACTGTGTACAAAAGAAAGAATACCCAACAGCCGTGTCTCCCTTCTGTTTCCCTGTAGTTTAAGAATAACTATACATCAATCATGCTAACCTCATGCAAAAATAACAAAAAAGTACAGATGCATTCCACCCTCATGACGAAAATTAAATCAGTTAGGGTCAAGTTTCAATATACACAAACAATCAAATTGCTAAATAAACCAACATACAGGCCCCTCTTTGAACCATGATATCACATTGACAAAAAAAAGAATGTGCCTGGATTCTCTCACTTTATAGATCGATGGTTAACACGCCAAAGGGGTGGTTCAGTCTGATTAATACAGAGAGTAGAAATGTCACATCTATTAGTCTAGGTGCAATTAAGAGTTGTTAATTATAATGGTGGATGGCTTGTACAGCTACTGATAAGACTTCATTTTTCGTAGTAACGAATTGTCATTACCAAATAACCTAATCAAGAAGAATAAGCGAGTAGAGATGGTTATGAAAATGCCACAGGCTCAGAAATCACTTGGGATGATCTGAACACAAGTGTTTTATCTTCTGCTCCTCCTTTGTTTGTTTGAAAAATAATCGAACCCAAGTGATAGGTCATTTAGCTTACAACAGTCCAAGACTCCAAGCACAAGCTCATGGATCGAAATATAATAAGGATGCATAGTTTTATGCCATTCAAAGTGATAAATCCTTCAAAGAGAGGAAACTGCTGGATTACCCAGTATAGTATCCCCTCTTATCAGGGTCAAGGATTACCTTTGATTTCTAACCCCGGTTGTGATAAACAAAGAAAACGGTTACAAAAAGTTGTGCCCAAAACCATACCTTATCCCTGTGGCAAAGCAGCTCAAGAACTCGTGCCCCAACCGCATATCCAGCATCCTCCAGTCTGGTAGATTTGCATTGTTAGATGCTAAACCAATAAACTAATTCGCGTCAATTTGAAAATATATACAATAAAGGATCAGGAAAATGATGTTTTCAAGCCAAATCAGTCTAGAATCTGTATATCTTCAAGCTTCTTTAAGTTTAAAACAAAGTACGAAGGAACTATTCAGTTGTAACTAACATTTCAGACTAATTGTTAACTTTCTGGATCCATCAAAGCAAAATAAATCATCCTCAACAATCAAGTACCTACTTTTTATCACACGATCTCACAAGTTTTAACCTACGGATAAAATAAAAACAAAACCGATAAACGATTTCGATTAATTCAAAATGCAATGGATGATAACCTTCGTTCGAGTTCCCCAATATTATCGACCTGCGTTTGGTTGTACTGAACAAGCTCCGAAAACAAGAACGCGAATGCACTCAAACTAACCTGCAACAACACATCATATTAGCAGTGGAATTGGAAGCACGGGATCAAAGTGATGAAAAATGCGAGATCTGGATAGTTGATCTTGACGAAGTGGTTGAAAGGGGGAGAGAGAGAGAGAAGGGACCTCTTGCTTGCCCCTGGTGAGGGGCTTGTCAAGGACGTTACCGTACTGCTTGGCCTTTCCGACGCCGATCATCTTCTTCTTGCTTCACTTTTTAGGTTAACACAGATTTGCCTATTTGATCATTTTCGCTGTATGCTATATATTCAACATTTTAAAATTTGAGAAATACCATCACTTATTACGATCAATTTTCTTTTTCATCTGCCCTCACCGGTTAGAATTACTTAAAATATATTGATGATGCAAAAATAAAAAATATCACACTAAATTTTAACTACAACTTTACTTTACACTATTTTGTCATGAGAGTTATTTTATAATCATAGATTGTATTTAATAAAGAATAATTTTGAAAAAATAAAACTTTACTTTGGTTCTATAAAGAAATCAATACAATCTCAATAATTTTATTAATAAACTACTATAATTATTCTTATTAGATTAACTAACTTATAGGAATTAGCTAAAGATATACGGGGACTGTATTCTAAAATTAAAAAACATAAGATAATTATAAGCATTATCTCGTGTATATATTTGTTGTTGTTTCATTTAATTAACATACAAATTTGTTTTTTTATTTTATTTCCTTTTTTCACATGGTATCAAGAGTGGTAAAAAAATGTGGTTAATCTTTCATTTACTTCTTTTTCTTTTTTTCTATTCTTGTTTCCATGACTAATAATGAACAAAACTATATTCTAACATTATTTGTCCTTTTAATCGTCTTGACTAAGAATAATTTATTTTTTCCAAGTTTTAGATGTTAATAACTATTGAGCTTAAAATAAAGTTACAATCATCTCTTTTCAATGTAAAATTCAAATTGGGTCTTATAGATAAAAGTTTAAAGACACCTCCAACCGAGGTTAGTACAAAAGATTATATAAGTTAAAGTATAATGTTTTGTAATGCTTTCATTTTAAGTGAAGATAAAATAAATAATATAATTAGTAATTTTGTTTTTATATTTAAACTTATAAAATTTAAGTTTTTACTACTTTTTTTACTCAAATGAGTTTTAATATTTGTTAAGTAAATGAATTTTTTTTTTATTAAACTAATATCATTTAAATTATATTATGTGTCAAAATTCAAGTATTTATTTTTTGCCTTACAACCTTTGTTGTTTTTTCCTCTTCACCATCATATACGTACCTTTCTCAATTTCTCTCCACCTGTTGCACAAGATAATAAAACATCATCCTATCAAAAGGGTATATTTATGCAATTCTAAAATCGAAAATTTCAACACAAAGTAAGATGTCAAACTTTAAGATCTCAATGTTATTGTCTTAACTACAACAATGATGACATTAAATTTCAATCTTAACCCACAAAATTAAATCAGAGTAAAATCTCAATTTTGAGTACTTTTTCGATTCAAAACTATAAATATTTCTCAACGAAATCCTCCATCCCAGGTAAGAATTGTTGGATCTTTCGGTAGAGAATCACCAATGAGACATGAGTTAAACCTACACATAAGATATTGACACCAACTCTAACCCAAAATTTTAAGTCAATGGATTTATGAATCTTTTTCATCCTTATACAGTATTCAACTTTCTCATGTTTACTCAATATGAGATTTAGACTCTCACTTCGATTCACAACAGTCTCTTCCTCGCGTGTGAGTCCTTTCACATTGGTATTTCCTCTCAAGCGGAAACATTTCAAGCCACGAACGAGTACTTGTACCGACATTAACATAATCAGACACTCTTTATTTATTCATCTTTATATTGTGCTCAACTTTCTTATTTTTACACAATGTGAAACTTAGACTCACACTTGGATTCATAATACTCTCCTCTTCAAGTGTGAGTCCATTCACATTAGTACTTACTTCCTCTCAAGCATAAACATTTCAAGTCATGAGTACTTGTACCGACGTTTACATAATTGGACACTCTTTATTATTACTAGCGAAAACACACGCGTTCTCACGTATATGTATTCATATTTTTTAATTTTTATAGAAATTTAAGTTAAGATCAATAATATTTAATTTAGAAATTATAATTAATTTTTAAAATAGGTTTAAAATAAATAACTGTTAAAAACAAAAAGTGATTTTTAGAATATTTTAAAATAATAAGTAAAATTGGAAAAATAAAATATTTATACAAAAAAGGTTTTTCAGATAAATGTTAAAGACATAAAAAGTTATTAAAATAACAGTTAAAAATAAACTATTTATAAAATAAATAATTTTTAAAATAATAATTAAGAATAAAACTGAAAAAATAAAATGTACACACAAAAGATGAAATATTTTTTATATATTATTCTAGATATATCGTCATATCATAGATAATAATAATAATAATAATAATAAAATATTTGTAACAAGTATTTAGGCTTATTTCTTTGTATGTTTTGCTCCAATTACTTAAATAGTTTTCTCTTATTTATTTCACCATTTAAACAAAATAACCCTTTTGGTTTATTTTCTCCTTGACTTTTTAATATTTATTTTCACCTATTTTATCTACGCAATAAGTTGTATGAAATTTGTGCTCAATAATATTTTGTACGAAAATAAGATGTAGGTCATTGAATTGTGATCATACGCGTATTTAATTAATGTTATTCATAACAAAATGAATATTGTTTATATTTTTGAAATTTCGACACGGGAGTTTAATTTACTTCCGGTTTTTTCTTTAAAAAGAATGTATCAGTTTAGAAAAAAAGAAAGAAAGAAAGAGATCAATCCATTATTAATTAATTATTAATAAAAAGAAGTTTGAGCGTCTTGTAATTTTGATGGTGTGATTGGGTTGTTGGCCATGATGGACCATGTCTCAGAGACAGAAAAATAAAAGGGAAGAAAAGGAAAAAAAAAAAATACAGCGTTAGTGGACTCTACCAAACGAATAAAAAAGTGTCTATGGAGACAGCAGGGATATTTGTATCTCATTCCTAATATTTATTATTCTTTCTTTCTCATTTTATTAATAACACTTAAATTGAATTTTTTTTTTACACGACTTCGTCCAATATATTTTTGTATTAATTATTTCAACTGAGATATTGATAACGAAAAAAAGAGAGGCAAACTTACATAAAAGAATAATTACAAATTTTTTGACAATAAAGGTAATTTAAAAAATATAAATTTATTATTGTAAACTGAATTAATTGTTTTTTAATTATAAAGAGTAATGGGAAAGAATATTATTATTTGCAATAGAAATGCATTCATTTTCTCTACTCAATGGATTTTCATTATGATTACCAAGATATGATCTGTTATCAATCAATATAAATTGAATGACATTCATTTTCCAGAGTTCTAACCTGAGTTGTGTCTCAACTTCGTCTTCTTGTTCTCTTATTCACTGTCGCCCTCAGAATTTCTCACTCTATCTTTATCTTCAGCTTTTCAGTTCAAAGTTTCAGATCACAACCGATCCACCATTCGCCACTTTATCTCGCAAGGTATGCTGAAAATGAAATACTCACTTTGACTGCGTTAACTCTATACTATTTCGTTTCTCTCAACCATACCAAACAGATTCATTCATGCGAGGATTTTTTAAAGCTTTCAAAATTTGTTTTTTCTTCTTTGGTTTGCTCGAACTTTTTGTGCTCATTGTTGTTAATGTTTTTGGTTGACACGAGTAGCTCAGGTTATTGTCATAGGCAAATCTAACACTAAAAGTAGTCACTGAAGCCGATCCAGTGCCTTGCGAATTTGGAATTGGTGGTGAATTTAGATCTAAAAGCCACAACAATGTCTTTTATCGGAACCCAGCAAAAGTGCAAGGCTTGTGAGAAAACGGTTTATCCCGTTGATCAGCTTTCTGCAGATGGCACTGCTTATCACAAAGCTTGCTTCAGGTGCTCCCACTGCAAAGGAACATTAAAGGTATTTCTTTTGGCGTTATTAATATGATTTGTATTTTGTTTGTTTTTGTTAGTTGCATTATTTATTTGATGGCTTATTAATACTGTTGTTTATTGATATTTGTTAAATTCTGCTAAAGATTCTTGCTTTTTGTTTGACGCTGCCTTGCATCCATGTAAAATTTCGACGGGATTTTCAGCTGATTAATAAAAAGATATTGTGAGTTTATGATTTTATCAGAAAAAGAATTGGGATACTACCCTCATTATCTTTTTAGAATTTGATGAAGCTAAGAATTTTTGGAGTCTAAAATCTTCACTTGCTTCTTGTAATGGCACAGATCTGCTCCTTTTACTTCGCGTCTGAAGAAATAAACTTTTCTATAGATACTTACAGGTGAAAAATATAAGGAAGTAAAATGCACTGAACATTTCCTATAAGCTAAAATCAACTTATGCACCTTAACGGGAGGAAGCAGTTATATGATGAAAAACTTCTCTAAAAAGTGAAGTGCTTAAATTGATTTTAACTTATGAGAGAAACTCAATTCGTTTTACCTTTTTATTTTCTTTCCATATGAGTGTTTATGAAGTTTATTCAAACATGGCTTTAGTGATGTTGGACACTAATTGAGTTAGCATTAGTGTATTTCAGTTTAAAACTTTCATACGAATTATTTGATGACTCTTTTTGTTTCAGCTGAGCAACTATTCCTCAATGGAAGGTGTTCTTTACTGTAAACCTCACTATGAGCAGCTCTTCAAGGAGACTGGCACCTTCAGCAAGAACTTCCAGTCACGTATGTGTTATTCTTTTTCTTTTTGAGGTGAACCTGTGTTTGTGTGATTTTTGAATCAGATGTCGCTTTAATTGGCCACATTTTCATTTTGAACAGCTGCAAAGTTAGCTGATAAGACTACTCCTGAGCTGGTAAAAAGCTTTCTTTTGCAATTTTCAAACTTCATTGTGATAAACAGGTCTGCAGCATTTGGTATTATTGAATAACTATTGGCATCTTTTGTTTTTTCCAGACAAGGTCACCTAGTAAAGCTGCGAGCATGTTTTCTGGCACACAAGAAAAGTGTGCTACATGTGGGAAAACCGCTTATCCATTGGAGAAGGTAGGATTCAAAAATCTTAAGCAAAAATACTTGATGATTGTCAATATTCATGATGAAATTGCAAAATATTTTGTTACAAATTGGGCATATGGATGTTCAAGTGTTAGGAGTCTTATATCGAGTAGAATAAACTACTTGATGTAGTTGTCAAGCCTTGAGACTCTTTTATCTAATGGACTAGTATTTTAGGTTTGGACTCCCCTTTTGTTCTGGTAAACTTGATTCTGTGAAATCAAGTGTGTTTACTGCCTCAAAATAATACTGTGCAAAAGAGGAGTTTGGACTTCATTTTCTTTTCGGACCACAGCTAGACTCTGTATGGCTTCCTTATCGATAATTGTGTGGAGATAAATTTTCATACTTTATTTCTGTGCTTAAGATGATGAAACATATATCCTGATTTAGTTCATAATTCTACAGGTCAAGAAAACAAATATATATTTGCTTGTGAATAATTGTGGAGCTTCTTCCTCCACCCTCAAATAATATAAAATTTCCATCTAACGAAATCCATGCTGATAGGGACATATATACCCGGCAATTTGTGTTTGTGGTAATGTCAAGCTCTTGTATCAGTTTCTTCTAGTTTTCTGTCAATAGGAGTGGAGAGTAGATTGGCATTTGTTTTGGAAACTTTTCAAAATTCATAGATTTTGAATGAGAATTGATTGTTGTGTAGTATGACATTGTTTTAGAAAACTGTTTTAAAGCCAAAAGGTAAGAAGGGAATCAAACATGACCTTATTCATTACCCCCTGAAATTCATACTGGGGGTAGCTCTCTTAGAAAACTTGTCCCATTGGTCCTGTTTAGATAAATTTCTCCACAAATACTTATAAAAAAAGGAAAATGAGAATTTTTTACTTGAGAGAACTAGCTCCGCTGGAATGAAAGTAGATAGTACATAACCAAACTGAAAAATCTACCGACTTTATCTTGAATCAGTAAAATGTAAGTGTAATCATTATAAATCTGCAGTTCTGCTCTTAACCAGAACTAGAACTTGAACTTGGTTTTCTTGTTACTATTATAAACGTGTGTATCTTTTTGTTTGATTTTAGGTAACAGTGGAAGGGCAGGCCTATCACAAATCATGTTTCAAGTGTTCACATGGTGGTTGTCCCATAACCCCATCGAATTATGCAGCCCTTGAGGGCATTCTGTATTGCAAGCACCATTTCTCCCAGCTCTTCAAAGAGAAAGGGAGCTATAATCATCTGACAAAGTCTGCATCAATCAAACGGGCGGCGGCAGCAGCAGCAGCCACTGTTCCAGAATCTTGAGTGTTGGTTCCTTCTTCTATTGCCTTTTCTTTAACAATACATTTTGGTCTATCAAGCAAGTGTTTGTATGTGTGGCTTTTTTTTCTTTCTTCATCGTTCTCTCGCGACTTCATCATTTCTGATATTTTTTACCTACACATGCGTGGCGTGCAAATCTTGTGTGGTTTATTTATATAATGGACATTACGTAATGACTAATGAGTGCGTGATTTGCGAGATTATCATTCCAATTTGATGATATTATTGCCTCCATTACATTTTCTATCTAGTTCTATCTTATACTCTATATTTGTATTCTTGTTGGAGGTTTTGGTATTTTTCTGACTTGGGTCTCATAATGGCAAAGAGTTGGATATTTTGGGAATCCAACCTAAGTTGAGATCATTTGGGAAAAGATACACTAAAAATATTTAGTAGAGTCATGGAAAAGTTTATATTAAAAATAGCTATATCAGTCTTTTTGTATGTTATTCAATTTTTTTGGTTTTTATTTAATGTGAGGATCAAACTCGCCCTTACCAAGTCTCATTGTTAACAAGTACCCACGTCGTCGAGCTGCATAAATATTCCGAGAGGGAATTTTTGGCCTTGCATGTGTTTCATTTTGCTGGAGTAAGATATTCATGGATTTAGAGAAAAACAATTATGAAGGAATATATAAATTTTGGACCATTTGATTAGGAAAAGGACAAGGTTAATAATGACCATGGTTTTAATTATGTACCTATGTAGCTTAACTTACAATTCAAACTGCACTAAAAAACCTTGGTCCATTTACTGACCATAGGTTTAATAAATTAATACATACGGAGCACTTAATGCAGCCTCTAAAAATGGCTAAAAAAAATTTGAACTTAGAAAGATTTCAGTCAATTTGAATGACCTTACAAATAAATGATTGACAAAAATAATTAAACTTATTTAATATGATATTGTTCATTCTTAAATTTATATAAATGTAAATTATAAAATAAAGAGGTCAATGTTAACCTTATCCACTATATTAAAGGATTAAATTAGATTTAAGTTAAACTGCAACGGTGTACCACTTTTGATAGTCACATCTAACCATTTAACAACTCATTTCTAATTAAGTAAACGTATTATCAATGTTAGAACATCTCCAATACGGTTTCCAAAGTTTTAAATTTAAAATTGATATCTTATAAGAAATTGATATTGAAATATGTCAACATGATATGACAAGAATATTGAGAATAATAACATTAAATTTTAATAATTAAATTAACTTTTAAAGATAACGAACTGAAATACCAATAAAAATATGAATTTTATAACATATCACCATTAAAACAAAACTGGTAAGACAGTCTTATAACCTCATTCTTATAAGTTTTAATGATCAGTTGAACTATAAAATTAATTTAGTCGACCAGATTCAGAACTAATAATGCATTTCAATAAATAATTGATAAAATAAAAAAAAAATTCTTTCTAAAAGACTTTTTAATTCATATATTGAATTTAATCTTTATATTTTATTTTATGTTCTTAGACATGTTTATAAAGAAAAGTTACCTTACCAAAGTATAATATTGTATTTTCAACATTTCAAATTTTATTTTTCATCTTCACTATTTTCATAAATTTTTAAAAGAGAATATAAATATATTTAACTAAAATTAAATTAAATATATTTAAAAATAATATATAAATTTATTTTCTTTCAATCTTATTCATTAGTATTTGAATGAAAAAAAATTGAACAGTACGGAAATGATTTAGTTTTTTTGGTTAATTCACAGTACATAGTGGCTTATTACGATGTCGTTTATAGAAGACAGGCGGTGTTGCCGTTAGCGGCGGAACCAAACCCTAATCGGTACCAAATGTTGGAAGCACCACCATCTTCCCCGCTCCGAGACCTTCTTCTCCGTTCATCGACCCGACTATCGGAGTCTCTGGCCACTGTCCCCTACACTCCACACCGAGCCTCCAATGTCTCTGTGAAAGCCTTTCTCGAACCCCTCCTACTACCCACAGCCTCCGTCAAAGACCTCGCTCTCGCCTGCGCTCTCCTTTGCTCTTCCGCCTTTGATTATTCCGGCATTCTATCATGGATCCCCAGCCACCTCTCCTCTCTCGCAACCTCGTCCTTCTCCGAGCTCTCCTGCGCTTATCACGCCGAACTCGGCAACGGAAATCGTGATGTCGTTGTTCCACCGGAGAAGAGGTTGGTACTGGAACTGTTGCCCGAGGTTTTGCCACTTTTGAAAGAGAGAATTCAGGAGAGCTCCATAAATAAGTCTGATGAGAGCGACGAGTTCTCCGCGGCATCGGCGAGAGTTCCCGTTGGGTTTGCCATTCTCGCTGCTTTTCAGTTTAGATGGTTTATTACACAGGTTAGATATCGGTACTTTGGTTGTATGATATCACAACAATAAAATGAAGATAACAATTTAATAGTTCAATTTTTATATACTCTTAGTAGAAAATATATTCTACATTTCCAACGAACTAGAAATTTCGAGGGAATGCCTTTGAAAGTAGTTAAGAGGTTACTGTAGAAGTCAACCGATTATCAGGTTGTGACTGGATGGTTTGTAAAAAGAACTCATGCAGTGGATGCATGCATTAGTTGTCCATGCTGAGACATAAGACAATGATTGGATTTATGACAGGTTGATTATCCTCATTTGGGTAAATTGTGTGGATTGGTGATTCCTTGTGCACTGACTGCTGTTGATCATTGGTCCGCCGTAGTGAAGGTATGTGCTGTGCTGTAATTGCAATAGAAGTTCAAATATAATCTAGTGAATCTTGAAATAGTTCTGTTCGTAGTGAGTGAGTATTGTTATCTTGTGTGACTTCAGGGTCAGGGCATGATTAGCCTCGCACATATTGGGAGAAATGTGGATGGAGCTGAGCTTGGTGGGTATGTGGACGCTGTTCTAGATGCCTGCTGCCAGAACACGGCTTCTGATGACGATATATGGCATCATGTGGTTGAGGCGTCGGTAGTTCTTGTGACTCTTACTCAGAGAAGTAATCCCCGTAGTCCTTGGTATATTCATCCATCTCCTTTCTATTATCTTTCAATTGTAGATGTTATAGCTTCACGGGAACTTTTTAAAGATTTTCACGTTTGAATTCTGTTGGGAATTCTGTCATTCAAATAATTCGCTATCTGAATAAGCAGGAAAGTGGCTATTACTTTGCCATGTCCTCCATCTTTATGCAGTTGGTTCTTGAATATTGTACAGACTTACTTGAAACGTAGTTTTCACTTCTCAGAAATTTAAAATATCGTAGTACCCGTTGATTTAGTATTGATGCTTTTCTTTTAATTACAATGGAATAACAAATTACAAGCTCTGTTTATATATAGCAAAGGAAGTTTTGGCCTTTAATGGATCAAGGGAGCATGAATTTTTTAATTACTTTTACAAACCTTTACAACGTTTGGTTAAATGATCTCGATCTCATCAAGTAGAGAGTGAATGAATATAGTTTTTATTTACTACTTGCTAGGGTGTTATTTATTTTGGAAAAAGTTATATAACTTCCCTATAGTCCATACTGATATAAGTCAGCAAGTTTCCTCAATCTCTAAGGTGTTGGAGTCCTTTTGTTTAAATTGTTGGCTCTTTGAAGCATATATTACATCTTGTTTTCAATATATCATTATCTTGAATAGGTTTGAGAGGATGCTAAATGAGATGATAAGTCACTTGGAGCGCCAGCCCAGAAATAAAGAGCGACGAATTGCATGGCTTAAATCTGCTGATTCACTATTTGATGGAGTTGGCCTTGTTCTTTTAGCTCACTTCAGGCGCATTTTCCCATTATTTTTTCAGTGGATGCATGCAGATGACAATGAGACTATTATTTTGGTGAGTACTTTTATATCTATTGAAACTCGACACTTTAAAAGTTTATCTTACTGAACAAAAATCATTAGTTGTAACCAGCATTGCTGAAATAGATGTACGTTCAGAATAGTTGAATTGTTTTAACTTGGAAGATGGAAAACGTTTTGACTTTGACTTTCCTTTCGTGTATGGTTTTGGCATTGAGGAACATATATGCTACTTTATTCTTTTAGTAATTGGTAAAAGGAAAAAGAGTACTTTCTGATTAACTCTTTTGTATATTTTCATTCTTCAGGTTCTAAAGTGTACATATATAATTTTGAGACTGACGTGGATAAGGAACTCACCATTTTTTGCAAAGTAAGTTAAAAAAATTACCTTATTCAATATTTATTTAAGATAAATGTGACATTTATGTACTTGAGAAATAGGGATTAACTTCTGTAGCACTATAGCTTATCTTTACTTGACTGTGTCTTCATCCTTATCATAGTCAAAAACATTATTCTGTAATGATCTGATGTAAATATTTTATTGAATTAATGTTATGAATATTTTTTTTTCCTTTTACAAGATGAGGCCATAACTTATGTTTCTGTTTGATGTTTATGACATCAATGAATGCTGTTTCTTGACATAATTTTCAACGGTTCTTGATCTCCAATTCTAGACAAGGGTTGCCTTAGAAGTTAATTTTACTGAATCCATCCATCAATACACTAGAGATTTAGAGTACATCAGCAGCAGTCCTTTTCTTCCTATCCTCTTTCTACGATAATTTTGAAGATACTGAAATTAATCTTGGTTCCCACTTATGTGGCCAAATCCTGGGTCCGTGAGTTCATGGATATAAACATCTTTATTTCTATGCTATATGTACCTTGTTAATATAATTCATTTCGAGCACATAACTTCATTTTCACTTCAGATTGGTAGATGAACTTGCTGTTGTGTATAAGGAGGCAGCATTGAGAACAGCTCGGGAAGATATTAGAGCAAATATATATCAGATACTAATCCTACTTCAAGAGTAAGGCTTTATTTTTTGATTGATTTCTTTGTACGAGTGATATATTCATACCCTCATTTAGTTCATGTCCTTCTGTGTATCCAGAAGCAAAGGCCTGCATTTTGAGGCGGCTTGGGACAAGCATCGATTGGATCCAGACTTGACCACTCTTAATCTGTCATTAAGTGGAAGAAGTAATACTAAGACTGTGCCTTCAGAGGATTGTCTTCAGCAGGTTTCGGTACCCGTTCAATGATAAGTTTATATTATTTCAATGTTACTGCAATTTGAGTTCATACGGGTACATGTAATTAATAGTAGATATCTTGGGGGCGAGAATAACAAACATGCAAGTTTAATTTTATTTTATATTTTTTAAACTCGTTTTTTACTATTTTCAATTTCAAAACATCTCAGAAATCATTTATTAAAGAAATTCACTGTAGATTTTATCATATATTAAGAAACAAATATAAATAGTGTTAAACAAATTGTGTAGATATTCAATTTTACAACTCTTGCTTGGAAACGTCATCTGCAGTTTTATGGAGTGAATGGCATTTCATCTTTAATTAATCTGGAATAATATATAATAGGATTTCTTCAATGTGTTTATATAATAGGATTGCTACATTGTTTTCGTATTTTGTCTTTGTTAATATTTTTAAATTATAGTATACAATTCACTAGGGTACTAATTTAAATAAATAAATAAAATTTAAAATATGCACATTGTAAACTTTTCAAATTCTAGAGGAAGAAACTACAGAAGTGGAGAAAGAAATAAACTAAGAAATGTGGTATTCAGTAATGACAACCATGGAAAAACTGTCCTAATACACTTAAACATATTTGAATATCGCTTTCGTATAGTATTTTAATTTATTCCCCATATGCTTTATGCGTGTTCGAATAAACTTTTTATGGTCTCATGTATTTTAGCTCGCTTCAGGCGTATTTTCATGTTATTTCTTCTGTGGATTATGTTTAGGGATGTCAATGGGACGAGTAGGGTACGAGTAATAGTTTTTCTGTACCTTATCCGTTGAATAAATATTCATCCGTATTCGTATTCATACTTGTTGGGTATCTGTTACGTAACTATTTGCATAATTTTTTAATATTTATGAATTTCTACGAGTATCCGCATGTATTTACAAAAAAAAATATATTTAATAACATATTTTAATCGTAAATTCAAATAAAATATAATACATACCATTTATCGATTTTAAACAAAATTCAAATAATATTTAAATAGGGTTGAATGGTTGTTTACAAAGAAATATTTTTTTTTTTAAAAATCTACTTGATAACAAAGTAACTTATTCAAAATCAATATGTTAATATTTCAATTATATTTTTTTTTTAATTTAAATTAGAGTGTAGTGGGTACGAGTATTCACTGGTACAAATACTATTATACCCGTCCGTTAACATACAGATATTAAAAATATCTGTATCCGTTACCTGCATGTATTCATTTACAATAACTATTTTTCTACTCATTACATATTTTATCTGCAAATACCTGCATGTATACATTTTTCTGACATCCCTAATTATGCTCATGACAATAACGCAACTATCACTTTCGTGAGTACATTTTTATGTATTGGAACCTTGAACTACAAATTTTAAAGTTTATCTTACATAAGTAAAATCATTTGCTGTAATCCGCAGAATTGAAATAGATGTACACTAAAAAAATAGTTCTAATTGTTTGAGTTAGCAGCGTTGACTTTTCTTTGATTTTACTCGCTCGACAATGATGACAGCTAATGCAACAACTTTCTTCTTGGATAGAATGAATAAACAAAAATTTCATTTCTGATTTCTACAGGCGAGTTAAGGAATACGGAACTCACCATGTGTTTCATGCAAGGTGTGTATAGAGATTACCATATGTGCGATTAAAAATTAAAAATCATGGAGCGTGAATAATTAATATGTAAAGATTGTTTATATTCTTTGTTACCATTCTCTGGTTCAAAATATCTCAGAAATGATATTAAAGAATTTGGAAGATGAGCAAAAATATCAATTCTATCATTAATAAACGAATGTAAACATATGGAACAATATAAGTGTAGATATCCAATTTTACAACTCTTTTTCCTCCAATAATAAATGACAAAAAGTACTCGATTATTGCAACTTCTGTTCTGTGGATCATTTCTGCATCTTTGCTAATACAATGCGGAAACCTTTCAATGAGGCCTGGCGTGTGGGTAAAAAATGTGTATTAGAGTCAGAAAACTCTGAATTCAGATTACTAGCATGCTAATCAAATTTGCCTCTTGAAATGGTGAGGTTGCCTGTGTAGTAATGAAAAGTAAATGTCGTGGAGTATAGCTAAAGGTTGTCCGTTCAATGCTTGCTGAAAATGAATGATGATGTATTAGATCACTTGCTTCGCTTTTTGGCTTCACTATAGAGTATAACTCCAAACACTGTGAGTGAGTAACCCATCATTCCAGTGACCGAAACTGGGTTTCTGAAGATTAGAATTGAAACTACTACTGCTACAGCTCCTTTAGCATTTCCTAGAACCTGCATGAGGCCAACTCTTACATTATCAATCCAATTCAATTTAAGAATAATCATCAGAAATTAAACAGACAGAAAAACTCAAGCAAAGATAAAATCAAATTTGACGGACAGCATAACAAAGCACACAGGTTTCATCAGACATCCTCATTTGAATCACACAGATTTCATCAATCCAAAAACATTTAGTGGTACACAATTAATCAGAAGGGGGAATACAAAACAAAAGTCAATGAGAACTTTGAAAGAGATATAGATTTGGTTTCTAAATGTACGTTTCCATGAGAAATTCCCAATAACTCACTCGTATCTTCTTGCAAATGTACACATCAATCACCCTAAATTCATCAGGGATAACATGGCAGGAGGTATCAAATAAGATCAAAGTTATATGGGAGTTCAACAGATTATGTTAATACAGTTCTAGCAATGTTTGAATGTACTGGCCTAGTACTAGCTTTAGGGATCCAGCAGAAAGTTCTGATTGACATCCCCTCAATAAGTTTATAATAACTATTTATGAAATCTCCGGTAACCACACAATCTAGAAACTAGGAAAATTGGATATTTATTAATTTTGAGAAACTAGATTGAAAATGAGAAATACTAGACAATGTAAAATATCACACATCTGAAGTGATTTGTTTTCAAAGAATTCCAATTCTTAAACAAAAAACAATCATGGAAACAAGATAACTCAACCACTGATCATTGCAGAAGAACTAAGAAAAAACAAAACAGTGACCAAGACAATGCCGATATGGTGATACATATCCTGTGATTTGACAACAAATTCATTTGACAACCACCAAAATCTGATGTCCCAACTACCAACAGATGAGACAACAGACAGTTTGTTGGAGTGAAAAGTACATTAAGAAAATAGAGGAATGGAAGGCGATTAGATAAATCCGACTTACCTGAAGGGTCAGAGCACTGGTATGTTTCGTGACCAAAAAGTTGGTCAGGTTGACAAAATATGCAAGTGCCGAATTAAACAGCAGATACCAAATGATCTTGGAATCATCTCTAGCAAGAGCCAACGTGATGCCAACCACATTCTCTTCCATTATAAGTGTTGCAGGAAGAAGGAAAACCACAGCCGTTGGAGCCATGTAAAGCAAAAGGTTCATAGAATTCAGCTTCTCTCTGCCACACAAGAAATCTGTCAATACCATTTCAACATAGAACTTGAACACTCTAGAAAAGCATAGGGATAATTTAACCATAATTAAACTATTCATTTGGTGTATATAATTGTCCTATTTTAAGTTTTAGTCCCTAGAAAATTGTAAACACCAGTCCTAACACACAGATAAAAGTTAAGCTTTTGTCCCTAGTTAACATCAAACAGGGACCAAAACTTGCCGTTTAAAGCAAATAGTTAAAACATTAATGGTTAACGAATCACTGTAGAGTTTCTGAATTCTTACCCTTCAGAAGAAAGCAAAATCCCTTGTAGCACTGATTTCAGAGCCCTTGCGCCTGTAGCCGCAACACATATAATAAATCCAAACAGATGGAAACTAGGTTCCCCCTAAGGCCAAATAGAACAAGACACAACACAAACATCAGATAATTAAATATTTTCAATTTCATGTTGAACCAATCTGAACATTAGAAGGATGTGGGATTATGAGACATACCCCACTGGCAATGATGACTCCAGTAACAACAGGAACAAGGGTGAGGTAAGTAAGCCAAGCCTCTCTCTTGAAGGTCATAAGGTAAGCAAAAACGGCAGTGAAGAAGGGCGTGGTGGCGCCAATAGCCTGGTTAAACGATACGGGGAGGTAGCGCAGAGAAATGTTCCCAAACACAACGGAGACACAGAAAACTAGACTGAGAGCAGAGATCTTGAAGAACTGAACCCTGGATCGAATGGTTTGCAACGGCACTAGCTTCATCCACGCGATAGCCACGTAACTGAGCAAGGAACACGCCGTCATGTGGCACATGGTGAGGAAGATCGGGTACTTGAACCCATAGTTGCTGAGCAAATACTTATTCAAGAGAAGCACCCCAATGTTGGAGGAGTACCACGCCGCCACCAGCGCTACAGTGAAGAACCGGTTGGAACCCTTCATTCTGTTGATGCCTTCGATTTGATCTTCAGAGCCCTGCGGTTTCAGAGAAAGGTCAATGGGGATCTGGGCATTGAAGAAGGGTTTAGCTTTGAGTGGGAACAATCAAGACAATGATAAAGGGGTTGACTTTACAAGCCATGGATCTGCAAATCCATGGCTTGGGGTCGGAGAAATTAAGAATAGTGGTAGGTCTTGGTCGGAATTAGAAATCTGGGTCCTGTGGATGACAGATGAAAGAAATGTGTGCGTGGGATGTGCTTGCAACCTCTCTGCAACTCAAACTGGACCCAAACGCGGATACAGGGAGAGAGGAAAAGAAAAACAGCATTTAAAGCTGCACAAGTAAGGTGTAATAATATTACTAAAAAACTATTTGTTATATTATATGATATTATATTATGTTATATTATATTATATTAGAGTATTAATGTTAATTATGATTATTATACCAAGGTTGTAAAACCAAAAAAGGAAGCACAACTATCAGTTATTGGGTAGTTATTTGATTGGGGCAGATTTGCACTGTTTACTAGTTTCCTCTGTAATTATGGTAAGATGTAAGTTGCAAGAAAAATATAAAGAGAAACAGTTAAACTTAGGAATGTTTTATATGGGTTGAAATGAATGCCTTTTACTATTTTTATTGCTAAGATCTTTAAAAATCTGTAATTTTTTAAAATTACTTTCTGTCAGGGTGAGAAATAAACTATCTTTAGTACTTAAATATCTTAATTGGTACCATCTTTTGTTAAGAAATAAGGTAGATGTTGCGTGGTCAACTGTTGAATGGAAATTTTAAAAGATTAAATATATTGTTTGCAAATGAATAAAGGGTAAAGAAGAGAATAAAAGGGTGTGGGCTACGGAATAAAAATATGATTCGAAAAATATATTAGTATTATGTAAAAAGATGGTAATAATATCGTAAGAAACAAAACAGATGAAGGAATCAAATCTGGATTGGGATGATGAAAGGAGTGCACGATCCATGATCCATCAACAATTAAGAGATTTTGTACAACTGGATGCACCGGTGGAGCGCGTGATTTGTGTGTGGTGTTACATAAAATGAAAAAAAATAAAATTATTAACTATTATTAATTAGTAGGACTGAATAAGTCTAACTTAGACGTGAAAATTGGACTAATAATCTAGAATAATATTCGTATTGTTGCTGAACTCAACGCGCTTATTATGGCAGGAACTTGAAGTTTGGCAGAGTTGACCAGAAAAGTTTGGCGTGGGAGGTGTCAAGAAGTGAGTCCAAACACGTCCTTATTTTGTTTTCTACGTTTTTATTTTTTCACTTTTTGTGAATTCAATATACGTTACTCACAAATCACTCTGAGAAAGGGGTTTTGCATGTGAAGTAGCATTATTTTCTCCTGTTTCCCTGCAAAAAGTTTGGGTTTGTTCCGATTGGGATTGTCTGAAAAATGGTGTTGCATGATCGAAGATCCATCAGAAATTGAGAATCATTCTAAGATAGTTTCGGAAAATGAATTTATAATAACTTGTTATTTCACATTGAGAACGTGTAAACACGCACCTTAAACTTGATTTTGGATTCAGGAGAATTTAAAGTCCATTTGAAATCGAAAGCAAGGAAAAAAGTCACTGTTCTCTCTGATTTCCAGGAAATACAAGTCCTCATGGAAGATCACAACATACATTTTCTAACATTAAAATAGAAGTTAAAAAAATTATATTTAGTGGATTGAAATATATTTTTTAATTAATTTAATCTCGTTATCTTAAAATATATTTAAGATGTACATGCAATAAATATATTTCAAATTAATGTATTTTATTAAAAAGTAATAAGTAGCTAAGTAAGATTGTTTCAGAAGATGATATATTTAATGTTGAGGCCTGTCACAATTCATGGAATCGTCTTCCCTCAAACATTTGTTACTTATGTAGTTGCTGCAGATTGGAACAGAAAACAAAACAACATTTTTTCTCGAAATGTCCTCGTCAAACTTGAACAATTGAATTCATTCATGGACTTGGTCTATGCTAAATTCATTATTAGAAAAATTAGTTTTTGTGGGAAAGGAGGAAGGGACCAATTTATTAATAAATAAATGGATGCATAAATATGAAGACTATAAATATAGTTTTAGGACTTTCATTTTGGAGTTATCTAGTATGTCAGAAATAGATGTCAATATTTCATTCGTTTTGGAGAAATAGATGTCAATACTTAGGCTTTTGTATGTCTTTGTCTTTTTGCAATAAAAAAACTTCATTATTATTTATTGTCTATGATAACATACTTCAATCCTTTGTGGGCCATATTTGACATGGGTCCATAATTCAATTACTTGTGGATCATATTTAATGTGGCCCTTTGGGCTATTTAGTTTTGTTTGAGCCTTTTTTTTGTCTCTCCCTTAAAATTTATGCATGCCTTAATTAAGTCGTAGCAAGTTCATTTAATCTTACAAGAACAAGATTGGTAACAAAAGTTTCTCATTTTCGTTTAAAAATGAAGTTGATAAATAGACTTTCTTAGGAAGTAAATTACGTAAAAGTACGGTAAATTTCACTAAAAAAACTACAGTACATAGCCAAAATTCAAATATGATTTTTGTCATTGAAGAGTATTATAAGAAAAGTTGTCTTTTTTTGATATTTGTTGCTTAGGAAAGAAACACAGTATTAACTAGTGAATAAAAACTTGTCCTCCTGCGTTTAAGTATGCAACGCAACGACTTTATTTGTTATTAGTAATGCACCTATAATTAATAGGTAACTTTTTAAATTATTTAAATCTTAAATTTTTATTTATTAATTAGGGTTACATAAATTTTATTTATTGAAAAAAATTGGTAGACTAATATTCGTCTGAGACCTTTAAAAGGAGAATGAATGGAAGAATGGAAAGGGCAGAAGGAAAAGAAGGTGAAATATAATAAAAAAATAAAGATAAAAAGGGGAATATGTGAAAAATAATATAAAAAGTCATATGTAATAATATTTTTTTAAAATAACATTTAACTTCACTAATATGTTTGGTAAGAAACTAATATTTAGCTCATAATGTAAATGTATAATACTTTTATATTTATTTATTTTAGGCTAAAATCTTATTTTGTTTCTCTAATTTTAAAAAAAAAATCAATTAGATTTCTAATTTTTTATTTGCTTTAATTTAATTCTTTAACTTTTAAAATGATTTAATTAAATCGTGATTCATTTTAAATTTTTGTTTTGATTTATATATCAAATCACTTCTGACCAATAAAAATTAATTTAAATATTTAGATTTTTTAGATAGAATGACTTAATATATAAATTATAATTAAAATTTGAAGTCAATATAAAAAAAATCTAATTGAATATTTTTTAAAAATACGTAACTAAATTAAACCAAATAAGAACTATGATTCTAATTAAATTTCTTATAAAAATTAAAGGATAAAATTAAAATTTTAACCTTTATTTTAATATTTTTAATAAAACTCAAGTTTTTAAAGTAGGTTACCGAGGAAGGCCGAAACATAAGTTAAAATTGGATTATTCACAATTTACTAATTTTCGTAATTTAAAATTGAATTATTCACTATTTAATCTTTAAAGCTCTCTTTTGTAATTTTTCTATTTTTTCAGTTTGTGTATAAATTATCTTCAACTCATGTACAAATTCTTTCCACTTTTAGTTTTGTTTTTCTTTGAAAATGTTTATAAAAAATAACATCTGAAATTTCAAATAAATTAGAATTATTGTATCATTACCGGATATCTTTCATTTTATCTAAAAAAAACATCATATTTAATAAACTTATTATTTCCATTCCGTCTCATGCACCACACACGACTTATAATACATTTTAAATAGTTCACGATATAAATATAAATATAAATATATATATATATATATATATATTTTTATAACAACGTATAAATATGATGTCCTATTTTTTTTTAAATCATAAGAAAAATTATCGCGGTAAATACCAACTAATTCTTCTCCTAAAATAGAAAAATTAATTTATAGTTGATTATGTATTCTGTCAACATCTAGTGATTGTGTTGTGATAGTATAAAATCTATGAATTTAATCATTTAAAGGTAAACTCGGTGCTAATTTATTCGTTAAAATATTTATACGGACAGTATTTAAAAAAAAAAACTTTAAAAAGAATCCCCATTTTGATTTATAATAACTCGACAAATAACCAATTAGTGTTAAGACTTTGAATAGGAAGATTGGTGTTAAGTTGTTAGTAAAGTATTGGATAAAGAATGGGATATATTTTTAATAATTGATTTGTTGAAGTATTATGATAAGAAAAGTTTCCTTAATTATACTTACCTTTTGTGGTGGCCAAGGTTGAGGGAGAGAGATGGCTCCTCCTTCTGAAACTTTCACCGCCACACTTCTACTCCTTTCACCACCGGAATTTGAAGAAACAAACAATGAAGCCTTCTCCATCTTCCTACTCGGAACAACTGATGCTAAATTCACCTTCTTTCTTGCATATGAGAGTTCATGTTTTCCCCTACCTGTTCAAATCAAATGATCATTTCACTTTGTTGAACACAAAACAAATCAGGAAAAAGAAAAAAAAAAAAAGAGATAAGAGGTTGGATGGTGAATTTGATAGCATGGAGAGTGGTACATGCCGGTGGTGATAGCTATGAAAGTTGGTGGAGCAATAAGAGCAATTTGAGCCATTGAAGAAGCAAGTCCACGAATCTGGGTAAGCTTGCTAACTGTTAGAGAGTATAGAGAGGGAAAATGAAGAGTTTCAGTAGAGAGAAAAGCAACAAGAAACCGAACAAGGGCTCTTTTTCAGTACTGATTCATGGGTGACAATGATGTGTTCCTCCCTCTATCAAAAACCACATGAATCAATCAACACTTTAACATGTACAATTTTATATATATTATAATTAATGAAATGAATTTTCTTACATAGATTCTTTATTATATTATTTTTATAATAGATGGATTCGACATTTTTCTCTTTTTTCCTGGTTTAGTGGTTTTTAGTTTAATTAGTAGAATGAATCTTATTTCTGTTTAGATATTTTAGTTTGATTTTCAGTTCTTTAATTAGTTTATTTTTTAAGAGAATATTTTAATTATTTTTTAAAATAAAATAAAATTATTAATACCGTTAATTTTATTTATAACTTTTTTATTAAATTTTAATTTAAATATTAATACTTAATTTTTTAAATTATTTTAATATTAATAATTTTTTTTTTCAAAAAAATTAATTAAAATACTTTTGAAAAAGTTAAAATTTAACATATTTTAAAAAACAAAAATTTAACATATTTTTATTTTTAGAAGCGAATACCTAGATATTTGAAACGAAATTAAGTAACATTCCACCGATTAAATCTTATTTTTACTGCCGTTGCTCAGCATTGTTCAGTGATGAATATCTAAATTGTAATGAATGGAAAGATTATGTGAAACTGTTCTCAGACCAGAATTTTTCAGGGAAAAAGTTATTGAGAGAAAAGAATTCGAGATTAATGAAGAATAAGAATAACCATTTTAAATTACTGGAATGGATTGATGGGACCAATCAGAATTCTGAAAGATATTTTCTTTTGGTTGGAATTCACCTGAAAGGAGGGTTTTGGTCCATGAGAATGAAAACCTGAAGTTATTTAGAACAATAATGAATAATGCTGACATGACATCTTACAAATGGGGTCATCTTTGCAAATGGATATTCGAATATCCTAGGTACCATATTATTATTATTTTTATTAAATATTTAATACGATGATAAAATTTACTTTTTATTAAACTTTGATATATTTTAATTTAATTACGGTAAAAAAATTACGTGTTAAATATATTTTTCAACTAATATTAAAATTAAATATTTTTCAACTAATATTAAAATAAAAAGTATGAAAAACTGAAAAAATCTTAAACGATAATACAATCAATTTTGTTTCACGAAAAAGAAAATTAAAGTAATTGAATTGAAAAAAATATATTTGTTCATTATAAATTTCATGACCAAAATATATTAAATTTTTTAATAAAATTGAATTTTAATTTTTCGTCAAAAGTTTAATATCTAAATTTATATTTAATTTTTTTTATTAAGAAAATGAATATAATTATTTTTATTATATATGAATAAATAGTTTTATTAATATAGTTATATCTAAGTATTCTAAATATATATAATTTATAGATATAATATTTAAATAAAAAAAATTAAATGATTAATCAGGTATATTGTAATATATATGATATATGTATTTTAGAAACAAATATATTTCATCTATCCTCATCTATTCTCTTAAACAATATACCTAGAAACAAACACAACATAAATACTTTATATACTTAAATCATTCATAATCTCTGGCTGACTTAAACATATAAAGCAATTTACAAGTGAATTTTCCTCTTTCTTTAAACTTTGTCCTCTTTTGCTGAATCATACATCAGGCTACTTCGAATGTGAAATTTTCGTTGGTGTCAGGTAAAAACACCAATCATATAAATGTACTAATATCAAATTTAATATCTCATCAAGATGGTTACACTTTTTTTTATTTTATTTTATTAAAATATGCTCTTTTATCTTCACCTTCTTTAAACTAAAATACAAATGTTGACTTAAGTTCAATACATTGTACAAAGTAGATGGAAGGAATGAGTTTTCGAGGGAATACAAATTACACTTTTATAAAAGTTAACGATAGTTTTGTGATTAAAGTAGAATGTGAAAGACCTTTATACTTTCAGTACATTTAGATTAAATCAAATGATTAAAATGATGTAAAATATCTAAAAAAAAATAGAAAAGAAAGAAAAAATCAGTTACAAGAGAAACTAAAATACTCGGCCCCTCTTTTTTATTGTGTTTGAAAAAACAATTCAGTTACGCGAGAGACTAGAATACTGGACGTGCTTCTTTTTTTTCTTGTGTTTTTGCGAAGTGAGTTTGGTTTGGTTCTTAATTACTGGGCTTGCGGATCCAACATAAATATATGACTATGACCTTTTCTTCCCATCGGTCAAGCTGATTGGGGTGTTGGATTCTCCTTCCTCCGAACTTCATTCACGCATTCAACATCAACATGATCTGATAGATCGTGTTTCATCTCACGTTTCCATATCAGGTTTTCTCAAATTTTCTTTTCAAACTAACTCATTTGAATCTTAACTTGATCCTGTTTTTTATTGAAACAATAAGCATCAACATTTTTTTCTTATTGGTTTTTGTTGGAAAATCTAGGATTTTGTGTCATCCTTAATCGTCTGTTTCATAGCATTGTCTGAATGTTGTTGTGGTTTTGTTATTCAAACATTATTCCTGTTTTTGTATAAATTGGTGCGAGTTAAATGTCTGTCCCGGTTCTGTTCATCCTTTCCCACAAATGTAGATTCATTTACCGCTATTTATTTTCTATCAGGAAATTTGGATTGTGGAATTTTAGTTGGTGCAATGCATTCATGTTCTAGTATTTTTAATTAAAAACAGCAGTTTAATTATGGTAATTGAGTGAGGTGCACCTGGTCTCCAACTGATTGTAAAACAGTAACAAAGAGAAATTTTTTTGTTTTGTACCACCAACCTTCAGTTCAGGGAAAGTGAAGCATTCAATCCTTTGGTAATAGGTTTCTTTTGAGCTGAGCTCTGTGAAAATGAAAGCATACTCTTATTCCCTTTAACATGTCTATGTAAAATGTAAGTTTTGTTTGGACCAGTTACGTGATAATGACATGGTTGGATTTGTTTTCGATGTAGGGAAATGGGTTTGTGGACTTTACTTGAGGGGTTTTTACTTCTTGCAAATGCAATGGCAATTTTAAATGAGGGTCGTTTTCTTGCACCTAGAGGATGGGGTTTCGCAGATTTCTCAGTTGGAAGGACTAAGTCGTTCAAAGGCCAGCTTATAGGTCTCATTTATGCAACTCAGTACCTTAGAGTTCCCCTCATACTTCTCAACTCCATTTGCATCATTCTCAAATTGGTGTCTGGATGATACTTCACAAGGTGAGACTGAGATGTCTATTTCAAGCATTTTATTTATGTTTTTTCAATTATATGTTCATGCATTTGTTGACTGTATGTTTTTTCAAAAGAGATCATTCAAACAAACATTTGTTGTTATGAGAGTGCCTTGAGCTCTTCATCTAGTTCAATAAAATATGTGAAACTGAACTTCCATGTGTCTTTTAAGATGAAATCTACATTTTCCTTAAAGTCATATTTTAGCCATTTGAGTTAGGAAAATGGCGTTTTTACATCATACTACATCATTATGTGTTATTTATTGACTTTAGTTTTCTTAATCTTTTTCATTGTTGCACATAACTGTTAAATAAAGTGTTAGAATTCTTGTTTGGTTTGGAATAATAATAGCCGAGGTTTATAACCATAATCAATCAAGGTTGATGATATGAAACTAACCCTATAGTTCAATGAAATCAAGATAACTGAGTCAACAATCCTTAGCATTTTCTTATATCCATCACTGATGAAGTTTGGAGAGTATATAACTTATCTTCTCATTTAGGTAGAGATATGAAAATGGCATAGTCATGTATATTACATTTGTCATATATATTATTCAAAAAGAGCCTAAAGACCTTAATTTATTGATACAAGTGCCTATTTCTTAAATATTGCAGGTTACGAGTTTTTGTTAGATGATTTCACGAAGGTCTTTAAGATAGCAGGCTTACCAAATTCTTGTATAGAAATATCAACTAAAGTATGTCTCCTATTTGTTTGATATTATTTATTACCACCAAATAACGTTCTTTAATGTATTAACTTAGTTAGGCTAAAATGTGGGACATTATGATTTTAAATTCAGTGTTGTATTCAGTTTATTGAGTATTGATTATCATTTTCTTTATTTTATGTATTGTTGATACTTGCTTACTTGCATGACTGAGTTGATGTTGATAGAGTAACTCCGTCACAAATATGATCAATTTCGTAGCTAACCGCCAAATATGCATATCTTCTGATCTGAGTGACCAGTTTTGATTAAAACTAAAAGGTTTCCTCAACTAAATACATGAATACATTGGTACAGTACAATCTCCTACTAGGAAATTCTATGCTTATCTTTATTGCTAAAACAAAAAGTACCTTAAACACTAAAAACTATGGAGTTGCTATTGCTGAAAGAATAGAAGGAATTTAATCACACATCAGCAAAAACATGGTAATTTTTGGAGTCTACAGCAATAAGTCGTATGGCAGCAATTGTGGCTACAAAAGACATGATGGAAAAGAAACCAATGTTTAACCAGTGCCAGAGCTTTTGCGAGGTTGTTAGTTTGTCCTTCTTTGCCTTAAGGTACATATGGTTTGCAAGAATAAATGTAAGGGGAAATGTGCTTATCGCCCCCGTTAGACTCATGAAATCTCCAAGGAATGGCAAGAAAGCCGACACAAATGTGTTAAAAGCCAGGTAACCACCTCTTACCACGATTCGAAATGACATGTTTTTAACATTCAGTGCGCTTCCTTTGATCCCATATTTAGTATCCAAAAACTCATACATTGGACTTGCAAAGATCTAATAGAAGCAGAACAAGAATTATTATCAAGTCAAGCCAAGGAAAAAATTGATGTAAAACATTCAATAGTAATGAAAAAGTCTAATTTAGATGTATGTACATGCAATGCGATGACCGATTGAAGAAAGGCTGTAATATTGGCAAAAGCCTTCACCCAAACTGGACCATTTACACTGTTAAGCAAATACACCGATGTCTTGGATCCATAAGCCCAATATCCTGTAAACGTAACTAGGTACAACGGTAAAACTCCAACAGTAAACTGAAAGTACAGTGCCCTCATCATGTTCTTCACAACTGGCTGCCTAATTGTTGCCTGCGAGTTATTTTATAACCAAATAAAACTCAATTTCTGGAACATAATATGAAAATTCACAAGCTTTTATCTAACCTGTATCTCAGGAAGCATGCCTGTATTAAATGCAAACACAAGGTTTGCAGATGCCCCAATTATGGTGAATACTTTGCTGAAACCATCTCCTAGAAGGTTGTAATCACGAGGCGGTGAGTGTAATCCTGGTAACGTTCTACTGGTTAGTGCATAGTCTTACAGGACAAGTCTTTCACAGTATATTGGACACGACAAAGTAAGCATAAAACACTAGTCATGAGTTTTATATTGTTTGTTTCACTAGTCATGAGTTTTATATTTGAGATGTCACTGTCAGAGACTAATAGTTATAATTTTTGTCTCAAACATGATTCCATTGTGTGTTGCTTTTTACATTAAAAAAAAAAGTAGTAAGAAGCCAGTTGACAAGTGATCGTGAGATTAACTTGCGGGGATAAAACATTTGAGACACGAGATATTACCATCCTTAAGCGACAACAAAAATGCTATGATAATGTATACTAGACTGAAGATAGTTGAAAATCCAAGCCAAATTCCGAGAGCTGAAAGATGAGGAATGCAGATGGCAAACATTGCACACACGAGTCCAGCTATGGCAATACAATAAGGAAGTTTCAATAGACCATCATCCCTGAATAGAACATAAGTAGCCTGTACCACAATAAAACGAAATTTGGTTCAGGATAAAAAAAACTTCAATAGATATCAGTTTCAACAAAGCAAAAAAGAAAAAAAAAAATGAAATAAGTTCAATGCAATCTATAAATGACTGCAAGAGACTTATCAGTTGTGGAATAAGTTATTAAGGAGAAGAATCCAAATCTAATTAAATGGCAAGAAAATATATACTTTGCTCAAACAATCTCTCTTACTTTCAAGGCTGAACCGGCCAAAATGATGTAGCCAGTATTTATCATAAAAAGATTGACATACTGCAGAGCCCATGTGAGAGAATAGGCCTTCTTACCTGCAATAATGAAATGAACATAAGCCTCAGGAAATAACACGGAAAGCAAAGTGAAGTGATGAAAAAGTAGGTAATGTGTCTTACCATACACAAATCCAGCAAGATCTCTATACCTAATATGCCTTTGTCCTCCATGTTCATGGAGTTGAGCAATTAAAGCATTTGCATAGAGTGATATTATGGTAGCAAGAACTAGACCAACCACACCTCCAATCCATCCCAATGGAACCATAACAGTCCCTGAATATCCAAGCACATAGGCACTGTTGATTCCAGTCGTGAGGATAAAACCCACTTGAAACCATGAATCTGCACACATAAACGGAACAGAAATTGAATAAATATATATTAAAGGGGAAGAATCAAATCAAACAGTTAATGGCAGAAGTAATTCCTATTGTTTTCTTCCTATGCCATTCAAAAGAAAAGACAAATAGAAGATTAGAGTATTGGGCAATTGAGCAAAGTCAAAATCCAGACTTAAAAATCATAGATGTAATGTAAAACCCAAGTCGAAACATAAGCGAAATGAATTGGTGAAAACAAAAGGGTATAGTTTTGAAGAATTCCTAATCTGCCTTCACAACTTCGTTGTTGGAAATAGAGCACGTGTTAAATATGTTCTTGCTACATCATTTTGATTCAAACTCAAAACCTTGGAGTGTTTCTGTAGAGAGAAATGTTGGAAATGCAATGAATGGATGGAAAAGTGAAAAGCAATGAGATTGATTACAAACCGCTGCTAATTTGATGAGCGGTACTTGGAACTTCAACGTCTGGTGCACCATGGTGGTCATAGACCTTGTTTGGTTCGAGTTCAATGTCTCCTCTTCCCATTGTTTGAGGTGGTGACAGTGTTTGTTGTTTCGTCGTGGAGAGCAGCGTGAGGGTAAGATGCTGCTCCTTCCAAACAAGGCCTTACCGCCAGCCTGAGAAGATGAACCAACACCCTTCTCTGATATATTCAACCAAGACCAACAATAACTGGTCATCACACTTCCTTTTATAGACAAAAATTAATGAGGTAAATACTATGTTACTGATACTTACAATTCCTTATTCAAAGGGATTTCAACTTCGGAAAGATGTGACCTTGGGATCCAGCTTTTAATACTCTAGATTAAATTAAAGGAAAGTGTTAAACGTGTTTTAAAAACAAATTAAAAACAAATTATTCGCTTATCAAATGAATATCATTTATTTTTAGTAATTTAATTTTTCATTTTTCATGCAGTGTTTTGTCTGTGTGCTTTAATACGAACAGACAGAACGCGTAAAGATAAATCGGTTCTCCACATTTATTCAGTGCGTCCATCTTGTGAGACCTATCACTTGACTCTATTTTTCCTTCTAATATTTGCATAAGCTTCAATGTGATGCAAAAATTCTAATTGTGTGAGAGACATAGTGTTTTTAATGTGAAGGACTGTATTTTAAAATTTATTCTGTTAGGATTGTGAATTTTCATTAATTTTAAATTAAGTAAAACTAAAAGTAAGTTTCTATGTTAAATTTGAACTTTATAAATTCTGTCTGCGTTTATAGTATTGTCATATTAAGTTTTTTATTTTTTAATGATTGTTAAATTGGTTTTGAAATTTAAATGCTGTAGTAATTCCTTCTGAAAAGAAGCCATAGTAGTTAAACATTTAAAAACAAATATATCTGATTAATAAGTAAAGTTTCATGAAAATTTATATTTTAAGGAATGATTAAAACACGTGTTTAGTTAATGTTAATTTTTTTTTTGAACTATATGTTATACCTATCAAAATGCTCCTATTATGTAAAATATATTACTTTTGACTGTAATGAGAAATATAGAAAACATCCAAGGTATTAGATGAACTATTTTCAATGTTATTTATGATTATAAATTAAAACTATAATTAAATGTAAATTATTACTGTCCTTTTTTCAACAATTAAGCTTGAAAATAATATTCTTCTGCTTGGAAAAGGCAAGAATACTACGCGTTTTATTTTATTTTCTTTATAATTAATGATTTAACTTAATTTTTCTTTAAAGGGACAATATTGCTATTAGGAAAATCCCAATCAAAAGTGTTATAGCAACAATAGATAGAGCCAAAGAAAAAAAAAAAAACAATTTCTTTTATTGGTGCCTTCAAACGAAAACAAAGCTGACCCAAAGGAGATATGCATTAAATAGAATAATAAAAGAAAGCGGAAATGAAGGCGTGAGAATCAAACACAAACACAAACACTTTGAACATGGAAGAAGGAGAAGTCACTACACAAACGTTGGGAAGAAAGCTGGGGCGAAGAAATCAAGAATTATTTATATTTGTTGTTTTAATTTTATTCCTACTAAATATTTTACTGATAATAATAAAAGCAAGTGTCTTTTTTCTTCTTTTCTCTATAGTCCAAATCTCATCTTTAATATTTATTACACAACTGAAATAGATGTAAATATACATACACCACTGGAATTCAATATCTAGATAAGAATGTCATTTATTATATGTGATGGTCCATTCAACGTGTCATTTTATAAATATTTGTTTTAATTGACTTTTTTTAAATATACATCATTTTTCGTCTAAAATGTATTAACATTCTGAATTTTTTTTATAACGTCATCACCTCATCATAAATTATCAGTTAAATTATTAAACTACAATTATTTTTTAGAGTTATACGAAGCTAATTTTTCATTAGTCAGTAAATAATATAAAAATATTCACAACAATAAATAATCAAAATTATACTCATAAAATAATAGTAATAATTTGAATATCTATATTAGTCGTGAAAGTTCAACTCACCGATCCATTAATCATAAAGTTAGGTTGCCTACTCGTTGACACCAAATAAACATTTTTTATTAAAAAAATAATTAAATAAATAAAATTACATAACTAAAAAAAATAGAGAGAGAAAAATAAATATTTTAGATATAAAAACTGGTCCAATAAGATGAAAGAACCAAAAGTTCATATAAGTCATGTGGGCTTGGTGTTTCTTTCTCAACAAATACCCATTTATAGCACAAATATATGACTTTTACCGCTATTGTAAAAGAAACAAATATGATAACACTTGAAAAGAAAAACCTTAACATCTCTTCAGAGGAAACTCTCTGTTTTCTAAATCAAACTAAACATTACCCTATTGTGCCAACAGATTTTTATAGCTACGAAAAATGCATTTTCTGGCTCCATATCTAATTTCTTCCTTCCTTATCAAAGGAACAGATTTCGAAGATGAAGAAAAATGATAACTATCATAAATTTCACATCGATTAAAGATAAAAATCAATTCACAATATATAAATGGATCAATTTTGTCGATTTTGTGAGATTGAGTTAGGTTTAAAGTCCACTTCTAACCATAACAATATTGATCATAAAAAACAAAAGAAAACGCTTTCTTTTCTTCTTAGGTTCATGGAGACATAAACAGGGTCGCACATTCTTAGGCAAATAAAGATCAATAAGATGTAGTATTAAGTCAAACACGAAGAAAAAGAAAGATAGTATAATTAAACATCTGAGACAGAGTTAACTCATTCAAAAATTGTCACTTTCGTTGCGTACCTGTTGACTGAAGTTAACGAACGAGAATCCAGTGAATGGTTGGTTGATGAATTATGAATGAAGGTGGTGCGAGTTCATGCCAGAATGAAAGAAAGACAGTGTTGCATGTGATGGTGGGTGCTATCCCAATTCATTTCAAATGAAAGGTTGCCCCCAATTCCTCCTATTGGGTATGGTCGAAGGGTAATCCCATATTTATATATAAATACCAAATTTTTATTGCTTAAATTACACTTGGAACTAAAGACTACTTGTTTTTCACACTTCGCCTTTTTTTTCTTATGTTTTTTACATGAAAATGACACAATATTCACTACACAACAAAAATAAAGGTGGAAAGATTCTGACAAGATTTTTATAGAAAGTGATATCGTTTTGAATTGTTTCCAATGCTTAGTTACCATTTCGACCACATTAATAATTAATAGAATTTATGCTTTTACTTTGGCAATGTCAATTTCTCTATTTTAAATAAAAAAATCAAAAAATGCACTAAAGAAATTGTAGACCATTTTGGAAGTAACATATTATGATAAAGATTAATTTACAATATATAAATACTTACCGTAAATGGACATATTTGACTTAATAAATATATTATACGTATTTGACTTAATAAATATATTAAATAATATGAGTCAATAAGACTCATTTAATATTATGAATAAATAATATTTTAAAATATATTTTTTTTGGTGTAATTATAACTTAAATATTGAAGAATTATTTTGTAGATAGATTTTGTCCATACGAACGAGGAATGTGATTGCAGTCACTTTTAAAACCACAAGTTCGTGGTAATTTATATGTTTTTTAGTTTTTGTATCTAAAATTTTTTGATGGGTCAATTTAAGAAAGATTAATATTCCTTCAACTTTTTATAGCATTCTTTTCCTATTTTTTTTCTTTTTGAAATTATATAAGTGGAAGTGGTTGATTTTGAATGCAAATTAATATGGAATGAGAGAGAATTGATTTGGTGTATTTTGGGTAATTAAGATAACCTAATTAACATGGTATTATTGGGGAAAAGTAGATTTGTAAAAGGGTTGAAGGAAGGAAGTGGTGGTGGTGTTGATAATCTTTTGCTAACAATGATTGAGGAGGTGTCTGCTTAGTGGTGCATCTTTACTTTTCTTTTCTTTTTCTCGTTGAATAACTTTCTATAGATGCTTTTCAAGATTATTGGTGCTAACCTAAAGCAAAACTCTTTTTGATGTTGCTACCAAACGTGGGGTGGAAAATGCAAGTGTGTTGCCCACAAACCTTTCGTGTCAGAAACTACCTTCTGTTCAATCAGTGCCTGCAAAAGTGTTGGTGGTTTTAAATTTTAAAGGCAAGAATTATGTTAGAACCAAACTTGAAAATCAATTGTCTAAATCTTAGGCTAAATAGAAAGGAAAGACAATTTTACTGTAACAGTTGCCATTTTCTGACTATAAGGGTGATATTGTTTTCAATCTTGTTTGTTTCTCACATATAATAGTGGTTAATATGTAACTCTAATGTTAAATTTGAACTAAATGGAAAACAAGTTATCACATCTTTTTCAACATGGTTCTAATATAATAGTCATCGAAAGACATTCTAGATAACAAAAAAGTGTACCAATGTCTCTTTAAATTATTAATAAGTGATTTTTCTACAACATTTTTACGTTTGAAATTATAATATAACTTTTATGGACAAAGTTTATCAGAAAAAAGTTATGCTTGTACTTGAATCTCTGAACTTTATTATACAAATTGAAAACCTTTGAACTTTATTACACGAGTTTACTTTATGGATTGCATGTGAAATATAATTGCATATTTATATTACAAAATAACAACAAAAGTAACTAAACTGACATTAACTTCTAAACATATTTCCTAAATCCAAGACTAGTGAGTAAATGTGAAGTTTGACATATAAAGTTCTATATGTTCTCGAAAGTAATGAATGTATATGCCGAATTTTGTCAACTTCAAAGATCAGATTCTCAAAACCAGTGGTCTTAAATCACATATCATAGAATTACTTGGTGGCACACATATAAGCAACCCTTCTCAGCTTAAATACAAACAAAACAACCAAAAGGGTGATAAAATCCTATTATTTTGATTTTCATGTGAATACTATACAGTAAATACCCTTCTCAAGTCTGTTATCTATGCACTACCCTACTCAGACTTATGCTTAATGTAAGAGTTAAAATATTTACAAAATAACTATCTCTACAGTGAGCATAATCATTCGGAGTCAACATTGTTTTGTCACTTGAGCAACAATAGTATATGTTATTTTATTATAGAAGAAAGTTCTATCTTCATATAGTTTTTTTTTTCAAGGAGCACATTTTTCACAGCATTCTTCAGAAGAGAACAACCTACAAATTTAACCTTATTGGTTGTGTTGGCTCAAAAAAGTTAGCGAATCTTAATAGCACAAACTATTAGTACGACAGAAAAAAGATTTGCCAAAAGGCATGGTGAATGGAATGACTCTAACCACTCCCATTGATTGTTTTTCCCTCTCTCTCCCAACTTTTTGATTCACTATCGTTTGCTATTATTATTTTGGGATACAATTTTCAGTATACTAATTAATATATTAAAAATAAAGTTTACTTCAATCAGATTATAATTTTGTTTATATTTGAAATGAATTTATATTAAGCAACAATTGTTTTCCAATGACGAAAACATAAATAAAGAAAAAATGTGTAGAAAGTACACTTATCAAAGAAAATGTACATAAAAAGTAAGTTTTTTTAACTTTCTCTTTAAATATATATATATATGTATGAAAAAAATGTATTAAATATTTATATTAGTTATCTATATTATCTTATAATCAATTTTAATTTTATTTTTCTTTTTATCTCTCTATGATTTTTATTATCTTTCCTTGTTTTCTTCTTTAATCTTTTTGTCACTTTTATTATACTTATTGTTTTCATTTGTTCTTAAGGTAGAGTTATTTTTTGAGATCTTTTACACGTTTCATTCTTTAAATTTCATGTTGTTTCTTATATCAATTTTTTTATCCTCATATTTATTTTTCTCTTTCTATTTGTGTTAATTTCTATTTGTACTAATGTTATTTTTATTCTATATTTTTATTAAAATTATAAATATATTATTTTTTTCGGTTTTGTTTTTCGATATTTTTTGATTTATGAATTTCGAGAGTTTTTTTATCTAATCCAACATAAAATAATTTGTTTGATAATGATAAAAGAGATTTATTTTCAGAATTAAATATATTTACGAAAATTACTAATTTAAAGAATGATAAACAAATTATTCTTAATTATATCAAAACAATAAATTATTTTCTAAAGCTAAAAACATTTCTCAAAATTAAAAATAAAAAAAAAATTATTTAAAATTAAATAGATTAACTTTATTATTTATTAAATAAAATTAATTATAATAATTTAATAAATAGTTTTGTATAAAAAAATTTAAAAAATAAATTTTAAATAAAAAAAACCTCGCTTTCTTAAATTTGATTTAAGCTCTGAAACCTTTAAAGTCCTCCTGAAATTCACGATTAGTGATTGATTGAACAATTATGAATGATGTATTTGGTTTGATGATGGCCCACCACCATTGCTGGATATTTTTCCCATATGATTCCAAACCAAAGGTTGCCCATCTTTCTTTCCTACTATTGGATATCATCCAAAGACAAACTCTATATATTGGATTGCTTTAATTTTGGTGACTGCTCAAAAGAAAGTTAACTAAAACTTGGCATTTTTTTTCTTTTGAATTTTCTTAATACAAAAAATGACACATAATTCACTACCGAGCAAATTTAAAGTGGGAAAGATTCTAACAAGATTTTTAAAGAGAGTGATATCATTTCGAATTCATTCAAAAGGTCTCTTACCCTTTTTTGACCACAATAATAATAATAATATATAATAATGCTTGAGCTTTTAGCATGTTGGAACTATTTAATAACGAGTCCATTTAAACTAGCTAGGTTAGAATTATTCCTTTCAAATGTTCACTGCATTATTTCTTTATTATTTTTGTTCCTTGTGAAATTATAGGTGAAAGCGGTTAACTTTGAATGCTTATCACAGTTAATTTTGGGATTAAGGGAGACCGATAAAACTATCTGTAGAATTAGTAAGATAATCTAATTAATAATGTTAACTTTGGAAACAAATACTATTAAAAAGGTTACTGGAGTAGTGCTGTTACCTTTTCCTATCGAACATCTACGTTGATGTCTCCTTCACGCTGCATCTTTGCTTTCTTTTTCTCTATATCACTTTTTTTTTTTTAAGTAGTACACTTATTTTATATTTTCACATATTTATTAAATTTATTTGTGCTCTTTTGACTTGTCTTTTTTAATATGTAAAAGTCTGACCGGGTCGAATTTAAATTTTTTATTGAATTTTTTTGTGTGTTATTTTTTTACTGTGCCTTATAATACATTGATTATTATTAATGTTGACATTTTAAAATATATTAGAAAGATATTTAAAGTATTAATATAATATATTTTCAATAATCAACCGAGGATAACATCCAAAAAATCTATAGAGAATCTTGACTCGACCATATACTAGCTACCTCATTCTGTAATTGACTTGTATTAAAAAAATTTCTAAAATCTTATAATTATAATCATCATCGACCATCAACTTTGTGATAACGTAAAAATAATTAATTATCACTTGATTATAATGAAGACAATACAATTTTTTTTTACTAAATTAGTACAATTGTGGATAAAGTCTAAATAAGTAGTTTCTTGGTATATGTAATTTTAACAAATTACATTTGTTAGCACTCTTATCGGCGCAACTAAAGCAAAGTATAATATCTAATCCTACTTAATACTATATTCAATATTATAATAGATATTTTTAGGGAAAACTCTACCGCTTATAAAATGTGTGTTCCCTTGAACAAAATTATGTATACTGAAACGTGATTTGAATAGAAACCATATATAACTCTTGAGTGGTACTAAAGCTGAGGTGGACAATGCAACTGTTGCGGGAAAAAGACCTTTTGTGTGAAAGAGTGTATTCTTTTAATAAATAAGTTATGCGTTTAAGGTGTATACATAGTAAAGAAGAGGATATAGTGACCTAAGTGTCTTCTATTTAGGGTTTCAACCACCATGATTATACATCTGAAATGATCAAATCCATACGCAGTGTCCATCGTGTGACATGTTATCTGGATCCTCTATGGGTTATAAGTTGTTGATGGTTCAAAATGTTAATGTCATATATGACACATAATAGTAAACGTCTTGGTACCTATTTAGACGAAGTTTTTGACAAATATTTTTGGAAAAATATATATGAAAAACCTCGCTAAAAGATAATCTTATTAAAGTGAGTTTGTTTTACAGATGAAAGTTTCTTCCGGAGAATATAAACTAGAGAATGTAATATTTTAATATTTGTTTGGAGTTTAAAAGAGAATGTTTGTAAGCATCGTTCATTTCTAAGAAAGAAGTTACAACATGCAATGACAGAGGTAGAATATCGCATGATTTACTTTGCTTTCACTTTTGGGATGAAGAAGTCGTGCTTCTACCAGAATGAATATTATAAGTTAAGGAGTGTTTGGATAATTTTCCAGTCAGAAGTCGTGAAATCTCCTTCTATATCTATCTTGAAGGGTACAATTACCGTAAGGCACAAAAACTGATTTAGAAAGCATCATTGGTTGTACCTCAAAGTCTATGATTCTAATTGCGTGGAAAACAATAGAAGATTGTTCGATAAGGACAAAGCTTGAAGGAAAGAAGAAAACATAGATAAATATGAATAGTTCCAACGCATATTGGTGTTATCCATCATGTCACCACTTGACTGCATCAAAGCACCCAAAAAAAGCAGACGCTGAAAACAAACAGGAATTTTTCAATCTGTGTTGCATTAAGTTAATTCCTTTCTTTCCTCATCGAACCAGGAAATACAACGCTAGTGCATCCTTTTTTCAATCCCTTTTGGAGGATATCACAACCCCTTGAATTTAGTTAGGAAACACGACATCCTCTAGTTTCTGTTGCTATAAAATCTCAAACGTATCTGTTAAATCTTAATGAAATTTAGCTCAAAAAAAAAAAACACAGAATGAAGAAGTAAACATATAGTATCGATATAGGGTACATCACAAGTGCAGCTGCAATAAGCTGCAAACAATCTGCCAACAATCATGTCACAGAGTTAAAATCAAAGTGCTTCCCAAGCAGGGAGCCGTCATACTTTACATATTACAGACATATTTACAGTATCAACACCTCTCCTACAATAGTCCTTCAGGGGACATAAATACACAACACAGTGACGACAAAAGTTACAAACATGATAGTCTTCACCTAGTCTCTAACTCTCATCATCCTGCGCATTCTTGTCGACAGCCACATCAATTCTTTCATACCTGATATCCGAAGAGTGATCAGGGATTCTCGCAAGAGACTCCTCCGCACTCTTTTGGAAGAAAATCACCCACATAAACAGCACCACAAACGTCATCAACGCAAGACACCCAGTTCCAAAAATCACCCCAGCAAGAACCGTCAGAGGACAAACTCTCCTATGCTCATCCTCCGATAAACCATTCGGATCCACAGGATGAGAATGCAACCCATTTGGATCTTTCTTCAATCTAAGCTTCCACGAATAGATACTCACAACCTGCAGCGAGTGGCCACCATTGGAAGAAGTTATACCTGCGAACACAGAATTCCCACCCCACATTTTAGAAAAGTCAATCTTATGAGAAACAATGGGATCGGAAGGCTTTTGTTCACCCCATTTGCTTAACCTAACCTCCATCACCTTAGAACCACCTTCATAATCAACCCAAGCATTCAACTTTTCCCCATTATTCAGAACCAGACCCACGTCGGAAGCATTCGCGACAGCCAGGGACACGTGTGTTCCGACGTCGATGCCAACGTGGTTCGAGTTGGGGTCTCCTACATTTTCATCCTTGGACGTGTCGAACTCGACGGCGACGGTATCCGAACCGTTGCCGGAAGCGGCGGTGAGGAGGAACAGGACGCCGTCGCCATTGCCGGAGATGGAGAAGGAGAATTCGGTGGAGAGGGTGGTATTGGCGTCGGCGAAGACGAGGGGCTCGGGGCGGCGGAGGAGACCGGAGGAAGAGAGGGAGGGGTTGGTGAGGCGCACGTGGGGGGCGGCGTCGTTGTTGGTGACAACGTGGGCGTCGCCGAAGAGGTTGATGCTGTCAGGGTCGAGATTGGGGGGCTGCGTGGAGGAAAAAGACGGCTGGACGAGGATGATTAAGGAACAGAGGATGAAGAGGGAGAATGCAACCATGCCGCTACGTTTTTTCGGTGGGATAATGATTCTCTCTGTGTCTCCCTCTCTCTCTTCAATCTTTTATTCTTCGACGCATGTTTCTGTTTTTGGTTTCAACAGCTCAAAACTGCTGCTTCTTTTGCTGCCCACGTCTCCACCGCTCAATCCACCCTTTTTTTCTTAGTTTCATTTTATGATTTCTTCTATTCTTGATATATACTATCTCACAAATTAAAAACCATACATATTTTTGTCTTAAAGAATACCCTTTTCTATCTTTAAATTGCTGTATAACATGAACATTTTCATCTACTGTCGTGTGTTTGTGTTTCTATCCGTGCAACTCCTTCAGAAATTAATGATTTACTACTTTCTGATTTTTTTTAATATTAGTCTAAAAAGGGATGTGATTTGCATGAGGAAAATTTTCTTTATTATTAGAAATCATATGGATTAGTATTTGTCATTGTTTTTATTCAATTCAATTTACGATGAAAGTTTACAGAAATTGCAATTATATTTCTTTACCTAGACGGGTTTTTTTTATGTTTTGGTCTAGGGTGACGACAAGTTAGAAATAATGAATGTAGGCTCATCATAGTTGGACTATATTTGGGGTTGGGCCCATTGCAGCGCCGGAACCTGGGTTTGTTAAAGTCTAAGCCCAAGATTCGCCACTCAGAAAAATAAAGCTGAATAGATGAAATGACAAGGCAGGTGCACATTTGTTTGAGAGAAACAGTACAAATTTTTTTTATATAGTTTTTATTAAACATAATTTTCGTATTTAATTAGAAAATTATTAAAAAGTATAAAATGAGATGAGTGTTCATCTTTACATCGGAATGTTCCGCAAAATCAGATTATAAGGTAAGACTGAGTTCGTGTAAATAAAATTTAAATCTAATTCACTCTCATATAATCAATTTGTAAGATTAAGTTTATACCTTGTTTAAATATTATAAAATCAATTTTTTTTAAAAGATGTGGAACAATAAGTTATTATAAAACGAAAGTCAAGAAAATTGTTGTGAGCCAAAGATGGAAACAGATGGAGTTGAAATGAAGATCGAACTCCACCGAAGATTAATTTCCACATACTAGAGCATTCATTATTTTGCACACTAAACAGTGAATCCGTAGCCGCATTCATTGTTTTGTTCTGCCCCCACACTAGGGCGCATTAGTTGCTGCACCTATGTGGGCCTCTCCACACTCCACAACTCGTCTATGGACTTTCATTACTTTCAGATTCGTGAATGCACAGGGAAGACACTGCTTTTACTCAAATTCACCATTGCATTACAGGGTATTCCATCTAAATTTCTGCTTTGCCTTCTAATAAATGCATTATTATTGTTGTTTATTGCCTAAAGCTTTGTGCAACTGGGGTGTTGAAACTCCCTAAAATGAGGGATTTTGGTTTAGTCATACAAAGTTACAAAATCTCCAACTCACAATTATACGGACTGCGCATCGTGGCTAGAGCTGGGTGCAGTACTTCATCAAAATGGATTTGCAATCTTGAATTTAATTTTATTGAAGACCTTTCCACCTCAAAATGGATTTGAAAATAGGATTCATAATTACCCTTAGCTGTTATGCATAGACATAGGAGAAAGAAGCTTCCGTGAGAGTTAAACTTATGCCTATGTAGTTAATTTTATTCACAGGAGGGGCCACCATACTGAAAAAACAAATCCACAAATTTTTAAAAGGAAACACAATCTTAATTTCTCCATTTCTCATGCTCCATTTGGCAGAACAAATTCAATAACTTCATACCTAAAATATTACGTTGCTGAATTTGGCTAATAACAATATGTTGAAGTTGACCTTGATTTTGGTACCCCGTTATGTAACCAAAATTAAATTGATGTACCATTGTATATGTTTCACTGTTACTTTAGCTAAATTCTACAACTTGTATATCCCATTCCGGAAATTGGATGATCTATTTTACTAATCATCTTAGGTTATCCTCATTAAAATAATTGTATTTGGATTTCACCGATGAAAGATACATAAGTTATATGAAAAAGTAAAGAAATCTCACGTATACGATCATATCGTTAGAAATTTAAATGAGTCTAAATTCTAAATTAGTTACATATAAAAAGTTGAGTACATAAAGACTTATAAATTTATTATTTTAAATTTAAGATTAAAAATTATATCAATGCTTTGTATGGGTAAACAATTTCTGAAATTTAACAAAAGATAATTACCAATTCATTTAACAACAACTATGTAATGCTTAAAAAAAAAAGAACAATGTAGTGTTGTGGTGGTTTTGTAATGAGTGTTCACCAAAGTTTTATATCAAATAATATAAAAAAGATAAAAATAAAAAATTATTTTTGAAGTTGTCATCATAATTCAATAAGTTTCTTGACTATACAAGAACTTAGGTAATACCAGTTTTCAACTTTTATCTATGTTACTTGCTTTTGGTTTTAGTATTAATCTTTTTTAATACCACAATTTCGGTTGTTTTACATAACCAAAGTTTCTTTATTTTTATTAATTTTTTATTATTTTGAATTTCGATTTTAGAGACAACTAAACCTTAATATCAAAGTTTATACTTCGATTTAGAATCCAAGTTAAAAGACCACCTTATTTTATGTTGCCTTAATATGTTTTGCTTCGAAAATCAAAATAAAATTACAAAAATAATCGGTGTTAAAACTCTGCGCTTCATTAATGATAATATTTCCTTCATTTGCATGAAGCTTAACCGAAAGATCAACAAGGGTAAGGGATGGTTTGCATCAAGCACACCTACTTCTGAAATGAGTTCTAAAGAGTATTTGAAGTAAAGTGAAGTAGAGTGTGTTTCCAACCAAATCCAATATTATAATAAAAAAAAGTTTTCTCATTCAATTTTAACGTGAGAATTGATCCATGCATGATTTAAGGTTAAGAGTGCTCCATACATTTAGAACAGTAACAGGCAATTCATATGTTACTGTGCGATAATGGCAAAACAACTTTTGTTGTTATCCATGCATTATTATGGTCGACCGGGTGAATGTTATTTCTTGTCAACAAAACAAAACCAACAGTGTTGTTGTTGTCTTATGCTACCTAGACTTACATTTACTTTTAAAATTTACCTATGAGGGTGAAAAATAAAGGAGATGAAGAATTATAGTTAAGTAATTAATACATATCTTATAACATTATGAATTCACACATCTCAATCAACTGATCCCACCCACAAGGAAAAGAAATCAAATCCTTAGATCCTCAATTTGTGGCACCAACTTCTTACAAAGAACAATAATACTAAAGAATGAGAAGAAATTGAGGAAATGAGAGTTTGAATTTGGAGACAGGTCAAGGGATTATGGGGCCAAATGTGTGTCCTACACATAGTCAATCTTTCCTCCAAAGGACCAAAGCAAAGAGGTTTTTAGATTAGTGTAATTTTTTGCCAAGGTATGATGACTAGAACTTCAAACCGACAATTATTGTAGGAAGGATGGTGTACAACAAAAATCTCTAGGAAATAGTTTATTAAACATACTCTATTATTTTTCCCCCTAATTTCATGAAAGAAACATGGTCTATTTCTCTTTTGGCAGCTTATGTCTTCTATATATAAAGTTTGTGTAGTCCGAGAGGGAGACATTTGAACTATACACATTTCATATTTGAAGACAATCTTTACACTCTTTATGCCCAAAAATCTTCACCTCAACCTGGACCCATCCTTGCGTACAATTTCAATTCAATGTCATTTCATTACAACTATGAACTAAATACACCTCTATAATTTAAGGAAAGCCCACACACGTGTTCTACGTACCTTCTAGAACCGCTCTTGTTCCCACCTTTCACTTTTAATTGATTTTTCGTCCAACACTACTCATGTTAATTCAAGCTCGATTAATTCAGGTGAAGTTAGGTGGCCACATTAGGGTGACAAAATTTCTCCTCTAAAGTGTAATTTCCAACGTTTTACAAGTATATAAAAATAGGATGTGTTTAAATTTTTGTACTATTTTAGAGTGTTTTGTTTTGTTTCAACTATCAAACAATGATCGATATTCTCTATATTTCAAGAAATCCTGACCGTCCAAAATAAATTACACTCTATGTTTTAATAAGAAACAACAAAAAGATTAGCATTTTCAGAGTTTCATCAGACACTCAAAACTCCAATCTCCGTCACCGTCACCGGGACTCCGTCCGTCGTAAAAAAGTGGCTCTTTGTGACGGTCAACACTCACCCCACAATGTGTAATCGAGAAAGCCTTGTCCAATGAACTCTGAACGCGTCAGATTGTCCGTTGACACAATGCAACTCTGCATAGGTCAAACTGCGCCTAATCTTCTAGCTCGATTGTCGATTAAACTCCGCATATTCCTCCTTCATCATTCAGACATCTTTGTCGGATTCTGGAACAACTCGGACTAGTAGAAGCTCTTGCATTGAAGACAACGTTTGGAAATGTCAACGGATCCTTTGCATCTGATATGGAACGTGAGACTATGGACACCTGACAATTCAACGTGCTTTAACGACGGAAAAGTTTCAAAATCTTCCGTAAGCCACTCCCACGATCTTCGTAAAACTGCCACACTTTGGAGACCACGTTTTTGTGTGACCGTGATTTCAAATTGGATCAGCGTTAGGAGCTGTAACTGCTAAATTTCATATTGGTTTATAATTACTGTACCTTCCATGGTCGTTCACGTTCAAGAATCCAGATGTTCACAAAGGTGAGATGCATAAAAACATAATTTATAACAACATCCTTCTTTAGTATAAAGATTAAAAACCATAACATATATTATATTGCATATGAAACTAAACTTTATATATATATATATATATATATATATATATATATATATATATATATATATAAGTGCTCTCATCCATCTTTAAAGAAAAAACACAAAATCTTTTAAAGTAAAAAAAAAAATCAAATTTAAGGAGTTAGTGCCAATAGTTGTGAATTAATCTAAAAACATATGAGTAATATTATCCCTAATTTGTCAATTGGCATAAGGTAAATTTAGAAGTTTTTTTAGGAGTTGTCTTGGTTTGACTTCATGACATGAGTTGATATTTTTAGAGGAAGTCAAGGTGAACATATGAATAGTTTTTCCGCTTCTTTAGGGGTATATTTATGCTGATTTTATAAGAGTCATTTACGATTTTGAGCATGCTTGGAGGAAGGATTTTCAAAAGCTTTGGTTGAGAAGTGATTATTCTTTAGTTTGCTATGTTTTTTTGAATCAACTACTAGTTCTTGAATCCAGATTCTCTACTATTTTTTTTTTTGTGTTGTTCTCTGTTGAATATTAAAAATACAGCGTGTTGACATTTTAAATATCTTTTTAATATATTTTAAAACCTCAAAATTTGTGGTAATCAGTATATTATTGAGACATAGTAGAGAAATACCACAAAGAAATCCAATAGAGAATCCATCCAAAACCCTAGTTCTTGGAATCTTACATGGAGACGACGTCGGTGCTTGTATTTTTGTAAGATATGCAGTTTAAAGTTACTAAAGTGTTTTGTGAAGGAAATCATTATGTTGATAAATTAGCTAAGTTAGCTTTGATTCATAGAGAATAATATAATAATATAAGTAGTTTAATGTTTACTTCATGTATTTATTTATGTATTTATTTAGATTTCTTTTCATAATAGGTATAATTTGCCTATGTTTGGTGAAACGTAATTTTTATTAATTTAGTTCATTTTTTTTAAAAAAATAAAATTTTTTATTCTTTACCAAATTTAATTTTTATATAAGTTATAATCATGCTTTTATTAATATTCAAATTTTAATTAAATATTTTTCATTTAGGGCTACAATTAGTTTAAAATTTTAGATCAATAATATTATTTCTCATTTTTAAAGTTTTCGTTCTAATTTTAAACTAATTGTAACCCTAAAAATAAATTAATAAAAATGTGAATTTTAATAAAAACATTATTTATAACATCTATACAAAAATTAAATTTAGTATCAATTTATAAAGAGAAAAAATGGTTCCATTTTAAAAAATTTTGGATTAAATTGAACAAAAATAACAAATATGACATGTGACAGTCGTTGGATTGAAACATGGACATTTCTTCATAAATTAAAACAAATAAAAAAATTACAAAAAAGAACCACGAAATGACATGTGGCAGTCATTGTTCATTACAAAAAAAATTAGATTAAATTGAACAAAAATAACAAATATAACACGTGACAGTAATTGGATTGAAATGTGGACATTTCTTCATAAATTAAAAAAAATAAAAAATTACAAAAAAAAACCACGAAGGATCGTGTGACAGTTACTATTCATTACCACTAATCATTAAATATTTAAATGGAGTTAGTAAAAAATTATCAAATTGAACAAAATTAACGATAATTAAGACCTTATTGAAACAAAAAATTATTAGAACTGAATTAACAAAATTGAAGGAAAATGAGGACCAAATATATAATTTACACACACCAGCATTAGTTAAAATAAATTTTATCATAAACCGGTTAGCATGTTATAACTGATTATTGTAGATCAATTACAATAGGTGGGTAAATAGTAATATTCAGAACAATATTATTTTTTTCATGTAGCTTTCGCTTGTTTTAGTATTTTTTATGGTGTGAGTTTTACAATAAATATATATATATATATATATATATATATATATATTTTTTTATATTCTTTTTATTATTTATATTTAATTAATATTAGTTTTTCAATATATTTTGTTATAACTTATATATCTGTGTGTATGTATTGCAAATTTTAATTTCCTCTTTGTGCTAATGTTTTAAAATTTATGCTTAATAAGGTACATTTGCATATCATACCAAAATTTAATCTCAAATTTATTTAGGTTATAAATGACTTGATCTTATTTATGTATCACATATATGAATGTCAACGGAACGCGTATGGTAAGGGTAGTAGCTCCTCTGTACTATATCCGTTGGATAAACATTTGTCTTGTACTTATATCCGTCAGATATATGTTATGTGGATACCCGTGGGTATTTACTAAAAAATAAAAATAAATATTTAACAACATATTTTAATCATAAATTCAAATAAAATACAATAATGTTGAATAATAATTTACAAAGAAATCATTTTTTTAAAACTAAATGATAAAAAAACAACTCATTCAAAATTAATATGTTAATATTTTAATCATTTTTTTTTAATTTAAATTAGAGTATAATGGGTATGGATATCCATATTACAGATGATATTGAAGTTCAAGATCAAACTTACTAAGGTATTAAATGGTTAGAAGAAAAGGAAGGGAGGGGAAGGTTTGATCCCTCTTTTTAAAATAGAAGTTTCAGATAAATTAGATGACAAATATATATCTGCATGAGTTTCATTTATATATATATATATATATATATATATATATATATATAAAATTATAATTTTAAGCAAAATATATTATTATATAGTTACAATTTTAGATTTTCTTAGTACTTTTATTTAATTTTTAAAATTTGTATATGTTTTTTATATTTGAAGTTGTTTCATTTAGACGAGTTTATATAATGAGTATCAATCAACTTTAATTTTATTTAATTTTTAAAACTATTTATTTCTCAATTTAAATTAATTTTACGTATAATGTTTTTTACAATTGTTATTTGTATAATTTTTACATATCCGCATGTAATGAAATTTTGTTACTTCAATTCATAATGTTAACTTTTGTAATTTGAACTTCATAAAAATAAAAAATCAATAAATCAATAAATACTAAAAACAATGGAATAATTAATTATCTCCATTGAAATGTATGAAAACATGAAAGATAATAATGAAAAAAAATAAATAAATAAACCATCAACTACAAACTAGGTGAAATAGCTTGTAGTTTGTAAACTACAGAATTAGAAAATATGTTACTTTCATGTATTCATTAAACATATACTCACCAAATTCTTATGTAAAATAAGTCACAAGTTAGTTTATAGGGGTCTTACAGAACACACTTTCTGCATGTTTTATCATAGAAGTGTTTTTATCTTCAAAAGAAATTCAAGAATTAAATACAAATATTTGATAATTTAACATGGAATCGTGAATGTGCCTATAACAAATGAAATTACGAATATAGCTATACATTTGAAGGAAAAAAAAAAAGCATCAGCAAATGATCCCGTTGTCAATTTATTTTATTACATACTAATTGTTGACCATGCTTTGTAGAAACTAAATTAAGGTCTTACAATAATTGTAAAAGACAAATACTGAATAATTTGCTTCCTTGAATAGTTCCATTTTTCGAACTGATATCAGTTGGTTGAAGGCCATAAACAGCCATATGCCACGATTAATTAAGAAAGAGAGGAAACAGTTTGAACCACATTAGAGGCTCTATTCAACTTTGGTTTATATTGAATAAATAATTATAATTATTGCTTTTTAAATCATAATGATAATGATCTTTTTATCATTATGCTCAACCAAGAATATTATATTATACAATATTACATTTTTTAACTCCCAAGTATAGCTGCATAGATCCAAGTTCAAGAAGGCCCCACTTGAGCCTCTTTTTAGTCTTTCAAATAGTTCAAATCAGCAACTGAGCACATTTTAGGTGATACGCAAATTGAGTAAATAGGATTGGAATATTAAAATAAACTAAATGGGATAATGGTTCATGAAACAAGTGGCGAAACCCTTCATTCAAGCCTTTACCTACATTACTATATTATTATTCTGAAAAGCTTTTGCCATTTCAGGGAAACTGATAGAGATTCAACGACTAATTTTGTTGACAGAAATGGAAAAAGTATACAAAAAAAAAGTGGAAGAGGAGAGAAGAATATGGAGGCATGTGATTAAAGGGATAATGAAGAATAGGTGGGTTTATGCTAGAATGTTGGGTACATGTGCCAAGAATAGGAAAAAGGAAAAAAAAATGATCCTTTTATTTAAAAAATAAACAACGTTTGCAAGACTTTTTCTTCACTTTTAATTCTTAACTTGTCTCAGCACATGTATCAGTGACGGTTTGAACTTTGAACACGAGTTGTGAGGCCCAAAGTTACAAGTGTAATTGACTTCTAATGCCTTGGATTCTAATTTAAAGTCCATAAAAGCAAGAGTTTTTGGAGTATAATTGACGCAGGTGAGGGCCACCACTATGCTACTGCGTGGCCATGGAAACTATTCCAACATTTTCATCTCAACACAAACACAACTAACTGTGACCAGAAAACCTCATCAAGTTAGGTGTAATATATACAGAAAAGATTTGATTTCGTTGGAAACCAAAAAAAGCCACTTTATCAAAAGGTAAAATCAATCTGTTGGATACATGTAATCATCAAAAGCTTCCAAAATGGGGTAGATATGATTTTTACCAAGCCAAAATACATAGAATCATTTCCTTCCCATCAATCATTTGGTACTGTTTTATTCGTAGTACTGATTGCTAAATAGCTTGCTCCCACTTTCTTATTGTACTTAATCATGATTTCTATTTTTCTAACAGTGCCACCCTCTACTTCTTAAAGCCAGAATATGCGCATCTGTAGCACTTGCAGATAACATAAATTAGATTTTTCTTTCTCTTATTCTAACAATAACATAAGCCCTTAAAGGATGCTGATTGATTAAGATGAGGCAAGAAACTATGAAGAGTGGTGCATCATAGAAAAGAAACATCCCAATGGTTCTTAATCTTAACACAAAAACTGCAAAAGGGTCTCCCCATGTGTACTTCACCTATAAAAGCTAAGTTAGGTTGTAATTTTAACTTTTAAGCGTATAATATATGTCTGGCTTCAGAGAGTGACCTCACTCTGAGATATATTCATGTACTTAGTATGTGTATATGACACTTTCACACATAAACTGACACATAACTAACATTCATGGAAAACAATACATCGCGAAAACATAAAGCAACTACTGTATGAAAAAAAAAAAAAAAAAGAAGAAAAAAAAAACTTAAAAAACTAATTACCTGGAGGGTCGGATCGATCCGGTGGCTCTTTTCAGAAAAGGAATACAGATTCAAGAAAGCTTAGAAACGTGAAACAATTAAGGCAATCAAAGACCTGGTTTTTACAAACAGTATATGATTGGGTTCTGATAAAAAAATATATATTTCAAGAATTGAAAAAGAGCATAAGCATGGAAATTGAGAAGGAAAGTGTTAGAGACAAGAGGGTTTGGAAAGGAAAAGAAAACATACTTACAGAAATGAAATGAATTGTGCGATTGTGTTTGAGGCAGAGAATGGATGATAAGTTGTGGTGCAGGAAAAAGCATGGGGTTATAGAAGCCACTGAAGGAGAAATCCAAAAGGATAGCATGATCCCAAATATTGTGAGTGGGAAAGAGAGAATATGAAAGGTTGGATTTTGGATCAATGCGATCCCTTTGGATGCCTCCTCCAGTTGCAGTGGAATAACCAAACCCTTCTTCTTCTTCTGAATTGTTGGGTGTGTTGAGGGTTTAACACTATATAGTCCTCTCTCTTGGTGCTGTTATGTGAGAGAAAGTGGGTAGGTTTGAGTTTGAGGGAGAGACTTTTTGGTGAGAGGAGAAAGTGGTGCTTGTAATAACAAGGAGTACTGTTTCCATTACCATTTTTTTTTTTCTTTCAATTTATTTTCATAAATTATTTATTATTGTTGTGAACGTAGATTTGGGAATGATGGAAAATGATATTCAGAAAATTAAGATATTTTGTGGAATGTAGAGCCCATTCCCTATCAATTCAAACACACGGAAATTAATTTCACCCCCTTGTGGGCCACCTATCCATTATTGGAAATTCCCAATTAGTTCATAATATTATATTTGCTATATATATCTTAATTATATTCTCACCATTGTTTATTATTAAACGACGAGTTGAATCTCGCCACAACAAATTTTACTTTTTCTGCTTAACAAATAATTGAATGAGTAAATAGAAGAGTAATTAAGAGGACATTGAAGGAGTATTTTTAAAGTTGTTTTTAGAGAATTGCTTGTCTGTGAGTTCCAAGTTCAATTTTTCATTAATACAAAATTTAGAAGGTAATAAACTGGATTTGATCTAATTAAACTGATTAAATGGTCATATAATTTTCTCCTGTTGGCAGGGTTTTGTTTATTTTCTTCTAGTGTTTTGAATCGTAAATTCCTTAATTAAATGCAATAATAAAGTATTTCATTTCAATATCTCACTCTTATGAAAAATCATTCCATCTTTGTAGTCCCAGAAAACTGTTTCTGAGAATGAAAATAACTGCAATTAGTATTACTAATATAAACAGAGAAGAAAATAATTGTAATATTTCTTTGATTTTGTAATGTAATGTAGCTTTAAATTTTGTAATTGGTTCCAGTAAACAACAAGAGAAGAAAATAAAATAAATTGATCGGATATGTGTACAACTAATCAAAACTAAAACTACTATCGTTTTATATATAAAAAAATTAATCTAATTTCATTGGACGTGCGATCTCAATTACAACCATTAAAAGAATGACTTTTTTTTATGTAATATTACTTGTTTGGAATAAAATTAATCTAATTTGGAATTTTTTTTGTTAAATTCTTATTGGATTTTTATGATTTATTGAGTTTTCAAAATTTTTAAGACTTTTTAATTAAATTTTGTTATTAAATTTATTTGTCATTTATATGACGTTATCTTATATTATTATCATACTTAATTACGGTCACATAATATATTATTGTAAACTACCATCATTACTAATATCTCTCCCAAAAATTTATTTTTGTATTTATCTAAAATTATTTTTAAAACTAATAAAAATAATAAATTTATAAAATATAAAATAAAAATTATAATATTAAAAAACATAAATTATAAATTATAAATTTATAAAATTATAAAATTATGAAATATAAAATATAAAATTATATTTTATAAAATAATATAATTTTATAGTTTTTAATTTTGTAATTTTGTAATTTTATAAACCATAAAATTTATTAGAAAGTTAACTGAAAGTTTTCAAATTTATCAAAGATTAAAAAATATAATTAAACCTTTAATTTGGAGCAAATAGAAAAACAAAACCTTGAGATTTCTATCACACATAGTTTAATATGTAGAATATAAAAATTAAGTAAACCATTACTTTTTCATCTTGAAATTGATACTAATTGAAACTAGAAAATCATAAATATATTCTTAAAATTGAAAAATAAATTCAAGCTAGTTTCTACTATTAGCCATCCACTCATTCCATTAGAAAACATGTGAGGAACACATTATTTACTATTTTGGCAACCATGTGTTCTCCACATGGCTACTTAGAATTGCACACTTCAGCATCAAGTGAATATTTCCTTTCAAATGTTATTTACTTGATTTCGAATAACATTGTTTTTCTTCTACGAAATTGTATTTCTTATTTCAAAGCGAATCTACTAAAGGTATATATGTTCATTGCATGTGAGATGAGTTTGCATGAAAGGCCATTAGAAATGTGTGGTTATTAGAAGAGAAGGTGAAGCATAGTGTTAGCATAGGAGAAGAAAACAGTAGTCTCCAAAAGTTGGTCGATGAGCAAGACTTCACATAATGGTCACAAGTGATCTTACTCTTACGCTTCTATTAATCAGTTGATGGCTCCAAATTATGATAGATGGTGCTAGATCTTGTCCACACTAATGTGCAAAACATCACTACTCACCAATGCCCACATCCAATTGGGTCAAAAACGAATCATGATGCCTCATAGACCTCACCACTAACTTAACATTTTATAATGCTTTATATGCGATCTCAGTATATACACACAAATTCAGGACGATGGTGTCTCGTGTGATTTGAAAGTGGAAGATTTTTAGTTCAGCTCTGTGACCTCTGAGGGAGAATACATTATGCATATGTGTCTGTTATTTGAAGGACACAAATGTTACTTCCACCCATCCTTTCTCAATACTCACTAATCACTGCTACACATTGCTTTCAAACATGCACTGCACCCATATTTCATGGCCAACCCTCATTTTTTTCTTTTCTTTTTCTCCTTTTGTACATCTCCCACTAACGTACAATTTCTGCTCAGTGTCAACTTCCATTCACATTTCAATCTTTTCTTGTATATGTTCCACTTTGAGGGTTCAATCAGGATTGGGGTATGAAAAAAGTTTTATGGTACGTACCTATCAGCTCCTGGTGATGTAGCAGAAGCTGGTTTTTCAACTAAATTTAAATAGCAGAAATGATATCTAGAATTTGGAATTGGGTTGTGTTGTGTTAATAAAGTATTGGTGCGATCCTCGGACAGTGGTCACTAGAAAGTGTTTCTCTGAGCCTGTATTTGTGCAGTGTCCTAGTCACAGTCAATGAGATATTGTTTTGCACAACAAATTTAAGTCCATTTGTTTGTTACGGCATGTCATCTTACTCACTCCTTCATTAACCCTAATCATACTAGATAACTTTTTTTGTCTACTTTTAGATCAAAACAACGACAATATTTGAACCAACGAAAGATAATGTTTATGCAGAAGGAATGAAAAGTAAATTAATGAGATTGTTGTGAGAGGCTGGGGCTATATGGGTACATGCCAATGTGGGATACAGGGGGGACCATTTCACCACCAAGAGTGTACAGAAAAAGGAAACACACTATGAAAAAATATATCTTCTGCCTACCTTAGCTTCCTACCATTGAAAATTTTAATTCTATTGTTTTCAGGAAGATTGGAGTTTAAATTTATTGAATGAAAAAATATGATTATCTTTTATATTAATAAATTAAATTCTCAAAAAAAAAAAATCCTTTAAAGTAAAGTTGATTTGATACTTCTAAAAAATACAGTCATTTAAAGCTTCAATGATAGTTTATTATTCATATTCTGTTGTGGAATCTCTATTTGGAACAAATACATAATTTCCATAATTGTTAATAAAAAAAGTTAAGTTAATTATATTTTCGAAAAATTTGATAATTGCGATCTAATTAATTTATTTACTTCAATTTGAAAAGTGATTTATTTTCTTTATTTTTGTTCTCTAAAATATTTTATGGTTTATTTAATGATGAATTATTTAATTCTTTATTTTAAATGATCGAATTTGTAAGAAATAAATAGTTAACGTCGATTAATTTTACGGAATTATCATGTCATCACATTAGAATAAATTAACTATGTGATTAAAATCGGCCATTTAAAAAATTTATAAAGTAAAAACATACAATTATAACTGATCTTTATTTTAAATGTGTAAATCTATATATTGTGAAAAATAAGTTACTGGCGCGGCTGAAGAAATTTAAAAACTATTGACACCCTATGAGAAGATCAAGATATAACATATATAAGCAGTTGTATTGTATCACTGTTCCAATCAACATCACGCTCGGCACTTAGTGTGAGTGAGAGCGTTCGCTGGAACTAGATGTGGGCCAGGGGAGATTTGGCCCACCCGCATTGCATTCCACTGTTTTTTGTTGTTCTTGTGGTCGATGGTTAAACATTTGGTTGGAGTCCACGAACGAACTCCAAATCAACAACAAAATGGGCTATTGCTTCCTGCACCACCATAATTAAGAAAAAAGACTTAAACACCCTTCATCACCACCGTAATCACCACGATCGCTGTCGTTACCACTTCCATCGTCACCATAGTTGCAGACGAACAAGAAAAAAAGGGAAAACACCGCATAGGAATAAAAAGAGAGAAAATGTGAAAAATAACAGTTTTGAAAAGCTCTATTGGGAACATATTTTATATGTTCCTGAAAGTTTAATTTGAAACATCCAAAACTTATCTTATATATCTGTTTTGGAAAATTAATTTCGGAAGGTATTATATGTGTTTTGGAAAATTTATTTCGGAAAACTCATTCTGGAAAATCAATTCCAAAATACATTTGATATGTTTTTAAAACATTGTTTCGTAAAATAAATTTCTGAAAATTTTATTCCGAAAATCTTATTCCAGAAATTCTGGAAAACACATTCCAGAATTCAAAATATTGTTCCGGAAATCATATTCACAAAGGACAAAATGATCAATTTGAGGGGGTGTGTGAAGTAATATACGCGGTACAGGAAGTGAAAGCCCAAAAAGTGAGATTTGGCCCAGAGAAGGCCGAAACGAAAGCTTGAATAAAGAAGATAAAACTGTGATCCAAATAAAAATTCCAAAGAAGAAAGGATGAGAAATACATCATATGGTGTTATTTTTTAGATCATACATTCTAACCTCAGTAAAGTTGAAATGTATCTTGATCTCTTACTTTGGTTATTGTTTACATATTTCCCCATCAGTCAAATTATGAAGAAAAGAAAAAGTGTATTACTAAAACTGATACTGTTTGTGTATGATGTGATGAAATAAAATTATGTCGTTTGACGGTGAGAGTGCGTTTGGAAGAGAGATTTAAATAATTTAAAAAAATTATTCTGTAGCTAAATTCTGTTTAAGATGTTTTTTCTTCCAGAAAGTAATTTAAATCTTTTTTATTTTTATTTTATTGTTTGATAAAGAAATTGAATTTTTTTATTTCGGGTAACATTTTTGTTTAAAACACAAAAATTTAATATTAAACTTTGCTAAAAGTATAGATGAATCAATTTTAAGTATTCAAATAATGTTTAATATTGAATAATATTTATTAATTAAAAATAAAAAATATTAATAATTTTTATATCAATATTAATCACTTTTACAAAAGAATATAATATTTTAATAATTATTTTATTTGATAACAATTTCTTTTATCAGAATTAAACAAATATAAATTAAAAATATGTACATCACCATTGACATAGATATTTTAAAAGATAATATAAAAAGAGGAGTATATCGTTAAGAGATATAGGTCAATCCACAATTACAACATAATTATGTTATGTGCCTAACTTATAATCATAATTAAAGTACACCTTCTGATTGTATTTGATTTACAAAAAATGGACTCCATATAAAATGTTGTATTAGAGTTTATCATATTTGATGTATATCTCAAAGGCAATAATTCCCATGATGAGAATATTTAGTAGTGTTACTATAATATTAGTATCTGTTCATCAACATCTCCTTTATACGGTGACAAACCAAGTTAAACTTAACATATCTTGTTCTAGTACTTAGTTTATTAAAATTTAAAATAAAAAATAATTTAATTGATTAAATTATTTTATTGTATTAATTAAGGATATTTACATTAATAGATTTTTTTAATTTTGTGAGAATTTTTCTAACATATTTTGTGTTGTATAATATCAAAACAATGTTGTCAGTTCAAACGACATCATCTAAAATTCTTATATTTCATAGGAACTTTTTACAAATTTGTTAAAATAATTTACAAGAAAAGATTTTTTTCTGTTATATTTTAAAAAAATATTAATTGATAGATAATTCTTTAGTGGGTTTCAGCCTTATAAACATGATACAAGTGTATTTCAGCCTTGTAAGAACATATTTTTCACAAAACATTATTGGAAATGTATTTTTTATGAATTTTTTCTGAAAATTTTAAAATTTTACTGAATACTATCTATAAGAAAGGTTTAACGAAATATGAAATATTAATAGAATATATACACTTGGGGAGGATAAACTTTAAGATCAAGTGTTGATAATTAAATCAAACATTTCTTCAAGTTGAACAGAACAGGGTTTTGTCTTCATGCTCTTTTGTACATTATCTCTTCTTAATTTTAGTAATGACAATCATAGTTGTCGCATTAAAAAAAGTGTTCATATTTTTTTCATAATTTATGTGCTGTTATTCATTCTCATCCAAACAGACGTGATGGGTTGAAAGTTGATTGAAATGTGAATGGCGTACATTTGTGGAAGTTGTGTACCAGAAAATAGAGAACACAAACAAATATAAGCCTCATTTCAAGGCACAGGGGCAAACAAAGAAGAAAAGACATCATGTGGAAAATTCCCATGTGATTGGTCGGTCACCATGCTGCGTACGTCAACACATAAACCTAAACTTTAATTAACTTCAGGGAAACAAATAAATAACAAAGATGGATAAACTTTAAGTGTGAACATTGTATTCTAACATGTTCCATCCCAAACTAATTTTATTATATGGGTCGAAGAGAAAATGTAATCAGTAAAATTAATTTAAATACTAAAGAGTGTATAATACGACAAAAATGGTATATGTCTTAAGTGAACAATTAGAATCTTATGATTAATAGCACCGAAAAAGAATCATATGATTAATTATTAATTGCATGAATTTAAATTAGATAGTGCACGGTTGCTCACGTTATCTGCGGGAATTAGTTTGAATCTCAACTCGACAAATTCATTAAGTTTTTGTTAACTATAATAAGATTCCCACATTGATGCTGCTTATCGATCGGCATCAATTTTCTTACTGGTAATTGTGTTAACAATTGCAGCATTAAATGTTTACATAAAAAACTAATTTTGATAATGCTCTTAAAATGCTTTAATTATTTTTATTGAATTATTCTGAGCTGAATTAATTTATATATACTTGAGTAATGTCATATATACATGGTTTGCACTTTTGGAGTCTGATTTTTGTCACCATACTAAATATAAGACAACGAGATTATAATATATTTGTACGAAGCATTTTGTTGATATGTTCATAACAAAGTGAGATTCAATTCATTTTATTCTTGCGTACACCAAGATTGTAGGCGCCTTCTCTGTCTGTTTTGTTATTATATATAAACTTATATCTATATTAAACTAAGTAAATATAATTTTTTTAATTATGTATGGTCGGTTGCTTAACATTATGAAATGCATTTTTTTTCCTCCTGTTGAGGCTGTCTTAATTAAGATATTCTAAATTACTTTGAGTGCAATGTTTGATGTGTATGGATAATAATGCTTTCTTCCAATCATAATTTATACCTTCCTTAGCGTTTTTTTTTTCTTGCTAGGATCAAGTATAATTTAAGGAGTAATCATGATCTATGTGTCGACAACATTTATGTTTGATTGCATGAAAATAATTTGGAGAAACTAAATCAGACCATTTTTATTAATCGGTAGTATTATGAGGTACAATATCCTTAATTTTTCATAAAATGAAGTTCAATTTAATGAAGAAGGCAAAAACTGTAATATACTTGAAATTATCTACTATGGTCTAGCCATATTTTTAATTAAGCGGTTATATACAATGTTAAATAATTATATTTATGACTTCTGCTCTTTTTTATTTATTGTCTAGTCAAGTAATGGTGTTTATAAAAATCGAATGAGGTGAACATGAATTATGTTTTCATAACATTAATTTAAGGTATCCCGCAAAAACTTTTGAAATGATATATTTATGACTTTCTCAACAATTTATTTCGTTTACACATCATCAAAATCGAACCTGTTAGCTTTGGTTGGATGAATGTGATGTTGTTTGAATAAGAAAAAAATATTGCGATTTGTGAAAATTTGTGTATAATATGATAAATTTGATAAATTTAAAAATATTTTAATTAAAATATAAATTGTTGTTATAACTAATTATTAATTTCATTATTATATTTAATTTATTATTATTATTTAATTACTAATATTATTATAAAAATATAATAAAACCTAATTATATAAAAATAATTCGCATTCATGCGAAGAAAGTTTTCAAAAACGATTTACATAAATGTTTTTTGAGTGAGTGGTGGCTGATTTGGAGCTTTAAACTCAAATTCGCTCTTGCTCACTTTCTTTCGTCAAAACAAACATATTATTAAAGATTTTGACATCTATATACCGTGGTTGATTTTCTTAATAGTTTAGGCACTATTTGCCTCTTAATTTATTTATATTTTTGTTAGTATTAAAAAGAATTGTGAAAAATTACAAAAATATGTTGATAAATTACAAAATTACATATAAATATTTAAATTTAACGTATCATTGATAAAATTGGTAAATAATTCCCATATAACATAAGGAATACATAAATATATAAATATGTGGTGAATGCATGTTTCTAGATATCATATCTTTTTTCTATTTCATTACTCTGCGGATTTTACTTTAATTAGATAATTGTAATATTGTTTATGAATCTTACAACTTGTGTAACTCTATTTTTGTTTTCTCTAGTTTACTACAAAGGTTTTGTCAAGCATTAAATTAATTAAAGTAATTAAGTTCGATATTCGTATTTTACGCAATTGAAGCTATATTTAGTTAATTACTAATTCTAAAATGCAACTTCCCATTTACACCTTAAAATCAATGGCACTGAAAAAAATAATAGTTATGATTGATAGGAATATACAATTATATAATATTTGGTTCGTGTGTTGCGCAATCTAGGGAGATTTGAGAGGGGAGATGAGAAGCTTAAGAAAAGAATGTAATTTAGTAGTTTAAGAAGTAAATAAAAAATAAAATAAAAAACAATAGAATAGCAGTTGTTGTGACGGGAAGATTGTTACGTCGTCGCCAGCTCCAACAGACAATAAAGATTATGAAGAGAACGTGCATGGCATGATTGGAAACGACAACAACTTCTTTTGTCGGTTAATACATCCTCGTCGGCTAAACCCGATGTGTTGCTTCTCCAATGGACCACTTTATTCATTTTCAGGTTCAATCATCTCAAATATCAACAAGCTACACCTCACATGCCTCTGCCCCCTACCCATTTCACTCCACTCCAATAATAATACTCACATTCATTTCTTCTTATTATCCTCTCTTCTCCTCGATCACTTCAATTACAATTTTCAATCTTCTTTCTGCCATTTTACCTACATACACTGTGTGCTTCTAGGGTCTGTATAAACATTTCATTGGTCTACGTACGTGGATAACCATCATCTTACTTAATATCGACTTCGGGGGGATGCATGTTTACAAAATATATATTATGTACTATTTTATGTCAGGTAGCAACATTTGGTTCCCTGTGCTTTGCTTTGGATCAGCTTGTTTACATGTTAATCAAACTCGATAACATTACAACAAAAGAAAATGTTTGTTTTTAACAATTGTATGTAAAAATTGGTTGAGTGTCGAAAAACAAATGTTTATCCCAGTCAAGGGAATTCATCCAAATATTCCTTTGATTTCATCAAGGCTAATTAATGGATTTCTTCTGTCATCTTCACTAGTCATGAGCCTTCAAAAACAAATTATTTGTACACATATTGTCGAAAGAGAAAGTATCTAACTATTGATTGATTAACAAATTTGGTGTATATTTACTCTCACTCAATTAATACAGAAAAATAATAGAGAATATCAATTTGTGTATAGTTGTGTTGAATAGTTTTGTGAAGAAGACATGGTATGATACTATTAAGCTTTGAATCATAATATATAAGTGCAATAATTAGCAAGACTAGGAAAAGAAAATAGAATTTATTTTCATTTATGGTTCTGGCACCTCTCAAATTCTCATATGATTCGATATTCATAAATTATTTGGAATGAGAGGTTGAAAATTGAAATGGAGGCCCTCGGATTGAGTGATTAAGAAGAGTCGCAACAATCACTCAAACTTTATGAAGTCCTCGTTACTCTCAAGTTACGATGTATCATATTCTACTGGGAAGCCATCAGATATATTTGATCCTATTTCGTTACTCAACAAATTGATAACGAATTTGACTCGTCGTTACTGGAGACAGAAATTGAGTCGAACGGTAAGTTAAAACATTGATGTGAAACTCTACCAACGTACCAAACTATGGATCTGTGGAGTTTCACTTTTTTTCTCCACCTTTCTACCATGTGAAAGAAAAAATGAAGACCGGTACAAAGACAGTGACAGTACATCTAAAATGTAACATAACCTTGTAACAGTTCAAAATCGACAACCTAACTTAACATGCTCCCTTGAGAGAAAAAAAAAAAAAAAAAAAAAAAAAGGACTAACGTGAGATTAATGAAACCATACATAGATGTCAGCATCAGCAATAATTTTATATTAGAAGTTAATAATAAGCTTAATTAATGAATCTCCTATTTAAGTTTGTATGAAAGTGTGAATTATAGAGGCGTGCAGACACGACACAGACACAGCGGACCACGTTGCAAACTAGGGGGACCCTCCAAGGTTTGGTTGGCAATCTTTTCCAAAGTCTCATACTCAATACTACTCATACTACAACTTCCTATCATTCTTCTTCAATCTTTCTATTCAACTTCCCTCTCTCGTTAACCTTCGCTACCTCAGTTATCTCTAAACTATCTATCTATCGATAATCTACCTCACTCGCTTTTGGTTTTGGAATCACAAGTACAAGCACACAAACACGTTCAGTTAGCTCTCTGATATGAAGAAGCTTTGTCCCAATCTTGATCGCGAGGATGGGCTCGAAACCGTCCTTGAGGTCCCTATTCCGGAGGAGATTCTCACCCACAAGAGTGGAACCACCAAAGCTTGGCACAACATGAAGAACTGGATGAAGCCTCACGCTGAGTCCAGATCAAATTCGACATCCATGGCAGCAGTTTTTGGAGGGAAAAACACAGAGATTCAGCTTTTGTTAGGTGTCGTTGGAGCGCCATTAATCCCTTCACCTACCGCCTCTGACAACCAACCCATCACTCGCAGCATTAAAGACCAACACATTGTCAGTAACTTTTCCTTCACTTTTTGTCAGCAGATAAGAATTCAAGAATTACTGAAATGGAATTGTAGTTGTGATTCTGATTGCAGAGAAATTGTAAATTTTTGGCAAGGCAATGATGAATGGGTTTATGTGTTGTGCAGGAGGTTTCGATGGCTAAATACATAGTGAAGCAGTATGTGGCGGCGGTGGGGGGAGAACGTTGTTTGAATTGTGTGGACAGCATGTATGCGATGGGGCAGGTGAAGATGGCAACAACAGAGTTTTGTGGTGGAGAAGGTAGTGTGAACAGTAAGAAGGTGGTGAAAGTGAAGAATCTGCAGATGAAGGGAGAGATGGGGGGGTTCGTGGTTTGGCAGAAGAGGCCAGAGTTGTGGTGCTTAGAGCTTGTTGTTTCTGGGTACAAGATCAGTGCAGGGAGTGATGGTAAAGTGGCATGGAGGCAAACCCCTTGGCACCATTCTCATGCTTCTCGTGGCCCACCAAGACCTCTTAGACGTTTCTTACAGGTAACCATAAAACATTTTTTTTCAAAAGGAGCATGCTTAATTATGATTCTTTGTACTGGACACCATAGAGCATGCTTAATTATGATTACTGTACGGGGTAGAGTAAAAAATTGAATCATTCTACTACAGGAGTTATTCTTCACTGATTTTGATGGACATGACAAAATTGCCTCTCTAGGTTCCTATAATTTCAATACCCAAAAGGATCCTTCAAGTCTAAATAAATCATGCTTAAGTGCTACTTTTTTTCTTTCCGTGTTTTGGTTTGTTTCTCATGAGCTCTTTTCCCGGTTTTCAAGTACTATTTTTCAAACTCCTCAAATAGTTTTGGCCCCTTTAACATTTGAAGAAAAGTGGAGTTGGTTGTTGTCAGCATCCGAAATGAAAACATGCCAGCAAGGAAGAAAAGAAGTCCACGTAACAAAGTGCTTCCCACTTTCTAACGGAATGCCAAAGCTGATTTTCTTTCCTTATGCTTTTCCGTATCCCCTCCCAGAACCAGAAGCTCTATACTTTAAATTTAAATGAAAAAAAAGTCAACACTCTAGAAAGGGAACACGGGAAAATCCTCCCTTTAAAAGTCAAATACAGATTTTCTCCAAGTTAGTAGTTGCGACCAGGACAAGTCAACAATATCCAAGCTTTTCCTCCGTGTGTGTGTGTGTGTGACAACCTGTCCTCATCCGTTCCGAAGCTGTTTTATTCTTCTGCCGGGAACCCTTTCAGTCTTGAACCAGATGTATTTGTTATTTACTAATACTTTACTAAGATAAAATAATGTGACCACCGATTGAAAAGTTGGTTGTTTTTAACAGTATAATTTTCCCGTATATTTTTTATCATTCACTGAATTTTTAAGTTGACTCTGCATAAATTACATGACAGGATTTACGTGAAATTCACAAATAATAGAATATTGTAAAGAGAAAAGCATAAAAGTTGAGATATGTGATTTTAAAGTTGTTTTGAGTGTAATGTAAGAAAATCAGGAAATATCAGTGCTATTATATACTAAAGACAAATGTACACACTGATAAGGACAGCTACTAGAACAGCCTTGTTGTATAAAACTAAAATGGTGCGCATGCTTGGATTCTCTTATTAGATATAGAAAAAGTGCATTGCAGCAAATTCACATTTTGATTATGAATCATAGGGAGAAATGAGGAGGTTCTAATATACTTGATCTGAACAGGGTCTTGATCCAAGGTCGACGGCCAATTTGTTCAGCAACTCTATCTGCATTGGAGAGAAGACAGTGAACAACGAAGATTGTTTCATATTGAAACTGGAAACCGAGACGTCGACACTGAGAGCAAGGAGCAACAGCAACGTAGAGATAGTTCGGCACACGGTGTGGGGCTATTTCAGCCAAAGAACAGGTTTATTAGTTCAACTAGAAGACTCTCACTTGCTGAAACTCAAGTCTCACGAACACGAGAGCATATACTGGGAAACCAACATGGAGTCTCTGTTAGAAGACTACAGAAGCGTGGATGGCATTCAAATAGCACACGGTGGCAAGACCTGGGTGTCCTTGTTGAGGTTCGGTGGGGGCCCCGAGACACATTCGAGGACACGAATGGAAGAGGTTTGGCAAGTTGAGGAAGTGGACTTTAACATCAAAGGGTTGTCCATAGATTGCTTTTTGCCTCCTAGTGATTTGAAGAGAGAGGAAGAGAAGGAAGAGGAAGCGGAGTGTGGTGGTGGGGTGGTTGCAAGCAATAATGCCAAGTTACCCTACAAGATTCGTTCGGCTTCTTTTAGGATCAGTGCTTCAAAAGTAGCAGCTGTGAACCTGGATGATTCCTGTACCAGCGAGAGCGATGAAGATTTGTAAATCTTTGCTTTCCTTACATATTTTTTTTGTAAATAGTGGGTACATGTTCGAGTTTGTAGTTGAGCATTGAATCTGTGATTTTAGTTTAATCCTTCCGTCTATTCTCACTACAAACTGCCAAGAATAGAACGGAAACAATTTTCAATACTCAATACAAACTTCTACTTTTACCTTTTCTTTTCTTTTCTTTTTTTTCCATCCAAAGGAAATATCTGCAATGTGAATAACTTACAGACAGTATTCTAAAGAATTCATAAAATAAATTTCTGATATCGGTTTCCAATTGGGTGTAGATAAGACATCTCTGTGATTGTGTTAAATTTTCTGTCTACTTAGTGTTTTTATACACAATTATATCTATCTAAAGAGTTTTTTTTCATGGCACTGGGCCACAATATGATACATTGGTAACTTTATATGATATTGATTGATGAGAGGAATTGAGCTTATGATTATTTAGTTTTTTCTGCAGAACGAAAGAAGAGGAATAAATAAGACTTATGGAGACTATATGTTATATTATTTTAGTTGATTGTATTGATAGGATACCTAGGATTCCTTTCAGTCTATTTTCTTTACTTCTGGTGAATAGAGCTAGTTTTATAGTCCTTAGATATCATTTAGATTTATTTCTGACACAAGCATGCGTATGTTGTTTGTTGATTTTTTGAACCTCTGGATCTTTTCGCTTTGATGCTTTCTCTTTTTACCGATGTTTTATATTAATATTTTCAGATGTTTCCAGACGAGAACGATACTTTTTGTTCCTGCATCTAAATGCACACGTCTTCGCAAAAATAATGCCTTGTGTGTTGATGTTTCGAAGGTAAAAAAAACAAACAAAAATGAATTCATTTCCTTTGAACAAACGAGGCAACGATTGGACCACCCAGTATTGGTTAGTCCCAAGTTATCTCCAAAAATTCAGCTTTACTTTCTTGCAAGAGGGCAATTTGCCTTTCTTCCTGGGAAATGCAACTCATGCAAATAGGTTCATTTAAGATGGTAAATATTCAATCTTTTTAAATACAGAATGAAGCCGAGAATTTTATATTTACTATTTCTCTCTTATTTCGAATTCTTGATTAAATTATAATTCGTTAAACAATTTTAAAAGCTTATTTTTATTACTTTTTTTGGTTTTTTTTTCTAAAATTTTTACCCACTCTCTCAGTATTCAAATTATCATATATCCACTTCAATGAGATCCTTCAGATTATTTTTTTTTATCACAACTTCAATTACATATATTTATTTTCTTTTTAGTTGTTTTATTCAAATGTATTGTATTTCAAAAAAATATAAATCTAACTTCTACCAGTTTAAATTGTTTATGAAACATGCATTAAATAATTGATATTATCATTTTCTTTTACTTATTTATTTATAATAAAATATCTAATCAATACTTCTGACAATTCCACCCAATAAGACAGACAAGACAAAAAAAAATTATATCCAATCAAAATAAAGATATAAATATATGTGAACTTTTACTTTATAAAGAAGACAAGTGTAAGAAACTCACCATCTTTCTCACACAATTATATCATCTGCTCACCCCTTCATAAAATATTTGACGGACGTTAATTAATAAAAAGGTAAAAAATATATATTTAATTTTAAAAATACTAAAAAATATATCAAATTGAAATAGAATTATTAAATGTATAAAACTGTGAAACTCCATTTACAAAATATACAATAAATAAAATACATTCATACTTTTTAATTTTAAATGAAGTGTTTATCTATGCATATTTGTCTTTTGTCTTACGTCGTCGTCACGGCATTAAATATTTAACGATCCTAAAACCAGGTAAAATAAGCTTAATTTTAAAATAGTAGTAGTAAAATTTATGACAAATGGAACCTCGTTCCTAAAGTATGCTGCGATTAATTAACTGAATTGAAATTTGACTATTAGTTCTTCCTTCTATCTATCTGCTACATATATGGTTACATTCTGCAAAGAATGTGATTTAATTGTTATTAGTAAAGAAATCAGTGAGGTCTAGATGCAGAAGATGCCACTGATAATATGTGACTAACCAAGCTATCAAGGAAACAGTGAGATGAACCACCTTCTCTCAAGCAAGCACTTGCCTTTTCCTTCAAATTCAAAGCATTCTCTTTAATCTCCTTCGCTCCATCCCCAACCATTATTTTTTTGATAGTCTTTTCTACCTCTCCTCTCTCTAGCTTATTCTCTATTTGCACTCCAACCTTCCAAACACTGCTTGCAAATTTGGCATTCACCTTTTGATCTGCAAAACATGGCATACAAATCATGGGAACCCCTTCACATATGCTCTCCAAGGTTGAGTTCCAACCATTATGAGTCCAAAATGCTCCCACTGCAGGATGGCTCAGAACTTGTTCTTGAGGAGCCCATTTCACAATGTACCCTCTTCCTCCCAAATTCTCTAGGAACCCACTTGGCAATGCTTCAAGCCATTCTGAGTCACGGATTAACCCAGGTCGAATCACCCACAAGAACGGTTGCTGGCTGTTGGCTAACCCCCAAGCTATCTCCAAGAACTCACCCTCGCTTATTGATGCAATACTCCCAAAACTCACATAAACAACACTCTTATGTTCTTGTTTGTCTAACCAAGACATGCAGCTTTTGTCTGGGGTCAACAAGCTAGCAGAAGAGGCTGAGCCAGTAAGTAAGCGTTTGTGAAAAGGGCCTATAGGGTATATTGGTATGGGAAAATCCTGGCGCAGTTTTGTCAATGCAGAGGATTCCAATTCTTCAAATGTGTTCCAAATAACTCCCGAAGATGCTTTGCATTCCTCAACAAAACGACAAACTAGTTTGTAGAATGCCTCAGGATCCTGCGACTGAAACTTGGGAAGATCTTTCACCTTCAGTGGTGGGAAATCAACCACAGGCTCTTCCAATCTGGATTCTGAATTTTCAGAAAAGAGTAAACACGAAAATTTTAGGCCCTTTCATCTCAAGACATGTTGCTTCTATTTGCATTTGAAAAACAAAAATGAAACATAAAAGTAAAGTGACATTTTTTTATCATAATATCTATAAAATTGAATAAAGTAAACATTTAATTGAACTTTTATCCCTTCGCATATTGGATTGTGCACTTTTTGCTCCTCAAATTCCAGTTGCATCATTAAGTCTCTCAAAATTTCTCCAATTTAAAGCTCCTCCTTCGTGACTTCAACCAATATTTAAACTATTAATTTCCTCAAGAAATAGAAAGGCATCTCTTCTGTTGCTCTTTACTGTCATAAAAACAATGTAATACCCATACAAGCATTGCTAACACGGAGTTAAGTCAATATTCAGCTTTGTATTAGGTACACTACTGTATTTACTCAGTGCTATGACATATGGCTTGTTCTGGTTAAATATTAAACAAAATCAGAATGAAGGAACGTGATGGGTAAATGGGTGAAAACTCGAATGATTTAACTGTATGGCTGTATTGTGAGACTAAATTGCAATCAAGTTTAAAATAAATAAAACTTATCATCATCTGTTAGTTTCCCTAAAAAAATCCATAACTTAGATAATCCTCAATGGCATGAAGAACAAAGGCCTAAACTAGTCCAGTCAACATAGAAAAACTCTCTACCCAGCTCGCATTAGCCAATCAACAAAATCACCAACACAAGTAATTTTCTTATCAGAAACAAAGATATAAATTTGAAACCAATTGTGTTTGAAAAAAAAAAAAGGGGGTATGAAAAGAGAAGAAGAAGCAAGGAACCTTGTACGGGGAGGTAGCCCTTTTCTCTAAGGAGGGGGAACGAGGCAAAAATATGGAAGGAAGAAGCCCCACCAGTTCTGAGCACAAGGCGTGGGAGCTTGAACTCATCGCAGACAGGTCGAGTGAAATGAAGGGCAGCATCGGAAATGAAGCAGGGAAGAGGTTGGGGAGAGTTTGAGAGCAGCGAAGCCAAGTATTCCTTGAGAGGTTGTGCGCATCTTATGTTGATGAGATCGGTGAGGTGCACGGCGTCGAGCGTGGCGGCTTCTGATTCCGATAAGCGATCGGGGATGGCGTGGAAGGAGAAGTGAGGGTAGGAAGTGGGGTCGGGAGAGTTGAAAAGGGTGTGAAGAATGGTTATGGAGAAGCCGTTTGAGAAGAGGATTTGAGCGAGGTGGAGTAAGGGTGTTATGTGGCCTTGTAAGGGTGATGGCATCAGCAACAATCTGTGTTTCTTCTTCTGTTCCTCCATTGATGACAGATGGAGTGATATGGGAGTGTGAGATATAGGAGGATTGATCTGATCTCAGAGTGAGAGAGTTGGAGTTGGATTTGTTCTCATCATCATCGTTGACTCTTCTTCAAAATAAAATAGGTCATCGGGTCAGGAATGCAGGGCATGCACTCACCTTGTCCAATTTATGGATCTTCCACGGGAAGCTTCTTGTGTTTCGAGGGTATGTTTATTTTCAGGTCTAATATTATTAATTATATTTTTAATTTCTCAACTGAACAGACGTTAATATTTAGAAGGTTAAAATCTTTTTTTTCTCACTTTTTACATTAATACGAATTTTATTACGGTCACGTCTCGCTTCGATTTTTTTTAATTTAATTTCAATTTTTTAAATCAAACAATTTTTTTTTTAAATTAAAACTAAATTTAATTTTCATGATAAAATTTAAATTTTTATTAAATATTTTTTTAGGATTATAATTAGTTTAAAATTATAATAAAAATTTTAAAGATAAAGACTAATTTTTAAATTTTGGATCAATGATTTTAATTCTTATCATAAAATCTTCGTTTTAATTTTAAATTAATTACAATCTTAAACAAAAAATATTTAATAAATTTGTGAATTTTAATAAAAACATTATTATAATTTTTATATAAAAGTTAAATTTAATGGAATAAAATTTTTTAATTTTAAATAAAATTTGGATTAAATTAAATTTAAAAATAATAAATACATAAACTAAATTATATATAAAATATTCACTCACATACGTGGACTTTTTTTCCAAAAAAAATATCAAAAAAGACACCAAGTAACATATTACTGTCAATGTTCATTATTATCAATAATTTAAACGGGTTAAGAAAAATCAAATTAACGAAAATTAAAATCTATTTAAACATAGAAAACAAAATTATAACCGATGAAAATTAGAATAATTTTAACCTATTTAGAATAAGTAACTTTACGTTTTAATTCTACTGTCCACTTATAATTTAAGTCTATTATTTAACGAAAGATAAATAGTTCATTATTACAATTAGTTCATAATACAATAGAAAAATTACAGCTTTATTATAATAATTTAAATTCTTTATTTGAATTTCATAATTAATATAATCAAACATATATTAGTAGTCAATATTATCACATATATTAATAAAAAAATTACATTAATATGTAATTGATTTTAAAATATTATTAAAAATTTTAAATTTTCAAAATAAAATAAAAAAAATAAAAAGTTCTAACTATACATTAACGTAATTCTTCTCTATACGAAAGTTACTAAGAATTAAACCTCTATTTAATTATTTTAAATGTTAATAAAGTTTAAACAAAATTAATAAATTTAAAACTTTTATACTAACTGTAATTTGTTATTATATTAAAAATAGAATAAATTAATATTTATTGTACTAAACTTTAAACTCAGTTTTTATCCATTCATTATACTTAAATATTACCGGCTAATATCATTTGTAATTTACTTTAAGCTATGTTTCCTCCCATAAATTTGTTATTCACGCGGATGGAAGTGCGAAGATCTTTTCATTTTAGCTGATTTGCGAGGATAAGAAAGAGTGGATTTGAGGGATCAAAGGTACGATGGATCCTTACTTCAAAAGTATTTTATTCAAATATCCTATCATTTTATTGGTGCTTCGTGTTGGAGCTATGTTCAGAAAACAGTAAATGGGAATAATGCTAGATGTACACAAAATTATAAAAGTAGAGTTTTAAAATATATATATATATATTAACCATAAGAATACAATTATAATTTTTTTATTTTAATACATTAATTTTTTTTTATTTATAAATTATTCTTTCAAATTTCTTTGTTTTTAATCCAAATATCTTAAAGGGTGGAATTGCATATTGAGTGTCTGTGTGTAGTAAGGAAGAAGAAGATAAGAAAGAAAGGAAGCAATGGCTGGAAGAAAGGGTCGGAGATTGTTGCTTACTCCTTTGCCGTTACAAGGCCACATAAACCCAATGCTTGAACTGGCACAAATCCTTTACTCAGAGGGTTTTTCTATCACCATCATCCACACAACTTTCAATTCCCCACACCCTTCCAACTACCCACACTTCACCTTCTCCTGCATCCAACACGGTGTCTCTCAGACTCAATCCTCCGATCTCTTGAACTTCCTCCTCCAACTCAACGTAAAATGTGTGGAGCCTTTCAAAGACTGCGTCACAAAGCTACTACGGAGTGATGAAGCGGCGGTGGAACCTGTGGCGTGTTTGATTTCAGATGCTATGTGTTACTTCACTCAAGCTGTTGCCGACAACCTTCACCTTCCTAGGATTGTACTGCGAACTGCTGCCATCTCTTCCTACGTTGCTTTTCTCGCCTATCCTTTGTTCAGACAAAGAGGTTACATACCCACACAAGGTGCATTTACTTTCTCATTTTCATTCCATTTCGCCTTTCACAAAAACCACTTTTCTTACTAAACCTATCATCATTCACTTTTCTTACTGGATTACCAACTCTATATACTGTGACTAATGTTTTTTAATACTACTTTGAGTTAAACCCATTTTCTAACTTTGGTTAACAGAGACGTACTTTATTTCATCACCTTCCTGAATTTGTATTTTGATATCCGATTTTGATTGAATTTTGAATAAAATATAATTTTTTTCTTTAATGTTTTATGAAAGGTGAGTCTATAAAAGTGTTTTTAATAAAATTTAAAATAAATAAATTACTTGTATATATAAAATTAATGACTTTCTTATACATTAAAAGAAGTATATTTGAAACATGTTTAAATCAAATCTTATTTTAAAACAATACCTTTCAAATTTCATAAAATATATGAGAACTATTGTCTAGATTTACTCTTGAAAATTGAATGAACTATTTAAATTTGAAGATGAATTTGATTTATAATTAAAATTGAAACCTAAAAAAATTATAGTATATTGTTAAAATCAAACTACATATTTAATATATTCAAAACTCTTTATACTCGTTTTTAAAAGTTGATTATCTCCATTAATTATATTTATATTTATCTGTAGTTGTTAGTTTCAGAATGGAATGTCATTATTAAATTTATATTTTCAATATAATATTAGATTATCACTTGACATAACCGACTAAAATATGTCGGCAATAAAAGGCTCATGCGACAAAAATTCCAGCATAATGTACTAGATGTAATAATGGATAGACCTGGGATACACATGAAATAAAACTACACGCTATTCAAGAATATAATACAGGATACAGCTGTCTTCTTGTAAGCTACAGCTGTCTTGTAAGATACGATGATATTTTTGAGGTTAAATATTTTTTCGTTTCATTTTCAAAGTGTATGTTGCAATGATTTTTATTTTTATATAATGTTTAAAATGATCTTCATTTCAGTAACGAAACATTTACAGGTGACATGATTTGTATTAAGTTGCATTTAGGGGTGTGTTACGTGTACTTACAGTGCTTCATTATTAATTTAAACAGTGTCACAGAAAATAATTAAATAAAACACGAATTGCAAAAATAAAAATCATTTTAAACATTCGGTATGATAATCATTTTAAACATTATGTCAAAATGAGGACCATCCACAACAAACACTACAAAAATGAGAACAAAAAAAATATTTAAGTCTAATTTTAACTATTAAACGTGACAACTTCTTTTTATAGGTATATTTTAAATTGTTTTATAATATTAAAAATAAAAAAAAATAAAAAAATTACTTAAACAATTTGTAAGAAAAATTTGTCAAAATTTAATAATAAAAAAATTATTTTTCTTATCATAAGTGCGGAATAAAAGATTTGATGAACACCTCCCGTGTGCGTGGGAAAAATATGTTGTACTATAGGTTGATTATTAAATTACGGACCATCCTATTTGATCAATTATTTTTTGATAAAATTTACTTTTTTAACACATATTAAACTTTTTTCTTTTTTTTTAATTATATCAATTTTTTTTTTTCATCTGTCATGTGTATATTATTAAAAAAAAATTCAATAAAATATATTTTTTCTTAAATTACTTCGATTTGAATTATTTGTCAATGATTTACAAAAATCTAAATTTAGTCCAGTTTAGTCAAGCACGATAAGTAGATTAAATGGGTTAGTTTGTTTAAATACAAAATTTATATATTTTTTAATTTAGTCCTGTCTAGTTTTCTTTTTGTAATATATCTCTTATATATGTCATATATCTTATATATCTTATATTATCAAAATTTTTAAAAATTTTCAATACTCATAATATTACATACTATAATTATATTATAGAACTCCTAATATTTCATATTATAACATAATTCTTTAAATTTTATAAGTTTGCATTCCAATTAATTCTATATTAAATTCTCAAGATCAAAATATGAACTTAAATTAATGTTTACCGTAAATCCTCATTTTCAGTAAATTTGGTCCTCCTTACCATATGTGTTTAAATACTTCATGATTTTTAACATTTTATACTTTATACTACATGTCAGCTCTTGGTTTCTTAATTTGTTTCATTTTTTTTATTTTTTTTAATTTAAAAAAAATTATTTCTCTTAATTTTAAAAAAAATAATCCATGTGTCAATCATAATTGCGTTACGTATCTATGTCAATGCTTGTGGTTGTGTTATTTTCTTTTATTCAATTTAGTTTCTATATTCATTATTTTGTTAAATTCAGTTCCTAGATTCGTTATTTTTTATTTTATTTTTAATTTTGGTTAAAATGAACAAAGTCCCTTTCTTAATAAGTTTAATTCATTTTTTGTTTGTATCGAAATTTATAATTTATTTTTAAATTAATTTCAACTCGTAATAAACCGGATTGAGTCATAATTATAACTTATTTCAATAATGTTATGTCCTTTGAAAGAATTATATCTTTATGATTTTTAAAGATTTTGTTTTCCTCTTTAATTTATGGTTTGATTACATGTTTTATAGGAATTAATAAGGACAAGAATAGTTTCAAAATATCGACTGTACTAATTTTTTTGTATAAAACTAAATCCATTAATATGATTAATAATGTTGTGCCGATAAAGAAAATGATTAACAATAGTTGTGACTGGTTAGATTATGTGATCATAAATCAAGATTTTTTTTCGAAATGATTAAATATCGGGATTAATAAAATTTATTTGTAAGTTATTTATTTGCAAGAGTGACGAAAAATAACGTTGACATAATTAGTATATAAGACTGGCAATAATGTACCACCTTTCTGCATGTTGCACATAGATTGCATATTGGAGGAGGAAGTGAAAGAACTAGCACCACTGAGAGTGAAAGACCTACCTCTGATTAAGACGGAGGAGCCAGAAAAATACTACGAATTACTGCGCAATTTCTTGAAAGAGACAAAGGCTTCGTTGGGAGTGATTTGGAACTCCTTTGAAGGGTTGGAGTCACCTGCACTGAGAAAACTGAGCAAGGAGTTTTCCATACCAATGTTCCCAATAGGACCCTTTCACAAGCACTTGTCTTCATCCTCTTCCTCTAGCAGCTTGATCTCACAAGACCAAAGTTGCATAGCTTGGTTAGACACCCACCCACCCAACTCTGTGGTGTATGTGAGTTTTGGGAGTCTTGCTGCAATAACTGAGACCGAGTTCGTGGAGTTAGCTTGGGGTTTAGCCAATAGTAGGCACCCGTTTCTATGGGTGGTTCGACCGGGGCTTATAAAGGGCTCGGAATGGGTGGAGGCACTGCCAAGTGGGTTCCTGGAGAATCTGGAAGGGAGAGGTGCAATAGTGAAATGGGCCCCTCAGCAAGAAGTGTTGGCACACTCGGCAGTGGGTGCATTTTGGACTCACTGTGGTTGGAATTCGACTTTGGAGAGTATTTGTGAAGGGGTTCCTATGATATGCATGCCCATTTTCACTGACCAAAAAGTTAATGCAAGGTATGTGAGTCATGTTTGGAGGGTTGGGTTGCAGCTAGAGAAGAGGGTGGAGAGAGAGGAGATTCAGAGGATCATCACAACATTAATGGATGTCAATGGCGAAGCTAAGGAGATCAGAGATAGAGCCTTGAAATTGAAGGAAGAGGCTGAGCTTTGCCTCAGACAAGGTGGCTCCTCACGCTCTTCTCTCCAAGCCTTGGTTACTTACATTCTCTCGTTCGACTCCTTCACTTCTTAACCCTCTTGATTATATATTCCTTTTCGGTATTCAACGGATTGTTCATCGTTTCTCTGGAAACAATATAGAACATTTAATGAATAAAATTCCAGTTACAAACTATCCATTATTACTCACCTTCACCTTGTTGTTATGCCAAAACAATACGGATCTTCTGTTATAATTGAACGGGCCAAGCCCAATATCCTCCTCATTCGTAAGGCCCATATATACTTGGGCCTGATATTCAGGTCTACTTTGTTGAACAATTTTTTTTAAAATAAAAAAACTAGGATAGAGAATTGCATGATGGCCCTCACGTTTTCTCCGCATTCTGCTGAATCAAATGCAAGATTCGTTTGGTTTGGAAATGACTTTTGCAAGCGAAAAAGGTTTGGAAATGACAACTTTAAAGTTGATTCTATATTGGCAATGAGTGAAACCCTAATAATGTCAAAATAGATGTCTTAACTCTTACGCTGACTTCAGCTGAGGGTGTAGATTTGCGAGGAAAGCTATAGATGATTGGTGATTTTGATGAATGAAAAGAAGTAAAAGCAGAGTGATTTTACTTGTCAACGAATAAATAAATAAATAATGTTTTTTATTTTAATATTTAATACATATTGTTGGTTGAAAATGATTAACTGGGTGCACGCCAGTTAGTGATAAAAGAGGCATGTATTGCGGGTATGGTGAGGATAATTGGTTCCAACACTAAGCAGCTTGTTCAGACATCAAATCATTTGAAAAACAAAAGCTTTGTTTCGCAAATCAATCATTAATTTGTGATAAGACTAGAACCATGTTCAAGCACCGAATCATGAAATCAACCTTATAATAATAAACATATGCACATGAAGCACATCACAGATATTGTAACTTTCTTGTATTAGTGTGACACATGTACTTTTCAGTTAATTGAGTAAGAATTGAACACGTATCTTACAAAAATGAGAATTCAAATCTTGCTTTTTCGATGTAAAAAGTTTACTGATATACAAAAACACTTGACCGATAACTCATGGTTAGAATTCCCTTAATAAAATGTTTGAGTTTAAGTTTTGAATACTAAAAAAGCGTGGTTGAAACAGAGCCATTTCACTAAAATCATTAAACTAATTAAAATAATAAGAATAAATTAAAGTCATAATTAGTAACTGAAGTTTTAAGTTCAAATCCTATCTTGAGTAGCATGTGGGGGAAAATCACCATCAATTAAAGGCGTAATTGTTAAGAGATGTATCTGTTAGGTTCATTTAGTCTGTTGCTTCGCACATGCACTCTCTGTTGTACGTGCATGGTTTCTATATATTTATGTGTTTTTCCTTTCTCTTCACAATCAATAATATCATTACGTTTTTTCTTCTCTTTCATGATACCCTTATTTAGAGATCGGCAAATAAATCTGTTTATGTTGATATTGTCCGAATCCGTCCTTGTTTTGATGGAAATCTCCGCATTGACTGAGTATGGGTATGGAAAATCTCCGATTTTTTCGATTGGGTATGGAGATGGAGATGGGGATGAATATATCCCCGCCATAATACATGTTGCCGCCATATCTCCATCCTCCTTTCAATTATTAAAATATTCACAATTAATTAAGTAACCATATATATATATATATATATATATATATATATATATATATATATATATATATATATATATATATATATATTTAT
>Ga0214543_1000256_pt1 | contig 82084 bp, 75 predicted proteins | sample CNSS2metaG_FD_160094 | JGI IMG/M metagenome (GOLD analysis project Ga0214543, IMG submission 160094) | Root nodule microbial communities from cowpea collected in UCLA plant growth center, Los Angeles, California, USA - CNSS2 | ecosystem: Host-associated > Plants > Roots > Nodule | place: USA... | reverse complement strand
GGCCGGGCCCGCGGCAGGGCCGTGGGCAGGCCGAGGCCGAGCCCGGCGCCTTTGGCGAGGCGGTGGCCGACGCCGGTCGCCAGAAGGCGCAGGGTCAGGTGGCGGGCCAGGCGGCAAACGGTTCACAAATTCCTGCGGATGACGTTGCGAGCGGCGGGCGCGGCGCGAATCTCTCGATCGCGAGGAACGGCCGCGGCGAAAGCTTCCCAGGGTCGATAGCGGTCGGTGCGCCTCCCGAGGGCGAAGCTTTGCCGTCCGCCTCCAACGCAGGTCGCGAAGCTACGGCGAAACCACTCCGCCGAAGCCCGGCGATGGCTTTGGCGCAGTCGTCCAAGGGCGAACGGAGCGTCGGCGTAGAGGAAAAGGCGGCGCCGACCGAAGAGGCGTCGGGTTCCTCACGCGGAGACGTGCGGATGGTGGGCGGTGTCGCGGAGGAGCCGGTCGGCGCCGATACGCCGGACGGCAGTGGGGGTACCGCTGAAACGGGGACGGCAAGCGGCACCGTCAGCGATCTGCTGACGATGCTCGGCGGTGCCACGCCGGTATCCGTTGGCGTTCCTCCGGAGAACGGGGCAGAGCTCAGCTCGAAGAGTCATGCCGCTGTCGGCGTGTCAGAGAGAACGGCAGACGGCATTCTGGCGGGTGCAGCGGATGGGGGGCAGTCGCAGGCTGGAGAGCCCACGCTGGACGGCGGATCGGATCAGCTCTTCCGCTTCGCCCGCGCCGATGGCAAGGGGCAGGCCGTGTCCATGAGCATCTCGCAGGATGGCGAGAGGGTCGCCGTCGAGAACAGCAAGTCGTCGGCCGGCGCCAAGGGCGAAACCGTCACCGTTCTGGAGGCGCGCCGCTATCTCGGTCTGGCGATGAACACCAACGCAACATCCGTGACCAATGCGATCGCGGCCGATGGCGAGTGGGCAGCGGCGCTGCAATCCAGCGCGACCGCGGCGCAACCTGAAGCCTGGAGCCAGGCAGGCAAGACGCTGAACACGCTGAAGATCCAGATGCATCCGATCGAGCTCGGTGTCGTGACCGCCACGCTGAGGCTCAAGGACGACGAACTCCAGGTCGACTTGAAGGTGGAAACGGGTGAGGCCTTCCGCCAATTGCAGGACGACCAGGGCGAGATGGTGAAGGCGCTGCGTGCGCAAGGATTCGCGGTCGACCAGGTGAACGTCGTCTTCAATGCCGGTGGCGATGCATCGAGCGGCAACGGCTCGCAGCCGCAGGCGCAGACCCACTTCGGGGGGCAGGGCCGCGAGCGGGCAGGAGACGATGGTGGCGAGCGGCGTCAACGGCAGGATGGCGGCCAGGCGGCGATGGAAAGGTGGACCGGCAATGATGCAATGGATGACGCGCCGATTGGCGCTGAGCGCCCTCGCACTGGCCACGTCTACATGTAGCGCTTTCGCGAGCGCCGGCGTATGTGAGCGTGAGATCCTCTCCGCCGCCTCCAAATACGGCATTCCCGCCGGCATCCTCTATTCTGTCGGGTTGACGGAGACCGGCCGCAAGGGATCGCTTCAGCCCTATGCGATGAACATTGAGGGCAAGGCCTATTTCGGGACCAGCATAGAGGATGTTCTGGCGCGCTTCGGTGCGGCGCGCGCTGAGGGCGCGAAACTCATCGATGTCGGCTGCATGCAGATCAACTACCACTTCCACAGCGAGCACTTCAGCTCTCCGCAAGAAATGCTTGATCCCCGCAGGAATGTCGAATATGCCGCGCGCTTTCTCTCCAACCTGCGCGCCAGGCACGAGAGCTGGACCATGGCCGTCGCTCGCTACCATGCCGGTCCCAACAACGATCCGGCGCAGAAGAAATATGTCTGCCGGGTGATCGCGAATCTCGTCGCGACCGGCTACGGCAAGTGGACGCCGAACGCGCTGCAGTTTTGTCGATAATCAACCTTTGATTGCCTTTAGGGCGGCAGTCCTGCATTGTGGCGACAATGCGGAGAGATTGTGATCGCAAGCGATTTCGTCACCGCGCGTTAACTTTTCCACACGATCTTAGTGGCATGATTAACAGCTACCTACTAGATATAGATCAAATCGGCACGCAATCCTTAATCAACTATTAAAACCCCCCATTAACTTCCTCTAGTTGTTCGTGAATCAAGGGACTCGTACCTCTTTCTCAACGAGGCACCCATATTGATTCGGAGGCGGACGAATGATCGTGGTGGTTGATGAGAGAGAGCTTGTAAAGGACGGCTACGCGTCCCTGTTCGGGCGCGAGGGCATTCCCTCGACGGGGTTTGATCCAAGGGAGTTCGGCGAGTGGGTGAGCACCGCCGCCGATTCCGATATCGACGCAGTCGAGGCGTTCCTGATCGGGCAGGGCGAGAGCGCTTTCAGCCTGCCGCGCGCGATCCGCGATCGTTCCCAGGCGCCGGTCATCGCGATGAGCGACACCCCGTCGCTCGAAAACACGCTGGCGCTCTTCGACTGCGGGGTCGACGACGTCGTGCGCAAGCCGGTGCATCCGAGGGAGATCCTCGCGCGTGTCGCCGCGATCCGCCGGCGTTTGAAGGCGATCGCGAATTACACCGACATTGGCGCGATTCGTGTTTTCGCCGATGGCCGCGATCCGGAGATTAACGGCGAAGTGTTCGCGTTGCCACGGCGCGAGCGGCGCATCCTCGAATATCTCGTCGCCAATCGCGGCCGCCGGGTATCCAAGGCGCAGATATTCAACGCGATCTACGGCATCTTCGATGAGGACGTCGAAGAGAACGTCGTCGAAAGCCACATCAGCAAGCTGCGCAAGAAACTCCGCAAGAAACTCGGCGTCGATCCGATCGATTCCAAGCGCTTCCTTGGCTACTGCATCGACTGGAGTTGAGTTTGGGCCGGGCGGGCGGGGCCAGCCCAAGACAGGTTCACGCAAGGCCCGGCTCCTAGTGTCGCCGCAACAAGGAAACGAGGATCCGATATGAGTCTCTACGGTACCATGAGAACGGGCGTATCCGGCATGAACGCCCAGTCGAACCGGCTCAGCACAGTCGCCGAGAACATCGCGAATGCCAACACGACCGGTTACAAGCGCGCTTCGACGGAATTCTCATCGATGATCCTGCCGTCGAGCAATGGCGCCTATAATTCCGGCGGCGTGCAGACGCAGGTCCGTTACAGCATCTCCGAACAGGGCGCGACGACCTTCACGACATCCGCCAGCGATCTGGCGATCGACGGCGGCGGCTTCTTCATCGTCGAAGCCGCCAACGGGCAAGAATATCTGACGCGCGCCGGAGCTTTCGTCCCGGACAGCGAAGGCAACCTGGTGAACGCCGCCGGCTTCACGCTTATGGGCTACGAATACGAGGCCGGCGTCGATCCGACAGTCGTGGTCAACGGCTTCGACGGCCTGACGAAGGTGAACCTCGCTTCCGAGGGTCTCATCGCGCAAGGTTCGACCACGGGGTCCATGGGTGCAAACCTGCCGTCGGGCGCGGCAATAGGCGATATCTCCACGACCTCGCTCGTCGTCTATGACAGCCAGGGCAACACCCGCATTCTCGACTTCAATTATGAGAAGACCGGTGCAAATGCGTGGTCCGTGGAGGTCGTCGACCGGACCTCGTCGGCTGTTCTTGGTACGCAGACACTGAACTTCAACGCAGATGGCTCACTGACCGCGACGCCGGTCACGTTGACCACGACTGCGATCACCGGTTTGCCGGTTACCGGTGCGAACCTGTCGGCGCTGACGATCGACCTCACCAAAACCACGCAGCTCGGCACGTCGTTCAAGGCCGACGGCGGCACGATCGACGGCAACGCGCCGAGCAAGGTTGCGGGCTACCAGATCGATTCCGACGGGATCGTCTACATCAAATACGAGAACGGCAAGCTCGACCCGCGCTATCGCATCGCGCTCGCCAATGTCCAGAGCCCGGACAAGCTCCGGCCGGAATCGGGCAACGTCTATTCGCAGGGCGTAGACTCGGGCGTCATCATCACCGGCTTCGCCGGCTCGGGCGATTTCGGCGAAATCCTTTCCGGCGCGCTCGAAAGTTCGAACGTCGACATCGCCGAGGAGCTGACGGCGATGATCGAGTCGCAGCGCAACTACACGGCCAACTCCAAGGTCTTCCAGACCGGCTCGGAGTTGCTCGAAGTTCTCGTGAACCTGAAGCGCTAATCCCTGAAGAAACGGTCCCCGGCATGTCGCTGTCTTCTGCAATCGCAATTGCGCAATCCGCATTCAGCACCACGGCGCTGCAAACCGCTACCGTGTCGAAGAACATTGCGAATGCCGGCAACGCCGACTACTCCCGGCGCATGGCCATGCTCGGGACCACGTCGGGCGGCGCCCAGATCGTTTCGATCTACCGGGCGCAGAACGAGGCGTTGCTCAAGCAGAATCTGGTGAGCATCTCGCAATCCTCCGCGCAGAGCAGTCTGCTTTCCGGCTTGGAGATCCTGAAATCCGCACTCGGCGGCAACGATTACGAATCGTCGCCGTCAACCTACCTCTCAGCGTTCCACGGCAGCCTGCAGACCTTCGCCTCGACGCCCGGCAATTCTACGATCGCCGCGACGGTAGTGTCGGACGCCTGGGATCTTGCGAACTCGATCAACAAGACCGCGGCCGCCATTCAGGACCTGCGCCTCGATACCGACAAGCAGATTGCCGAGGAGGTCGCCAACCTGAACGCGTTGCTTGCGCAGTTCGAGACGGCGAACAATGCGGTGAAAACGGCGACGGCCGCAGGCACGGACGCGACCGCGGCACTCGACGACCGCGACAAGATTCTAAAGCAGATATCGGAACTGGTCGGCATCTCGACCGTGACGCGCGCAAACAACGACACCGTGATCTATACGTCCGACGGCACGGTCCTCTTCGAGACCATGCCGAGGCAGGTCACCTTCACGCCGACGGCGGCCTATGACGCCACCATTACCGGCAATGCCATCCTGGTCGACGGCGTGCCGATCGCGGCGGGGACCGGCGCCGATACGACGGCACAAGGCAAGCTCGCGAGCCTCCTGCAGCTTCGCGACGACATCGCTCCGACGTTTCAGTCGCAACTCGACGAAATGGCACGCGGGCTGGTCACGCTGTTCGAGGAGGGCGGTCTGCCCGGTCTCTTCACCTGGTCTGGCGGTACCGTTCCCGCCGCCGGCACGGTCGTGCCCGGAATCGCCTCTACGCTTTCAGTCAATCCTGCGGCAAAGGCCAATCCCTTCCTGCTTCGCGACGGCGGGTTCAATGGCGTCGTTTCCAATCCGGGCGGCGCAGCAACTCCGGAAGCCGGCTTCACCGATTTGCTCGACGGCTTCATCACGGCGATGGACGCCGACATGGCGTTCGACGCCACGACCGGGCTGGACGGCACGAGCTCGATCATGGAATTCGGCGCCTCCTCGATCGGCTGGTTCGAGCAGATCCGCAGCGGCGCTTCGAGCGCCGACGACAACAAGACGGCGCTACTCGCCCGGACGCAAGAGGCGCTCGGCAATGTGACGGGGGTGAGCATCGACGAGGAACTGTCGCTGCTCCTCGATCTGGAGCAATCCTACAAGGCTTCGGCCAAATTGATCAGCACCGTCGACGCCATGATGGCGTCGCTTCTGGAAGCCGTGAGGTAATCATGAAGACATCCTTCGTTTCTAACCTGGCCGTGCAGAATGCCATGCGCCTGACCATTCAGCAGGGTCAGGCGGAGCTGCTCAAGCTCCAGACGGAGGTCACGACCGGCCGGCTGGCGGATGTCGGTGTGGAGCTCGGTTCCTTGACCTCCCGCTCGGTCAGCCTGCGGCGGGAGCTCGCTCGGCTGGAGACGCTGGTTGACACGAACTCGGTCGTTACCCAGAGGCTCTCGGCCTCGCAACAGGCCCTGTCGATGATGGCCGACGCGGCCCAGGAGGTGCGCAACGCGCTCGTCACCTTCAAGGGTAACGATGCCGCGGATCAGCTCGCCACCCAGAAGACGCAAATAGAAAGTGCCATGTCGGCCTTCTCTTCGGCGGCGAACCTGTCCTTCAACGGAGAGTTCCTCTTCGCCGGCATCAATACCGACGTAAGGCCCTTCGAGGACTATGCCGCCGGTTCGGCTGCGAAAACGACCTTCGACAATGAGCTGGCCACCTTCATGACGGCAAACGGCATCGCTTCCATGAGCGACTTCACCGTGACGCAGATGGAGGATTTCATCACCAACACGCTCGAGCCGCTCTATGCCAGCGACGCGCAATGGGCGGCGGATTGGTCTAAGGCTTCGAGCCAGAACATGACCAGCCGCATCAGCACGACCGAGGTCGTGCAAAGCTCGACGAATGCGACGACCGACGGCTTCCGGAAGTTTGCCCTTGCCAGCGTGATCGCGTCCGAGCTGATGGATGAGAACGTGAGCTCCGAAGTCCGCGCCTATATCGGCGAGGCGGCGCTTGGCTATGTCGAGCAGGCCAATACCAAAATCACCGGAGAACGCAGCACTCTCGGCATTTCCGAGGCGCGGGTGAAAAAGGCGAACACCTCGCTAGAGGCCCAGATCAAGCTGATCAACACGCATATCACGGATCTCGAAGGCGTCGACACCTATGCGGCTTCGACCCGGATGAACACACTGCTTACGCAGGTGGAGACGTCCTACACGCTGACGGCGCGGATCCAGCAGTTGAGTTTGATAGACTTCCTCTAATGATTAGAGGATGAGGACAAGCATGAGGGATGTCTGAATGTATCAGTTTGCTTACGCCGAGATCATGGAGGAAGGCGTAGTCGTTTCCAAGGATCGAGAGCGGCAGGTCCTCGATCGTTCCATCGCGCTCCTAGAGGCGGCGAAGGAAAAGAACGGCTATTCGCGCGAGGCGATCGAGGCGGTCTATTTCACCCGACGTCTCTGGATTCGGTTCATCGAAGATCTGCGCGCGCCGGACAACCAGCTCAACGACGAACTGCGCGCCAATCTCATCTCGATCGGGATCTGGATCCTGAACGAGACGGAGAAGATTCGCAAACGCGAGTCTTCCAACTTCCAGGGCATCATAGACATTACCACCATCATCAGGGATGGACTGAAATGAAGAGCACTTTGCGTATCTCGCTGAAATCGGGCGAAAGAATCTTTGTAAACGGCGCGGTGCTTCGCGTTGACCGTAAGGTCGCCATCGAATTCCTGAACGATGTCACCTTCCTTTTGGAAAATCACGTCCTGCAGCCCGAAGATGCGACGACGCCGCTGAGACAGCTCTATTTCATCGCCCAGATGATCCTCATCAATCCGGAAGGCGCCGAGCAGTCGACCGCCATGTTCCGCAAGTCGATCGTCATGCTGCTCGCCTGCTTCAAGAACGAAGAGGTGCTGGCGGAATTGAAGCGCATCGACGGCCTCGTCACACAAGGGCGCGCCTTCGAGGCGCTGAAAGCGATCCGCGGACTTTACCCAATCGAGGATCGCATCCTCAATGCGCAGGAATTGACACCGTCAACGGTGGAACAGATTCGCAAGGAGATCGCACCATGGCGGTAAGCGGCGTCAGCACGACTTCGACCAGCTACACACCGACCGTTTCCGGCACGGAATCGACGAGCGATGCGAGCGCGGCGACGCTCAACTACGAGAACTTCCTGAAGCTGCTCGTAGCGCAGATGAAGAACCAGGATCCGACGGAGCCGATGGACGCGTCGGAGCAGATCGCGCAGCTTGCGACCTTCTCGCAGGTGGAGCAGACGATCAAGACCAACAAGAACCTCGAAAGCCTGCTGCAGCGCACTTCGCTCAGCGAAGCGGACGCGGTGATCGGCAAAACGGTTACCAGTGCTGACGGTAAGACGACTGGTGTCGTCAAGGAGGTGAAACTATACTCCGATGGAATCATCGCCGTGCTGGATACGGGCAAGGAGCTCGTCATCGGTCCGGGTGTCAAAGTGAAGTGAGCTCCCATGAATGAGGCAGATGCCCTCGACATCGTACAGGCCGCGATCTGGACCGTGATCGTGGCCTCGGGGCCTGCCGTTCTGGCCGCAATGGTGGTCGGCGTCGTCATCGCCTTCATTCAGGCCCTGACGCAGGTTCAGGAAATGACGCTGACCTTCGTCCCGAAGATCCTCGCCGTGATGATTACGGCAGCCATTTCGGCGCCCTTCGTCGGCGCACAGATATCAATCTTCACCGACATCGTCTTTTCTCGGATACAGTCCGGGTTCTAGAGCGAAGCACACCTTTCGCATACCACCTTCGCGCAAGCTTGGACCTTTAGGTCTTCCGTCATACGTTGGGCAGCTTCGTGATCGCTGCCCGCCTCTCATGAAGAGACGGAAGAGACATGGCACAACAGGCGACGCTGACCATCCCGAAACTTGCACCCAAGAGCCGGGACATCGGCTTTGCGCTCGGGATCGTAATGATCCTGTCGATCCTGTTCCTGCCGATTCCTCCCTTCCTGATCGATCTCGGGCTTGCCTTCTCGATCTCCTTCTCGGTCCTGATCCTCATGGTCGCGCTCTGGATCCAGCGGCCGCTCGATTTCTCGTCCTTCCCGACAATCCTCCTGATCTCCACCATGACGCGCCTGGCTCTGAATATCGCCACGACGCGCGTCATCCTCTCCCATGGGCATGAGGGCCATGGTGCCGCCGGCGGCGTCATTTCCGGTTTCGCAAGCCTCGTCATGTCCGGCGACTTCGTCATCGGTCTCATCGTCTTCCTGATCCTGATCACGGTGAATTTCATCGTCATCACCAAGGGCGCCACGCGCATCGCCGAAGTCGGCGCCCGCTTCACGCTGGATGCGATCCCGGGCAAGCAGATGTCGATCGACGCCGATCTCTCGGCCGGGTTGATCGATGAGAAGGAGGCGCAGCGGCGCCGCCGCGAGCTCGAGGAGGAGAGCTCCTTCTACGGCGCGATGGACGGCGCGTCGAAGTTCGTCCGCGGCGATGCGATCGCCGGCCTGATCATCACGGCCATCAACATCTTCGGCGGCATCATCATCGGCTATCTGCGGCACGGCATGCCGATCGGCGAGGCGGCCGACGTCTTCGTCAAGCTTTCCGTCGGCGACGGCCTGGTCTCGCAGATCCCGGCGCTCATCGTCTCGCTTGCCGCGGGCCTTTTGGTCTCGCGCGGCGGCACCGCCGGCTCCACCGATCAGGCCGTCATCGGCCAGCTCAGCGGCTATCCGCGGGCGCTCATGGTCGCCGCCGGTCTCGTCGTGCTGCTTTCGGTCATGCCGGGGCTGCCCTTCCTGCCCTTCGCTGCGCTTGGCGGCGGCATGGCCTTCCTGGGTTGGATCATTCCGAGGCAGATCGAGGCCGCGAATGCCGAGAAGCGGGCTGAGGAGGCGGCGAAGGCGCAGCAGACCAAGGAGAGCGACAAGGACTCCGTCAAGTCGGTCTTGAAGACGGCGGAGATCGAACTGCTCCTCGGCAAGCAGGTTTCGACGCGGCTTCTCGGGGCGCACCAGGAACTCGCCTTCCGGGTCGGCAAGATGCGCCGGAAATTCGCCCTCCAATACGGCCTCGTCGTTCCGGAGATCAAGGTTTCCGACGACATCACCATTCCGGACAAGGCCTACCATGTCCGCATCCACGGAACGACGATCGCGTCCAATACGGTTCGCGTCGGCGAGGTGCTGGTGGTGACCGGCGGCGGGCGGCGGCCGAGCGTGCCGGGCGACGACATCCGCGAGCCGGCTTTCGGCATGCCGGCGGTGTCGATCCTCGAGACCTTCACCGAAGACCTGAAGCGCGAGGGTTTCCACCCGATCGACAACGTCTCGGTGGTTCTGACGCATCTGAGCGAGGTGATCCGCAACAACTTGCCGCAGCTTCTCTCCTACAAGGACGTGAAGGTGTTGATCGAGCGGCTCGACCCGGAATACCGCAAGCTCGCGGACGAGATCTGCACCTCGCACATGTCCTATTCCGGCCTGCAGGCGGTGTTGAAGCTGTTGCTTGCCGAACGCGTTTCGATCCGCAACTTGCACCTCATCCTCGAAGCCGTCGCCGAACTGGCGCCGCATGTGCGCAAGACCGAGCAAATCGTCGAGCATGTGCGCGTGCGCATGTCGCAACAGCTTTGCGGCGATCTCGCCGACAACGGCGTGCTGCGCGTGCTTCGGCTCGGCAACAAGTGGGACATGGTCTTCCATCAGGCGCTGAAGCGCGACGCCAAGGGCGAGATCGTCGAGTTCGACATCGATCCGCGTCATCTCGAAGAATTCAGTGAACAGGCAACGAAGGTTATCCGTGAACATCTCGATCGCGGCATGCCCTTCGTGCTGGTAAGTTCGCCCGAATCCCGCTCATATGTGCGCATGATCATCGAACGCCTCTTCGCCACATTGCCAGTGCTTTCCCATGTCGAGCTTGCCAAGGGGCTTGAGATCAAGATCATCGGCTCGATTTCATGATCAACGACCCCGAGGGCACGGTGCTGGCGCTGTTCGCAGCCTTCTGCCGGATAGGCGGCTGCGTCATGATCATGCCGGGCTTTTCGGCGGCACGCGTTCCGATGCAGGTGAGGCTCTTCATCGCCGTGGCTCTCTCGATGGCTATCCTGCCCATCATGTGGACGGACATCTATCCGCAGGTGACGGGGAAGGACCATACCTACATTTACCTCATCGCCACCGAGACCGTCGTTGGCGCGGTCATCGGGCTCGTCGCGCGCTATTACGTGCTCGGGCTGCAGTTCGCCGGCACAGCGATGACCATGCTGATCGGCTTCAGCCCACCGCCGACGGCCGACGTGCTTGAAGATACGGCGGAAAACCAGCTCACCAGCATGATCAGCTTTACCGGCTTGCTCATTCTCTTCATGCTGGATTTCCACCACGTCATCTTCGAAGCGATCGCCCAATCCTACCGCGTCATGCCGATCGGTGTCGGCTTCGATGCGCACGGCATGCTGATTACGCTCACGGATTCGCTTGGGCAGACCTTCATGATCATGCTGAGGCTCGCAAGCCCCTTCCTGATCTACGGCCTCCTGTTCAACGTCGCGATCGGCATGGTCAACAAGCTGGCGCCGCAGATCCCGATCTACTTCATCTCCCAACCCTACCTCATCATGGGCGGTATGTTTCTCCTCTATCTCGGCATCGCGGCGATGCTGCGCCTCTTCGCCGATGGCTTCGGGCCGGTCATGCAGGGCGGCTAGAGACGATGAAGCCGCGTTCGGAGAAGCTGAAACGCCTGGTCGCCGTTCAACGGCACCTGGAGCGAATGGCCGAAAGCGAACTCGTCGAGACCACCCGCCAACGCGCGGCGCTTGCCGAGACGATCGACGTCGTCGTCGACGCGATGGGATCGGCCCATCCGATGCATCGCATGTTTTCGGGCCATTACGCCTCGCAGCTCGGACGGCTCGTGCAGAAGGATCAGATGTTGCTCGGCATCCAGCAGGTGCACGAATCCCGCATGCTGAAGGAACGCGCCAAGGGCGACCGACTCGAGGAGAGCATGAAGGATGCACGCGTGTCGGAGGAGCGAGAGGCGGCCGACAATTCGATCCTCGATCTCATCGACCAGCATGTCTCGGTCGATGCGCCAGCTTCCCGTAAGGTTGACGGGCGATAGTACGTCATCCGGTGGCGCACCTGGCCTTCCGGTTCGGGACATGGATGGCGTCGCGAAGACGCCGGCTTCCGGTTTTGAGAGGATTTGACATGGCTATTTCCCCGCCCAGCGATCTCGTGATGGATGTCGTCCGTGCAGCGGATCCGGCGGAAGTGCAGGAGGCCCAGGCGCGGCTCAAGGCCAATCGCGCGGCCTTCCAGGCGACAAGCCTTGCAGAGAACGGCAAAGGCTTTGCTGCTGCCGTTTCGGTCCTTAATCCCTCCGACGGATCGAGCGGGCTCGGCGACATCAACAACCACGTCGAGCAGAAGAAGATTCCCGAGACCTACCGCAAGTTCGAGGCGATGGTCTTGCAGAACTTCGTCAAATCCATGCTGCCGAGCGAAAGCGAGAACGTCTTCGGCAAAGGCACTTCCGGCGACATCTGGAAGAGCATGATGGCCGAGCAGATCGGCGACGTTCTCGCCAAGGGCGGCGGCATCGGCATTGCCGAGCAAATGGTCGGCGACGATGCCAGCGACCGCGTCAACGCCTCGGTCGACGGCAACAGCCTGAACCTCGCCGCGAGCATGGTTCAGGAATACGAGCGCAAAGCGCTCTCGACCTTTTTGAGCAGTGACGAAAAGAAGAAGCAGGCCTAAGCGCATCCCGCTCTAGGGCGGGCAAGCGTACGCGGTTTTCCATCCCGCGTCTGAACGACTTAAATCGCGTGGGAGTGCGCGGGCATCGTCCCGCCAGCGTCCTGCGACAATGCATATGGGGAGTTGATTTATGGAAGCTGTGGCATCCAATGACCTGCGGATACAGAATGTTCTCGGCCGGTTGGAGATGATCATCGACAACGAGAACAGCCGCATCGGCGTGGACCCCGATTTCGACATCAAGACGTCGAACGCTCATAAGAGCCGTTGCCTTTACGAGTTGACGATGCTTCATCGCGATGCCGCGCCCGGCGAAATCTCGCCCGCCTTCGTCTCGCAGACGCGTTATCTCCGCAACAAGCTGCAGATCAATGCCCAGAAAGTCGCCGCGCATCTGGAGGCCGTACGTTCCGTCGTCGATATCCTGAAGACGGCGGCCCAGGATGCGGATGCGGACGGCATCTATACCGAAGCGCAATTCCGCTATAGCGATTTCTGATGCTGAAGCTCGTTCTTACCGGTGTCTGGGTCTGCGCCGTCACGCTCGGATCCGTGTATTTTTCGATGCAGCACGCGTCGGCGCCTGCGATTTCGGACGCCGAGGCCGACCGTCGCGCATCGGAGGAATATGTGCCGGGGGAAATCATAACCGTTCCCGCCATCAAGAATGGGGCCGTGCAAGGCTATTTCCTTGCAAAGCTCTCCTTCTCGGCGACGAGAGAAGGCATTGCGAAGCTGCATGCGCCGCTTCGGCAGCTCGTCACCGACGAGCTCTACGACATGCTTGTCGGCTCGACGTACATCGATATCGCCGACACCGAGACCTTCGACCTGCCGGGCTTCAAAGGTGCGGTCAAGGACGGCCTCAACAAGAAGCTCGGGAGTGAAGTCATCACCGAGGTCCTGGTCGAGCAGCTCGAATATCTGACCAAGGACGACGTCGAACGTGTGGCGAACAGCCAGAACAGGCCGTACCAGAAGCCGGTCCCGGTCATCGACAAAAATGGGAAGGTTGCGGCTGACAAGATACCGGAAGGCGCCGTGTCCGCGACCGCCAGCGCGCATTAATCCTGCGCGTGGTTTGAGCCGACCTTGGCCGTCAGGCGGCCGATCGCAACATAGAGGGGATAGAGGCTCGCGGCGGCAAGACCGGTCTCCGCCCACAGTCTGAGGCCGACCGGCAGAGCCATGACGAGCAGGCCGAGGGATTTACCGAGCGTCCGCAAACGACCGGCGAGCGTTGCATCGCGCTGATGCTCCAGAATTGTCGAGATCGCACCTTTTTCGAGGCAGCGGGCGCGAACCCACGACGTCGTCGTGTGATGGACCGGGACTGTTTCCGCCACCCAGGCCTCCGCTGCCCAAGCAAGCGAGAACCCTTTCGCCCTGCACCGATCGAAGAAGTCCGCGTCGCCGACACCGACGATGTTGAGCGCCGGATTGAGAAACGGCTGAGGCATCCCGTCGAGCACCCGTCGTGTGATCAGGACGTTGCCTGCGGAATAGAGAATGGGTACCGGCCCGGTCTCGTCATAAGGGGGCTTGAAAACGGGATGCCGCTTCCATTTCTGGTCCCGCGGGTGCTGAAAGACGGGCAGTTGCGGACCACCGACGATGTCCGCCCCATGGGCGTCCCGGACCGCGACAAGACAATCCAGCCATTCGGGAGCAGCGACCTCGTCATCATAGATGGCGGCGAGCATGGCGAGGTTGGGGTAGAGATTGAGGGCGGCCGCCCAACCGGCGTTACATGCATGGGCGAGCCCGCGGCTTCGAACGACGATAATGGCGGAATCCAACGCGTGCCGGACGAGGAAATCCTTCGCCGCTCGCGCCCCTGCCAGACCGTCCGCGTCGTTTTCGACGACGATGGTCGCCAAAGGTACGTCCGGCCGCTGCGAGACGATGGTTTTCAGTGTCTTGAGGAGGTGATCCGGCCGGCGGAACGTCGGCACGACGATGACGAGTTCAATATCTGCCGCGTCTTCCAGCCTGGTCTGGAAATGGATGGAAACATCCTCGCCGTTCGACGCCATCGTCAAAATCCGCGTACAGAGTTAGGCAATTACTGCAACAAAATCTTCCTGAAGAGATGAGCCGAAAACGGCTTTCAGATGAGAAGTTTACGCCGCGCGTGAGCACATTGCAAAAGCCGAATTGATGGCTTGGGGGTACCACTCAGCGCTGCCTGCGCCGGCGCAGCGGTGCCTCAGCGAATCTTGCGTGACGGGACGGGTCTTTCATCAATGCAAGGAAATGGGGTTGGCGGCCGGCCGGAAGCCGCGTCGGCGTCTTTAGGCTCTTGCATTTATGCGTTTGGAACAGCATAGGGCGCATGCAGGCAATCGCTTGAGGCCGCGTAATTTAAAGTGTGCCGCATTCAGGACCAGCCGGGAGACATGCCGTGACGACTGTGATTGATGGCAAGAACGTTGCCGCTTCGGTCATCGAAATCGTGAAATCCGCCACCAGGGCGCTGGAAAGCGAAACGGGCGTGCGGGCGGGACTCGCGGTGGTCATCGTCGGCGACGATCCGGCAAGCCACGCCTATGTGTCGGCGAAGAGCAAGATGGCTAAGGAGTGCGGCTTCCTGTCGGTCCAGCATACGCTGCCCGAAGAGACCTCGCAGGAGGAACTGGCCGCACTGGTCGTGGAGCTCAATGCCGACCCGTCCATCCACGGCATTCTCGTGCAACTGCCCCTACCGAAACATCTCCAGTCCGAACCGATCATCCAGTCGATCCAGCCGGAGAAGGATGTCGACGGGCTGCACGTCGTCAATGCCGGCAAGGTCGCGACCGGCGATCTCGAAGGCGGCCTCGTCTCCTGCACGCCGGCCGGCGCCATGGTCTTCGTGCGCCGCAACTACGGAGAGGATCTTTCCGGCCTCAATGCCGTCGTCATCGGTCGCTCAAACCTCTTCGGCAAGCCGATGTCGGCGTTGCTTCTCGCGGCGAACGCGACGGTCACGACGGCGCATTCTCGCACCAAGGACCTTGCCGGCGTCTGCCGCAACGCCGACATCCTTGTCGCCGCGGTCGGCCGTCCGGAGATGGTCAAGGCCGATTGGGTCAAGCCCGGTGCCATGGTCATCGATGTCGGGATCAATCGCGTCCCGGCGCCGGAGCGCGGCGAAGGCAAGACGAAGCTCGTTGGCGACGTCGCTTTCGAGGAATGCGCCAAGGTCGCAAGCGTGATTACGCCTGTGCCGGGGGGCGTCGGACCGATGACGATCGCCATGCTGATGGCGAACACGATCATCGCCGCCTGCCGCAAGGCCGGCCGCAAGCCGCCGAAGTTCTGAGAACACGGGGAGCGCATTCGATCCCGCTTATCGGCCGGGTACCGGTCCCGTCGAGGCCCGCACGATCAGCTCGGCGCGCCAAAGCTCCTGCTCGGGATAGTCTCCGCGGTTGAGGATGCCGCCGATCAGCCGCTTGGCGATGCGCGCGCCTGCGGCCCTGAGCGAAGAGCGCGTCGTCGTCAGCGGCACGCTGAAGTTTTCTGGTTTCAGCATCGGCAGGACGTCGTCATGAGCGATGACGGAGATGTCGCTGCCGATTGCGAGACCTGCCTGGTTGATCGCGCGCACGGCCCCGAGCGCCAGCACCGTACTCGAGCAGAGAACCGCGGTCGGCGGATCCGGCCGCCCGAGGAAACGCCGCATGCTGCGATAACCGTATTCGTCCGTCATAGCCGAATGATGGACCAGCGCCTCGTCCAGTCGCAGCCCCTTTTCCTCGAGAGCGCGTACCACGCCCTTTTTCCGGCGGATGGAGAAGCTCAGATAGTCCGGCCCGTTGATGAGCGCGATCCGATGATGGCCGAGCTGGATGAGAAGCTTCGTCGCATCATAGAACGCGCCCGTATTGTCGATATCGAGAAACGGATAATCCCGCGGGCCGCCGATCGAGCGGCCGTGCACGACGAAGGGAATCGAGAGCGACTTCAATATGGCGATGCGGGGATCGTTCGCGCGCATGTAGGCAATAAAGACCGCATCGACATTGCCGCTCGCCGCCAGCCGCCGGAACGTAGCCTCCTCGTCGTCAGGCGCACTCGGGTTCAGCACGAAGTGGAAGTCGTGCTTCACTGCCTCCTCGGCGAGCCCGGCTAGGAATTCGCCGAAATGGATATCGGAATCGATGCCGGAAGCGATCGGCATGACGAGACCTATGGAATAGGCCTTGCCGGTCGCGAGCCGCTGCGCAGCGCGGTTGGGCCGATAGCCCGTCTCGCGTACCGCCTGCAAAACGCGCTTCCGCGTTTCGGCATTGACTTCCGGGTAGCCGTTGAGCGCCCGGCTGACGGTCGTCTGCGACAGGCCGAGCTGCTGCGCGAGCTGCTTGAGATTGACCGCCATGCTCATTATTCCTCCCAAAGCGCTTTGGGTATCCTTTTCATTTTTCCCGTTTCAGCAAGCGCCTTTTACGTCCTCTATCATTCGTGCTTGCCTGGAAAAAGCGAAAACCCGCGTTTGGCGCCGCAAAAATGCTACCGCAGAGCAAAAATGCGGCGCCTGGAGGCGTCAGAGGAAAGCTCTTGACTCTTCCCCCGCGGCAAGGGAGTGTTAGCGAGCTCAAAGCGCTTTGAATTTGCCTTTGAATTCGTGCCTGACGATCCACCCGCGACGCTACGTCCCGGGTTTTCTTTTGGGGAGGACTAGACGTGAAGAGATCATTGCTGTGGGGCGCTGCTGCGCTCGCACTGCTTGCGGGCAGCGCCGGCGCTGCCGACCTGAAGTTCAAGCCGGGCGAAGATTCCAAGTTCAACTGGGCGAGCTTCGACGAGTTCAAGAAGGGCCATGATCTGAAGGGCCAGACGCTCACGATATTCGGGCCTTGGCGCGGCGAGGACGAAGCCCTGTTCAAGAGCGTTTATGCGTATTTCGCCGAAGCGACGGGGGTGGAGGTCAAGTACTCGTCCTCCGAGAACTACGAGCAGCAGATCGTCATCGACACGCAGGCAGGCAGCCCGCCGGATGTGGCGATTCTACCGCAGCCGGGTCTGATTGCCGACCTCGCCGCCAAGGGCCTTCTGACGCCGCTCGGCGACGAAACCAAGCAATGGCTCCTCGACAATTATGCCGCCGGTCAGTCCTGGGTGGACCTTTCCACCTATAACGGCAAGGACGGCCAGCCGGCGCTCTACGCCTTCCCCTACAAGATTGATGTGAAGTCGCTCGTCTGGTACGTGCCGGAAAACTTCGAGGATGCCGGCTACGAAGTCCCGAAGACTATGGAGGAATTGAAGGCGCTGACGGAGCAAATCGCCGAGGACGGCGAGAAGCCCTGGTGCATTGGGCTCGGCTCCGGTGGTGCAACGGGCTGGCCCGCGACCGACTGGGTCGAGGATCTGATGCTGCGCACGCAGCCCGCCGACGTCTATGACAAGTGGGTCAAGAATGAGATCCCGTTCACCGATCCGGCGATCACCGCGGCGGTCGATGAGTTCGGTTGGTTCGCGCGCAACGACAAGTTCGTCGACGGCGGCGCGGCGGCTGTCGCCTCGACCGATTTCCGCGACAGTCCCAAGGGCCTCTTCGCCTCTCCGCCGAAGTGCTACCTGCATCACCAGGCCTCGTTCATTCCGTCCTTCTTCCCAGAGGGAACGGTCGTCGGGGAAGATGCCGACTTCTTCTACATGCCGCCTTACGAGAGCAAGAAGGAGCTCGGCAATCCGGTGCTCGGCGCAGGCACGCTCGCGATGATCACAAAGGATACGCCGGCCGCGCGCGCCTTCATCGAGTTTCTGAAGACCCCGATCGCGCACGAGGTCTGGATGGCGCAGACCAGCTTCCTGACGCCCTACAAGAGCGTCAATGTCGACGTCTACGGCAACCCGCCGCTCAAGAAGCAGGGCGAGATCCTGCTGAGCGCCACGACCTTCCGTTTCGACGGCTCCGACCTGATGCCCGGCAAGATCGGTGCGGGCGCCTTCTGGACCGGCATGGTCGATTTCGTGGGCGGCAAGTCCTCCGCCGATGTGGCGGCCGGCGTGCAGAAAGCGTGGGACGCGATCAAGTAAAGCCAGTTGAGGCGGACGATGGGGCCATCGTCCGCCTGTTCCTCATTTCGGACGGCCTTCGGACATGCGGGCGGTCCCAACCAAAACGGTAGCAGCCGTCACACGAGGCGCCCGATGAGGCGTCTCCGAAGGCGTGAGAGGGGAGGAATGTGTCATGGAGCAATTGGTTGCTGCCATTCTCACGATGGTGGCCGGTGTTCTGGTCTGCGCGGCCTATTTCTGGGGCACGAATTTGATTCTCGACCGGATCTTCCCTTCCAAAGGGAAGTTCGGTGCCGTCGCGTCCCGCAATCTGCGTATCGCGAACAGCATCCGCCCCTGGCTGTTCCTTGCGCCGGCACTGCTGGCGCTGACGCTCTATCTCGTCTACCCCGTCGTCCAATCGGTCTGGCTGAGCCTGCACGACAGGGGCGGCCAGAACTTCGTCGGGATCAGCAACTATCAATGGATGGTCAACGACGGCGAATTCCGGCAGTCGATCTTCAACAACTTCCTCTGGCTCCTGGTGGTTCCGGCGCTCTCCACCTTCTTCGGGCTTATCATCGCTGCGCTGACTGATCGGATCTGGTGGGGCAACATTGCCAAGACGCTGATCTTCATGCCGATGGCGATCTCCTTCGTCGGCGCGGCCGTGATATGGAAATTCATTTACGACTATCGCGCCGCAGGTACGGAGCAGATCGGCCTTCTGAACGCGATCGTCGTCGCCTTCGGCGGTGAGCCGCAGGCCTGGATCACGCTGCCCTTCTGGAACAACTTCTTCCTGATGGCCATCCTCGTCTGGATCCAGACCGGCTTTGCCATGGTCATCCTTTCGGCGGCGCTGCGCGGCATCCCGGAGGAGACGATCGAGGCGGCGGTGATCGATGGCGCCAATGGCTGGCAGATCTTCTTCAAAATCATGGTGCCGCAGATCTGGGGCACGATCGCGGTCGTCTGGACCACCATCACCATCCTCGTTCTCAAGGTCTTCGATATTGTGCTGGCGATGACGAACGGTCAGTGGCAGAGCCAGGTGCTCGCCAACCTGATGTTCGATTGGATGTTCCGCGGCGGCGGCGATTTCGGTCGCGGCGCATCGATCGCCGTGGTCATCATGGTCCTCGTCATCCCGATCATGATCTGGAATATCCGCAATGCTGCCAAGGAAGCGGGGGGCCGCTGAAATGAATCCGTCCACCCGTTCGCCGCTCATGTGGGCGGTTCATCTGTCCGTCCTGCTTCTGGTCCTGCTCTGGACCATGCCGACGGCGGGCCTTTTGATTTCATCCCTGCGCGACAAGGATCAGCTCGCCGTGTCCGGCTGGTGGACGGCGCTTGCCACCTCCTCACGCAATGCGGTCGCACGCGCACCGTCGCCCGAAAGCCAGGTCGAGCGCGACGGCAAGTTCGTGATTTCCGGCAACGTGCTCGAAGGCCAGGGCGGCCAGATTTCCGCCTTCGGCTTTTCCAGCCGCGAGCCCGCCAAATTCAAACCTGGCGAGACGGCCGAGCTCAATGACGGCGAAAGGCTGACGGTACAGGCTGACGGCAGCTTCGAGATCGTCTCGGATCAGCGGATGGAGGGATCGCGCGGCCAGCGAATCTTCTTCACGGCCTTGACGCCGCCGCGCTTCACGCTCGACAACTACGCCGAGGTTCTGAGCGCGGCAGGCATCGGCAGGTCCTTCCTCAATTCGTTGACCGTTGCCGTCCCGTCCACGGTTATCCCTATCCTGATCGCCGCCTTCGCCGCCTATGCGCTTGCCTGGATGCCCTTTCCGGGGCGCGCACTGCTGCTCGCCGTCGTCGTCGGCCTGCTCGTAGTGCCTCTGCAAATGTCGCTTATTCCGCTGCTGCAGCTTTACAACGGGGTCGGCGCTTTCTTCGGCGTCCCGGCCAAGACCTATATGGGCATCTGGCTTGCCCATACCGGCTTCGGTCTGCCGCTGGCGATCTATCTGCTGCGCAACTACATGGCCGGGCTGCCGCGCGAGATCATGGAATCCGCGCGGGTGGATGGTGCCAGCGATTTCGAGATCTTCGTCAAGATCGTCCTGCCTCTGTCTTTCCCGGCGCTCGCCTCCTTTGCCATTTTCCAGTTCCTGTGGACCTGGAACGATCTTCTCGTCGCTCTGGTCTTCCTCGGCGCGGGCGACGACGAGTTGGTGCTGACCGGGCGGCTCGTCAACCTTCTCGGCTCGCGCGGCGGCAATTGGGAAATCCTCACCGCCTCCGCCTTCATTACCATCATCGTTCCGTTGATCGTCTTCTTCGCCCTGCAGCGCTATCTCGTTCGCGGCCTGCTGGCGGGATCGGTCAAGGGCGGCTGATCCCATTCACGACAAGGACCACCAGAACATATGAACACGACAGAAACGACGAGCTCTCTTCTGCGGCCCGACAAGGATTGGTGGCGCGGAGCGGTGATCTACCAGATCTATCCGCGTTCCTTTCAGGACACGAATGGCGACGGGATCGGCGATCTGAAGGGCATCACCGCCCGCCTGCCGCATGTCGCGTCGCTCGGCGCAGACGCGATCTGGATCTCGCCCTTTTTCACCTCGCCGATGAGGGACTTCGGTTACGACGTCTCGAACTACAAGGATGTCGATCCGATCTTCGGCACGCTTGAGGATTTCGACGCGCTGATCGCCGAGGCGCACCGGCTCGGCCTCCGCGTGATGATCGACCTCGTCCTGTCGCACACGTCGGACCAGCATCCCTGGTTCGTCGAAAGCCGCTCGAGCCGCAGCAACGCCAAGGCGGACTGGTATGTCTGGGCGGATTCGAAGCCCGACGGCACGCCGCCCAACAACTGGCTGTCGATCTTCGGCGGCTCTGCCTGGGCCTGGGACACGACCCGACTGCAATATTACCTGCACAATTTCCTGACCTCGCAGCCGGACCTGAACCTGCACAACCCCGAGGTTCAGGAAGCACTCCTTGCCGTCGAACGATTCTGGCTGGAACGGGGCGTCGACGGTTTCCGCCTCGACACCATCAACTTCTATTTTCACGACAAGCAATTGCGCGACAATCCGGCGTTGGCGCCGGAGCGGCGCAATGCCTCGACGGCGCCGGCGGTCAACCCATACAACTACCAAGAACATATCTACGACAAGAACCGGCCGGAGAATCTGGAATTCCTGAAGCGCTTCCGGGCGGTAATGGACGAATTTCCCGCGATCGCCGCGGTCGGCGAGGTCGGCGATAGCCAACGCGGTCTTGAGATCGCCGGCGAATACACGTCCGGCGGCGACAAGGTGCATATGTGCTACGCCTTCGAGTTCCTGGCGCCGGATACGCTGACGCCCCATGGCGTCGCCGAGGTGCTGCTGGACTTTCAGAAGGCGGCGCCGGAGGGCTGGGCCTGCTGGGCTTTTTCGAACCACGACGTCGTCCGCCACGTCAGCCGCTGGGGTCACCGCATCGCCGATCACGATGCGCATGCCAAGCTGCTCGCAAGCCTCTTGATGTCCTTGCGTGGTTCCGTCTGCATCTATCAGGGCGAGGAACTGGCGCTGACCGAAGCGGAACTCGCCTACGAGGATCTTCGCGACCCTTACGGCATTCAGTTCTGGCCCGACTTCAAGGGGCGGGACGGCTGCCGCACGCCGATGGTATGGGAGAGCCTGCCGGATGGAGGCTTCAGCGACGCGAAGCCCTGGCTGCCGATTTCGGAGAGCCACCTGTCGCAGGCCGTCGCCGTGCAGGAGGGCGATCCAAAGTCGGTCCTGCAGCACTACCGCCGCTTCCTGCAGTTCAGGAAGGCGTATCCGGCTTTTGCCAAAGGCGAGATCGACTTCGTCGAGACCAAGGGATCCGTGCTCGCCTTCCTGCGCAGCTTTGGCAACGAGAAACTCTTCTGCCTCTTCAACATGAGCGGTGAACCGGTCACGAAGGAATTGCCGCGCGCGCGGCTGGAAGTGCTCGAAGGCCACGGCTTCGTCTTTGAGATTATGGACAACGAGATCAATCTACCGGCCTGGGGCGCGTTTTTCGCGCGCCTGGTCTGAGAAGCGAGGGGAGGGTGCAATGACGGGCCTGCTGCTAAAAGATATCCGCAAGTCCTACGGGGCGGTCGATGTCATTCACGGTATCAATCTCGATATCAAGCAGGGCGAATTCGTCGTCTTCGTCGGCCCGTCCGGCTGTGGCAAATCGACCTTGCTGCGGATGATCGCGGGTCTGGAGGAAATTACCGGCGGTGACATGTTCATCGACGGCGAGCGGGTCAACGACGTACCGCCGTCGAAGCGCGGCATTGCCATGGTGTTCCAGTCCTACGCGCTTTATCCGCACATGACGGTCTATGACAACATGGCCTTCGGCATGCGGATCGCGAGGGAATCGAAGGAGGAGATCGACCGTCGCGTCCGTGCGGCGGCGGAAATGCTCCAACTCACCCAATATCTGGATCGTCTGCCGAAGGCGCTCTCGGGTGGCCAGCGCCAGCGTGTGGCGATCGGGCGGGCGATCTGCCGTAATCCCAAGGTCTTCCTCTTCGACGAGCCTCTCTCCAATCTCGACGCGGCGCTGCGCGTCGCAACCCGCATCGAGATCGCCAAGCTCAGCGAGCGGATGTCCGATACGACGATGATCTATGTCACCCATGACCAGGTGGAGGCGATGACGCTCGCCGACCGGATCGTCGTCCTTTCCGCCGGCCATATCGAGCAGGTCGGTGCCCCGCTGGAACTCTACGAGCGACCAGCAAACCTCTTCGTCGCCCGCTTCATCGGCTCTCCGGCGATGAACGTCATTCCCGCAACGATCACGGCCGCCGGCGCGCAGACGACCGTGACGCTCGTGCGTGGAAAGTCCGTGACGCTCGACATTCCGACCGAGGCTTCCGAAAACGGCAGGAAGGCAAGTTTCGGGGTTCGGCCGGAAGACCTTGAGGTGACCGAGTCCGAGGATTTCCTGTTCGAGGGAACGGTTTCGATCGTCGAAGCGCTCGGTGAGGTCACGCTGCTCTATATAGAGGGACTCGTGGAGGGCGAGCCGATCATTGCAAAGATGCCGGGAATCCCGCGGGTCGGCCGCGGCGACAAGGTGCGCTTCACCGCCGACAAGGCGAAGCTTCACCTTTTCGATGCCGAAGGGCGCAGCTATCGGGCTTAGGCCTGCGACAACAGCGATTTACTCCTCTCCTCGGGTTTAACCCGAGGACCAGCCTTCTCGCCGCTTGCGGGGAGAAGGCGGCAGGCGGATGAGGGAGACCAGCGCTTTCGCGTGGATGCCTACTCACCCCCGCGTCGAACCAAACTCTCTGTTAAATATCATGGGTTAGCGTGATCGCAGAATGAAATGCGAAAGGCGAATTCATGCGCAGTGCAGCCCCCGTCACGTTCCGGCATTTTCTCAACAAGGAAGAGTCCTTCATGTACGATCGGGAAACGAATTTCCCGATGGCGGACACCCGGAACGACGCAAGGATCGAATTCACCGAGAAGGGGATCCAGCACCTGGCGTCGCGCCGCTGCGAGATCATCAAGCTCTCGAAAAGCAGCGCCGTGATCGGCATCCTGACGAAGTTTCACTTGCCGCAAACCTTCTATCTCGATATCCCGAGCGCCCGAATTCCCTTGATCGGCTGCCTCCTGAAGCGCGTGCACGCCAACAACGTCATCGAGGCGCGGTTCCTGCGGCTCCTGAGCGACCGCGACTTGAATCGCATCTTCGTCTACAGCACCCATCCGAACCACCGCAACCGCACGCTCGACATCTATCGCTGAACCGACGGGAGGGTGGTTGAAGGCCGCCGCTGACGGGCGATCTCGCCTTCCGTTCAGTGGAACAGCACGCTCGCGCCGCTGTCGGCCGGACCGGCGATCTGGCGGAACGGAGCGAAGAGTTCGCGACCCATGCCGAAATCATTGTCCGACAGATCGATATGCGCCGGTACGCGCGTCTTCAGAGCGATGTCTTCGACGAGCACCTCGATCGTGCCCTTGACTGCGTCGATGCGGATGATGTCACCCTCCTGAACGCGGGCGATGGGGCCGCCGTCCTTTGCTTCCGGCGTCACATGGATCGCCGCGGGCACCTTACCGGAAGCGCCGGACATGCGGCCGTCGGTGACGATCGCCACCTTCTGTCCGCGGTCCTGCAGAATGCCGAGAACCGTCGTCAGTTTGTGCAGTTCCGGCATGCCGTTGGCCTTCGGGCCCTGGAAGCGTACGACTGCGACGAAATCGCCCTCGAGCTTGCCCGCCTTGAAGGCGGCGTTGAGCTCGGCCTGATCGTTGAAGATCTTGGCCGGGGCCTCGATGACATGGCGTTCGGGCTTGACGGCCGAAATCTTGATGACCGCCTTGCCGAGATTGCCGGTCAGCATCTTGAGGCCGCCGGTATGCTGGAACGGCTGATCGACGGTCGCGAGCACCTTCGGATCACCGCTGGCCTCCGGCGCCGGTTCGCGCTTGACGCTGCCGTTCTCGCCGAGCTTCACGTCGATCGCATAGGCCGCGAGCCCCTGGCCGAAGACGGTGCGAACATCGTCGTGCAGCAGGCCTTTCTTCAAGAGCTGGCTGATCAGGAAGCCCATGCCGCCGGCGGCGTGGAAGTGGTTCACGTCTGCAAGCCCGTTCGGGTAGACACGCGCGAGCAGCGGCACAATGTCGGAGAGCTCCGAGATATCCTGCCAGGTGAGCACGATGCCGGCCGCCCGCGCCATGGCGACGAGGTGCATGGTGTGATTGGTCGAGCCGCCGGTCGCATGCAGGCCGACGACGCCGTTGACGATCGAGCGCTCGTCGATCATCTCGCCGGCGGGCGTGAATTCGTTGCCGAGCGCGGTGATCGCCAGCGCCCGTTTCGCCGCCTCCTTGGTCAGCGCGTCGCGGAGCGGCGTGCCCGGATTGATGAAGGAGGCGCCGGGCAGGTGGAAGCCCATGATTTCCATCAGCATCTGGTTGGAGTTGGCGGTGCCGTAGAAGGTGCAGGTGCCGGGGCCGTGATAGGATTTGGACTCGGCTTCGAGCAATTCGTCACGGCCGACCTTGCCTTCGGCGAAGAGCTGCCGGACATGGGCCTTTTCGTCGTTCGGCAGGCCCGTGGTCATCGGCCCCGCCGGGATGAAGACCGCGGGCAAGTGACCGAAGGTCAGTGCCGCGATGGCGAGGCCGGGAACGATCTTGTCGCAGATGCCGAGATAGACCGCCGCATCGAACATGTTGTGCGAGAGCCCGATACCGGCCGCCATGGCGATGATATCGCGCGAGAACAGCGACAGTTCCATGCCGGGCTGCCCCTGAGTCACGCCGTCGCACATGGCCGGCACGCCGCCGGCGACCTGCGCCACGCCGCCCGCCTCACGCGCGGCTTCCCGGATCAGCGCTGGGTAGGTCTCGTAGGGCTGATGCGCCGAGAGCATGTCGTTATAGGAGGTGATGATGCCGAGGTTGGCGATGCGGTCGCCGGCGAGCGCCTCCTTCTCGGCGGGGGAACAGGCCGCAAATCCATGGGCGAGATTGCCGCAGCCGAGCACGGTCCGGTGCGGTCCGTTCGCCGCGGCGCCGCGGATGCGATCGAGATAGCGTTCGCGGTAGGGCTTCGAGCGCTCGACTATCCGGGCGGTAACGGCGGCAATACGGGAATCGGCGGACATGGCACATCCTCTTCCGGAGTCTCCGGACTCCTTTTCAACCTGTCATTGGGTTACAGCGGCATGGCGTGCAAGTGACGCTGTAACGCTTTGAATTGCTGCACAATTTTACGCCGAATTCGAACTCGAATTAAGCCATTGTGCTACCGAGCGCCGCGCCTTCGCGCGGATCACTCCTCTGCTAGGGAGCGCACTCCGCTTCCGGCGACCTGCCTCGAAGCGGCGGCACCCGTCGAGGCGCCTCAAGGCGCCCAGTATATCTGCAGCGGCGAGGCCGCGCGCCGGAGCATGGCGCGGATCGGCATCTCGAGCTCGTTGCCGGGCGCCTCCGCCCGAGCGAGCACCTCCCTCTTGCCGTTCCCTTCGATATGCAGCACCAGGTACCCTGCATCCTGCAGGCTCGAGAAGGTAAAGGTGAGGCGAGTTTCGCCCGCACCCTCCGCTTCCATGGTGATCACGCCGCGCGGCGTCGCGGGATCGAGCGCCTCCTGGAGGCGTGTCCCTCCGGGAAAGAACGAGGCGGTGTGCCCGTCCGTTCCCATCCCGAGCACCACGACATCGAAGGGTGCGCTGAAGTCTGCCGTCGCCTCGCTCGCAATCACGGCCGCCGCCTCAGCCGTCTCCGCGGCATGGTAGAGCGGCACGAAACCGGCCGCCGCCGCCTTGTTCTGCAGGAGATTAGCCGCGACGAGTCCATGGTTGGAGCGCTCGCTTTCCGGCGGTACGAAACGTTCGTCGACGAGGGTGACGGTCACCTTCGCCCAATCGAGCTCGCGTCGCGAGAGAGACTGCAAAAAGGCCTTCGGGGTGGAGCCCCCCGATACCGCGAGGCTCGCCATGCCTCTCGCCGCGATCGCGGCGGCGAGTCTTGCGCCAACGGCATCTGCAAGGGCCTCCGCCAGTGCGGCGCCGTTCTCGAATATGTGCATGGTTGCGCTCATGGATCGGCCTTAGATCGCATCGTTCCAGGTGCGGCCGTCGCGTTCGATGAGCGCGATCGCTTGGCTCGGCCCCCAGGTGCCGGCGGTGTAGCCCTGCACCTGCTGTCCTGCCGTTTCCCAGGCCTTGAGGATCGGGTCGATCCATTGCCAGGCGGCCTCCACTTCGTCGCGGCGCACGAACAGCGTCTGGTTGTTGCGGATGACGTCGAGCAGCAGCCGTTCATAGGCGTCGGCATTGCGTACGCCAAAGGCTTCGGCGAAGCTCATGTCCAGGGGCACGTTCCTGAGACGCATGCCGCCCGGTCCGGGGTCCTTGATCATCAGCGACTGCTTGACGCCCTCGTTCGGCTGCAGGCGGATCATCAGCTGGTTGGCTGAAATACGGCCGGCGCTCTGGTCGAAGATCGAGTGCGGGATCTGCTTGAAGGTGATGACGATCTCCGACATGCGGCCCGCCATGCGCTTGCCGGTGCGCAGATAAAACGGCACGCCCGCCCAACGCCAGTTGCTGATTTCCGCTTTGAGTGCGACGAAGGTTTCCGTGTTGGAAACGCCACCCTCGAGTTCCTCCAGGTAGCCCTTGACCGGCCCGCCGGCGGACGCACCGGCGCGATACTGGCCACGGACCGTCACCTGCTCGACATTGGCGGCGGTGATCGGCTTCAGCGCACGAAGGACCTTGAGCTTCTCGTCGCGCACCGCTTCCGCGTCCATCGATGTCGGCGCCTCCATGGCGACGAAGCAGACGAGCTGGAGGATGTGGTTCTGCACCATGTCGCGCAGCGCACCGGCCTTGTCGTAATAGCCGGCGCGGTTCTCCAGCCCGACGGCCTCCGAAACGGTGATCTGCACGTGATCGATATGGGCGGAATTCCAGAGCGGCTCATAGAGCGCATTGGCGAAGCGCAGCGCCATCAGGTTCTGCACCGTCTCTTTGCCGAGATAATGATCGATGCGGAAGATCTGCTCTTCGCGGAACACCTTGCCGATCGTGTCGTTGAGTTCTGTCGCCGAGGCGAGGTCACGGCCGATCGGCTTCTCGACGACGATGCGGGTATTCTTGGTGATCAGCTTGTGGTCGCGGATTTTTTCCGAAATGTCGCCGAAGATCGCTGGTCCGACGGCGAGATAGAAGGCGCGGATGCGATCCTTGCCTTCCTCCAGGATCTTCTTCAGATCATCCCAGCCCTGCTCGGATTTGGCGTCGACAGAGACATAGTAAAGCCTCGAAGTGAACTTCTCGACTTCCATCTCGTTGAACTCGCCCGGCTTCAGATGCTCCCTTAGGGCATCGGTCGCGAACTTGCGATAGTCGTCATGTGTGAGGCTCGCGCGCGAGGCGCCGATAATCCGCGTCGGTTCCGAGAACTGACCTTCCATCTGCCGGTGGTAAAGCGCCGGCAGCAGCTTGCGCTCCGCAAGATCGCCGGTGCCCCCGAACACGACGTAGTCAAACGGTTCGACGGGAATGATCTGGCTGCTCATGGGATGTCTCGATCTCGTTGAGGTCTGGGCAGGTATAATCTAATCGATTTAAAAACGCTAGGGTGCGACGCAACAAAATAGCGCCACGCAGCATTTTCTCGATCGTGAGATTTTGGGGGTGAATTCACCCAAAATCAAAAAAGGCCCCTTCCAAAGGGTTGCCGGAGGGAAAGCCGGGCGAGCGCTTTCCCGCCGCGCTAGAACCGGTCGCGTAGTGCATACCAGCTCAGCGCGAGGAACAGAAGTGCCGAGCGAAACCGCGTTCCCCCTGGAAAGGCTGGTATGTTCAGGTCCTTGAGAAGGTCGAGCTCGGTCGTTTTGCCAAGCGCGACGTCGGCATAGAGCTTGCCGCAATAATTGGACAGCATGACGCCGTGGCCGGAATAGCCGCCGATCGTGGTGACGCCCGGCATGACTTCGCGGTAGAACGGCTGACGCGGCAGAGTGATGCCGACCGATCCGCCCCAGGCATGGGTGATTTCGATATTGGCGAGCGCCGGATAGATTTCGCTGATCTGCCGACGGATGTGGGCGGAAATGTCGCGCGGATTATCGGCCGTATAGGCTTCGCGGCCGCCGAAAAGCAGCCGTCCGTCCCTCGATTTGCGGAAATAGCGGACGACGAAGCGCGAATCATCGACCGATTCACCGCCGGGCAAGACTTCCGGATGGTCGCGCAGCATCGTTGTCGCGCCGATGAAGGAGCGGATCGGCATGACGTGGCTCGCCGTCATCGGTTCCAAGTTGCCGATATAGGCGTTGCAGGCGATCAGCGCACGATCGGCCGTGACGACCCCGCGGTTCGTCTCGATGACGACGGCGCCCCCTTTCTTTTCGATCTTGAGGGCCTTCGTCTGCTCGTAGAGATTGGCGCCGGCGAGGGCCGCCTGATTGGCGAGCCCGACGAGCAGCTTCAACGGGTGGATATGGCCCGTTCCGGTGTCACGGATGCCGAAGTGGTAGTGGCTCGAGCCGAGCCGGCTCACCGTCTCCTCGCGATCCATGAAGGAAAGATGCGGATAGCCGAAGCGCTCCGTCATCGCCTCCACGTGGTTGCGGTAATCCCTTTCGAGGCTCTTCTTGTGGCTGACCGAGAGCTGGCCGGGCATGAATTCGATATCGATCGCGTGCTCCCGGGCGAAGTCTAGCACGTAGCGCTTGGCGTTTTCCGCCATGTCGAAGAGCGGTCGCGCCCGCTCGTGGCCGAGCAACTCCTCCATGTCCTCTGCCCAGGCGCGCTGGCCGGTGCCGAATTGCCCGCCATTGCGCCCCGAGGCGCCGTCGCCGAAGCGGCAGGCATCGATCAGGGTGACGTCGGTGCCGTTCTTCGCGAGATTGTAGGCGGCCTGAAGCCCGGTATAGCCGCCACCGACAATGGCGACGTCGGCCTTGCGCGAGCCGGGCAGGGCCGGATAAGCCGGCCGGTCGGGCACGGTTGCCTCATACCAGGAGATTCCGGGCGAGATCGGGCTTTGCCAGGCCATCGGAACGCGTCTCGTCTCAGACATTCAGAAGCAGGAATTCGCGTTCCCACGGGCTGATGACCTGCATGAAGGTCTCGAACTCGCCGCGCTTCACGCCGGCATAGATGGCGATGAATTCGGCGCTGAAGACGTCGGCGAGGGAGGGCGCCGATTCGAGCAGGGAAACGGCCTCGAGCAGGCCACGCGGCAGTTCAATCTCACCCTCGTTGGCCGTGTGCTCGGTCGGCGGACTTGCGTGCAGGCCCTCGACGATCCCGAGATAGCCGCAGCCCAGCGAGGCGGCGAGCGCGAGATACGGATTGGCGTCGGAGCTCGGCAGACGGTTCTCGATGCGCCGGGCGCCCGGATCGGAGACCGGGATGCGGAATGCCGTCGTCCGGTTGTCGTAGCCCCAGGCGGTGTTGACCGGTGCCGACATGTCCGGGGTCAGGCGGCGGTAGGAATTCACGTAGGGCGCCATCATCGACAAGGTCTTCGGCACGTAATGCTGCATGCCGCCAACGAAGGAGAAAAACTCCTTGGATGGCGATCCGTCCGGATTGGAGAAGATGTTGCGGCCGGTGTTGATGTCGACAACCGACTGGTGAATATGCATGGCGGACCCCGGCTGACCCTGCATCGGCTTGGCCATGAAGGTTGCATAGATGCCGTGCTTCAGCGCCGCCTCGCGGATCGTGCGCTTGAACAGGAACACCTGGTCGGCAAGCTCGATCGGATCGCCATGCCGCAAGTTGATTTCAAGCTGTGCCGGCCCCTCTTCGTGGATCAGCGTATCGATTTCGAGGCCCTGTTTTTCCGAGAAATGATAGATGTCGTCGATCAGCTCGTCGAACTCGTTGATGCCGGCGATGGAATAGCCTTGGCCGCCGAGGATCGAGCGACCGGAGCGGCCCTTCGGCGGGCGCAGCGGATAGTCAGGATCGTCATTCTGGGCGACCAGATAGAATTCGATCTCGGGGGCGACGACGGGCTTCCAGCCCTTCTGGCGGTAAAGCTCGACGACGCGCTTCAACACGTTGCGCGGGGTATAGCTGATCTTTTCGCCCTGGGAGCCGACGATGTCGCAAATCACCTGCGCCGTCGGATCGGTTTCCCACGGGACGATGGAAAGAGTTGAAAGGTCCGGCACCAGCTTGATGTCGCTGTCGCGGGAATCGTAGCGGAACTGGCCGGTCTCCTCGGGGTATTCCCCGGAAATCGTGTGGCGGTAGATCGCCGAAGGCAAGGCGAGCGAAGTGTTGGAGGTGAATTTCGAGGTTGGCATCATCTTGCCGCGCGGCACGCCGGCAAGGTCCGGAGTGATGCACTCGATGTCCTCGATGCCGCGGATCTTGAGCCAGTCGACCGCCTCGTTCCAGGTCTTGACGCCGCGGGCGGAATGCAAGCCGATGGGTATTTTCGAACTCTTGCTGACCTTTGCTGTCTGCTGGGCAACACTTCTCTTGGAAGACATAAATCACCGGGTTTGGCTTCGGATAGCGCATCATAACCGCAGTTTGACAATTGGCTAGGCTTCTTCGCAATTGACTTTTGAGCGCTTGCCGGAAAGGAAGGCGCGTTCGGCAAGAGGGATTTCCGTGGCGGAAAAACAGGACGTGGTGATTATCGGCGCGGGCGCCGCCGGCATGATGTGCGCCATCGAGGCTGGCAAGCGCGGGCGCCGCGTCGTCGTCCTCGACCACGCCAAGGCGCCCGGCGAGAAGATCCGCATTTCGGGCGGCGGTCGCTGCAATTTCACCAATGTCCATGCGGGGCCGAAGAATTTCCTGTCCGACAATCCGCATTTCTGCAAATCGGCGCTCGCGCGCTATCGCCCTCAGGATTTCGTGGCGCTTGTCGAGCGCCACGGTATCGCCTGGCATGAGAAGACGCTCGGTCAGCTTTTCTGCGATCACTCCGCCAAGGACATCATCCGCATGCTCGTCGCCGAAATGGAGGAGGCGGGGGCGGAACTGAGGCTCGAGACGGTGATCTCGGGCGTCGAGAGGACCGCATCGGGCTTCCGCGTCGCGACGAGCGCCGGGACGATCGATGCCGCATCCCTCGTAGTGGCGAGCGGCGGCAAGTCGATCCCGAAAATGGGGGCGACCGGCCTTGCCTACCGGATCGCGGAAGAGGTCGGATTACCGGTCGTGGAAACGCGGCCGGCACTGGTGCCGCTGACGCTCGATCAGGCGCAGCTTGCGAAACTCGCAGTGCTGGCCGGCGTCGCCGCCGACGCCGAAGTCCGCTTCGGCAAGGCTGCGTTCCGCGAAGCGGTACTCATCACGCACCGGGGCTTGAGCGGGCCGGCGATCCTGCAGATTTCCTCCTATTGGCGCGAGGGGGCGGAGATCCTGCTACGATTGATGCCGGACATCGACATCGCCGCCCTTCTCAAGGGAATGCGCCGGACGAACGGCCGCCAGGCGGTGCAGACGGCGCTCGCCGACATCCTGCCGCGACGGCTTGCGCACTTCTTCGTCGAGGAGGCGAAGCTGACGGGACGGATGCTCGCCGACCTTTCCGACAAGGTCATCGACACCTTGTCGAGCTCCATCCAAGCCTGGACGCTGAAACCGGCGGGATCCGAGGGATACCGGACAGCCGAGGTGACGCTCGGCGGCGTCGATACGTGCGCGATCGACTCTCGGACGATGCGGGCCAGGAATATTCCCGGCCTCTATTTCATCGGTGAATGCCTCGACGTCACCGGCTGGCTCGGCGGCTATAATTTCCAATGGGCCTGGGCGTCCGGTTTCGCCGCCGGTCAAGACGTGTAACCATCCGGCAAAAATGGTGATTTGCATCTTCAGCCCTTGTTAAGGGAAATAATTGAACCTGCTCTTTATGGCAGCGTGAACGGCGAGGACTGACGAAACGTCAACGAATGGAAACCAGATCGTCTCCATTTCATGGACTTTCTTCAGCCGCAGGATGGATGCACCATGAAGCGCATGGGCAAAGGCGGAGGGTCTTTGCCGGCTACTGCATGCTTCCTTAAGTCGTAGCCGATTTAAGGAAAAAAACATGCAGCAACTCAAAGTGCTGCAGCGACCTTGGCGCGTTTGATGAGACGCGCGGCGCTGTAGTGGACAAGGACAGGAGCCATGAACAAGCAACGTCGCCGTCCCCGCGCCATCGCCATCGCCCGCTCCGACAAGGGCCGCTCGCAATACGAACTGCTTGCGTATGGTGCGACCCTCGTCCTCTTCGCCGTCACGGCCTTCGCCCTCTTCCCCTCTCTCTGAGAGGCGCGGCGGCGCTTGAGCGGCATGGCACCGCCATGCACAGCTCCACGACTGAACTCGTCCTTTGGCGCAAAAGTCCGCTTATGGAATTCTTAAATCTTTGAAATGAATATCATCAAGTTGAGTCCCGTCAGGGCCTCGCCGCCCTAAACCGCGGCGTGGTCCCGCAATGATTGCCGGGGGACTGGCGGTGTGCGCCGCATGACCTTTCGAAAAGACATCAGCCTGTTTGCGCATCGGGTGTACCCGAGCGTCCGGCCTCGGGGGCATTGTCCTGAGGTGAAGCGGACGCTTCGAGCCACCGGGGGAGGCGAAACGCGCGCTGTGAGCCAAGGTGTTTTCCATGTTCATTGACAGGATTCTTGCCCGCTTCAAGATTCAGACGAAGGTTCTCTTCTTCATCCTGCCGTTCGTCGTCAGCATTTCGGCGGTCGGCATTACCGGTCTCTATGCCTCCGGTCTGCTTCAGGGTCGCATGGAAATCTCGAATAGCGTCCTGCAGACGCTGAGCGGCTTCAAGGACGTCTATGCCGGGATGAACAATTTCCTGCACAAGACCACCGAAGAAAGCCGTAACGCGGTCCTGACTACGATCGCCGCGCAAAAGGACGTGCTGGCCGAGACGGCGGCGCAGGTTGCGGGCCGCAGCGGGGAAGACGAGCTCACCGCCGCTATCGCCGCGACGAACGACATCGAGGCACGCATAGACGGTCTCTGGACGCTGCACGAGGGCGAGCAGAAGCTCCGGGCGGAAACCAAGACGAATCTGGAGCGCCTTGCGGCCGAACAGGTCAAGATCAATGACGAGGCGAACCGGCTGCAATATGCCGTACGCAAGGACGAGAACGCGGCCAAGACGATGCTGCGCAACGCCGAAAAGCTGATGCGCGCCAGCCGCTTCTATACGGAATTCGCGACCGAGGTGAGCAAGGTCGCAACGGTCGAGGAGAAGCTGAAGGTCGCGCAGGACCGCTTTCCGCTGATCGGCCGCACGCAGCGCGACATCTTCGTTCTGCTGCCGAAGGGCGAAAAGTCTCTCGCCGAGACGGTCAATTCCGCCGCTGGTGCGATCGGTGCACTTATCAGGGCACCCGCCGGCCCCGAAACGCTCGTCGGCCTTTCGAAATATGTCGATCGTTTCCGCACCGCGAGCTTCCGGCTGGAGGCCGCCTCCGTCAGCAAGATGCGCGAGGCGACGCAGATCTTCAGCGAACTCGACGGCAAGATAGCCGGCACCGAATCGGTGCTGACCGCAACGCGCAGGCTCTCGGTGTCGATCACCGATATCCAGATCGCCGCCGCCGCATTTCTCGGAACAACGACCGAGGAAAATCGCCAGAAGCTTCTCGACAAGTTCCTCGCCGTTCAGGCCAATATGACCACTCTACGCGGCATCGCGAAGGACATGAGCTTCTTTGATGCCACAGCGGACGCGGTTCTGCCGATTATCAATGCGATGAAGAAGGATGGGGTCGCGCTCGTCGAGATCACCGTCAAGCGGACCGCCGAATTCGAAGCGGCAGGCGCCTCGATCAACGAGATATGGAGCGATCTGACCGGCTTTGCGGAGCAGCAGAAGGTCGCCGCCGGTACGGAGCGCGAGGAAGCCAACCAGATTTCCGTGGCCGCGACCATCGCCGGCGTCGTGATCGCGCTTCTTGCCGGCATCGCGCTGACGATCACGCTCAAAAAGCCGATCGGTCAGATCACCTCGGCCATGCGGCGGCTCGCCGACGGCGTGCTCGATACCTCGATCGACGGCGGCACACGCCGCGACGAGATCGGCGACATGGCGCGCGCCCTCGGCGTGTTCAAGGAAAATGCGCTTTCCAAGGTGCGCATAGAGGCGGAAAGCGCGGAGGAGCGCGCCCGTGCCGAGGCGGATCGTAGCCGCAACGATGCGGAGAAGCGTGAACTCGACAGACAGATCGACCTGGCCGTGAGCGAACTCGCCGCCGGTCTCGGGCGGCTGGCACAAGGCGACCTGTCGCGGCAGATCGAGGTTCCGTTCCACGGCCGGCTCGAACAGTTGCGGATGGATTTCAACGGGTCGCTCATCCGCCTGCAGGATACGCTGGCGCAGATCCGCGCGAACGCCCAGTCGATCCAGCAGAGCGGCGCCAACATGCATCATTCCGCCGACGCCCTGTCGAAGCGCACCGAGGCGCAGGCTGCTTCGCTCGAGCAGACGGCGGCCGCCGTCGATGAGATCACCGTAACCGTGCGCTCCTCGGCCGAGCGGGCGCATGAGGCGAACCAGGCCGTGTCGCAGACCAAGAGGAGCGCCGACAGTTCGGCGACCGTGGTCACCAACGCGATCGCCGCAATGGGACGCATCGAGGAGGCCTCGCGCCAGATCGAGCAGATCATCGAGGTGATCGACGACATCGCCTTCCAGACCAACCTGCTCGCGCTCAATGCCGGCATCGAGGCGGCGCGCGCGGGCGAGGCGGGCAAGGGCTTCGCGGTCGTCGCGCAGGAGGTGCGCGAACTGGCGCAACGCTCGGCCGAAGCGGCACGCGAGATCAAGGTCCTCATCAACAAGTCGACGGAAGAGGTCAGCTCCGGCTCGCATCTCGTCAAGGAAACCGGCGCGGTGCTCGCCTCGATCAGCGCCGAGATCGTCACCGTCAGCCAGCATGTCGAGATGATTGCGACCGCAAGCCGGGACCAGGCGACCGCGCTCCACGAAGTCAACGGTTCCGTCAATCAGATGGACCAGATGACCCAGCAAAATGCGTCCATGGTGGAGGAGGCGACTGCCACCAGCCGCGCGCTCGCCAACCAGGCAGACACGCTGATGATGCTCGTTGAGCAGTTCCGGCTGGAGCCGGACACCGGGGCCGACCAGGTTTACCAGGCGGCGTAGCGGCCCGACTGTCGCCTCAACCCTTCTACAGCGCCGCGCGTCCAATCGGACGCGCAAAGGTCGCTGTAGCACTTTGAGTTGCTGCATGATTTTGTCCTTAAATCGATTCCGATTTAAGGAATCATGCAGTAAGCCGCGCATCGAGGTGTGCGCGGCTTAGTCATTTGCCGCTGCCCACGCAGGAAACGCTCCAGGCTCCGGTGCGATCCCCGGGGTTTCCTCCGTTCGCCGTTTGCTGAAAAGCGCGGCAAGCAGCCTTTTCGCGAAGGTCCTCGTGCGGCCCGGCCGGCGCGGCTCGAACTGCTCGTCCCAGCGGCGATTTCTCGAGGCCATATCGAACAGCAATGCCATTGCCATCATATCCATGGTGATGCTCCTTTTGTTTTCGGGCATCTCCTCTTTTATGCATTCGGAATTGTTTTACATACAGCCGGTTTCCCCTTATGTTTTTCACCCATGAAAAATGTGGACTGGGATATCTACCGCTGTTTCATAACCGTTGCGCGCACCGGCGGGCTCACCGGAGCGGCGCAGGCGACGGGGCTTAGCCCGGCCACGATCGGCCGCCGCATGCTGGAACTGGAAGAGCGCACCGGCCGCGTACTGTTCGTCCGCAGCCAGACCGGTTATACGCTGACTGGCGATGGCCGCTTCCTGTTCGAGCAATTGCAGGAGATGGAGGCCTCGGCCCGCAAGGTCGAGAGCTGGCAGCAGGAAGGCGAGGGGACCACGATCGTGCGCATCGCCGCCGGTACCTGGATTTCCTGGCTGATCGCCGAGAACTTCCCCGCGATCTGCACGGAGCGGGATGCATTCGGCATCTCGCTGTCGATCGGCGAAGTGCGGGCGAACCTTGCCTATCGCGAGAGCGACATCGGCATTCGCGCCTTCGAACCGGAAGAGACATATCTCGCCTCGCGGCCCGTCGGCGAGCTCGCCTATGCCGCCTACCGCCAAAAGAACGCGAGCGGCGGATCGGAACGCTGGGTCGCGGTCTCCGAGGATCAGGCGATATCCGCCTATCTGCGCTGGCCGCACGTGCACGCGTCGGGGCGGATCGTCGCGACCGTCACACGCCCCCGATCGCTGCTCGATCTTGCGCGGGCGGGCGCAGGTTCGGCGGTCCTGCCGTGTTTCGTCGGCGATCTCGATCCGATGCTCGAGCGCGTAAGCGACGAAATCGAGCCGCTCGGCCACCGCCAATGGATCGTCATGAATAACGAGGACCGTCACCGGCGCGATATCCGCACCGTTGTCGACCGGATGACGCGTCTCTTGCGCAGCCATGCGGATCTCTTTGCCGGCAAGCGCCCGCGGCGGAATTCTGCGTAGGCTCTGAACGCAGATGCCGACGCTGACGCCGGCCGATCTCATCTCATCTCATCTTACATGTTCTCAGCGTCGCTGGCGCGGGCTGCTGGCCCGGACCGCGCGGATCGGCCTTCGCTGGCGGAATTCGTACCAGCTCGCGACGAAGAGCGTGAGCATAGCCGTTGTCCAGGCCAAAGGGACCATCACTTCCGCCCCTGGGTGACGATGACCGGGATCAGCAGATCGCCCCAGTTGCCGTCGCCGCCGTGGTGGCGCGCCGAGCGCACCAGTTCGACGGAAACGCCGGCATCGACGGCCTTCATGACCGCCTGGTTGAGGCGATGCAGGTCGTTGGCGACCATGCGGATCGCCGCCTGCTGTTCCGGTGTCATGGCCGACGATTGTTCTTCGGCCCGTTCCTTGACGCGTGTCTGTACTGTCATCGGAAAGCTCTTTCCAAGTGTTAGAATCGGAGGCGGGACGAACCAATTCTTCTCCCGCTTTGTTCGTTGCTACCGGGGCGCACGGCGGGGCAGGGATGCCGCGCCCCGGTTCTTTCATTCTGCCGCCGGCTTGAACTGATCGTGCTCGGTCGACTCCTTCATGGCGGTGGTCGACGACCGGCCGCCGGTGATCGCCATCGACACCGCGTCGAAATAGCCGGTGCCCACTTCGCGCTGGTGCTTGGTCGCGGTGTAGCCGTTGACCTCGGCCGCGAATTCCGCTTCCTGCAGCTCCGAATAGGCAGCCATCTGCCGCGCCTTGTAGCCGCGTGCCAGCTCGAACATGCCGTAGTTCAACTGATGGAAGCCTGCGAGTGTGATGAACTGGAACTTGTAGCCCATGGCGCCGAGCTCACGTTGGAACTTGGCGATCGTCGCGTCGTCGAGGTTCTTCTTCCAGTTGAATGAAGGCGAGCAATTATAGGCGAGCAGCTTGCCCGGATGCGCCTTGTGCACGCCCTCGGCGAATTTACGCGCCTGCTCCAGATCCGGCTTCGAGGTCTCGCACCAGATAAGGTCGCAATGGGGCGCATAGGCGATGGCGCGGGCGATGCAGGGTTCGAGCCCGTTCTTCACCTGGTAGAAGCCCTCCACCGTGCGGCCGGCATCGTGGTCCACGAAAGGCCGGTCGCGCTCGTCGATATCCGAGGTCAAGAGCTTCGCGGCTTCCGCATCGGTGCGGGCAATCACCAGTGTCGGTACACCCATGACATCGGCGGCAAGCCGCGCGGCATTCAGGTTGCGGATATGCGCCGCGGTCGGGATCAGCACCTTGCCGCCGAGATGGCCGCACTTCTTTTCAGAAGCGAGCTGGTCTTCGTAGTGGACGCCCGCGGCACCCGCCTCGATGAAGGCCTTCATGATTTCGAAGGCATTGAGCGGACCGCCGAAGCCCGCTTCGGCGTCGGCGACGATCGGTGCAAACCACGTCTCGACGGAGAGGCCCTTGCCTTCCGCGGTCTCGATCTGATCGGCGCGCTGCAAGGTTCGGTTGATCCGTTTTGCGAGTTCCGGTGCCGCGTTGGCCGGATAGAGCGACTGATCCGGATACATGGCGGAGGCCGTGTTCGCATCGGCCGCGACCTGCCAGCCGGAGAGATAGATCGCCTTCAGGCCGGCGCGGACCATCTGCATCGCCTGATTGCCCGAAAGCGCCCCAAGCGCGTTGACGAAATCTTCCTCGTGAATGAGCTTCCAGAGGCGGTTCGCACCCATTTCGGCAAGGGAATAACGGATCTCGACCGAGCCCCTGAGCCGCTTCACGTCCTCGGCGGAATAGGGCCGCTCGACGCCGTCGAAACGGCCTTCCGGTGCGCTCGGAACGAGCTTGTAAAAATCAGTCATTCTTGCCTCCTCGTGAAACGCGACTGGTTCTTCGACCTTCGTCTTACGGCGTGCTTCGGCCGCAAGTTCATGTGACATTTTTTACATTGCAGCGCAGAACAACACCACAGAAAATCGCGGTTTCCGCCAAATCAAAAGGGTTATCTTGTCTTGTGTTTGACAGCGCGGAGAAGTAAAGATGTAAAAGATGTCAAAGACGCTCGCGTGACAAGTTTGTAAAGGGACTTACAAAAATGGCCGAGAACAAGATCTTTGCCGGGCCGCGCGTCAGGCGAATCCGCAACGGCCTGCAACTGACGCAGACGGCGATGGCCGAGGCGCTCGGCATCTCGCCCTCCTATCTCAACCTGATCGAGCGCAACCAGCGGCCATTGACGGTGCAGCTGCTCCTGAAACTCGCTTCCGTCTACAAGGTCGACCTCGACGAACTGCAGGGCGAGGCGGGCGGCGGTCTCGCGCGGCTACGCGAGGTCTTCGCCGATCCGCTGCTTGCCGGAGAGCTGCCGGGGGATCAGGAGCTGATCGAGGTCGCCGAAGCGGCGCCCAATGTCGCGGGGGGCATCGTCAAGCTCTATCGCGCCTATCGCGAGCAGGCGTCGCGCCTGAAGGATCTTGCGGATCTGCTGGCGGGCGAGGGGCACATGGCGGCGCTTTCCGATACGCGATTGCCGATCGACGAAGTGCGTGAGGCCTTCGAGGCGCGGCCCAATCACTTCGCCCGGATCGAGGAGGCGATGGAGGCATTCCACGCCAGTCTGGCGCCCGGCGATGACCTTGCGGGGGCGCTGAAAGTCTGGCTCAAGAAGGAGCACGGCCTTGTCGTCCGGACGCTGCCGGTGCATGTGATGCCGAACTTGCGCCGTCGCTTCGACCGACATTCGATGCGCCTCTTCATCTCGGAGCGCCTGTCGCCTTTCGACCAGATGCGCGAGATCGCCATGGAAGTGGCTTCGATCGCCTGCAACGAGGCGATTACGGCCGAGCTCGAGCAGTTGCGTTTTTCCACCGCCGAAGCGCGACGCATCGCCCGTTTCGAGCTTGCACGCTATGCCGCCCATGCGCTGATGATGCCCTATGCGGCGTTTCTCGCGGCCGCGCAGCGCGCGAGATACGATGTCGATCTCCTGAGGGCGCGCTTCCAGGTGTCGTTCGAACAGGCCGCCATTCGCCTGACGATGTTGCAGCGTCCCGGTGCCGTCGGGATTCCGTTCTTCCTGATGGAGATCGACAGTGCCGGCAACCGGCTGCGTCGGGCCGGGGCGCAGGGCTTTCCTCATGCCCGCTTCGGCGGCGCCTGTCCGAAGCTCAACGTCCATGCCGCCTTCGCGGTCCCTGGCCAGGTTCTCGTCGACCGCGTCGAAACGCCGGATGGCGGCGCCTTCCTCGTCGTCGCCCGGACGGTCGATGGCCCACAGGCGGGTTTCGAGGAGCGGGTCAGGCGAACCGCGCTGATGATCGGCTGTGATGCCGGTTTCGCGGACGATACGATCTATGGAGCCGCGCGGATGCCGGCGATTGCCGTCGGTCCCGCTTGCCGCCTCTGCGAGCGCCAGGGCTGTCTGGCGCGCGCCGAGCCGCCCGTCACCCGTCCCCTCGGCCTCGATGAGATGGCGACGGGTTTGAGTGTATTCGACTTCCAGTAGCCGGCTGACCGCTCGTGCGCGAGTACGGCCGGGCGGGAGCCCGGTCCGATAAGTGTCCGTTTTTACTTGCGCTTGGTAAAACACATCCGATCCGGGACGGTGCTTTGCTCCGAGCGCGAAAGCGCTTGAGGTTAGCGAGAAACATGCCTAACTTCGGCTTGGCAACGATCAACAGACAGGGCGCCACTGCGGGAACAGCGGCCCGTCTCGAACCGATAAAAAGAGGGGAGTTGTATGTCCAAACTCATCGTCGCAACCTTGGCAGCCGCACTGCTGGCGGGAGCGGCCACGCTCGCTTCCGCCCAGGAGCGGGTCGTCAACGTCTACAACTGGTCCGACTATATCGACGACAGCATCCTCGAGGACTTCACCAAGGAGACCGGCATCAAGGTTGTCTATGACGTCTTCGATTCGAACGAGATTCTCGAAACCAAGCTGCTTGCCGGCGGCTCCGGTTACGATGTCGTGGTTCCGACCGCATACTTCTTGCAGCGTCAGATCGCGGCGGGCGTGTTCCAGAAACTCGACAAATCGAAGTTGCCGAACCTGAAGAACATGTGGGACGTGATCATGGACCGCACGGCCCAGTATGACCCGGGCAACGAATATGCCGTCGACTATATGTGGGGCACCACTGGCATCGGCTACAATGTCGAAAAGATGAAGGAAATTCTCGGCACGGACGAGAAGCCGAACTGGGACGTCGTCTTCAATCCCGAGATCGCTGCGAAATTCAAGGATTGCGGCATTCATCTCCTCGACTCGCCGACGGACATCATGCCCTCGGCGCTCGCCTATCTAGGGCTCAATCCCGACAGCCACGAGCAGGCCGATCTCGAAAAGGCCGCCGACCTGCTGATGAAGGTCAGGCCCAATATCCGCAAGTTCCACTCGTCCGAATATATCAATGCGCTGGCCAACGGCGACATCTGCCTGGCGGTTGGATTCTCCGGCGATATCTTCCAGGCGCGCGACCGGGCGGCGGAGGCGAAGGCCGGCGTGACGGTCGACTATTCGATCCCCGCGCAAGGAGCGCAGATGTGGTTCGACATGCTGGCGATTCCGGCCGATGCGCCGCATGTTGCCGAGGCGCACGAGTTCATCAACTACATGATGAAGCCCGAGGTCATTGCCAAGGCCTCGAACTATGTCTTCTACGCCAACGGCAATAAAGCTTCCCAGCAGTTCCTGGACAAGGAAGTGCTCGAAGACACCGCGATCTACCCGACTGACGAGGTGATGCAGAAACTCTTCACGGTCACGCCGTTCGCGGCCAAAGAGCAGAGGGTGTTGACTCGGCTGTGGACAAAGATCGTCACCGGCCAGTGAGCCAGACGAATTGCCCGGATCTCAAGTCCGGGCAATTTTTTGAGTGGGACGAGCAAAAATGTGAAGCCTTCGCCGTCCTGCTCTAATTCCTGACGAGAGGCGCCGGACGGGCCCCTTTCGGCTGTGTCATTCGGGGATAGATGATGAAGTCTCTCGGCAGTATCCGGCGTTCCTTCGCCCCATGGGCGGACCCGGCCTCCAAACCTTTCATTTCCGTCAAGAACGTAACCAAGAAATTCGGGGACTTCACGGCCGTTGACGACCTGTCGCTGAACATTTACACGCGCGAATTCTTCGCGCTACTCGGGGCCTCGGGCTGCGGCAAGTCCACCCTCTTGCGCATGCTTGCGGGTTTCGAGCAGCCGACCTCCGGCGAAATCATCCTCGACGGCCAGAATTTGGCGGGAATTCCGCCCTACCGGCGCCCCGTCAACATGATGTTCCAGTCCTACGCGCTGTTCCCGCACATGACGGTCGAGAACAACGTCGCCTTCGGGCTCAAGCAGGACGGCATGGCGAAGGCAGATATCGCCGGGCGGGTCGCGCAGATGCTGAAGCTCGTCAAGCTCGAGAAGTTCGCCAAGCGCAAGCCGCACCAGCTTTCCGGCGGCCAGCGGCAGCGTGTCGCCCTCGCCCGTTCGCTCGCTAAGCGGCCGAAGGTGCTGCTGCTCGACGAGCCGCTCGGAGCGCTGGACAAGAAGTTGCGTGAGGAAACCCAGTTCGAACTGATGGACCTGCAGCAGCAACTCGGGCTCACCTTCGTCGTCGTCACGCATGACCAGGAAGAGGCAATGACCATGGCCGACCGCATCGCCGTCATGAGCCACGGCCAGGTCGTCCAGGTGGCGACGCCGGCCGAAATCTATGAGGCGCCGAACTCGCGCTTCGTCGCCGACTTCATCGGCGACGTGAACATCTTCGACGGCGCCGTGACCTCGACCGAGGAGGGCCGTGTTCAGATCGAAACGACGGGCGGCATTTCGGTCCGCTTGGCGTCGCCGGAGAAATTCGCAAACGGCGCCAAGGCGGCAGTCGCCATCCGTCCGGAAAAGATCCGGATCAGCCGCCAGGCGCCGGCGCACGCACCCACCAATGCGGCAGAGGGGGAAATTTGGGATATCGGCTATCTCGGCGATATGACCGTTTTCCACATTCGGCTGAAGGACGGCAAAGTCATCAAGGCATCATCGCTCAACGCCGTGCGAGCGGTCGAAGATCCGCTCGGTTATGACCAGCAGGTGTGGATCTCGTTCGGCGAGGACGCCGGCGTCGTGCTGAAGGATTGAAGCCATGGCGAAACTTGCCTCAGCCTTTGTCAGTCGGCTCGTCATCATCATTCCCTATGCCTGGCTTTTGTTCTTCTTTTTGATCCCCTTCTTCATCGTCTTCCGCATCTCGCTGTCGCAAACGACCGTGGCCATGCCGCCCTATACGCCAGTATTCGATCTGGCGGGCGGCTTTGCCGGTATACTGGAGAAGGTGCGCGAGTTCTCCATGGACAATTACGTTTGGCTGACGGAGGACGTTCTCTATTTCAACGCCTATGTTTCGAGTGTCGTCATCGCCGCCGTCTCGACCTTCCTGACGCTCCTCATCGGCTATCCGATCGCCTATGGCATGGCGAAGGCGCCGCGCTCGCTCCGGCCGATGCTCCTGATGATGGTGATACTGCCCTTTTGGACGAGCTTTCTCATCCGCGTCTATGCCTGGATCGCCATCCTCAAGCCCGAGGGACTGCTGAATCAGTTCCTTATATCCGCCGGCATCATCGATCAGCCGCTCATCATCCTCAACACGAACACGGCGATCTATATCGGCATCGTTTATTCCTATCTGCCCTTCATGGTGCTGCCGATCTACTCGGCGCTCGAGAAGATGGATCATTCGCTGATCGAGGCGGCTCAGGACCTCGGCTGTACGCCCATTGCGGCCTTCTGGCGCGTGACTTTCCCGTTGTCGCTTCCCGGCGTCGTCGCGGGCTGTCTGCTCGTCTTCATCCCGGCCGTCGGCGAATTCGTCATCCCCGATCTCCTTGGAGGCTCGGAAACGCTGATGATCGGCAAGACGTTGTGGAACGAATTCAACTCCAACCGCGACTGGCCGGTATCGTCGGCGGTGGCGATCATCCTCTTGCTCATCCTGGTTATCCCGATCGTCTATTTCCAGAACGTCCAGGCCAAGGCCGATAGCGAGGGGAGGTGAGATATGGAAAGGTGGTCTCGATTCAATATCGCTTCCGTCGTCCTCGGTTTCGGCTTTCTCTATCTGCCGATCGTGCTCCTGGTGATCTTCTCGTTCAACGAGTCGAAACTGGTGACGGTCTGGGCCGGCTTTTCCACCAAGTGGTACGCTCAGCTCTGGCATAACCAGAGCCTCCTTGACGCGGCCTGGGTGACCATTCGGGTGGCGCTGATTTCGGCGACCTGCGCGACGGTTCTCGGCACTTTGGCGGCGCTCGCGCTGGTGCGCTACACGCGCTTTCGCGGCCGCGTCCTCTTTTCCGGCATGGTCTATGCGCCGCTGGTGATGCCGGAGGTGATCACCGGTCTGTCGCTGCTCCTGCTCTTCGTGGCGATCGGGTTTGACCGCGGCTTCTGGACGATCACGCTCGCTCACATCACCTTCACCATGTGTTTCGTCGCGGTCGTCGTGCAGTCGCGGCTCTTGAGCTTCGACCAATCGATCGAGGAGGCGGCGCTCGACCTCGGCGCGACGCCCGTCAGGACCTTCTTCGCAATCACCCTGCCGGTGATCGCGCCCGCGGTCTTTTCCGGCTGGGTGCTTGCCTTCACGCTGTCGCTCGACGACCTCGTCATCTCGAGCTTCACGACCGGGCCGGGGGCCACCACGCTGCCGATGAAGATCTACAGCCAGGTTCGATTGGGTGTGACGCCGGAAATCAATGCGATCTGCACGATCCTGATCGGCATCGTCGCGCTCGGCGTGGTCATCGCGTCGATCGTTACCAAGCGGCGGGAAGTCCAGCGCGAGAGGGATGAGCGCGCGGCCTTTGCCGCGATTGGGTGATGGCGCTGTTGCGCCTTCACTTCGGGCTGACGAGAACGGAAAGCGGAGAGATCACCGCATTCGGCCAGGAGCCGCCGACGAAGAACTGCAGCGGCGGGCTCGCCGCATCGGAGCTTCCAAGCGTTCCGGCGAGCGCCAGGCTGCCGTTGCGATAAGGGATGACGCCGGTGACAGACATGATACCGGAAGGGCCGACGAAGTCCGCCCGGTCGAGCCGGGCTGTGCCGCTGCCGAAGCTTGCCTCGATATCGGCCGACTGGAATTCGAAGGTGCCCTCGCTTGCTTCCGAAAGCGAGAAGAATTCGCCCTTGCGGATAAGGTCCGTGAAGGCGTGGACGTCGAAGCCGCCGAGGCTGCCATTCGTGAGCGAATAGGTGATATGGCCGAAGACATCGGCAATGCCGGCCTCCCAGAAGGCGCGGCCGGTGGCAATATCGATGTTGAGCATGCCTCTGCCCGTCGGGACCGGGCCCCGGAGCCCGAAGCTGTCTAGCACGGCCGCGAAATCGGCATTCTTCAGGCTGATCTGCAGCTTGCCACCTTGCTCCAACCCCTTCTCCGACAACACCGCGCGACCGCTCAAGGTACCGTTCGCATAGGTGCTGTCGCCTATGTCGAGCGAGGCGCGGTTGCCGTCGATCATGACGCCCGCGGCGACGTCGGTCAGATGCAAGGGGCCCACAAGGACCTCCTCGGATGAAAGCCGGAGATCCGTGCGCCAGGCGCCGACAAGGGCTCGCGCCGTTCGCAACAGCCGGTCGTCGCCTTCAACGGGCATCAGTGCTGCAGGCGGCAGGCCGTTGAGGTCGATGCGATCGAAGGCGAGCGTTCCCTCGATCTGCGGCGTTCCGCCGGCCGGTAGCGCGATGTCCAGGAGGCCGGTCGCGGTCGCACCGCCGAGCGTAAGCTGCAGCTCCTCCAGCTTCAGCGCCTTTTCGCCGGTCGTCACTCTGGTATCGATGCTGAAGCCGCCGGCCGGGAGCGTCGCGTCCGATGCCCCTCGATACCATGCAACGAGGCTGGCAAGCGAGGAAGCGGACATCTGCAGATGACCGGAGGCGAACGGCTGCATCGAAAGGTTGCCGACGCCCTCGAAGGAGAAGGTGAGGGGAGCCGACGTCAGCGACGTCTTGAGGCCGGCGTCGCGCCTGGCAAAGAGGGCGAGCGGATTCTCGCAGACGAACGCCCAGGCCACTTCCTCACCGCTGACGGTCGTCGAGAACTGCGCGCTCAATCGCTCTTCGAAGGAAGGCCATTTGACGGTACCGGAGATTCCGGCGATGTCGATGCCGCCGCCGTCGCTCGCCATGCTGTCGAGCACGCGAAGCCGTCCGTTCTCGATCGTAATGTCGCCGAACGGGCGCTCCTGGTTCGGCCTTGCCGTTTCGGGCGCCACGAGCCAGCGCGGCTTTTGCCAGTTGACGGCACCATCCGCCCTGCGTTCGATCGTGATCACCGGATCGACGAGCGTGATCTCGTCAAACGCCTGTTCGCCGCGAAGGGCAGAGAGCAAGCTGAACGAAGCAGTGATGCGGCCGATCTCCGCAAGCGGACGCGGATCGGGGCCGGTCGACACGATCGTGGCTGCCGGGAGCGTCAGTTCCGGATCGGGCCAGAATCGGATTTCCGGCTCTCCCCTGATCCTGCTTTTGCCTCCCGACCAGGCATCGAGCATCTGTTCCATCGTCACGCGAGCGTCGGTCGTCGGGACAAGCAGCGGCAGCACCGCATTATAGGCGACGGCAAGGCCGATGCCGGTGACGGCCGACCAGACAAAATGGCGACGGCCGAGCCGCGACCATAGGCGCGAACCGCGCAATATCTGCAGGAACTCTCTCTTCATTTCGATCGGATTGCCATCGCCTCGGTGAAGCCGTCTGGATAGGGCTTCAGCTTGCATAACGCAAATGCGGCTGACATGGAAATGTCGCCGCTACGATGCCGTGGATTGGTGCGCATGCTGTTTATCTTGCGTTGCAGCATGATATAGAGAGGGCAGAGGAGTGGAGGACAGCATGCAAGCAGATCGACCTTTGTGGGTTCCGGACAGTGCTATTCTCGAGCGAAGCCCGATGGCGCAGTTCATGGCGCGGTGCGGGCAGCGCTTCGGACGGACATTCGCCGACTATGACGCCTTTCACGATTGGTCCGTGGCCGATCGCGGCGATTTCTGGACCGGCTTATGGGAGCATTGCGGCGTTATCGGCGAGCGCGGGGAGAGGGCGCTGATCAACGGCGAACGGATGCTGGACGCGCGGTTCTTCCCGGATGCAAAGCTCAATTTCGCCGAAAACCTGCTGCGCAAGAGTGGTGGTGGCGATGCGCTGATCTTCCGCGGCGAGGACAAGGTGAGCTATCGGCTTTCCTGGGACGAGCTCCGCGCGCTCGTATCGCGCCTGCAGCAGGCATTGAAAGCGCAAGGCGTCGGCGTCGGCGACCGCGTCGCCGCGATGATGCCGAACATGCCCGAGACAATCGCGCTGATGCTGGCGACGGCATCACTCGGCGCCATCTGGTCGTCCTGTTCGCCGGATTTCGGCGAGCAGGGCGTGCTCGACCGCTTCGGCCAGATCGGTCCCAAACTGTTTATCGCCTGCGACGGCTACTGGTACAACGGCAAGCGGCAAGACGTGGATGCGAAGGTGCGCGCGGTGGCCAGGACCCTCGGCGTGCCGACTGTCATCGTGCCCTATGCCGGCGACAGCGCGGCGCTCGCGGCGGCCATCGAGGGCGGCGTGACACTTCCCGATTTCATTGCCGGCTTCGATGCGAAGCCGCTTGCCTTCGAACGGCTGCCGTTCGGCCAGCCGCTTTATATTCTCTTCTCGTCAGGCACGACGGGCGTGCCGAAATGCATCGTCCATTCGGCCGGCGGAACGCTCTTGCAGCACCTCAAGGAACACCGTTTCCATTGCGGTCTGAAGGAAGGCGAGCGGCTGTTCTACTTCACCACCTGCGGCTGGATGATGTGGAACTGGCTGGCTTCCGGCTTGGCGGCCGGCGCAACGCTCTGCCTCTATGACGGCTCGCCCTTCGCTCCCGACGGCAACGTCCTCTTCGACTATGCCGCCGCTGAGCGCTTCGCCGTCTTCGGCACCTCGGCGAAATATATCGATGCGGTGCGCAAGAGTGGCCTCACGCCGGCGAAGACCCATGACCTCGCGTCCCTCAGGCTCATCACCTCTACCGGCTCGCCTCTGTCGCCGGAGGGCTTCTCCTTCGTTTATGAAGGCATCAAATCGGACGTCCAGCTCGCCTCCATCTCCGGCGGCACCGATATCGTCTCCTGCTTCGTGCTCGGCAATCCGCTGAAGCCCGTCTGGCGCGGTGAAATCCAGGGGCCGGGTCTCGGTCTTGCGGTCGATGTCTGGAACGATGAGGGCCAACCGGTGCGCGGCGAGAAGGGCGAACTCGTCTGCACGAAGGCGTTTCCGTCGATGCCGGTGATGTTCTGGAACGATCCCCACGGCGCCAAATATCGCGCCGCCTATTTCGAGCGTTTCGACAATGTCTGGTGCCATGGCGATTTCGCCGAGTGGACGGCGCATGGCGGCATCATCATTCACGGCCGTTCCGACGCGACGCTGAACCCCGGCGGTGTGCGCATCGGCACCGCCGAGATCTATAACCAGGTCGAGCAGATGCCGGAGGTCCTCGAAGCGCTCTGTATCGGCCAGGATTGGGAAGATGACGTGCGCGTCATCCTCTTCGTGCGGCTGGCGCCGGGCGTCGAGCTGACGGAGGAACTGACGAAGGTGATCAAGAACCGCATCCGCATCGGCGCATCGCCGCGGCATGTGCCGGCGAAGGTCATCGCCGTTGCCGACATTCCGCGCACCAAATCCGGCAAGATCGTCGAGCTCGCAGTCCGCGACGTCGTGCACGGCCGCCCGGTCAAGAACAAGGAGGCGCTCGCGAATCCCGAGGCGCTCGACCTCTTTGCGGAGCTCGATGCGCTGAAGACTTGATTGCGGCGCGGGAGGAGGCGGTTAACCTCTTCGCGCTTGCGAAATTAACCACGACCGCCGAGTTGTGGGGCGTTCGCTAAGATTATTGGAGTGCGAGGTAAGGTCTTGTTTACGTTTGGGCGGGCATGGTCAAGCCAACTTGACGCCGGTCAAGGGGCGGTGCGCAGGAGCGATACCGGTGCCGGACATGACGTCGCCAGTTCTCCCGTATTTGTTGGTTAGCATCGACTTGTAAGGCGGCCTTTGAGCCGCCTCTTTTTTGCGCCCTGCCGCCCCCGCCCGCCTCCGGCCAAGGCCGTCAGGGGCGGCGCTCGAGCGACCGCGACACCAGCACGACCGGGATCATCCCGGCGATGACGATGATCATCGCGGCGACGGACGCATCCTCCACCTTGGCGCGGGAGGCGTCCTCGTAGACCAATGTCGCGAGCGTGTTGAAGTTGAAGGGGCGCAGCATGATAGTGGCAGAGAGCTCCTTCATCGTCTCGATGAAAACGAGCAGGGCAGCCGTCAGCACTGCCGGCCGCATCATCGGCAGGAGCACCGAGCGCAGCGTCTGGCCGCTGGTGCGTCCGAGCGCGCGCGCGGCCATGTCGAGATGTGGCGACAATTTCTGGAATCCGGCCTCGAGCGTGCCTTCCGCCATCGTCAGGAAGCGGACGGTGCAAGCGTAGACGATCGCAAAGCCGGTGCCACTCATGAGAAGACCTGTTGATATGCCGAACAGGCTCCGCAGCTCGGCATCGACGGCATTGTCGAGCGCTGCGAGCGGAAAGAGCACGCCGATCGCGAGCACCGTGCCGGGTACGCCGTAACCGAAGGAGGCGAGCCGGCCGGCGACATCGGTTACCCGCGAACGGCCAGTGCGGGCGGCATAGGCGAGCACGAAGCCGAGCAGCACGCTGGCAAGTGCCGTGAGGCTCGAGACGATGATGCTGTGCAGGAGCGCGCTCAAGAGGCGCGGTTCGACGAACAGATCGAGGCGCTTCATCGCATAGTTTCCGAGGATGAAGAAGGGAACCGCAAAGCCCGACAGGGTCGGCAGCATGCAGGCGGCCGTCGCTGCCCATTTCTTCCAACCGGAAAGCGGCAGCCTGGCGATGTCGTGGACGGCGGCGGTGGTCTTCTGACTGGAGAAACGCTGGCGGCGGCGGGCGGCGCGCTCGACCATCATCAGAGCGATGACGAAGACCAGCATGATGCAGGCGATCTGCGCCGCGCCGCCGAGGCTGCCGCGGTTGAGCCAGGTGTCGAAAATCGAGAAGGTCAGGGTCTGAACACCCAGAAACTCGACCGCGCCGATATCGTTCAGCGTCTCCATCGCAACGAGGGTGAGTCCGATCATGATCGCCGGCCGCGCCATCGGAAGCTGAATGCGGAAAAACACCTTCAGCGGCCCCGCGCCGAGCGTCCGTGCCACATCTGCTGCCGCCCGGCCCTGCATCAGGAACATCGATCGGCAGGCAAGGTAGATATAGGGGTAGAGCACCGAACTCAGCACCAGCACCGCGCCGCCGAGCGATCGTATATCGGGAAACCAGTAATCCCGGCTCGTCTGAAATCCGAACAGTGCCCGGACGAGGCCCTGCACCGGGCCGGTGAAGGTAAGAAGTTCGCCGAAGGCGTAGGCCGACAGATAGGCGGGTATGGCGAGCGGCAACACCAGCGCCGCGGAGAGAAAACGGCGCAGTGGAAATTCGCAGGTTGCCACCAGCCATGCGGCGAGAATGCCGATAACGGCGGTGGCCGCGCCCGTCAGCGTCACGAGCAGCAGGGTTCGGCCGGTAGCACGGGGGATGACGTTTTCTACGAGGTGCGGCCAGTCCGCGCTCCCGCCGGAAACGGCAAGCCAGGCGATGGCAAGGATCGGCATCAGTACGATCGCCGAGGCGAGGCCGGCCCAGGTGGCGAGCAGCGGGTGGTGAAGGCCGGTGCCGGATCTGGCGTAGCGCCGCCTGAGGCTTTTGGAAGTTGGGTACAAACGATCCGTCCGAAGCGCTATGCCGATCGATCTTGATGAGTAGCGGGTGCGGGCGGAAACCGCGCACCTTTCCTCATCCCGCTCAGGAACCTGCAAACTGGTTCCGAACGCTCAACATTTCCTTACAGCATTCGTGTTCAGTTCGCCAAGACGCGTTGCGACGGAAAGGATATTTCGACGAGCGTGCCCTCGTTCGGTGCGGAGCTGATGGCGAATTGGGCGCGGTTCGCCTCCGTCATCGCCTTCGTCAGCGGCAGGCCGAGGCCGGTGCCATCGCCGCGCTTGCGGCCGCCGGTGGTAACCTGCCGGAACGGCTTCATCGCCTGGTCGAGCTCGTTACGGCTCATGCCGATGCCCGTGTCGCGAATCCTGAGAATAACGCTGCCGTTCCCCTCGTAAGACGTCGATACGACGATCTGGCCGCCCGACGGCGTGAAACGGATGGCGTTTGCCAGGATGTTGAGCGCGATCTGCTTGATCGAGCGGCCGTCGGCCACCACCTCGGGCACAGAGGCCGAAAGCGAGGTTCGGATGATGACGCGCTGGCTATTGGCCTGCGGCTGCACCAGCGAGACCGCCTCAGAGACGGCCTCGTTGAGGTCGACGGCGCTGAAATCGAGATCCATCTCGCCGGCCTCGATCTTAGAGATGTCGAGCAGATCGTTGACGATGTCGAGGACGTGCCGCCCCGACCGGCCGATATCGCCGGCATATTCGATGTAGCGCGGATGGCCGATGGGACCGAAGTGCTCGCTCGCCATCATGTCGGAGAAGCCGATGATGGCGTTGAGCGGCGTGCGGATTTCGTGACTTACCCGTGCCAGGAACTCCGTCTTGTGGGCGTTCGCCGTCTCGGCGGCACGCTTGGCGTTGCGCAATTCCTCCTCGGTTCGCTTCCATTGGGTAATGTCGCGGATGACGGCGCAGTAGCCGTTCGAGGAGGAGAGACGTCCGATGGTCATGAACAGCGGGATGAAGCCGCCGGCGGCCTCGCGGCCGATCACCTCCCGGCCGTCGTTGAGCACGCTTGCGACACCGTGGCCGGAGAGGCCCTGGAGATAGTCGATCACCGCCTTCTGGCTCTCGTGCGCGAAGAGGGCGGCAAACGGCTTCCCGCGCATCTCGTCTTCGTCATAGTTGAAGAGGGCGCTTGCCGAGCGGTTCATCGTGCGAATGTCGCCGTCCTGGCCAAGGACCACGACGCCGTCGGTGGCGGTCTCCAGGATTGAGCGGAGCTCGTCGATCTCCGTCCGAAGGCGGGCTTCCTCTCTCGCTGCGCGATCGTCGCCTTGGCGCGCCTGCTTCTCGGCATCGCCTCCGCTCGCAGCCGTGAGCGCAAGCATGAGTGCGCCCTTTCCTTCCCATCGGATCGAATGCAGATGGGCGTTGACCGGCATGGTCTCGCCGTCCTCGCGGATCAGCGTCATCGTTCCGTCCGGCCGCTCCGCGCCGACGTGCTCCGCCTGCGCGAAAAGCGCTTCGAGCCCGCCTTGCCGTCCGAAGGCTTCGACATCGGGATAGCCGGTCAGGCGTAGGAACTCCGTATTGGCATGAAGCAGCTCGTCGCCATGGTGAACGAGGAGGGCGATAGGCAGGCTGTCGAGAGTCTCGCTGCTCATGCCGACAGCCGTGCGTGCGGCGGGGCCGGGCTCGTCTTCCGCTTGCTTCGCGTCGTAGGGAACGCTCGCCGCCTCAGGCAAGTCGGCCTGATCGCTCACCGGTGTGTTGGTGGATGTGTCCTCCGGCGGCACCGTTTCCACAACGGATGGGCTTTCAGCTTCGTCTTCCTCAGGCGCAACGGGGGGAGGGGCGCCGAAATGTTCGCCGAGCTGCCGTGCGATCTCGCGGAAGGCCGCCTGTTCGCCGCGCGTCAGCGCCCCGGGCCCAGCCGACCGGCGCTCGTCAAGGTCGATGACTTTGTCGGGCGCTGCCCGGTCCGGCATGTCGACGATGCGCAGCGCAGGCCGTTCGCCGCGGAACGGGTCTTCAGCCACATCGGGCGGAGTTGCCGCGACGCCCCCAGTTTCCGGTTCTGCAGCCGGCGATGCCTCCGCGGCAGTGATCTCGGCGGCTCCCTCTGCACCCGCCTCGTCGGAGCTCTCGGCGAGCGCCTCGGTCCGGTCGGCGTCGGGAGTCTCAGCCGTGGTGTCTTCCCGATGGGCGGGCTCGATGCCGGCGAGCGACAGGCCGGTCCCCTTTTCGTCCGGCATGGCGTCGGCGATCCTCACGATGCCGAAACCGCGGAAGCCGTCGAACTCGCGCGAGCGCGAATAGGTCGGAAGGGCCGCGAGATCGACGGGAACTTTGAGGTTCGTCCCCTCTACCGGCCAGAGGATGGTCTTGCCGGACCAGGTGTCGCGGCGATGCAGAAGCTCGTCGATCTTGTGGTCGGGATCGAGATCGTAGCGCGCCGCAAGCTCGGCGAAGGTCACCCCGATCACGTCGGCCGCCCTCGGACCGACGGCCGATGCGAACTCCTCGGAGATTTCGCTGAAGCGGCCTTCCGCGTTGATCTTCCAGACGAAGCGCACGGCGCGCCCACCGGCCGCGAAGACGAAGTCGGACGCGTCCGCTTTTGCCGCAGGCCCTGTCGGTTCCGGTTCCGAGGCCTTTTCGCGTTCCGTCGCTTCCGCCGTTCCCTCGTTGGGCTCAGGGACCGGTTCTCCTTGGAGCTCCGCCGGCGCGTCGAGCGGCTCATCGTCATCGGCCGTCACGGCCGGCTCGGGATCCGGTGCCGCTTCGGAATTATCGGCGAGCGTCGAAGCCTGGGCGGCTTCAGCCGCTGCGGCGCGCGGCGCTGCGTCGTTTTGCCCGTCAAGTTCCGCTGCAGGCGTGGCGTCGCCGGCCTGAGGCTCGGCGGCCGCCTCTCCGGTTTCGGGCTCATCGAGAATGGCCTCCACGGCGAAGAGGAGGTGAAGCGCCGGGTAGTCGGAAATCTTGCCGATTGCCGCCGGCAGCCGCCCCTTTTCGGTCGCCACCGGACGCTTGATCAACCGGTCCCTGTCGCGCGCGACGGCCGAAACGAGTGCGCGGCGGGTCTCCGCCGGCAGCCCCAGGCCTTCGAAACCCGCTGACCGGGCAATGACATCGCCTTCGCCGTCGAGCACGGCCATGTGCGTATCCGGGCCGTCGAGCCCCGCGATCATCGCCTGAGCCCGCTCCTCGGTCGAAAGCGTCCTGCCGTTGCGCGGCGCGGTGAAGAGAATGGCGTCCTCGCCCGGCCGGATGCGGATCACTTCCACGGCGGCATTGAGCGGAAGCCGCCGGAAGCCGGAGGCGATCCTTATCAGCAATTGCCGGCGATCGCCGACGGCGGCAAGCTGTGATGCCGCGGCGTGCAACTGGCGAAGCGAAAGGTCGTTCGGATCCAGGGTGGTATCGATGAAATCATAGACCGAAGTCACGCCGAAGAGCCTTGCGCCCTGATCATTGGCCCACAGTACCCGCGTGAGATCCTTCGAAAACAGGACGGACGCATCGCCCTGAGCAAAATGCTCCCGCACCCGTGCGTGCACGGCAATGTCGATGAAGGGATACTGTCTTGCGGGCATGAGCAGGCCTATTGACGGATCGCTTGCGCGTTAACACTCTATTAATATCCGCCCCTCCAGCAAGGGTCCAGCAACGGCCCGTTCTCCGTAACGCCTTTTGCCGCACAAGGTTAATGGACATCTTGTGCGGTGCACAATTTTGTTGCAATGCACAATAAGATCGGCTATAGGATAGGCATCAACCGAAACGGCGCCTCTGAAGAGGGCCACACCAAGGAGCGCATGCCATGGCTACCAAGAAGACCGAAGACGCATTTTCCTTTGACCCGAACAAGTTTGCCGACAGCTTCCGCGAATTCGCCGAAAAGGGCGCCGCGCAGTCGAAGGAAGCCTATGCCAAGATGAAGACCGCCGCCGAAGAGGCGACGAAGACCGTCGAAGCAACGATTGAAAGCGCCCAGTCCGGCACCGTCGAACTCGGTCTCAAGGCCATCGATGCGCTGCGGACGAATGCCGAAAACTCGCTCTCCCACATGGAAGCGCTGCTTGGCGTGAAGTCGCTCTCCGAGCTCGTCGAACTGCAGACCGCCTTCATCCGCAAGCAGGCCGAAGTCGCAGTCGAGCAGGCGAAGACGATGCAGGAAGCAACCCGCAAGGTCGCCGAAAACGTTGCTAAGCCGGGCAAGGACGCCGCCGAAAAGGCAATGTCCAACTTCAAGAAGGCCTGATCGGCAATCCACAGTCGATCGGAATCAATGCACAGACCGGATGGCTTGCCATCCGGTCTTTTTGCTGGATAATCCGAACTTAAGGCTTGCAAATCGGCCGAAGTGACCGTATGTGAGCCGCCAAGCGACTTAGGGTCGCGCACCGAGTGCGGTTGTAGCTCAGTTGGTTAGAGCGCAGGTTTGTGGCACCTGAGGTCGGTGGTTCGAGACCACCCAACCGTACCATTTTCTTCCCTAAAATCTCACACGAATATCTGCTGCTCCGCCGTCACCAGTTCCTGCAGGAATAAGACGACCGTGCGCACGCGCACGAGCTCGCGGGCGCTTTCGTGATAGGTCGTCCAATAGGCGCGGCGGATCGTCGTCTCGGGCAGGAGGCGGGTAAGTTCCGGATATTGCCGGGCGATATAGTTGTGCAGGATGCCGATTCCGGCGCTGGAGCGGACGGCTTCGGTTTGGCCGGTGGCGCTGGATATCTCGAAGGAGGCGTCCCAGCTTCGCATGATCTCCGCGGAGAAATTGAGCGAAGGCGTGAAGATCAGGTCCTCGACATAGCCGATCCGGCGGTGGTTCTTGAGGTCGTCGATCACTCTCGGCGTGCCGTGGCGGGCGAGATAATCTGCCGATGCGTAAAGCCCGAGTGTATAATCGGTAAGCTTGGATGAAACGAGCCGGCCCTGTTCCGGACGTTCGATGGTGATCGCTATGTCGGCCTCGCGCTGCGACAGCGAGAAGGAACGCGGAACCGGAACGAGTTGGAGCTTCAGCTCCGGGTGGCGCGCCGTAAGCGCCCCAAGACGCGGCGCCAGAAAGGAGACGCCGAAGCCGTCGGGCGCGCCGATGCGAACCGTGCCTGCAATCGCCGTGTCGATCCGCCCGATCTGCGATTGCGCGGCGAGCATTTCGGTTTCCATGCGCTCGGCGGCGGCGAGGAAGACCTCGCCCTCGGCGGTCAGTTCGCAGCCGTTCGGGCGACGGATGAGGAGTCTCGTTTTCAGCGTTTCCTCGAGCGCCGTCACGCGCCGGCTGAGCGTCGCATGGTTGAGGCCGAGCCTTTTGGAAGCGGCGAGGATCTGGCCCGTTCGCGCGACCGTGAGAAACACCCTGACATCGTCCCAGTCCATGCCAATGCTCCAATGGGCTTTAATTTTCGCACAACGGTTCCTGAATTTCGGAAATTGATTTGTTGAAATCGTAGTGCGATCATGCGCTCAAGATCAAGACAGGAGGAGACCCATGTACGAAATCGGTCATTTCATCGACGGGAAGCGCGTCGCCGGCAAGAGCGGACGCGTCAGCAACATCTTCAACCCAGCAACGGGCGAAGTTCAGGGCACCGTGGCGCTTGCGAGCGATGCGGACCTGGCCGCCGCCGTCGAAAGCGCGAAGGCCGCACAGCCGAAGTGGGCCGCCACCAACCCGCAGCGCCGCGCCCGCGTCTTCATGAAGTTCGTCCAACTCCTGAACGAGAACATCAACGAACTTGCCGAGATGCTCTCGCGCGAGCACGGCAAGACCATCGACGACGCCAAGGGCGATGTCGTTCGCGGCCTCGAAGTCTGCGAATTCGTCATCGGCATTCCGCATCTTCAGAAGAGCGAATTCACCGAAGGCGCCGGCCCCGGCATCGACATGTATTCGATCCGCCAGCCGGTCGGCATCGGCGCAGGGATCACGCCGTTCAACTTCCCGGCCATGATCCCGATGTGGATGTTCGCCCCGGCGATCGCCTGCGGCAATGCCTTCATCCTGAAGCCCTCCGAGCGCGATCCGTCCGTACCGATCCGCCTTGCCGAATTGATGATCGAGGCCGGCCTGCCGGCGGGCGTCCTCAACGTCATCAACGGCGACAAGGGCGCGGTCGACGCTATCCTGACGCATCCGGATATCGCCGCGGTCTCCTTCGTCGGCTCGACCCCGATTGCCCGCTACGTCTACGGCACGGCGGCGATGAACGGTAAGCGCGCCCAGTGCTTCGGCGGCGCCAAGAACCATATGGTCATCATGCCGGATGCCGATCTCGACCAGGCCGCCAACGCGCTGATCGGCGCGGGCTACGGCTCCGCCGGCGAGCGCTGCATGGCGATCTCGGTCGCTGTTCCGGTCGGCGAGGAAACCGCGAACCGTCTCATCGACAAGCTGGTGCCGATGGTCGAGAGCCTGCGCATCGGTCCCTATACGGACGAAAAGGCCGATATGGGCCCGGTCGTCACCAAGGAGGCAGAGGCGCGCATCAGGAGCCTGATCGAGAGCGGCATCGAGCAGGGCGCCAAGCTCGTCGTCGACGGCCGCGATTTCAAGCTGCAGGGCTACGAGAACGGCCACTTCATCGGCGGCTGCCTCTTCGACCACGTCACTCCGGACATGGACATCTACAAGACGGAAATCTTCGGGCCTGTTCTCTCTGTCGTGCGTGCGAAGAATTACGAGGAGGCCCTATCGCTGCCGATGAAGCACGAATACGGCAACGGCGTCGCGATCTATACCCGCGACGGTGACGCCGCCCGCGACTTCGCCTCGCGCATCAATATAGGCATGGTCGGCGTCAACGTTCCGATCCCGGTGCCGCTCGCCTACCACTCCTTCGGCGGCTGGAAGTCCTCGTCCTTCGGTGATCTCAACCAGCACGGCCCCGACTCGATCAAGTTTTGGACCAGGACGAAGACCATCACCGAGCGTTGGCCTTCGGGCATCAAGGACGGCGCGGAGTTCTCGATCCCGACCATGCGGTAAACGGGATCCGATATCCTCCCCACTTGGAGCCTCCTTCGGGAGGCTCTTTTTTGTTGCGATGGCGATGCAAATACAACTAACGTCGCACGCGATCCGACGACGAATAATTGCGCGTATCACGGCGTGTGGCTGGCGCTTCGGGGATGTGCAACAGCCTAGGCCTACAGCTTCGAACGGTCAGAGTGCGCCTTCCTGCCGTAATCGGGAGAGGCCGTTTGGTAGAGGGGATATCATGGCTTTGGTTGAGCCGTTGCCGGCGCAGAATGTCGGCCAGGGCAGCTTTGGACGCTCGGCGGACCGGGATTTCCAGCGCCTTTCCTTCACCGGCAGCGCCAGCGAATATTTCGGTATCTGGATCGTCAATATCCTGCTGACGATCATCACGCTCGGCATCTATTCCGCCTGGGCCAAGGTTCGCCGCAACAGGTACTTCTATGGCAACACCGTGTTGCTTGGCCGTGCCTTTGAATATCATGCGAAGGGCAAGCAGATCCTCATCGGACGAGCCATCGTGATCGGAGCACTGGTGGTGCTCAATGTGGTGGCCACACTCGCACCGGTGCTCGTGCTCTTGCCAACAGTCGTGTTTCTCGCGGCGTTGCCCTGGCTTGTCGCGAGAGGGTTGCGCTTCAATGCGCGCGTGACGAGCTATCGCAATGTCCGCTTCGGTTTTGTGGGTGGCGCAGGTGGTGCGTTCAAGGCGCTTATCCTCGGCGGTTTCCTCGCTCTCATCACATTGGGGCTGCTGGCGCCGCTCGCCAGCCGGTGGGTTGGTCGCTACGTTGGATCAAACCTGCGCTTTGGCGGAAGGGCCTTCCAGACAGATCCGCCGCTTGCGCCGCTTTATCGCGGGTTGTTCCTCGGTCTGGGGCTTGCACTGGCGGTCGCTCTCCTGGCCACGGCGATTGTGATGGGAACATTGCGCGCGACAGGGACGCTGGGGCAGTCGACGGAAAACACGATATGGCTGTGGTTCTCTATTGGTGCCAGCTACGCCGGATTTATAGCCTTCTATGGCATTATTACATTGTTCTACCGCGCTGCCGTACGCAATGCGGTCTGGAATTCGACTGTCTTTGACGGAAACCACAGATTCTTCAGCGGCTTGTCGCGAGGGCGCTACACCTGGATCGCAATCTCGAACTTCGTTGTCACCATTTTGACGTTGGGCCTGATGCGCCCCTGGGCGGCGGTGCGCATGGCGCGTTACACATGGACTCGGACCGGCGTCGCCATTTTTGGGGTCGTAGGTACGCTGATGAGCGACATTGAAGAACAGGCCTCAGCTGTGGGCGCCGAGTTCATTGATTTCGAAGGTTTCGATTTTGGCTTCTGACGATCCGGTCATTGCACTTGGTGAATGGCATCCGGCCGGTTCGAGCCGCTCGGTGCCCTCAACCCTGGCCGAGGCTGGAGAGCGCCTGCTCGCGCACGACGAAGCGGGCACTGAACTCAGCGGCGACAAGCTGTCGGCCGTCGAGATTTCGGCGCGGGTCGGCGCTGTCCCGCGACGGATCACCTTCTCCGACGGATCGCTATTCGAGACAGCCGACAATGACGCGATCGATCGTTCCTTGCGCGGAAGGGACGAGGCGGGGAAGGGTTCGTCCACCGCATGGAGCGATTTCAACCGCGGCTGATCGCCTTCGTCGCGGCGACCATCCTGTTCGGCGTGTTGATCTACCGCTTCGCCTTGCCCGTTCTTGTCGAAGTCGCGTAGCCGTTACGCCGCCAATTGTGCCGCGGATCATGTCGGCGAGTACGCTAGAGCGATTGACCGGACGATGCTTGACGCCACGGAGCTTGACGAGGTGCGCCGCCGCAGGATTATCGAGGGTTTCCGGAATATCGCAGCGCTCTCTGTCGGCGGGGAGGAAGGCTACACGCTCAACTTTCGCAAGGGGGGAGCGATCGGTCCCAATGCCTTCGCGCTGCCGGACGGCACCCTGATTGTCACCGATGAACTCGTAGCGCTCGCCGGCGACGATGCCGAGATGATCGCGGCGTGCTCGCCCACGAAATCGGGCATGTCGAATTGAAGCATAGCCTGCGGCAGATCTACCGTGCCGCCGGCGTTGCCGGGCTGATCATGCTGGTCGGTGGCGATATCGGTTCAGGGGCGGAAGACGTGCTCGTCCAAGGCGCCGGCTTGCTGTCGCTTTCCTACTCGCGCTCTGCGGAGGAAGCAGCCGACCGGCATTCGGTTGAGTTGATGATGAAGGCAGGCCGGGACCCGACGGCGATTGTCCGTTTCTTTCAACTGCTCGAGACGAAGCTCGGCGATCATTCCGAGACCAGCATATTGTCAACGCATCCCGGCACGCCCGAGCGGCGCCAGGCGATCCTGGATCTGATCGCCGAGTTACAGGCGCAGCAGCGATAGTCGTGCAAACGAAAACAGCGGGCACCTGGCCCGCTGCTTCCTGCCTAAGATTTGCTCCGCTCAATCCTGCGGGCCGTCGTTGTATCCGACCTTGTCGACCAGTTCCGACGCCTTCTTGCGGTTTGCCGCAATATCGGCGAGCGGCAGCGTATCTGGCTTGATCGGACCGAAGGACTTGACCACTTCGGACGGTTCGGCGCCCGGCAGCACCGGATACTCGAAAACCTGCTCGGCATAGATCTTCTGCGCTTCGCCGGCCGAGAGGAATTCCATCAGCTTGATCGCATTCTCCTTGTTCGGAGCGTTCTTCGCGAGCGCCATGCCGGAGATATTCACATGCGTGCCACGGTCCTTGGCGTTCGGGAACAGGACCTTGATGGCCGAGGCCCACTCCTTCTGCTGAGGCTCCTTCTCGTTCGTCAGCATCAGACCGACATAGTAGCTGTTGCCGAGGGCGAGATCGCACTCGCCGGCGAAGATGGCTTTCGCCTGGTCGCGGTCGCCCCCGTCCGGCTTCTTGGCGAGATTGTTCCTGAGGCCCGTCAGCCATTTCTCCGTTTCGGCTTCGCCGTGATGCGCGATCATCGAGGCGAAGAGGCCGATATTGTAGGAGTGCTGCCCATCGCGGGTGCAGACCTTGCCCTTCCACTTCGGATCGGCGAGTTCCTCATAGGTGATATCGTTCTGCGCCACGCGCTCCTTCGACGCGTAGACGACGCGTCCGCGTGTGGTGAGACCGAACCAGTTGCCGGCGGGATCGCGGAAATGCGCCGGGATATCCTTGTTGATCTCCTCGTTGACGAGCGGCTGCGTCACCCCGGCGTCCTTCGCCTCGGTTAGGCGGCTGATGTCGACGGTCAGGATGACGTCGGCTGGAGAGTTCGCGCCTTCCGCCTGGATGCGCTCGACGAGGCCCTTGTCGAGGAAGAGGACGTTGGTGGTGATGCCGGTCTCCTTGGTGAAGGCGTCCAGCAGCGGCTTGATGAGGTCGGGCTGGCGGTAGGAATAGATATTGACCTCGCCGTCCGCCCTGACCGATGCCGTGAAGGCAAGGAACGCTGCCGCCGCCGACAGGGTGCCGATCATCGCTTTCGAGACTCGCATGGTGTTCTCTCCGTTAGATGTTTATAACTTAACCGGGCCGGTCATATTTCTTACTTCCCTGGCTGCCAGTCAACGACAAACCGTGAAGTTGACCGCGATCGTATGTTTTTCTGTTTTTTGGAATTGTTCCAAACTGTGATCCGTCCTATATGATGAAAAACGAATTTTTCGATTCCGGAGTGAATGATGCGTCTGACGAAGCAAACAAACTACGCAGTTCGCATGCTGATGTACTGCGCTGCGAACGGCGAGAAGCTCAGTCGCATTCCTGAGATCGCCAGGGCCTACGGCGTTTCCGAACTGTTCCTGTTCAAGATCCTGCAGCCGCTAACGAAGGCGGGCCTCGTCGAGACAGTACGCGGCCGCAATGGCGGCGTTCGCCTGCCGCGGCCTGCGTCGGAGATCAGCCTTTTCGATGTCGTGAAGGTGACGGAGGACAGCTTCGCGATGGCGGAGTGCTTCGAAGCGGGCGAGATCGACTGCCCGCTGGTGGATAGCTGCGGCCTCAATGCGGCCCTGCGCAAAGCGTTGAACGCTTTCTTCGAGGTGCTGCAAGGCTACACGATCGACGATCTCGTCAAGGCCCGTCCGCAGATCAACTTCCTGCTGGGCCTCGAGGAGACGACGCGTGCCCAGACCTCGGCCGCCTGAATTAGCTCGCTGATCAGTATGAGAACGCGCGTGCAGTCGCTCTGCACGCGCGTTGTCGTTTTTGCCGAACTGGCGCAAGTCTCTACTTGTGGAAGAATTTTTCGCCTAGACAAATTTCTGAAGCGACTTATTGCATTGCGACGCCAAATGTCGTTCCATCCGTTCGTTGACCGGATGGACAATTTCATGCCGCGTCAGGAAAAATACGAGAACAAAAAACAAATCTGGGAAGCAAGCTCATGAAAAAGCTCACTACGCTCTTCGCAGCGACGGCGCTCGCCACGCTGATGGCCGGCACCGCCTGGTCGAAAACATTCGTCTACTGCTCCGAAGGTTCGCCGGAAGGCTTCGATCCCGGCCTCTACACCGCTGGTACGACGTTCGACGCTGCCGCGCACACAGTCTACAACCGCCTTCTGGAATTCAAGAAGGGCACGACCGAGACCGAGCCTGGGCTCGCCGAAAGCTGGACGATTTCCGACGACGGTCTCGAATACACCTTCAAACTCCGCCCGGGCGTCAAGTTCCAGACGACGGAATTCTTCACGCCGACCCGCGAACTCAACGCCGACGACGTGATCTTCTCGCTCGAGCGTCAGTGGAAGTCCGACCATCCGTGGCATGGCTACGTGACCGGCGGTTCCTGGGAATATTTCGCCGGCATGGGTCTGCCGGACGTTCTCGAGTCGATCGAGAAGGTCGATGACATGACGGTGAAGATCAAGCTGAAGCGCAAGGAAGCGCCGTTCCTTGCCAACCTTGCCATGCCCTTCGCTTCGATCATCTCGAAGGAGTATGCCGATAAGCTGCAGGCCGAAGGCAAGATGAACCAGCTCAACCAGATGCCGCTCGGGACGGGTCCGTTTGCCTTCGTCGGCTACCAGCAGGATGCGGTCATCCGTTACAAGGCCCATCCGGATTATTGGGGCGGAAAGCAGAAGATCGACGATCTGGTATTCGCGATCACCACGGATGCAGCCGTTCGCTTCCAGAAGCTGCAGGCCGGCGAATGCCATCTGATGCCCTACCCGAACGCGGCCGACGTCGAGGCGATGAAAGCCGATCCGAACCTCAAGGTGATGGAACAGGCCGGTCTCAACGTCGCCTATCTCGCCTACAACACGACCCAGCCTCCCTTCGACAAGGTTGAAGTCCGCAAGGCGCTGAACAAGGCGATCAACAAGCAGGCGATCGTCGACGCCGTTTTCCAGGGACAGGCGCAGCCAGCGACAAACCCGATTCCGCCGACGATGTGGTCCTATAACGAGCAGATCGAAGACGACACCTACGAGCCGGAAGTCGCCAAGAAGATGCTCGAGGATGCCGGCGTCAAGGACCTGTCGATGAAGGTCTGGGCGATGCCGGTTGCGCGGCCGTATATGCTGAACGCCCGTCGCGCCGCCGAGCTGATGCAGGCCGACTTCGCCAAGATCGGCGTCAAGGTCGAAATCGTCTCCTACGAATGGGCCGAATACCTCGAGAAGTCGAAGGCCAAGGACCGCGACGGTGCGGTGATCCTCGGCTGGACGGGTGACAATGGTGATCCGGACAACTTCCTCGATACTCTGCTCGGTTGCGACGCTGTCGGCGGCAACAACCGTGCGCAGTGGTGCAACAAGGAATTCGATGACCTGGTCACCAAGGCCAAGGAAGCGACCGACGTTGCAGAGCGCACCAAGCTCTACGAACAGGCACAGGTCGTCTTTAAGCGTGAAGCGCCCTGGGCAACCATCGACCACTCGCTGTCGATCGTCCCGATGCGCAAGAATGTCGAAGGCTTCGTGCAGAGCCCGCTCGGCGACTTTGCTTTCGACGGCGTTGACATTGTAGAGTAATCTTATCGACTGACCCGAAGGGGGCGTTTGCCGTTGGGCGAGCGCCCCTCTTCCTTTTTGCCGGTGCTGCCGCTCAAGCGTAGTCGCGGCCACGAGGCATGAGGTTTGACTATGTTCCGATTTTTCCTGGCGCGCCTGGCCGTGTTGATCCCGACCTTCATCGGGGTCTCCATCATCGCCTTTTCCTTCATCCGCCTGCTTCCTGGCGATCCGGTGGCGCTGCTTTCCGGCGAACGGGTGATGTCGCCGGAGCGGCACGCCGAAATTTCTCACCAGCTGGGTTTCGATCGCCCGATCGTCGTGCAGTATCTTGATTATCTCTGGGGCGTTCTTCAGGGCGATTTCGGGGTATCGATCGTCACCAAGGAGCCGGTGATCGATCAGTTCCTGGAGCTCTTCCCGGCGACGGTCGAGCTTTCGCTCTGCGCCATCCTCTTTGCCGTCATCGTCGGCATCCCCGCCGGCGTCATCGCGGCAATCAAGCGCGGCTCCATCTTCGACCAGATCATCATGGGCACGGCGCTCGTCGGCTTCTCGATGCCGATCTTCTGGTGGGGCCTGCTGCTGATCATCGTCGTTTCCGGCATCTTGCAGTGGACCCCAGTCTCCGGACGCATTTCGCTGATGTTCTTCTTCCCTTCGGTCACCGGCTTCATGCTGATCGATTCGCTGTTGTCGGGACAGGCGGGGGCGTTCCAGTCGGCCCTCAATCACCTCGTTCTGCCGACGATCGTGCTCGGGACCATTCCGCTCGCCGTCATTGCGCGCCAGACGCGCTCTGCGATGCTGGAGGTGCTTTCTGAGGATTATGTCCGAACCGCACGCGCCAAGGGGCTCCCGACTTTCCGCGTGGTCGGCATCCACGCGCTCCGCAATGCAATGATCCCGGTCGTCACCACCATCGGACTGCAGATCGGCGTGATGCTGGCAGGCGCCATCCTGACAGAGACGATCTTCTCCTGGCCGGGCATCGGTAAATGGATGGTCGATTCAGTGTTCCGGCGCGACTATGCCGTCATCCAGGGCGGGCTCTTGATCATCGCCGGCGTCATCATGTTGGTGAACCTGGCCGTGGACCTGCTCTACGGCCTGATCAACCCTCGTATCCGGCATTGAGGAAGGCGATATGACCGAAGTTACCGCAACAAGCCCCATATCGACCGATCCGTCCCGCCGCGCGAGGCTCGCCGAATTCTGGTTCTATTTTTCGGAGAACCGCGGCGCCGTCATTGGTCTCTTCTTCTTCCTGTTCCTGGTCGTTCTCGCCATTTGCGCTCCGCTCGTGGCACCGCATGATCCGACCATCCAGTTCCGCGAGTCGGTGTTGCTGCCGCCCTTCTGGCAGGAAGGCGGTCGCGTCGGGTTCCTTCTCGGAACCGATGCCGTCGGCCGCGACATGCTCTCCCGCCTCATCTATGGGACGCGCTTCTCGCTGTTCGTCGGCGTTATCGTGACCACCTTGTCTCTGACCGGCGGCATCCTCGTCGGGGTGATTGCCGGCTATTTCCGCGGGTGGGTCGACACCGTCATCATGCGGATCATGGACATCATCTTGGCCTTCCCGTCGCTCTTGCTGGCGCTCGTCCTCGTGGCGGTGCTTGGGCCGGGGCTCACCAATGCGATGATCGCGATCGCCCTCGTTTTCCAGCCGCACTTCGTTCGCCTGACGCGAGCGGCCGTAATGACGGAAAAGACGCGCGATTACGTCGTGGCGGCAAAGGTCGCCGGAGCCGGACACCTGAGGCTGATGTTCAAGACCATCCTGCCGAACTGCATGGCGCCACTCATCGTTCAGGCGACGCTGTCCTTTTCGAACGCGATCCTCGATGCCGCGGCGCTCGGCTTCCTCGGCATGGGCGCGCAGCCGCCGACGCCGGAATGGGGGACGATGCTGGCAGAAGCACGCGAATTCATTTTGCGTGCCTGGTGGGTCGTCACGCTCCCCGGTCTCGCTATCCTCGCGACCGTTCTCGCGATCAATCTGATGGGCGATGGGATGCGTGATGCTCTCGACCCCAAGCTGAAGAGGTCCTGACATGGCGCTTCTCGAAATTGAAAATCTCGTCGTCGAATTCCAGACCGCGACAGGGCCGTTCCGGGCAGTCGACGGCGTCTCGCTCAAGGTCGATGAGGGCGAAGTCCTGGCGATCGTCGGAGAATCGGGATCGGGCAAATCCGTGTCCATGCTCGCCGCGATGGGGCTTCTGCCTTGGACCGCGACGGTGACGGCGGACAAGCTCACCTTCAACGGGCGGGATCTCTTGAAAATGTCCTCGGCCGACCGCCGCAAGATCATCGGCAAGGATATCGCCATGATCTTTCAGGAACCGATCGCAAGCCTCAATCCCTGCTTCACCGTCGGGTTCCAGATAGAGGAAGTGCTGCGCATTCATATGGGCCTCGACCGGGCGGTACGGCGCAAGCGCGCAATCGAGCTTTTCGAGGCCGTTGGCATTCCCGATCCGGCCGAGCGCCTCAGCCATTTTCCGCATCAGATGTCGGGCGGACAGTGCCAGCGCGTGATGATCGCCATTGCGCTCGCCTGCAATCCGAAGTTGCTCATTGCGGATGAGCCGACGACCGCGCTCGATGTGACCATCCAGAAGCAGATCCTCGACCTTCTGATGAAACTGCAGCAGGAGTACCGCATGGGCCTGATCATGATCACGCACAACATGGGCGTGGTCGCGGAAACGGCGGATCGCGTCATCGTTCAATACAAGGGTCGCAAGATCGAGGAGGCGGATGTGCTGTCGCTCTTCGAATCGCCGAAGAGCAACTACACGCGCGCGCTTCTCGCAGCCCTCCCTGAGAATGCGACCGGTGACCGCCTGCCGACAATCTCCGAACTTTTCAAGGACCAGCAGATGCTCGAGGGAGCCGCTCGATGACCCACGTTCTCGAAGCCCGCAACCTGGTGCGCGACTACCACATTCCCGGCAACCTGTTCCGCAAGGCGCGCACCGTTCATGCGCTGAAGGGCGTCAGCTTCACGGTCGACGAGGGCAAGACACTCGCGATCGTCGGCGAGAGCGGCTGCGGCAAGTCGACGCTCGGGCGTATCATTACGCTCATCGACCCGGCGACCGCGGGAGAGCTGTTGATCGACGGCCGGAAAGTCGACATCGCTCGCGAGGGGCTGACGCCGGAGATGCGCCGCAAGGTGCAGATCGTCTTCCAGAATCCCTATGGTTCCCTCAATCCGCGCCAGAAGATCGGCGATATCCTCGCCGAGCCGCTCGTCATCAACACCAAAATACCGGCGAGCGAGCGTCGCGATCGGGCGATGACGATGCTGAAGAAGGTGGGCCTGGAGGAGAAGCACTACAACCGCTATCCGCACATGTTCTCCGGCGGTCAGCGCCAGCGCATCGCCATCGCGCGCGCTTTGATGCTGAACCCGAAGCTCCTGGTGCTGGATGAACCCGTTTCGGCGCTCGATCTTTCCGTCCAGGCGCAGGTCCTGAACCTGCTCGCCGACCTTCAGGACGAATTCAAGCTTACCTATGTCTTCATCAGTCACGACCTCTCGGTGGTGCGTTACATCGCCGATGACGTCATGGTGATGTACTACGGTGAGGCCGTCGAATATGGCAGCCGGGACGAGGTGTTTTCCAATCCGCAGCACAGCTACACCAAGACCTTGTTCGCTGCTACGCCGCGGGCGGACGTCGCGAGCATCAAGGCCCGGCTTGCCCGGAAGAATGCCGCGTGAGCGGCTCAGGCTTCTGCTGCCGTCCGGTCTCCGCCAGACGGCAGCGTCGCCCTTCTGCAACCGACATTGACCCTCACCTGCGGCTTATTGGAGTTCTCACCGTAGTCGTGTAGAGCTTCCTCGCCGCCAATGAACTTGGCGCAGCCAGTCGCTATGGCCGGCAAATTCTTGTTCGGCTCAACACCAGGATGACGATTATGGAAATCAAGCGCTTTGAAACCGGCCCGCGGATGAGCCAGGCCGTGGTCTACAACAACACGGTCTACCTGGCCGGCCAGGTGGGCAATGCCGGCGACGACGTCGTCACCCAGACGAAGCAGGCGCTGGCGGAGGTCGATCGGCTGCTCGCGCTCGCCGGCACCGACAAGACGCGCATCCTCTCCGCGACGATCTGGCTTGCCGATATGGCGGACTTCGCCAAGATGAACTCCGTGTGGGACGCCTGGGTGCCCCAAGGGCACACGCCCGCCCGTGCGACCGGCGAAGCAAAGCTCGCAACACCGGAATATCTCGTCGAAGTCATCGTGACGGCCGCCGTCTAGATCGCGATGATCGGGCCGAATCGGCCCACCTCCTCATCTCGCTCTGAGCCGTCGCGTTCGAGCCTCTGACGCAAGAAGACCGAGCCTTCTCGTTCACGCCGCCGGCCGAAAATGCCGGCGGCGTTCTGCTTTCGCCTGAGATCGGTGGTGCAGGAACGATTCTCCCCGATAGAGCGTTTATCGGTCGCACTTGGAGGATGAAACATGCTCTACTGGCTGCCGCGGCTTTGCGTCTTGGTGCTTGCTGCGGTGGTGGTCGGTCTGGGCCTTTTCCCGCAGACGTCGGAAGGCGTGGCATTCACATTGCTGATGATCCTTGTGGGGTTGGGATTGCTTTCCGTCACGCTCCACATATTCCCGCCCGAGAAACATTGAGCAGGGGGCGCGACGCGGCCCACCGATGCGCGGCGCGTCCCGCGTCCGTGTCGCGTCCGAGGCGGACGCCATGCGAAATGCGGAAGGGACCACCCGAAAGGTAGGTGCCGATGGACATAGCGAGGCGAACAACGGTTGACCGCCGACGCAAGCGCGAGGCGGAGAGGGAAATTGCCCTGGCGGAGGCATCGAAACCGCGCAAACGCGCTGGCGTTGACCCGCTGCTTACCTGGAGCATCGTCGGCCTCTTTGTCTTAGCCTTATCGGCAGCCGTCTACGCAATGGAAGCGATCCTGATGCCGATCGCCTTTGCGGTCATCATCGGTATCGTTCTCGGCAGGGCAGCCGACGAATTGGAGCGGTTCGGTCTTCCCCCCATATTCGGCGGTCTGTTGCTAGCCTTCTTCTTCGTGGTAGGTCTTTTGTCCCTGATAAATGCTCTGCTCGGCCCAGTGACGGACGTCGCACGCGAGGCGCCGCGGCTCGCCGAAGGTCTTATGGAGCGGATACTGCCATATCTGAAGCGTTTTGAATGGCTGGACATAGCGCTTGCTCGCGGCAACGGTGAGGAAGCGCTTGCCGACGCCATCGTCAAGAATGCGGGGCCGCTGCTTGGGGCGGTAGCGGCAAGCCTCACGCCGGCGCTGGTCCAGACATTGATCTTCCTTGCTGCGCTTGTCCTGTTTCTGCTTGGCCGTGTCCAGTTGCGCAGCACTATCATTCTTGCCTTTGCCAGCCGCGACGGTCGCTTGAGCGCGATCCGGATCATGAACGCGCTAGAAGACGCGCTTGCGCGCTATTTCTCGACGGCTAGCCTCATCTACCTGGCGCTCGGCGCGTTGACCATGGTGATCGCGCTGATCGGAGGGCTGGCGGTGCCGCCGCTTTGGGGCCTCTTCGCTTTTGTTTCGAGTTTCATTCCCTATCTCGGCGTCACCTTCATGACTCTGTCATTGCTCGTTGCCGGATTGATGACGCACGACGCGCTGCTCTTTGCGCTCGCGCCGGCTGTCGCTTTCTTCTTCGTTCATCTCGCCATGGAAAACCTGCTGGTGCCGGCGGTCCTTGGCCACCGCTTCGCCATCAATCCATTTCTGGTTTTCGTCGCGATCATATTCTGGACGTGGATGTGGGGTGCCGTCGGGGCGATACTCGCTTTTCCCCTTTCGCTGATCGCAATGACCATTTTTGAGCAGGTAGTCGAGGCCCCAGCGGAACGGCAGTTGCCCGGCTGACGCCGGAAAGCGCAAACCATGGCTACAGCGCCGTGCGTCTTTTCGGACGCACAAAGGACGCTGTAGCACTTTGAATTGCTGCATGTTTTCGTCCTTAAATCGTTACGATTTAAGGACACATGCAGTAGGGCGCGATAAGGAAGGGGGCCTTATCAGCCCCCCGCGTGCGCCTGTTCGTCAAAGAAGAGAGCCTGGCTGATCAGCGCTTTCACCGTTTCCGGGTTGAAGGGCTTGGTCACCAGGAAGGCGGGTTCCGGCTTCTTGCCGGTCAGGAGCCGTTCCGGAAAAGCGGTGATGAAGATGACCGGAACGGCAGCCTGCGTGAGGATGTCGTTGACGGCGTCGATGCCGGAACTGCCGTCGGCAAGTTGGATGTCGGCGAGAACCATCTTCGGCGACGTTGCGCGGTAGAGATCGAGCGCTTCGGCGCGCGTGCGCGCAATCCCGGTCACCCGGTGCCCGAGGCTCCTCACCATATCCTCGATGTCCATCGCGATCAGCGGTTCGTCCTCGATGATCAACACGTCGGTTGCCACTTGGCGCGAAATCTCCTCCGAGGCGCTGGCGAGCAGTTTGGAGAAGGCGCCTTGATCGAGCCCCATGATTTCGGCGGCTTCGCCGGTCGAGAACCCCTCGAGCGCGACGAGCAGAAATGCCTGCCGTCGCGGCGGCGCCATGATCGCCAGGTTGGCCGCAGCCCTCTGCTCCCAAGCAAACGGCGATGTGAACTGGGACAAGTCCACCTTCAGCTTACCGAAAAGGGAACAGAAAAGCTTGTAAAGGGCGATGCGATCGCTGGAGGCGGCCGGAAAGAGCCCGATGTCGTCGATCAGCGCTTCCAGCACCGCGGCGACATAGGCATCGCCGGCCGCCTGCGAGCCGGTCACGGAGCGGGCATAGCGGCGCAGATAGGGCAGGTGGGGCGCAATCCTCGTGGAAAGTGACATTTAGGCCTTCCTAAACTATTGTGCGTATCGTCTCGTGCTGCTGAAGATGCATGCAGCAGGATACGTCAAAGTTTTGAGCCCGTCTTTTGGATTATGGAAATCCTCGAGTATCGGATGACGGAAAATGGATTGAGAGCGGCCGGGAGCGCGGGTGTCGGGTCTCCGCCGCACGGAAGCGGAAAATGAATGAAACCTCCAGTGGACGCAGAGCGCGAGGCGCATCCGCCGGCCGCGCCGAAAAAACAAATCCCCACACGCAAATTGCTTCGAAATTGAAGGCACTTTATCAGGCGGTGGAGAGCGAGCCTGTGCCGCAGCATTTTATCGACCTCCTGCAGCGCCTCGATGAGGCCGAGAAGCGACGATAGCGCGGCTGAAATGCCGCCACTTGGCGCCGATATCCGCTGCCTTTCCTGCAAATGCATGGGCGTAGATCGTCGGGGGGTGTGAAGGCAGCACGCACCCCGGACAGGAGCGACAGTGATCGCGAACGCGCCGAGATCAGCTCCCCTCCGGAGTCCGTGACCCGAGCTACCGTAACCGGGTCGATGCCGCTTCCGCGTTAGCCACGCCCGCAATCAGCACCGGGCGGTGTAGCGGCGGCCGTAGCGGTCGCGGTAGACGCAGTAGCCAGGCTCGCTCGCACGGCCTATGAGAGCGCCGGCAACGCCGCCGACGGCAGCGCCGACCGCAGCTCCCCTGACGTCGTTCGAAATGGCCCCGCCGATTATACCGCCGGAAGCGGCGCCGATTGCTGCGCCCCTTTCCGTTTGTGTGCAGGCGGCCAGGGGAAGGATCAGGCTTGCGACGAGAAGTATCTTCTTCATGATGCGTTCCTATCCGAACTTGGTTACCGAACTGCTGGAGACGCCGAACAGTGCCGCCCGGCCACCGGGACTTGCGACCGACCGGAATGACGACGATGGGGTGGAATCGCGGGTAAGCGCAGAGCGCGTGCCTCCGAGACGGGCGTCACCCCGCTCCGTTCCCGCCATTGCCGAGATGATTGTAGCAGGCGCCGCGAAGGTTGGCATTCCTATCTCCCACGGATGCCGCCGCCGCGGCGCTCGTCATTGTCGCCAAAACGCCCACTGGCGCCTTTTGTTCCGCGCCATAGGACCGTCGCGCGCATCGTTCTTGCCTCCCTCCGGTCACCGGTGCTCAACGCTTGATCGCCGGCCTCGTAGCGTGGGTCCACATCATGATCGAAGTCGCCGCCGCTTTCGACCGGCAGGCGCCATTCAATTTTGCATCTTGCGTTCGGTTTGCTCCAGGCGCTCCAGGAGAGCCTGAAGGCGCATATTGTGTTTTTCCTCGGTATGCCGCTGGAGGTCCCGCATCGTTCTGCCGATATGCAGGTTCTGGTTCGACCGATCCGCCCTGTGTCGGGGGATATCGTTCACCGTTTTCCATATATGTCGCGACGGAATCTTCATTTCCTCCCGACAACGCCGGGGCCTGTCGAAGGTTCCTGTCTGACCTGCTCATGAGCTGCTGTTCCCGCCGATTTCCAGTTTTCTTGGTTAATCAATGGTTTCGGAGCTGGCGCAAACATCCCAGAGATGTCCGCCACGATTCGCCAGCGGCCCGGTTCCGGAACAAGGCCGACCGCCACGCGTTTCCGATTCGGTAACTGAGGCAAGGAGATAGCAGATGCTTTACTATGCTCTCGTGTTTCTGGTCATTGCAATCATAGCCGGTATCCTCGGTTTCGGCGGCATCGCCGGTGCGTCGGCTGGGATTGCGCAGGTCCTGTTCTTCCTGTTTCTCGTCCTTCTGGTGATTTCGCTCGTGGCGGGTCTAATCCGCCGGACCTGAGGCCACAGGGCCTCCCCGGTGGTCTCGCCGAAGTAGGCTTAACGAATTCACGCGGTTGAAGGGGTGAGCACGGAGCTCACCCCTTTCGGTTGGGGCGACATCCTGTTCCCTTGCTCTGGCGGGTCCGCTTGGCTATTCATGCGGATACCCCGCTTTTCTATGTTAGGAACAGCCGTATCCCATGAAATCCCTGGAACTTATCGTCGAGCGTATCATCCTCTCGAGCCGATGGCTTCTGGTCATCTTCTATCTCGGATTGGTCGCAGCACTTGCGCTTTATGGTGTTTCCTTCCTATTCAAGTTCCTGAAGGTTGCCGGGCTTGTCTTCGTCTACGACGACGCGGAGATGATCTTGGCGATGCTCGGGCTCATCGATGCGGCACTGGTGGCGAGCCTAATCGTGATGGTGATGATCTCCGGCTATGAGAACTTCGTCAGCCGCTTCGATGAAGGTGAGGGCGAGGTTTCTTTCCTCGGCAAGCTCGACGCCGGCAGCCTGAAGATCAAGGTTGCCTCCTCCATCGTCGCGATCTCGTCGATCCACCTCCTGCAGATCTTCCTGAACGCCCAGCAATACACGGGCGAGAAATTGATGTGGGCGACGATCATGCATCTTGCCTTCGTCGTCTCGGCTCTGCTCCTGGGATCGCTCGAGCAGATCATGAGCAAGCTGAAGAAATGATCGGCGACCGGTTGATCGAGCAAATGGGGGATCGCATATGAAGACGGACGTAGTGGTTCTCGGCGCCGGCATTGTCGGCATTTCCTCGGCCATCCACCTGGCGCGGCGCGGAAAATCGGTCGTCCTTCTCGACCGTCGCGGCCCGGGGGAGGAGACATCCTACGGCAATGCCGGCCTCATTCAGCGCGAAGGTGTTTTCCCTTATGGCTTCCCGCATGATTTCGGGGCGGCTTTTCGCTACGCGCTGAACAATACGATCGACGCCAGCTATCACTTCCGTGCGCTACCGGGACTGGTACCGTTCCTGGTGCGCTACTGGTGGCATTCCGGATTCACCCAGCACCAGCGGATCGCGCATCTCTACGCCCCCCTCATCGAGCACTCGATTGCCGAACACAGGGATCTGATCGAGGCTTCGGGCACCGGTGACCTCATTCGCAAGGAAGGCTGGATGAAGGTTTTCCGTACGGAGAAGGAGCGCGATGCGGCCTACAAGGATGCCGAACGGCTCTCCGCCGGGTTCGGCGTCAACCACCAGAAGCTTTCGACGAGCGAACTCAAGACGATCGAGCCGTCGATCCAAGTGGAGCTCGCCGGCGGTCTGCGCTGGACCGATCCTTGGTCGATCCGCGACCCGCACAGCCTGAACAAGGCTTATCTCTCCTATTTCCAATCGCTCGGCGGGCGGCTCGTTTCCGGCGATGCGGCCACCCTCGAACACATTCTCGAGGGGGCCGGCTGGCGCGTGGCGACACCGGAGGGTCCGCTGGAGACCAGGGAGGTCGTCGTCGCCCTCGGCCCCTGGGCCGACACGGTGACGCGCAAGCTCGGCTATCATTTTCCGCTAGCGGTCAAGCGCGGCTATCACATGCATTATGGCACCAGGGACGGCGCGCAGCTCAACAACTGGGTGCTCGATGCCGAGATGGGCTATTTCCTGGCGCCGATGCTGCGCGGCATCCGCCTGACGACAGGCGCCGAATTCGCGCTGCGCGACGCGCCGAAAACGCCGGTGCAACTGACCCGGGCGGAGCGGGTCGCGCGCGAATTCTTCCCGCTTGCCGAGCGGCGAGACGAGGAGCCGTGGATGGGGGCACGCCCCTGCACGCCGGATATGATGCCGATCATCGGCAAGGCGCCGCGGCACGAGGGCCTTTGGTTCGCCTTCGGCCACGCGCATCACGGCATGACCCTCGGCCCGGTCACCGGCCGCGCGCTCGCGGAGTCGATGACCGGCGAGAAGACGGTGATCGACATCGCCCCCTATCGGCCGGAGCGTTTCCTCGCCTGAGGAGGGCGGGATTCGATCGACGCGGAACGGCGGCGTCGCCGCCTTTTTTTGTCTCGGGTCGGGAACCAAACGGGAGGTCGAGTGTTTCTCCCGCGGCTGAAGTCGACTTTCGGCGCGCTCGGGGTTTGCCCAGGCGAGGGAGGAGTTCCACACACGATGAGCAAGCAGACGGTAGAGTTTGCCGGCGAGGCTGTCGGCGCGCTGGTCCCCGACAATGGTCAACTGCGTTTTGTGGCCGTCAAATACAGCGTCTGGTCACTGGATGGACGGGTGTTCGCCACGCCCGACGAGGCTCGCAAGGCGATAGCCGCGCTCCATGTGCTGCAGCGACGGGCGCCGGTATTCAGGGCAGGCGGTCTCCCGTCCGCCGGTCCGGAGACCGCGGCCGCTTCGGAACTGTCGTAACCCGCCCGGACCTGCGCGGTCCGCATTCGATCCGCTATCGTCGCTCCGAAGCCGCTTCGCTCCGCGCTGCGGCGTCTTTATCCCGCTGCTCGGCGGCGCTGTCCTGGAAGGACTCTTCCGGCTCCTTCCAATGCAGCGCGACCTCGAGCTTTCCGAGAACAAAAAGCACCACAAGGCTGGCCAAAGCGGCGAAGATGGCGATCAGCCATAAGCCGAAACCGATCGACAGCCCGGCTGCACCGGCGAGCCACATGCCGGCGCCGGTCGTCAGACCTTTTACCTCGCCCTTGGAAAAGACGATCATGCCGGCCGCGAGAAAGGCCACCCCCGCGGTGACCGCCTCCACGACGCGGATCGGATCGATGCGTACCTCGGGACCGGAAAGGCCCGTCTGATGCACGCTTTCGACGGCGATCACTGCGAGGATCGCTGAAGCGAGGCTGACGAGAATATGGGTCCTGAGACCCGCGGGGCGTTGCCGCTTCTCCCGCTCGATGCCGATGAGCCCGCCGAGCAGGATGGCGCCGCAGAGACGCGCGAAGATCACCGGATAGGGTGTATGCGTGGTAACGAGGATGTCGGAAACGATCTGATCCATGCCGGCGAACTCGGATGCTCCGACCCCTGCTGCATGTTCCTTAGATCGGCACCGATTTAAGGATGAAAACACGCAGCGGTTCAACGTGCTACAGCGACGTTTGTGCGACTGAAAAGATGCACGGCGCTGTAGCGCTCACGCAAGAGCGGGATGGCGAGTGCATACGTCGTCCCGCTCGGAAGAGAGCCTCCCTTCAGGGCTATTGCGCTGGAGTGCTCTGCGGCTGTGTCGGCGTGGTCGGAGTCGGAGCCGGAGCCGGCGTCTGCGGCTGCGTCTCAGGGGCGGCGGGCGTCGCCGCCTCGCCGGCCGGCGGCGTCGTCTGGTCGCCCGGTGCCGATTGGCCGGTGGGTGCGGTCGTCGTCGATTGACCAGGCGCGGCCGGTTCGTTCTCCGCATCCCTCGTCAACTCTGCAGGCAGCCACGCGATAAGCGCGAGCACAAGGCCCGCGAGGAGAATGATAAGCAATGGCCAGCTGCTGCGGCGCGATCTGGTTTCCACTTCGGGGGCCCGCGGGGTCGGTTGGCCTGTCGCAGGATCGAGCGGCGGTTTGTCCTTGATTTCTTCGTGCTGATTCATCGCACACATCCTTTCTGGGCCTTCGTCCCCGCCAGCAATCTTCGCGCGTGGATCCCTAAATCAGCAAGGACTTAAGGAGGGACTTCCGTGCCATCGCAAGTATAGTTGCGACATCGCTGCGGCCGGAAGGCCGCACGATGAAATATTAAACGCCGGAGAACTTGCAAGGTTCCGTTGCATTGGATGCCCGGCGCGCAACTTTTCGCTCGAAGGTGCTTTACAGGAAGGCACTTCAACTGCAAAAAGCGGTTGTCGTTTCGACGGAAAACTGCGCGCAGGGGAGGAGACGTGATGACTGATAGCTTTGGGACCGGAACTTTCGTCGGGCGCGTCTGGCGGCCGGATGTCGAAGGACCGAGCCTCGTGACCGTCCGGCAGGGGCAGTTGGTCGACATCACCGCGAAGGGAACGCCGACAATGCGCGACCTTCTCGAACTCGAAGACCCCGCAGCCTACGCCCGCTCGGCCCCCGGCGAGATTCTCGCCCCTGTTAGCGCCGTAATGGCGGCGGCGGAGCCGAGGGCGAGGAGCGAGGTCCACCTGCTCGCCCCTTGCGATCTCCAGGCCATCAAGGCTTGCGGCGTCACCTTCGCCCGTTCGATGACCGAACGCGTCATCGAGGAGCGCGCTGCCGGAGACGCCACGCGTGCCGAAGGCATTCGCGAACGGCTGACGGCGATCATCGGAGACAGCCTCAGGAACTTGAAGGCCGGCTCGTCCGAGGCAGCACGCGTCAAGGCGGCGCTGATCGAGGAGGGTGTCTGGTCGCAATATCTCGAAGTCGGCATCGGTCCCGACGCCGAGGTCTTCACCAAGGCGCAGCCGCTTTCCTCCGTCGGCTGGGGCGCCGCCGTCGGTCTGCATCCGATTTCGCGCTGGAACAATCCGGAGCCGGAAATCGTCCTGGCGGTCGCTTCCGACGGTCGCGTCAAGGGTGCGACACTCGGCAACGACGTCAACCTGCGAGACGTCGAAGGCCGCTCGGCTCTGCTCCTAGGCAAAGCCAAGGACAACAATGCTTCCTGCTCGATCGGCCCGTTCATCCGCCTCTTTGACGAGACCTATTCGATCGACGACGTGCGTGAAGCCGATCTCGATCTCCTAATCGAGGGGCCGGACGGATTCCGGCTTGAAGGCGCGAGCACCATGCGCGAGATCAGCCGCGACCCGCTCGACCTCGTCAGCCAGACGATCGGTCGGCATCACCAATATCCGGATGGTCTGATGCTCTTCATGGGTACGCTCTTCGCTCCCGTCGAGGATCGCGGCGAACCGGGGCAGGGCTTCACGCACAAAGTCGATGACCTAGTGACGATCTCGAGCCCAGCGCTCGGAAGCCTCGTCAACAGAGTGCAGCTTTCGACCGACTGCCCGCCCTGGACCTTCGGCACGGCCACCCTGATGCGCAATTTGGCCAAACGCGGCCTGATCTGACCACGTTCCAACAAACGCATGCGCGCGCTGGTCTGTTTGGCAGGCGAGTTCTTCCGCGTCACGTCGGGAATATGCTAGTTTCGCCGCTCGATCTGGAGATGGGTTGTGGGCATGTATATGGTTGCAAAACTGGCTTTCGCCGGCACGCTTCTCGTCGTCTTGACGACGGGTCAGCTTCGTGCGGAGCCATTGAACACGGTCGACGATCTCGGGGCGGCGCTTGGCAAATGCTGGACACCGCCGGCCGGCTACGAGGATTCCTTCGTCACGCTGAGATTCGCCTTCCGCGGCAACGGCACGCTGATGGGCCCGCCTCAACCGACCGCGAGCCGCGTCTCCGGGGACGGGGAGCAGCGCAAGGCATTCGTCGCAGCCGCGATTGCAGCCGTGCAGAACTGCACGCCGTTGGAATTCTCTAAGGAACTTGCCGAAGAAGTCGCGGGCACGGTGTTCACGCTGCAGTTCTATTCAAGCCCCAGATAGACGGGGCGCAGGCGGCAGGTCCGGCCGGGCCGCGCGGCCGGACCTGAGAGATTACGCGTTGAGCGATCTTGCGAACGGCAAGACGCGGATCCGCTTGCCGAGCGCTCTGTAGGCCGCGTTCGCGACTGCAGGGCCGATCGGTGGAACACCGGGCTCGCCGATGCCCGAGGGCGGATTGGCGGAGGCGATGATGTGCACCTCCACCTTTGGCATCGCATCGATCCTCAGTGGGGTATAGGTGTCGAAGTTGCCTTGGTCGACCTTGCCGTCGGTGAGCGTGATTTCCTCGCCCAGGATGGCGCTGAGCCCGAAACCTATGCCGCCTTCCACCTGGGCGCGGACCTGGTCCGGATTGATCGCCAGGCCGCAATCGACTGCCGCGACGACCCGCTCGACCTTGATCCCGCCATTCCCGTCGGCCGAAACCTCCGCAATCTGAGCCACGACCGAGCCGAAGCTTTCGGCGACGGCAACACCGCGGAAGCGGCCTTGAGGTAGCGGCTTCTCCCATTCTGCCTTTTCCGCCGCGAGCCTCAGGACGATCGCGTGGCGCGATTCCGGTTCGAGCATCGAAAGACGGAACTCGACCGGGTCGCGTCCCGCTGCCTCTGCCACCTCATCGAGAAAGGTTTCGGCGGCGAAGGCGGTATGGGTCGAGCCGACCGAGCGCCACCATAGAACCGGAACGCCGGCGTCCGTCGTCGTCAGGCCGACCGTCTGGTTTGGAATGGCATAAGGCAGGTTGTTCGCCCCTTCGACGGAGGTCGGGTCGACCCCATTCTGGACCATTCCTTCGAACGCGGTCTTCGCCATGATGGACTGGCCGACGATGTGATTATGCCAGGCTACGAGCCTGCCGCCCTCGTCGAGACCGGCCTTGAGGCTGTGCACATAGGCAGGGCGGTAGCGGCCCGCCTGCATGTCGTTTTCCCTCGTCCATTGGACTTTCACGGGCGCGCGGAAACCGATGGCCTTGGCGACATACACGGCCTCGACGACGACATCGCCGTCGAATACGGCCCGCCGGCCAAAGCTGCCGCCGGTCTTCATGACGTGCAGACGCACCTTTTCAGCGGGCACTCCGGCAATCTCGCCTGCGAGCCTCTGGTACACGTCGGGAAACTGATGCCCGCCCCAGATCTCGAGCGTGCCGTCATTGTCCATACGGGCGACCGCGTTCAAGGGTTCCATTGCCGCATGCGCGAGATAGGGAAACTCGAAGCTTGCCTCAAGGACCTTCGCGGCCTTGGCGAATTGAGCTTCAGCGTCGCCGTCGTTTCGCGCAATCGCCACCGGCGTCTTCTTGGCGAGGTCGCGATACGCAGACATCAGCCCAGCCGTTCCGCGCTTTTCCGCCGCGGTCTCGTCCCACTCGACAGTGACCGCCTCGCGCCCCTTGAGCGCTGCCCACATGTTGTCGCCGACGACGGCAATGCCGCGCGGTGTTTCGACGACGTCAATCACGCCCTTGACGGCGCGTGCGGCCGAAGCAGCAAAGGACTTCGCCTTCGCGCCGAAGAGAGGCGGATGGATCATCACCGCCGTCAGCATGCCTGGAAGCTTGACGTCGATCGTGTATTGCTCCGTTCCGTTAGCCTTGCGGGCGCTGTCGAAACGCTTCAGTCCTGCATTGCCGATGAGTTTCCAGTCACTCGGCTGCTTGAGCTTCACGTCGGTCGGCACCGCTATGCTCGCCGCCTTGGCGGCAAATTCCCCGAAGCCGCCGCTCTTGCCGGAGGGATGGCTAAGCACGCCGTTCTCGACGGTGATCTCCGTCGCGTCGACACCCCACTCGGCGGCCGCGGCGGCGACCAGCATCGCGCGGGCGGCAGCGCCCGCCTTGCGATAGCGCTCCCACGAGGACACCATGGAGGTCGAACCTCCGGTTGCCTGAAGTGTCCCGCCGAAGGCGATGTTGCCGTAGGCCGGTATGTTGCCCGCGGCCCCCTTGACCTCGATGGTCGACCAATCGGCATCGAGTTCCTCCGCCACCAGCGTGGCGATGCCGTTATAGGAGCCCTGGCCCATCTCGAACTGCGACGAGAGGACGGTCACCTTTCCCTCGCCATCGATCGTCACATAGGGGGAGAAAGCGTGGGGACGGCTCTCTTCGGCGGTCTCGCTCGCGGCTGCTGGCGAGGCAGAGAGGAGGCGAAAGCCGACCGCGATGCCGGTCCCGGCAGCAAGCGCCCCGAGCAGGAACTGCCGACGCGAGGCATCGACGCGGGCTGCGGGGAGGACGATCGTTTGCATTAGTTTGGGGAGCATGACTTACGCCTCCAGACGCTTTGCGGCTTCGTGAATGCCGGCACGAATTCGATGGTAGGTGGCGCAACGACAGAGATTGCCCGACATCGCCGAGTCTATGTCCGCATCGCTGGGCTTGGGATTGTTCGTAAGCAGATCGGTTGCCGACATGATCTGGCCCGACTGGCAGTAGCCGCATTGCGGCACGTCGAGATCGGCCCAGACGGCCTGGACCGTTTCCGCGACCTTGCTCTGGAGGCCCTCGATGGTGGTCACCTGCGAGCCTTCGATGTCGCCGATGAAGGTCTGGCAGGACCGGACGGGCGAACCGTCGACATAGACCGTGCAGGCGCCGCATTGCGCCATGCCGCAGCCGAATTTCGTACCCGTCAATCCGACGAGATCGCGGATCACCCAGAGAAGCGGCATATCCGCCTCGGCGTCGACCGAGTGTTCAACGCCGTTGATCGTAACCGTTACCATGCTGCTTTCCTCGCGTTGTGGCGAGTGGCAGCGGGATGCGCCGACAAGGCCGTCCACGCCCACGTTCGCCAGATTGCGGGCAGCAGCTTAAGCGGCGATGCCATGTCCTTGGTAGGTACAATCCTCTCGGATTGTTGCCTATTCCTGTCGATCTAACGCAATCGTGATCATCGGGCAAAGCGCCACGGTTCGCCCGGCAAACCGGTGTGTCCTGGCGGCGGCAGCGCTAACCGATGGAGTCGCGCCTGTTCGAATCGTCGGAGTTCAGGATCGCCTTGATGTCACGCAGCGGGGGATGGCCGAAGGCACGTCGATATTCCCGGCTGAACTGGGTCGGGCTCTCATAGCCGACGCGCATGGCGGCCGTTGCCGCGTCGAGCGACTGAGAAAGCATGAGTTCGCGCGCGTGATGCAGTCTCAAATGCTTCTGGAACTGCAACGGGCTCATGGCGCTCATGGCGCGGAAATGATGATGTAGGGTGGAGACTCCCATATTCGCGATCTCCGCCAATTCCTCGACGCGCAGCGGCCGCGCGTAATTTTCCTTGAGCCAGGCGATCGCCTTTGCCACGCGGTTGCTGTTGGTGCCGGCAAGCGCGAAGCGCCGCAATTGCGGACCTTGCTCGCTGGTCAGCAGCCGATAGAGGATCTCATTTTCGATGTGACCGGCCAGAAACGGGATGTGTTCGGGCGCGTTCGCAAGTGAAATCAATCGCAACAGAGCATCGAACAGTTCCGGCGTGCCGGCGCCGATAGCGACACCGAGCCCACGATCGGGCGCGTCGGTAGAGTGTATGTCATGGTCGGCGATGATCCGCCGCAGCTTCTCGAGATCCAGACGCAGAGCGGCGGCCACGTAGGGTTCGCGCTCGCTTGCCTCGCACACATGGCCGGTCATCGGCAGGCCGACGGCGCTCAGGAAAAAGCAGGATTCATCGTAGACAAGCGTTTTCTGGCCGACATGGACACGCTTGCTGCCCTTGACGATCATCGAGACGATCGGCTCGGAGACACTGGTGAAAGGCCCCGCCGGCGCGACGATGCGATAGAGCGATAGACCCGGTATCGCATGATTGTAACGGACGCCGTCCCAAGGCAGTTGCGCCAGTCGGTCCAGAATGCGCGCGCGAATGGGCGCGGTTTCCTCGCGCAGGGGCTGATGCTCGATCCTGGTGTTGCTCATCTCCATCGCTTCGTCCTTCCCCAACACCGTCGTCAATCCAATTCTTATCACATTATTTTGATGTCGAGAGGATTAGGCAATTCTTTCTCGGCGGAGCGGTCGGCTATTCGGCCGCCTTCCGCCGGGGCAGCACCCAATTGGGGCGCGGGAAGTGACAGGTATAGCCGTTGGGGTAGCGCTCCAGGTAATCCTGGTGCTCTGGCTCGGCCTCCCAGAAGTCTCCGACCGGTTCGA